>Ga0075356_1000229_pt1 | contig 10658 bp, 8 predicted proteins | sample WestPond_Cattail_FD_120073 | JGI IMG/M metagenome (GOLD analysis project Ga0075356, IMG submission 120073) | Natural and restored wetland microbial communities from the San Francisco Bay, California, USA, that impact long-term carbon... | ecosystem: Environmental > Terrestrial > Soil > Wetlands ... | reverse complement strand
TTGGTCTTGTCGTGGTCGAACCGCTTCACGTCCTTCCAGTCACGCTCCCCGTGGCATGACTCGCACTTGGTGCCGAGCGTGGCCTCGTGCTTGTCGTCCTTCTTGTGGCAACCGATGCAGTCCTTCGGCGCTTCCTTGTAGTTGGTGCTCTTGTGGCAGTCGCCGCACTTGGTGTCGATGTGCTTGCCCAGCAACGGGAACTTGGTCTTGTCGTGGTCGAACTTACCCTTTTCCTTCCAGCCGCTCTCGGTGTGGCAGGCGGCGCAGTCGCGACCCAGGCTACCCTTGTGGCCCTTGGCGGAGTCGTCATCCTTCTTGTGGCAATCGATGCAGGTGCTGCCGACCTTGTCCTTGTAGAGGTGGCCGGTGTGGCAGTCGGCGCACTTGGTCTGGCGGTGCTTGCCGCGCAGCAGGTACTTGGTGTCGGTGTCGTGGTTGAAGGTGCTCGGCTTCCACGCCTTCACGCCGTGGCAGCTGTCGCATTTGTCGCCATACAGGCCCTTGTGGCCCTTGGGCGCATCGTCGTCCTTCTTGTGGCAGCCGATGCAGGCGCGCGGCGCGGCCTTGTAGTCGTCACCCTTCTTGTGGCAGTCCACGCACTTGGCGTCCGCATGCTTGCCCTTCAGCGCGAAGCGCGTCTTGTCGTGGTCGAACTTGGCCTTTTCCTTCCAGTCGTTGTCGGTGTGGCAGTCGGCGCACTTCGGTCCCAGCGAGCCCTTGTGCACGTCGTCCTTCTTGTGGCAGGCGTTGCAATCCGACGGCGCCTCCCAGTACTTCTTCTTCGGCTCGTGGCACTTTTCGCAGGCCACCTGCTTGTGCTTGCCGCGCAGCGCGTAGTCGGACTCGTCGTGGTCGAACTTTTGCTTGTCGAGGACGACGATGCGCGCCGCGCGACCCTTGTGGTCGGTGTGGCAGCTGCGACAGGTCGCCTGCGGCTTCTGCCGCCCGTGGTAGCCGGCGCGCTCACGCATGTCGGCTCCCACTTCCTTGTGGCAGTCCATGCACAGCCGGTCCTGGGCGTTCTTGTCGAAGCGCACATGGCACTTCGAGCAGTCCTCTTCCCACTTGGCGTGCCCCTGGATCAGTTCGCCGGGGCGCAGCACAGACTCGATGTTCTGCGCTGCCGCGGGCGTCACGCCGAGCAGCAGGCATACGATCGCCAGCAGGAGCCGCATCAGTACGCATGCACAGCGACCACGTGCACGACGGCGCTGATGACGAGGAGGTAGATGAACGGCAGGTGCGCCATGTGCCACAGCGCGAACACGCGTTCATAGGCGGTGTACTGGGCGACGCGGACCACGGCATTGAGGTAGTGGTCGACCAGCCGGCGGGCGCGGCGCCTGCGGCGGCGCAGGTCGTCCGCGCTCCAATGGTGCCGCTGCGCCGCCTCGGCCAGGGGCCGGCGTAGTTCGAGCACACAGCGCCAGTAAGTGACCCACTGCTGCACGGGCAACCAGACGGCCTGCCGCAGGTGCGTCCACCACGTCGACTGAGCGTGCAGCTCCAGCTGCTCGAAGGCGAGCAGGCGGGCTTCGACCTGGGGTGCGAAATGCAGGCGCGAGCGCGCTGCGTCTTCGACGAAGCCGGCGCGTTCGCGCAGCGACCGCAGGCTGGTGCGTTCGCCGTTCAGCCCACGGTGTACGCGCACGTAGATGAACCGGCCGACCACCCCACTCAGGACGACGACGCCCATGCTGATGAGCGCAACACCGGCATTGAGCGAGCCAATGCGGAAGCCCGAGTGCACCAGGATCACCCAGGGCCCGGCGATGCCCAGCCCCAGGTGCAGCCAGAACCAGAACTTCACCTTGCCGATGCCCTGCATGAAGCGTACGTACTTGCGCAGCGGATACACGAAAAGCGCGAGCATCAAAGACCCCCCCGTCACGCCGATCCAGTAGTTGGCATCGCCGTCGGCGGGTACGAGCTTGAACTGCTTGATTTCCCAGGCGGCCTAGATCAGGGAGGCCAGGAACAGGTAAAGCAGCAGGTCCGAGAACCCGGGACTCGCCTCGCGGGCTCGCCGTGGTCGCACCGTGTCGTCGAGCGGGTCCGCTGCTTCACGCTCGGGCAGACGCGCCGGGATCACGGGCGCCGGAAGCGACGGCGCACGACGCGGACGGCTGCGCCGCGGCACCACGGTGGCATCCAGTGGTTCGACGTCTGCGGTGCGATCGATGGCCGGAACGGAGGTCATGGGGGCGAGGGCTTGCCGGCGGCGCTATGCGGAGGCGACGTGCCGCGGCAGGATATCTAGATGTGCAAAAAGAACTTTTCAGCGATGTCGGATTGTTCGGCCGCCCCTGCCTTAGCTTGGTATGAAAAGGTTTCTCGGGCGGCCTCGCATGCCAACTACGACCCGAGCATGACCCACCCGTCCACGGGGTCGGTAACCGAACAAGAGCAGCATTTCGCAAGGATTCGCCGGCCCCGATGCGGGTGGCGACGGTCGCCCGGGGGGGCGTCGGCAGGTCTGACCCCGGTCAAGCGTTCTCGGCTGTAGCAGACCGTTGCAAGGCACCGCGATGATTTGCCACGATTGACCTCGCGCGCTGCTAGGCCTCTGGCTCACCTTCAGGCTGACTTCAGTTCGGGTCTGAGGGCTTCTGCGGCGGCGGCTGGTGATGGCCGAACAGATGCAGCAAGTCGGCACTGCCATGCCGACCCAGCGCGCGCCCGTGACGCTCGAGCCAAGCCAAAGTGCGCAGGCGCCCTGCGTCACGCAGACGTTGCAGCAACTGCGGGTGCGCCAGCAGTTTGCTTTCGCTCGGCAGAGCGGACAGGTCATCGTGGCCGTCGATCAGGTGCCAGCGCAGCGAACGCAAACGCCGCTCCAGCGGGCCGGGCCACCAGGCGCTGCGCGACAGCGCGGTGGCCTGCGCCAGCCACTGCATCTCGCGCAGGAACGCCGCGTTGAAGGCGATCTCGACCGCCCGCGCGCGGATCTCGCCCGGCTGATCCGGCCGCTCGCCGAGCGTCCACGGGCTCAGCATCACCACCAGCAGGTCAGTCGCCGGGGCGTCATGCACGAGCGGGAACAGCGCCGGGTTCGCGCTGTAGCCGCCGTCCCAGTAAGGCTCGCCGTCGATCGTCACCGCGTTCTGTATCGTCGGCAGGCAGGCCGACGCGCGCACCGCATCGACTGACAACTCGTCGTTGCCGAACACGCGCAGGCGGCCGGTGTTGGCATGCGTGGCCGCGATGAACAGCCGGATCTGGCGCTGCTCGCGCAGCCGCACGAAGTCGACTTGCTGGTTCAGCAGTTCGGCCAGCGGATCGACGCGCAATGGATTCATCTGCGCCGGCGACCACATCGAGGCCCACTGCAGCATCATGCGGCCGGCCGGCGACAGCCGATCGCCCGAGGCGCCGATCAGTCCAGTCACATCCCACTGCACGGTGCGGCCGAGTGTGTCCCAGAACGTGGCGAGTGCCTCGCGCGCGCCATCGCGCCCGCCGGCGATCAGCCCTTGGGCCAGCACGACCGCGTTGACCGCGCCGGCACTCGTGCCGCTGACCGCGCTGAGCGGGTGCGTCGTGCGTTCGAGCAGTGCGTCGAGCACGCCCCAGGTGTAGGCGCCATGGGCGCCGCCGCCTTGCAGAGCTAGGCTCAGGGGCCGCTGTCGCGCGCCGAGACCGAACATCAGCGCCGGGGCCGCCACGGGCAGCGCTCGGCCGCCATCGCGACGATGCGGCCGTCGGCTGTCTCGATCCAGGCGGTCGCCCGCAGGCGCGCAGGCTGCGCGGTCTCGGGCCAGCGTAACGCGCGCAGGTCGCGCACGGTGCGGCCGTTGGCGAGTTGGGCGAGGTCGAGTGGGCCGGCCACTGCGCGCACCAGTCGACGCGCCACCGGCGTGCCGTCGGTGCCCTCGGGCACCGCCTCGACCAGCGCCAGCCAGACGCTCGCGCCGCGTGGCCAGGGGCCGCGGCTGTCGACTTGCAGTGCGAGATAACCATGCCACGCCGGACCCGAAGCGACCGACAGGCTCGGCGACGCACCGGCGCGCAGCGGCGTGCGCCACGTGCCCAGCCCCTCGCTGGTCCACACGCGCTCGCCGATGCGCCCGATGCGATCTGCCGCCTCGCGAGTGGCCGCCGGCGCGAGTGGTGCATCGTCGCCTCGTGCCGAGGGCACGATCCAGTCGAGTACCCAATGGGCCGACGCAGCGGGCGGCAAGGACTGCCGCGTCCAGCAATCGGCGCAATCGGCGTCGATGAAACGCTCGGTCACAGCAGTGACGCCGCGCGGACATTCCGCTGGCGGCGGCATACCTTGCGGCGCAGCGGCCACGGTCGCCGTGAATGTCAAGCCGAGGGTGACTCCTAGAATCAGCCGATGCATGAAGCGCATTCTCGCGGCAATCCGTTGCACGACGCCACAGGTCCCGCTGATGGCCTGCTCTCGAAACTGAATGACGAGCAGCGCGCCGCGGTCACGCTGCCCGCGGTGCCCGCACTGATCCTCGCCGGCGCCGGCTCTGGCAAGACGCGCGTTCTGACCACGCGCATCGCCTGGCTGCTGTCCACCGGCCAGGTGTCGCCGGGCGGGGTACTCGCGGTCACCTTCACCAACAAGGCGGCCAAGGAAATGCTGACGCGGCTGTCGGCGATGCTGCCGATCAACGTGCGTGGCATGTGGATCGGCACCTTCCACGGCCTATGCAACCGCTTCCTGCGCGCACACTGGAAGCTCGCGGGCCTGCCGCAGAGCTTTCAGATCCTCGACAGCGCCGACCAGCTGTCGGCGGTGAAGCGCGTGATGAAGGCGATGAACGTCGACGAGGAACGCTTCGTGCCGAAGCAGGTGAGCTGGTTCATCGCCGGCAGCAAGGACGACGGTCTGCGCCCGAAGGACGTGCCGATCAGCGACCCGCATACGCGCAAGATGGTCGAGATCTTCCAGGCCTACGAAGACCAGTGCCAGCGCGAGGGCGTGGTCGACTTCGCCGAGCTGATGCTGCGCAGCTACGAGCTGCTGCGCGGCAACGATGCCGTGCGCGAGCACTACCAGCGGCGCTTCGCGCATGTGCTGGTCGACGAGTTCCAGGACACCAATCGGCTGCAATACCAGTGGCTGCAGATGTTTGCGCCGCCTCCCGGAAGGCTGGGGCAGGGCGTCTTCGCGGTCGGCGACGACGATCAGAGCATCTACGCGTTCCGTGGCGCACTGGTCGGCAACATGGCCGACTTCGAGCGTGAGTACCGCGTGCCGCAGGTGATCAAGCTCGAGCGCAACTACCGCTCGTTCGGCAACATCCTCGACACCGCCAACGCGCTGATCTCGCACAACACGCGGCGTCTCGGCAAGAACCTGCGCACCGAGGCCGGTCCCGGCGAGCCGGTGCGCGTGGTCGAGGCCAACAGCGACTATGCCGAGGCGCAGTGGCTGCTCGACGAGCTGCAGCAGCTGCATCGCGCCGGCACGCCGCGCAGCGAGCTGGCCTTGCTCTACCGCAGCAATGCGCAGAGCCGGGTGCTGGAAAGCGCGTTGTTCAACGCCGGCGTGCCATACCGGGTGTACGGCGGTCTGCGTTTCTTCGAGCGCGCCGAGGTCAAGCATGCGCTGGCCTATCTGCGCCTGATCGAGAACCCGAGCGACGACACGTCGTACCTGCGGGTGGTCAACTTTCCGGCGCGTGGCATCGGCGCGCGCAGCATCGAGCAGCTGCAGGACGCCGCCCGGGTCAGCGGACGCAGCCTGTACCAGAGCGCCGGCGCACTCACGGGTAAGGCGGGCAGCAACATCACGGCGTTCAATGCGCTGGTGAATGCGATGCGCGACGCGACGCGCGGGCTCACGCTGCGCGAGATCATCGAGCACGTGCTGCGCGCGACCGGCCTGATCGAGTTCTATCGCACCGAGAAGGAAGGCGCCGACCGCATCGAGAACCTGGAGGAGCTGGTCAATGCCGCCGAGGCCTTCGTCACCCAGGAGGGCTTCGGCAAGGACGCTGTCGCGCTGCCCATCGACGAGACCGCGGGTGCCATCGCCGCCGGCGCGCCGACCGCCGTGGCAGCGACCGAGGTGACTCCCGACGCCGAAACCGGCGAGATCGTCTCGCCGCTGGCGGCGTTCCTCACCCACGCCGCGCTCGAAGCGGGCGACAACCAGGCGCAGGCGGGCGCCGACGCCGTGCAGCTGATGACGGTGCACTCGGCCAAGGGCCTGGAGTTCGACTGCGTGTTCATCACCGGGCTCGAGGAAGGCCTGTTCCCGCACGAGAACTCGCTGTCCGACGCCGACGGACTGGAGGAGGAGCGCCGCCTGATGTACGTGGCGATCACGCGGGCCAGGAAGCGCCTGTACCTCACCTTTAGCCAGACACGGCTGTTGCACGGCCAGACGCGCTACAACGTCAAGAGCCGTTTCCTCGAGGAGCTGCCGGAAGGCGCGCTGAAGTGGCTGACGCCGCGCAATCAAGGCTTCGGCTCGGGCTTTGCGCGCCAGTACCAGGACGCCTGGTCACGCGGAAGCGGCCTCGGCTCGATGATCGGCGCCGGCCGCGTCGAGCCGCGACCATCGGCGATGGAGCTCAACCGCAGTGTGACGGCGGGCGCGTCGGGGCCTTCGCTGCGCGTCGGACAGAGTGTGTTCCACACCAAGTTCGGCGAGGGCGTGATCCTCACACTCGAGGGCAATGGCAACGACGCGCGCGCGCAGGTCAACTTCGGCCGTCATGGCGCCAAGTGGCTCGCACTCGGCGTGGCCAAGCTGACGCCGATTGCTTGAGGGCCCCCAGGGCCGCCCAGCCCGGCCCGCCCCCTGGGGGGTCAGGGCGTCCGGCAGAGCCGGATCACGTTGAGAGCGTTTCGGGCAGCGCCGTGGTGGGAGGTGCGTCGTCGCTGCCGAAGCAGTCGACGAAGGTGAACCACAGCGACACGTAGAACGCACCCGAAAATACCAGGCCGGCGGGCAGCCCGATCAGGCCGATCAGCTGGCGCAGGCCGAGCAGACTGAACAGCAGCGCCGCGACGATGCCGAAGACCGCGACGGCCGCGGTCCAGGCCAGGCTGTACAGCACGAAGGCGCCCTTGGCGCGCCACAACGCCATCGTGCTGGAAAACAGCGACTGGTTCGCCGACTGGCCGCCCCAGACGGCCAGCGCCGGTGCGTGCCAATATGGGATCGACACCAGCACCATCAGCGTGATGCGCAGCAGCAGCCCGCTCAGCAGCCGTGGATCGGACAGCGCCGCCTCGACCTCGGACGGCGGCACGTCGGGTTTGGCCATCACGACCTGCAGCCGCTCGAAGGCGCCGCCGTCGACCCAATGGCTGAGCATCAGCACGGCCACCGAGGCGATGCCGTAACCCACACACAGCTTGATCAGCGCGGCGCGGCCCGGCGCACCGGCCTTCAGCGGGGTGATGAAGAGCTGCGGGCCGAGGCTCTCGTTGCGCAGCGCAGCGCGCGACGCGGCCATGAAGCCCAGCGTCATCAGCGGCAGTGTGGCCAGGCCGATCACGCCGCCGACAACGGGAATCGACATCAGCAGCATCGCGCCGATCAGGAAGATCAGGAACAGCCCAGTGAACGCCAGCGGGCGGCGGAAGTACAGGCGCAGCCCGTCGCGCATCCATGTCCAGCCCTGACGCGGCGAAACCGGTTGAAGTTTGAGTCCCATGGGGTGGTGTTCAGAGGCCTTCAGCGCGGCGGATGCCACGGGTTGGCGATGCGTTCGCGCAGCAGCCGCTCGAAGTGTGCCGGATCCTTGGGCTGCAGCACTGCAGCCTCGCGCGGCAGGTGCAGATCGGCCAGCCGCGACAGCCAGAAGCGCAGCGCGGCGGCGCGCAGCAGGGCCGGCAGCAGGCGGTGCTCCAGCGCCGTGAGCGCGCGTTCGCGCTGGTAGGCCGCCAGCAGCGCTGCGGCGCGCAGCTCGTCGATGCGGCCGCTGTCGATGTCGATGCACCAGTCGTTGATGCACACCGCGATGTCGTACAGCAGCGTGTCGACGCCGGCGAAGTAGAAGTCGATGCAGCCGCTCAGGCGGTCGCGCCCTTCGTTGGCATCGAACATCACGTTGTCGCGGAACAGGTCGGCATGCACCGCGGCCCGCGGCAGCTGCGCCGGCGCAGCCGTCTGGGCCAGGTGCTGCTGGAACTGCATTTCGCTGTCGAGCAGTGCGGCCGCCTCGGCAGCCAGGAACGGTCGCACACGAGGCGCCGTCTCGAGCCACCAGTCGAGTCCGCGCAGGTTGGGTTGATGCAGCGCGAAGTCGCCAGCGGCCTGGTGCAGTCGGGCGAGTGTTGCGCCGAGTTGGAGGCAATGCGCAGGCGTGGGGTGTTCGACATGACGCCCGGGCAGCCAGCTGCACAACGCGGCCGGCTTGTCCTTCAGCCGGTGCAGGATCTCGCCACGGGCGTTGGCGCGTGGTTCGGGCACCGGCATGCCGTGTTGTGCCAGGTGCTGCATCAGGCGCAGGTAGAACGGCAGCTGCTCGGCGCTGAGCCGCTCGAAGACCGTCAGCACCCAGTGGCCCTGGTCGGTGTCGACGAAGTAGTTGGTGTTCTCGATGCCGGCCGGCACGCCGCGCAGGTCACGCAGCGCGCCGACGGCCAGCGGCTGGAGCCAGGCACGCACCTCGTCGAACGACAGCTCGGTGAAGACCGCCATGCAGGAGCAGCCGGGTGGCGGCTCAGAACGAGAACAGATTCCACAGCCGCTGGCCGGTGAGGCCACGCTGCTGCGAGATATCGCGTGCCGGGTCGGCCGGCACGATCTCGAACGGCCGCGCGCCTGCCGCCTTGGGCGTGACGCTGATGCGCTGCACCTGTCCACGCACGCGCACCTCCTCGATGCGCACCGCGTCGTCCTCGAGAACGATCCGGCGCATCTCGGGCTCGGGCGGCGCTGCCCGAGCCGTTGCGAGCAGTGCAACGGCCGCCAGCAAGGCCAGCAGGGCGGTTGCTCGGCGTAGCGTCATGTCAGCGATTCTACGGCGCGGTCGCTCGCGCCGGCCGACGCACAATGCCGACCATGACAAGCGCCTGCTCACTTGACCGGTCGCCACGACCCTTGCGCGAGCCCCGATGAACGATCACACGCTGATCCTGGTCGACGGCTCGAGCTACCTCTACCGCGCCTATCACGCGCTGCCCGACCTGCGCTCGCCCGATGGGTTTCCCACCGGGGCCATCCACGGCATGGTGGCGATGATGAAGAAGCTGCGCGAGCAGTTTCGCGGCGCCCATGCGGCCTGCGTGTTCGACGCCAAGGGGCCGACGTTCCGCGACACCTGGTACGCCGAATACAAGGCCCATCGCGCGCCGATGCCCGAAGATCTGGTGCGTCAGATCGAGCCGATCCACGAGGTCGTGCGACTGCTCGGCTGGCCCGTGCTGGAGGTGCCCGGCATCGAGGCCGACGATGCCATCGGCACGCTGGCGCGCGTGGCGGCCGAGAGCGGCCACAAGGTGATCATCTCCACAGGCGACAAGGATCTCGCGCAGTTGGTGACCGACCGGGTGCACCTGATCAACACGATGAGCAACGAGAGCCTCGACGTGGCTGGCGTGCAGGCCAAGTTCGGCGTGCCGCCCTCGGCCATGATCGACTACCTGACATTGATCGGCGATGCGGTCGACAACGTGCCCGGCGTCGAGAAGGTCGGCCCCAAGACGGCGGCCAAGTGGATCGCCGAGTACGGCTCGCTCGACGGCGTGGTGGCGGCGGCCGACTCGATCAAGGGCGTGGCCGGCGAAAACCTGCGCAAGGCGCGCGATTGGCTGCCGCAGGGCCGCCGCTTGATCACCGTGTTGACCGACTGCGATCTCGCCGACCACGTGCCGCAGTGGCCGGCGCTCGACGCGCTGGCGCTGCGAGAGGTCGACCGTGAGCGGCTGCTCGAGTTCTACCGCCGCTTCGGCTTCCGCAATTTCCTGAAGGACCTCGAGGTCGATCTCGGCGTGGCTCCGGCCGCGCCGCCGGCGCCCAGCGTCGGCCGGCGCACGGACGAAGCTCCGCTGCCCGATCTGTCGCAGCTGCAGCGCCACTACGAGCCGATCCATTCGCACGAACGCCTGCGGGCCTGGCTGGAGCGCCTGCGCGCCGCGCCGCTGGCCGCGCTGGACACCGAAACCGACTCGCTCGACCCGATGCGTGCGCACATTGTCGGCATTTCGTTCGCGGTGCAACCCGGCGAAGCCGCGTATGTACCCGTGGCGCACGACTATCCCGGCGCGCCCGAGCAGCTGCCGAGAGACGAGGTGCTGGCCGCGCTGAAGCCCTGGCTCGAGGACGAAGCAGCAGCCAAGGTCGGGCAGAACATCAAGTACGACAGCCATGTGTTCGCCAACCACGGCATCACGGTGCGCGGCTGGCAGCACGACACGCTGCTCGAGAGCTACGTGTTCGAGGCCCATCGCCTGCACAGCCTGGAGAGCCTGGCCGAGCGGCATCTCAACCGCAGGGGCCTGAGTTACGAGGAGCTGTGCGGAAAGGGGGCGAATCAGATCGCCTTCTCGCAGGTCGACATCGAGCGGGCCACGCGCTATTCGGGCGAGGACAGCGAGATGACGCTGCAGGTGCACCAGGTGCTGTATCCGCGCATCGAGCGCGAGGCCGGCTTGCACCGTGTGTACCGCGACATCGAGATGCCGGTGAGCGCGCTGCTCACGCGCATCGAGCGCCATGGCGTGCTGATCGACGCGCAGCG
>Ga0075356_1000228_pt1 | contig 10687 bp, 7 predicted proteins | sample WestPond_Cattail_FD_120073 | JGI IMG/M metagenome (GOLD analysis project Ga0075356, IMG submission 120073) | Natural and restored wetland microbial communities from the San Francisco Bay, California, USA, that impact long-term carbon... | ecosystem: Environmental > Terrestrial > Soil > Wetlands ... | reverse complement strand
TGGCCAGGATCGGGCCGAACACCAGCGGGCCCCACATGCCGTAGACGATCGACGGGATCGCAGCGAGCAGCTCGATCGCGGTGCCGAGCGGCCGCTTCAGCCAGCCGGGCGACAGCTCGGTGAGAAAGAGGGCGATGCCGAAACTCACCGGCACTGCGATCAGCAGCGCGATGAACGAGGTCATCAGCGTGCCGTAGATCATCACCAGGCCGCCGTAGTGGTTGCCCACTGGGTCCCACTCGCGGCGGACCAGGAAACCGAGCCCGTACTCCTGGATCGCCGGCGCGGCGCCGACCACCAGCGATCCGATGATGCCCAACAGCAGCGCCAGCGTGAGCCAGGCCGCGCCGTGGGCGAGCACGGCAAACACGGTGTCGGCCCACGGCGCCTGTCGGCGGCGGGGCGGCGGGTTGTTGGCAGACCCCACTCGATCCATGGGCGATTCTTGCAGCGGATGGGTCGCTGGCAGCGTGGCGGTCATGGTCGTCAGATCCAACGTGGAAAACCCCGAGGGGTGCATCGGCGGCGCGCAGCCGGGGTGCAGGCGGCCGCGCCCCGGCGGTTCGGCGTGCGGTGCGCTTACTGGAAGGAGGCGACCGCCTTGCCGGCGCCGTCCTTCACCTCGGCCCACTGCTTGCGCACCATCGCCTTCAGCGCTGCCGGCAGCGGCACGTATTCGAGCTCGCCCGCCATCTTGTCGCCGTTGTTGTAGGCCCAGTCGAAGAACTTGAGCGTCGACACACCCTGCTGCGGCTTGTCCTGCGCCTTGTGCATCAGGATGAAGGTGGCGCCGCTGATCGGCCAGGTGTCCTTGCCCGGCTGCTCAGTCAGCACCTGATAGAAGGTCTTGGACCAGTCGGCGCCGGCCGCCGCGGCCTTGAAGTTCTCGTCGTCGGGCGCCACGAAGTTGCCGGCCTGGTTCTTCAGCAGCGTGTGGGCCATCTTGTTCTGCTTGGCATAGGCGTACTCGACATAGCCGATCGAGTTGGGCAGGCGCTGCACGAAGGCGGCGACACCCTCGTTGCCCTTGCCACCCGCGCCGGTGGGCCAGTTGACGGCGGTGCCTTCGCCGACCTTGGCCTTCCACTCCGGGTTCACCTTCGACAGGTAGTTGGTGAAGATGAAGCTGGTGCCCGAGCCGTCGGCACGGCGCACGACCGAGATGGCCGCGTCGGGCAGTGGCACGCCGGCATTGATGGCGGCCAGCGCCGGGTCGTTCCACTTGGAGATCTTGCCGAGGTAGATGTCGCCGAGCAGCGCACCGGTGAGCTTGATCTGCCCCGGCTTGAGGCCCTGGATGTTGACCACCGGCACGACGCCGCCGATCACGGTCGGGAACTGGAGCAACCCGTGCTTGGCAAGTTCCTCGTCGCTCAGCGGCATGTCGGAAGCGCCGAAGTCGACCGTCTTGGCAGTGATCTGCTTGATGCCGGCACCGGAGCCGACCGACTGGTAGTTGATCTTCGCGCCGGTGGCCTTGTAGTAGGCGTCGGCCCACTTGGCGTAGATCGGCGCGGGGAAGGTGGCGCCGGCGCCGGTGGCGTCCTGCGCCAGCGCGGCACCGGACACAGCGACGAGGGCGGCGAGCGACGCCACTCGGATTGGTGACAGCCAGTTCATGATGAGGCTTCCTTCAAGCTGGGACAGAGGATGCGGATTACTCTAGACAGCGCATATGACAGCTTCGTGACGCGTCCCGGCCATCACACGGTAGACACAATCGACAGCAATCTGTCATCGAACCGTCACGATTCCGGGCGAAATTCGCCTGGGTGAATCCCATGCCTTCGGCCCCCCTGCTGCATCGCGACCTGGGCACGCTGGCCTTCAACGCCCGCGTGCTCGACATGGCGCGCCGGTCCGAGGTGCCGTTGCTCGAGCGGCTGCGCTACCTGTGCATCGTGTCGTCCAACCTCGACGAGTTCTTCGAGATCCGTGTCTCCGACACAATCCAGGAGCTGGCCAGCGCGCCGACCGGCGCCTCCCATGCCGCTGCCGTGCGCGCGATGGCCCAGACCTCGGAGGCCGCGCGCCGGCTGGTCGATGACCAGTACGCGCTCTACAACGACGAGCTGACGCCGTTGCTGGCCAAGGCCGGCATCGTGGTCCTGTCGCACGGCGAGCGCAACGCCGCGCAGCGCGCCTGGGTGGCGCACTTTTTCGCCCGCGAGGTGCGGCCGCTGCTGGTGCCCGTGAGCCTGGACCCGGCGCATCCGTTCCCGCAGGTGGCCAACAAGTCGCTCAACTTCATCGTGCGACTGGGCGGCCACGACGCCTTTGGCCGGCACAACGACATCGCCATCGTCAAGGTGCCGCGCGTGCTGCCCCGCGTGATCCGCCTGCCGGCAGAGCTGGCCGGCAAGTCGCGCCAGGCCTTCGTGCTGCTGTCGAGCGTGATTCGCGCGCATCTACACGAGCTGTTCCCCGACCGCAAGCTCGACGGCTTCTCACAGTTCCGTCTGACGCGCGACAGCGATCTCGCGATCGACGACCAGGAGGTGACAAACCTGCGCCAGGCGCTGCGCCTGGGCCTCACGCAGCGGCAGTTCGGCATGGCGGTACGCCTGGAGGTGGCCACCTCGTGCCCCGAGCCGCTGGCGCAGTTCTTGTTGAACCAGTTCCAGCTGCCCGAGCAGGCGCTGTACCGCGTCAACGGGCCGGTCAACCTGGTGCGGCTGGCACAGCTGATCGAGCTGGTGCCGGCGAGTGACCTGCACTTCGCCGCCCATCGGCCGGCCTGGCCGGCCACGGTGCCGGCCGAGGGGTCGATGTTCGAGCGGCTGCGCGCCGGCGACGTGCTGCTGCACCACCCGTTCGAGTCGTTCGAGCCGGTGGTGACGCTGCTGCGCCAGGCGGTGCAGGACCCGCAGGTGCTGGCCATCAAGCAGACCATCTACCGCACCGGGTCTGACTCGGCGCTGATGGAACTGCTGCTCGAGGCGGTGCGCCGCGGCAAGGAGGTGATCGTCGTCGTCGAGCTGATGGCGCGCTTCGACGAAGAGGCCAACATCAACTGGGCCGAGCAGCTCGAGTCGCTCGGTGCGCAGGTGGTCTACGGCATCGTCGGTCTGAAGACGCACGCCAAGATGCTGTTGATCACGCGCCGCGAGGGCCGGCGCCTGCGCCGCTACGGGCATCTGTCGACCGGCAACTACAACACCCGCACGGCGCGGCTGTACACCGACATCGGGCTGCTGACGGCCGACACCGCGCTGACCGCCGACATGGAGCACGTCTTCCAGCACTTGGCCAGCCAGAACCGGGTGAGCGGGCTGCACCGTCTGGTGGCGGCGCCGTTCCAGCTGCACCGCCGCATGATCGAGCATGTGCATGCGGTGACGGCGGCGGCGCGCGCCGGCAAGCCCGCGCGCATCGTGCTGAAGATGAACGCGTTGACAGACGAGCCGCTGGCGCTGGCGCTGGCCGAGGCCGGCCGCGCCGGCGCGCAGGTCGACCTGATCGTGCGCGGCGCCTGCGTCGTGCCGGCACAGCTGCCCGGCTTCAGCGACCACGTGAAGGTGCGCTCGATCATCGGTCGCTTTCTCGAGCATTCGCGCGTGTTCTACTTTCTCGCCGATGACGACGAGCGGCTCTACCTGTCGAGCGCCGACTGGATGGGCCGCAACATGTTCCGCCGCATCGAGCTGGCCTGGCCGGTGACCGATCCGGCGCAGCGCCAGCGCCTGATCGACGAGACGCTGACGTCCTATCTGCATGACGGCAGCGATGCCTGGGTGATGGCCTCGGACGGCACGTACAGCCGCGTCGCCAAGGGCCGGCGCAAGGGCGCGGGTGCGTCGGCTCAGCAGGCGCTGGCCGAACGCTACGCGCCACAAGTGGCGCCGATCGCCAGGAAAGCGACGTGGACCTGATCCTGTGGCGCCACGCCGATGCCGAGGAGGCCGGCCCCGGCGACGACGACATGACACGGCGGCTGACCTCGCGCGGCGAGCGGCAGGCCACACGCGTTGCGTTGTGGCTGCACCGGCAGATGCCCGATGTGGTGCGCATCCTCGTCAGCCCGGCCGAACGGGCGCAGCGCACCGCGGCCAAGCTTGAGCGCAAGTTCAGCACCGAACCGGCTCTCGGCCCGGACGGTGACGCGGCAGCGCTGCTGAATGCCTCGGGCTGGCCGAACGCGCGGCGAACGGTCCTGCTGGTGGGCCACCAGCCGGCGCTCGGCCGGCTGGCCGCGCTGCTGCTCACCGGCAGCGAGGCGCCCTGGACCTTCCGCAAGGGCGCCGTCTGGTGGTTGCGCAACCGGCCGGCCGACGCCGAGTCACGCGCCGAGACCTTTGTGCTGTGCGTGCAGTCGCCCGACACCATGTGAAAGCACAGGTGTCGCCTTGGCCAAGGTCTTGCGGATCCGCTCCACCGGTCCGCTGCAAGGGCCCCTCGGGGGGCAGCGACCAGCGGGAGGGTTGGGGGCTCAATTCACCGTCACATCGAACGGCCAGGTGATGCGCGTCCAGGCCTTCTGCTCCTCGCGCAGCAGGTGCATCGACTGCGGGTGCGCCTCGGCCCACGCGGCCTCGACCACGAAGCGGTAACCCGGCTCGCTGCGCAGCAGCTGCAGCCGCCCGGCGGTTGGGTCGCGCCGCGCGTGGCACAGCAGCACCGCCAGCCGCAAGGCCAGCGCCTGGTCACGCAGCAGCGGGTCCGACAGCGATGGCTCCACCTTGCGCAGCCCCCCGCGCTGCGCCAGCAGCAGCGTGGCCAGCCGTTGCTGCTGGTGCTCGGCGAAACCGGCCGCGTCGGCATGCTCGATCACGTAGGCCCCGTGACGATGAAAATCCTCGTGCGAGATCGCCATGCCGATCTCGTGCAGTTCGGCGGCCCAGCGCAGCTGCGCACTGGCGCGCTGCGTCTCCGGCGTCGGCTGCGGATGCAGCGCGGCGAACAGCCACACCGCCATCTCGGCAACGCGGTGCGCCTGCGCGGCGTCGACGTCGAACTTCTCCTGCAGGCGCGTGATCGTGAGTACACGCACATCACCGGTCGGCGCGTCACGCTGCAGCAGCTCGAGCAGCACGCCGTGGCGCAGCGCACCGCGCGCCGGCTCGATGCGCTCGATGCCGAGCACGCGGCACACGGCGCGCAGGATCGCCAGGCCGCCGCCGATGACGGCGCGGCGGTCGTCCTTCAGCCCCGCCATCACCACGCGGTCGACATGGCCAGCCTGCACCAGGCGGGCGATCAGCTCGTCGAGCATCTGCGGCGTGATCACGCCGTCGGCGTGCCCCTCAGCGCGCAGGATGTCGCTGACGGCTCCCACGGTGCCCGAGGCGCCGTAGGCAGCGGCCCAGGATTGGCCGGACAGCAGCGTGGCGGCGTCCTCCAGCTCGGCCTCGGCGGCGATGCAGGCGGCATCGAACGCCTTTGCCGTCAGTCGGCCGTCGTTGAAGTAGCGCAGCGACAGCTCGACGCTGCCGACCCGGTACGACTCCACGTGGCCCGGCACGCGGCCACGCCCGAGAATCACCTCGGTCGAACGGCCGCCGACGTCGAAGACCAGACGAGCGTCGTCGGCCTCGGGCAGAAACTGCGCCACGCCGGCGTAGATGAGGCGCGCCTCCTCGTGGCCCGAGATCACGTCGACCGGAAAACCGAGGCGCGCCGCTGCACCGGCGATGAATTCGGCTCGGTTGTGTGCCTCGCGCACCGTCTGCGTCGCGACCGCCCGCACCTGTCGGGCGTCGAAGCCGCGCACACGCTCGGCGAATCGCGCCAGGCAGTCCCAGCCGCGGCGCATCGCCGCCGCGCTCAGGCGCGACGCCTCGTCGAGCCCGGCGCCCAGGCGCACCGTCTCCTTGAGGTACTCGGCGCGCACGACCTGACCGTTCTCGAGCCGGCCGATCTCGAGACGGAAGCTGTTCGAGCCGATGTCGACGGCGGCGATGAAAGTGCCGTCATCCATGACAAACGCGTGCTGAGGCGCGGCGCATGGGACAAGCATAGCGCCCGTGCGTGGCGCGACTTGGCGCACACGCGGGTTCGACATGCGTGATGGGTAGACTCCCCATCGTCGATGCACGAACCGCGGGAGACCCAGTGAACGGCGCCAAGAGCCTGGTCGAATCCTTGTTGCGCTCAGGCGTCGACACCTGCTTTGCCAACCCGGGCACTAGCGAAATGCATTTCGTCGCGGCGCTCGACCAGGCGGCGGGCATGCGCTGCGTGCTGGGCCTGCACGAGACCGTGGTCACCGGCATGGCCGACGGCTACTGGCGCATCGCGCGCAAGCCGGCCTGCACGCTGCTGCACTGCGGGCCCGGCCTGGCCAACGGGCTGGCCAATCTGCACAACGCACGGCGCGCGCGCAGCGGCATCGTCAATCTCGTGGGCGACCAGGCCACCTTCCATCGTCCGCTCGACGCACCGCTGACGGCCGACACCGAAGCGCTCGCACGCACGGTGTCGGGCTGGGTGCGCACCAGCACGCAGGTCGCCGAGCTCGGCCGCGACGCCGCAGCGGCGGTGCAGGCGGCGCGCCGCGCGCCCGGGCAGGTGGCCACGCTGATCGTCCCGTCTGACGTGTCGTGGAACGATGGCGGCATCGTGGCAGAGCCGCTGGTGGTGCCGCCGCCACCCGCAGTCGATGGACACGCGATCGAGTCCGCGGCGCGCGCACTGCGCAGTGGCGCCCCGACGCTGCTCTTGCTGTCCGGCGCAGCCGCCTTTGCCGAGGCGCAGGCGCTGGCGGGGCGCATCGCGCAGGCCACCGGCGCGCGGCTGAAGCTCGATTTCGTGACGCCGCAGGTGCAGCGTGGCCGTGGTCGGCTGCCGCTGGAACGGGTGCCGTACAACACCGACCAGGCGATCGCCGCACTGGCGCCGTTCGACCATGTGGTGCTGGTCGGCGCCAAGTCGCCGGTCGGCTTCTTTGCCTACCCGGGCAAGCCGTCGTCGCACATCCGGCCCGACGCGCAGGTGCACGTGCTGTCGCGGCCCGAGCAGGACGCGGTGGCCGCGCTGCGTGCGCTGGCGGAAGCGCTCGGCGCGCCCGACGCCGCGCTACCGGACCCCGGTCCGCGCCCCGAGCCCGGGCGCGGCGCGCCGACACCTGAAGGCCTCGCACGCACCGTCGCCGCACTGATGCCGGAGCACGCGATCGTCTCCGACGAGAGCGTGTCCTTCGGCCGCGGCTTCTATGCCCACACGCACGCTGCGCCGCCGCACGACTGGCTGCACCTGGCTGGCGGCGCCATCGGCGACGGGCTGCCGGTGGCCACCGGCGCCGCGCTCGGCGCCGACGGCCAGCGTCGTGTGATCAGCCTGCAGGCCGACGGGTCTGCCATGTACTCGCTGCAGGCGTTGTGGACGCAGGCGCGCGAGCGGCTGCCGTGCACGACGATCATCCTCAACAACCGGCGCTATGCCATCCTGGTCGGCGAATACAAGGCAGTTGGTGCGACGCCCGGGCCTACGGCGATGAGCATGCTCGATCTCGGCAACCCCGATCTCGGCTGGCTCGACCTGGCGCGCGGCCTGGGCGTGGAGGCGGCGCGCGCCACCACGCTCGAGCAATGCGTCGACCTGATGGCGCAGAGCTTCCGCCAGCCCGGGCCGTTCCTGATCGAGTTGATGGTCTGAGCGGCTGCGTCAGGCCGCCGCGACCAGCGCCAGCACTCGCAACGGGCTGCCGCTGCCCTTCTGGATCTTCAGTGGCGGGCTGATGATCAGCGCGCCGGTGGGCGGCAGCTGGTCCAGGTTGGCCAGGCACTGCAGGCCGTAGCGGCCGGCACCGTGCATGTAGTAGTGGCAGGGGTAGGGCGGCCGCTGGTGGTAGCCCTGGCCGGCGTCGGTGCCGATCGCCTCGGTGCCGAAGCCGAGCACCTGGCGCTCTTCGACCAGGAAGCGCGCGACCTCGGCGTCGGGGCCTGGCGTGTGCTGGCCGGTCTCGTCGAAGTTCTGGTAGGCCTCGGGGTCGGTGCGTTTGGACCAGTCGGTGCGCATCAGCACCCAGCTGCCCGCGGCGATGCGGCCATGGATCTTCTCCCACGCGAGCACCGCGTCCACGGTCAGCAGGTGGTCGGCGTCTGCCGCGGCCTGCGCCGCGCAGTCGATGACCACCGCCGGTGCGACGAAGTGATTCACCGGAATCGTGTCGACCGAGTTGTTCGGCAGGTCGCGCCCCGAGATCCAGTGGATCGGCGCGTCGAAGTGCGTGCCCGTGTGCTCGCCGCAGGAAAAATTGTTCCAGTACCAGCCGGGCCCGCGCTCGTCGTAGTGCGAGATCGTCTCGATGCGGAACGGCCAGCACTGGCCCATCTCGGGCGGCAATGCGATCTGCGGAAAGTCGGGTGTCAGCGTCTGGGTCAGGTCGATCACGCGGATGCGCCCGCCGGCCAGCGCGCCGGCCAGCGCGGTGAGTAGTTCGCTGGGTGCCATGCAGTGCTCCAGATCGCAAATACGTCGACGATTCAATCGTGTAGCCAAGTGGCCGCCGCGGAACCGGCTCGGCCGGGCCGCTGGCGGCGCCCCCTTGAAGAGGGAAGCGCCGCAGGCGCTCCGGGGGTGGTCGTCATTGCCCGAGTTCTCGCTCGAGCACCTTGGGGTTGTCGCGCCAGCGCTCGAGCCACTCCTGCGCCACGTCGCCGGGGTAGAGGTCCTCGATGCCGCCCAGCAATGCGCCGACGATGGCGCGCGCCAGTGCGGCCGGCGCCAGCTTGGGCGGCGGCAGCAGCTGGTTCCATTCGTCGTCGATGGGCCCGGGAAAGACGTTCATCACGCGGATGCCGGCCGGCCGCATCTCGGCGCGCAGGCATTGCGCGAGCGACAGTGCCGCGGCCTTCGACGCCGAATAAGTGCCGTGCGGCGGAAAGTTCGCCAGCGCATAGACCGACAGCACATTGACCCAGGCGATCGCGCTGTTCGCGCCGTCGGCGGCGCGGCCCTTCAGCGCCGGGCCGAACTCCTGCGCCAGCCGCAGCAAGCCGAAGTAGTTGATGTCCATCTCGTCGCGCGCGGCGTCGGTGCCGCGCCGTGCGCCGATGCCGAAGGCGCGGTGCACCTCGGCGTTGTTGATCACGATGTCGACCTTGCCGCCGATCTCGCCGGCCAGCGTGGCCACCGAGCGGCCGTTGCTGAGGTCCAGCGGTAGCAGCGTCACCTGCGGCAGCGCGGCCAGCTCGGCCACGCCGGGCAGCTTTTTCCACGGCTCGGCGACGCCGACCCACACGATGTCGGCGCCGGCATCGACCAGCGCGCGCGTGAGCGCCTGGCCGACCGGCGTCTTGCCGTCTGTGACCAGCACCTTGCGGAACTTGGGGTCGCAGCCCATCTCGCGCAGCATCGGGTCGTCGTTCATGTGTTCGCTCTCCTTGTCTGGCAAGCCCACCAGCACCGCCTGGCCGGCGCGGTCGATCCGCGCGGTGACGCGCACGCGCGCCGGCGGTGGCGGCACGTCGCCGTGCAGATGCACCATCAGCGTGGCGCCGCGGTCGAGCGCCACCAGCCCGAGCCGCCAGGGCAGCCGCTCGCGAAAGAACAGGTCGTTGCTGTGCGCCAGCGTGGTCTCGCTGATCAGCGTGCCAGCGCCGTCCTGCGTGCGCCACTGCAGCGCGGCCGACAGGCAGCGCGGGCAGGCCTCGCGCGGCGGGTACTGCAGCGCGTCGCAGTCGGCGCACACCTGCAGCGCCAAGCGCCCCTCGGCCGCCGCGGCGGTGAGGCCGAGCGCGACGCGGCCACGCGCGCCCGGCGGCAGCGTGGCCTGCCGCGTGCGCAGGACCGGGTTCTTCTTCTTCGGTCGCATCAGCGGCATCGTCATGACGATTCCTCCGCCGTCGACAGGATGAGCGCGCCGGTGCACAGGCAGCGGTCGTAGGTCACCATGCCGAAGCCGCCGACAAGGCCGATCTGCGCATCGGCCACCGCGTGGCCGAGCGTCTGCCGCGTCAGCTGGCGCACCGCCTCGACGAGGCCGATGTAGCCGCCCGCCGCGCCGGCCTGCCCCACCGAGAGCTGGCCGCCGCTGGTGTTGGTGGGCAGGCTGCCGCGGCAGGTGAGGTCGTGCGACTGCACGAAGCGTGCGCCCTCGCCCTTGTCGCAGAAGCCGAGGTCCTCGAACTGCATCATCACGATGACCGGATAGTCGTCGTAGAACTGCACGAAGTCGATGTCCGCCGGCTGCACGCCGGCCTGCGCGTACAGCTCGTCGCGGTCGACGCGCCAGCCGCCGCGCACCATGATCGGGTCATCGGCATACGCGTTGTGGCGCTCGATCGCGCCGCGCAGCCGCGCGAACGGCAGGCCGTGGTCGCGCGCACGGGCCTCGCTCATCACCAGCACGCCTTCGCCGCCGGCGCACGGCATCACGCAGTCGAACAGGTGGATCGGCGGCGCGATCGGCCGCGCGCGCAAGTACTCATCGAGCGTCAGCGCCTTCTTGAACATCGCGTGCGGCGTGGCCAGCGCGTTGTCGCGCTGCGCGACGCAGATGCGCGCGAAGTCCTCGCGGCGAGCGCCATGCTGCTGCATGTAGTGCGCGAAATGCCCGGTACCCGCACCGACATCCAGTAAATGACCTGATGATTTACCCGCGCCAAGGGTTATCCATTGAAGTTTCTTTTTCAACATGTATTCCCGGGCACTGTGGTAGATTTTGTTGACCAGGCCAGTTTTAGTGTCGCTATGGGTAATATAGTTGTTGGAAGCATAATAACGACCTATGGAATTCGCCTCAGGT
>Ga0075356_1000225_pt1 | contig 10712 bp, 12 predicted proteins | sample WestPond_Cattail_FD_120073 | JGI IMG/M metagenome (GOLD analysis project Ga0075356, IMG submission 120073) | Natural and restored wetland microbial communities from the San Francisco Bay, California, USA, that impact long-term carbon... | ecosystem: Environmental > Terrestrial > Soil > Wetlands ... | reverse complement strand
TATGAGGGATGACCTAATGAGATCTCGATAAACCGCATTCCCCCTTGCTCCACGACCAGCCTCTATCTCGACTAGAACCCCCAGCTCATCGTGGACTGCGTCCACCTCGTACCGGACCTTCTCTTCGCCTTGGTCCCCGAAGAGAACTGGGAGAGGAATTCGCTCGTCTTTCTTCTTCCCTGACTCGACTCGGTACCCCAAGTCCTCCATCCCGGCCCGCAGTTGACCTAGAACACGGTCGCTCGTCAGTTCTTTCACCCTCGCAGAGTCTGTTTGGCTTCGCTGGTCCCGGACAACACCAACAAGGTCGTGAACCCACAAAGGAGGTCGATCCCGAGTCGGGTAGTACTGCCAAGAAGGGTATTGATCAGACATGAATCAATTCGCCACGAATTTTATTCTGTGACATACGAGCGAAGTAGGCAAACCAATTGCCGGAGCGCTCCTCCCATGCGAGGTCTGCTTCGTCCGCTAGGCGTTTGAGGGCCGCCTGGGTCGTGAAGTGGGGGTCGCCGAAGAGCTCTCCTACCACGAGGCAGCCGGAGGACTTGAGGACCCGGGCGATCTCGCATAGCGCGGCCACCGGGTCCGGGATCTCGCCAAGGACCGCTGTGAGCACCACGGCGTCCATCGAGTCGTCCTCGTAGGGAAGGGCAGTGGCGTCGCCCTGGGTCGGGACCACGTTGGTCAGGCCCTGCTCCGTTGCTCGCTCGGCTGTGTGGTCGAGGAACTTCTGTTGTAGGTCGAAGATCTCGATCCTTCCCTCAGGACCCACCCACTCGGCCAGGTCGAGGGTGTAGTAGCCGGTGCCGGGGCCGATCTCGAGGATGCGCTCTCCCGGCTCGGGGCGGAGGATGGAGCGCAGGCGGTCGCGGGTGATTACCGGGTGTGGCGCCTCGACCCAGAAGCGCTGACCGTAGGGGCAGGCAGAGGGATTCTTGCGCCACCAGAGCGCCGCTCCCAGCGTCGCCAGGGCGGCAGCGCCGAGGAGCCTGCGCGGGTGCATCAGTCCGGGCGGTTGAGGGAGAAGCCGACCTTGTGCTCGCCGGAGTCGATCCGCAGGAAGCAGACCTTGCCGGCGTAGATCGCGACGGTCCCGTCCTCGGTCTTGACGTCGTGCCAGCCGCCCTTCTCGACCTGCTTGCGCAGGTCCTTCAGCTCGTCCTCGCCGAGGCGGGCCGAGATCACCTGGCCGCCCTCGAAGCCGATCTCCACCTTCTGTGCCGTGTCAGCCATCAGTGCCCTCTTTCTGCCGGTTCGACGATCTCTGTAAGCACGCCGCCGGTCGAGCGCGGGTGCAGGAAGGCCACGCGACTGTCGCGGATTCCCACCCGCGCCTCGCTGTCGATCAGCTCGATCCCGGCGGTCGCCAGGCTCTCCAGCGTCGCGTCGATGTCGTCGACCGCGTAGGCGACGTGGTGCAGGCCCGGGCCCTTGCGGGCGAGGTACTTGCCGACCGGGGTGTCGGGAGCGAGCGGCGCCAGCAGCTCGACGTGGCCCTCGCCGACGTCAAGCAGGACCGCCTCGACTCCCTGCTCCTCGACCTTCTCGCGGTGCGCGAGCACCATCTCGAAGCTTTTCTCGTAGAGCGCGATGCCGGCGTCAAGGTCCTCGACGGCGACGCCGATGTGGTCGATTCGTCCGAACACGAGGCGGCAGTCTACGCGGCGTTCTCGGCGCGGAGGATCTCGGCCAGCGCCGCGACGCCGACCTCGAGCTGCTCGGGGGTCGGCTCCTTGGTCGCGACCAGGCGCTGGATTTCCCGCCCCGGCGTGTGGAAGGCCTCGGCCAGCGGGTCGCCGTGGTGGCGGTCGCTCCAGGCGAACATCTCGACCGCGATCGAGGCGCCGCCGAGCCCGACCACGGCCCGCGCCGCCGGCCCCGGCCTGTCGACGAGGCGCTCGAGCAGCACCGTGCCGCCGGCGGAGAGCAGCATCATCGGCGCGAGCAGGTTGGAGCCGCAGCGGTCGTGCTCCTTGGGCACGACGGCCGGGTCGTCGATTCCCTGCTCGTAGGCGGCGATCGCCTTGTGCTCGACGCCGTGGTAGGCGGCGAGGTCGCGGTCGAGCAGGGCCACCAGAGCGGGCACGGCGCCGATCGCCTGCACCGCTCCCTCGCGCAGCGCCGAGCTGCCGAAGCGCCTGCGCAGTGCCGCGGTCGCGAACAGCGTCGTCCCGATCGCGACCAGCACGCGCCGGTCCTCGAAGGGCAGCCGCGCGGCCGGCAGCCGGTATCGAACGAGCGGCAGCACCGCCAGCGCCTCGGCCAGCTTCAGTGGCCCGCGCAGGCCGGGCAGCCGCGCGGCCAGCCCGGGGGCCAGCTCCGGCTTCGGCGAGGAAGCGACCTGAACGGAGCCGTCGGGACCGCGTACGGCGGCGGCCCAGTGGGTCGGCCCGTGGATCAGCAGCCCGTTGCGAAGGGCCATCCCGCCGAGTCGCAGCTTCTCCGAAGCCATGTACGGACGATAGAGGAGCCGCGAAGCCACCCCTTACGCGGTGACTGCGCCCGATAAGGCGCGGTCACCGTTCCCCCTGTGTGTCCCGATCAAGTCCCGGTCGGAGGCCCCCAGTCCAGGCCTCCGACCGGTATATCGGCTCTCCCTGGCTCTAGCTTGGAAAGCCGACCCTTGAAACACGTTCACCTTGGAGAAGTTGCGCGGTGTTAGCCCTCGCGAAGCTTCTTGCGCAGGGCCTCAAGCCGCCGTCCCAGCTCGGCCTCGAAGCCGCGGTCGGTCGGTGTGTAGAAGCGCCGGTCCTCCAGCCCCTCGGGGAGCAGCGGCTGGTCGCTCACCCCGCCCGGCTCGTCGTGCGCGTAGCGGTAGCCCTCGCCGCGGCCCAGCGTCTTGGCCCCGGGGTAGTGCGCGTCGCGCAGGTAGTCGGGCGGGGTCTTGGCGCCGTTCTCGCGGACCTCGCCGCGGGCGGCGCCGAGACCTTTGTAGGAGGCGTTCGACTTCGGCGCCAGCGCCAGGTAGACGGCGGCCTGGGCGAGGTTGAGCGCGCACTCGGGCAGGCCGACCCGGTCGACGGCCCGGGCCGCGGCGTCGGCGACGAGCAATGCCTGCGGGTCGGCGTTGCCGACGTCCTCGGAGGCGAGGATGACCATCCGCCGGGCGATGAAGCGCGGGTCCTCGCCCCCCTCCAGCATCACCGCCAGGTAGTAGAGCGAGGCGTCGACGTCGGAGCCGCGGGTCGCCTTGATCCAGGCCGAGACGAAGTCGTAGTGACGGTCGCCGGCGCGGTCGTAGTCGAGCGCCTTGCGCTGCAGCGCGTCCTCGATCGCGGCGACGTCGATCGCTTCCGACTTCGACCCACCTCCACTGTGGTCAAAGTCGGAAGCGCGTTCCACCGCGCGCTCCAAGGCGGAGAGGGCGACCCGGGCGTCCCCACCGCTGCGGTGCGCCAGCATCTCCAGCGCCGCGTCCTCGACCGGCGGCGGCTCGGCCAGCCCGCGCTCGGAGTCGGAGAGCGCTCGCCGCAGCAGCTCCTCCACCTGCCCGGGCTCGAGCGGCAGCAGCTCATACACCTGACAACGCGAGAGCAACGCCGAATTCACCTCGAAGTAAGGGTTCTCGGTAGTCGCCCCGATCAGCGTCAGCAGCCCTTCCTCGACGGCGGGAAGCAAGGCGTCCTGCTGAGCCTTGTTGAAGCGGTGAATCTCGTCGAGGAACAGCACCGTGGGACGGCCGCTGCCGGCCCGCCGCTCCCGGGCCCGCTCGATAACGGCGCGGATCTCGGCTTTCCCCGCGTTGACAGCCGACTCTTCCTCAAACGCCCCCTCGGCCCCAGCCGCGGCAATCCGCGCCAGCGTCGTCTTCCCAGCCCCGGGCGGCCCATAGAGGATGGCGCTGTGGGGCTTCCCCGACTCGATCGCGGTCCGCAACGCGGACCCGAGCGCCAACACGTGCTCCTGCCCGACAAGCTCGTCCAAACTCTGTGGCCGCATCCGCACCGCCAGCGGAGCATCAGCTTCAAGCGAAGCAGACTGGCGGGGTTCCCCCTCCGAGCTGTCGAATAGCCGGTCGGCCACTACGTAGCGAGTATGAACAGGTGACTCGACGCTGACGAGGTGCCGGGGGAGGTCTCGACGATGCCTCGCGAAGCGGCCCCCGGCAAGGTGGTTCTAAGCCGCGAAGCGGCACCAGGCTGCACCGCCGCAGGCGGTGCATGGGCATCGTCGAGACCTCCCCCGGCACCACAACACCGCCTACACTCACCCCATGGAGAGCGCAACGCAGTCACCCCCGGCCCAGTCCACCCTAGAGTCGTTCAACCCCGCCACCGGCGAGCTGGTCGGCTCGGTAGCCACGATCACCCCGGACCAAGTCCAGGCAGTGGTCGACGACGTCGCCCGCATCCAGCCCGCCTGGGCGGAGCTGTCGCTTGCGGACCGCGCCCGCTACATGAAGCAGGCCGCCGACGCGCTGCTCGACGAGATCGACGAGATCGCCGAGCTGCTCGTCCAGGAGCAGGGCAAGCCGCGCGCCGAGGCCTACACGATGGAGCTGCTGCCGACGGTCGACGCGCTGCACTGGTGCGCCAAGGCGGGGCCGAAGATCCTCGCCGACGAGAAGGTGCGGATGAGCCAGTCCTTCCTGATGACCAAGAAAAGCCGCTTCACCTACGAGCCGATCGGCGTCGTCGGCGTGATCGCGCCCTGGAACTACCCCTGGTCGATCCCCTTCGGCGAGGTCGCGATCGCGCTGATGGCCGGCAACGGCGTGGTGCTGAAGCCGGCCAGCCTGACGCCATTGCTGGGCGAGGCGATCCGCCGCGTCTTCGAGAAGGGCGGCCTGCCCGAGGGCCTGATCCGGGTCGTCCATGGCGGCGGCGCAGTCGGCGACGCGCTGGCGCGCTCCAGCGCCGGCAAGATCTTCTTCACCGGCTCGGTCGAGGTCGGCCGCAAGGTCGGCGCAGTCTGCGCCGAGCGGCTCAAGGGCTCGGTGCTCGAGCTCGGCGGCAAGGACCCGATGATCGTCTGCGCCGACGCCGACCTTCCCAACGCGATCTCCGGCGCCGTCTGGGGCGGCTTCGCCAACGCCGGCCAGACCTGCTCGGGGATCGAGCGCGTCTACGTGGTCAAGGAGGTGGCCGACCGCTTCGTCGAGGGCGTCGCCCGCGAGGCCGAGAGGCTTAGCCTCGGCGACCCGATGCGGTGGGAGACCGAGATCGGCCCGATGACCTCCGAAGGCCAGTACGAGATCGTCGTCGACCTGATCGCCGACGCGGTCGCCTCCGGCGCGACCAAGCTCTGCGGCGGCCCGACCGAGGTCCCCGGCCTCTCCGGCAAGTTCGTCGCGCCCACCGTGCTCACCGGGGTCACCCACGAGATGCGGATCATGAACGAGGAGATCTTCGGCCCGGTGCTGCCGATCGTCGTCGTCGACTCCGAGCAGGAGGCGATCGAACTCGCCAACGACTCCGAGTTCGGCCTCGGCGCCTCGGTCTGGACCAAGGACCGCCAGAAGGGCGAGCGGATCGCGCGCCGGATCGAGTCGGGCATGGTCTGGGTCAACGACCACTCCTTCAGCCACGGCGCCTGCCAGTGCGCCTGGGGCGGCATCAAGGACTCCGGCGTCGGCCGCTCCCACTCGAAATTCGGCTTCTACGAGTGCGTCAACGTGAAGATGAACTCCTGGGAGCCGGGCCTGACCCGCGACTTCTGGTGGCACCCATACGACGAGACGCTGGGCGAAGCGGTGCGTGCCTCGGCCAAGGTCCTCTACGGCAAGGGCGCGGTGCGCACCAAAGCGCTGCGAGAAGGTGCAGGTCCCCTGCTCAAGGTTGGCCGCCGCACTCTGCGCAAGCGCGGTGGGTGAGAACCCGCCCGGGTAGGGGTTCCGTTTAACTTTTTGGAGGATCGGCGGGAGCCGTTCGAGGGCGGACCTGACCAAAAAGTACAAGACGCTCCACCCCTACCCGGGCGGGTTCTACAAGGCGACTAGCTACTCCAGCTCGAAGACTGCTCCTTCGGCGTCTAGCTCGCGGATTCGGTCGTAGTCCTCTTTGAGACGGGCGCGGTCGGGATCTACCAGGTAGATGATTCCCGGGCATGAGAAGAGATCGATGGTCTTCTTGAGCTGGTCCCCCGGGCCGAGCATCGAGATCGTTCCCGCGAAGGAGGGCAGCGACTCGATCTCGCGCAGGCCCGTGTCGGAGACGATCTTGCCTTCGTGTTGGGAGATCAGCATCACGCAGTAGGCGCCGGCGGCCAGCTCGTAGGGCTGCTGGGCGCGACGGGCGACCGAGTGGGGGTCGAGGTAGGCCTCGGCCGTCAGCGTCTGGTGGCTCGGGGTGCAGCGGTCGACGATCTCGTCGGGGACCGAGCCGTGCATGCGGGCGCCGGACTCGACCAGGACCGGGCCGGTCGCGGTCAGCATCACCTCGGTGTGGGCGGGCCCGAAGCGGATGCCGAGCGCGTCGAGCACCGATTCGACGTAGGGGACGACCTGGTCCTGCTGCTCGCCGTGGCGCGGCAGCAGCTCCTCGTAGTCGTAGATGAAGTTGGCGCCGACGCGGAGCTTGTTGTCGCGCCAGACCTCGGAGACGTGGTGGACGCCCTCCCAGCTGACCGAGTTGACGAAGAGCTGGGTCCCCTCGAGCAGCTCCTGGACGAGCAGCTCCTCGTTGGCTCCGTGCAGGGCGTTGGGCCGCCCCAGGTTCGCCGCGAAGGCGGCCTCGATCGCGGCGGCGTCGGCGCAGATGCTGACCCCATCGGTGCCGGCGCTGTCGAGCGGTTTGACCACGACCGGGGCGGCGCCGCGCTCCGCCGCCCAGGCGACGGCCTCGGCCGCATCGGCGGTCTTCAGCGCCTCGGCCGTGCGCAGCCCGGCACGGCGCAGCGCTTCGCTCATCGCGTTCTTGTCGCGCCGCGCCGCGCTCAGCACGCTACCGTTGCTGGGCAACCCGAGCCGCTCGCTGAGCGCGTCGGCCAGCGGCACCCCCGGCTCGGCGCCGACGACGACGAAGGCGGGGTCGTGCGCGGCGACACGGGCCGCGGTTGCCTCCAGGTCGCCGTCGTGGACGACGTTCTCGACGAAGTCGCCGTCGCGGAAGGCGCGGGCGTAGAAGTCGGGAAGGCGAGGGCTGCTCTGCACGTGGACGACCGGCATCCCGGCAGCGGCAAAGCGCGGCGCCAGCCGCGCCCCGGTCGAGTAGGCGTCGACGACGACCGCCGCTCCGTGAGCTGTCATCGACGCCCCTCTCGCCGCGCGAAGGGCTGAATGTGGGCGCTTGCTCGCTCCGCGGTCATGCCGTGGCGACGAGCACGAGGCGATCCTCTGGCCGCTTCGGCCCGCCGGCGAAGTTGCCGTAGTGCTCGACGTCGTGGAAGCCGGCCGCTTCGGCCATCCGCTGCAGGTCGGCCGCCTCGTACATGCGGATGCGCGAGTCGACCACGTCGTCCCCGTATACGTAGTGGACGTGCAGCATCCCGGTCGAGAAGTTCACGTCGAGCGTTTCCTTCACCCCGTTGGTCTCGCGCTCGACCACGCCCTCGTCGGTTTTAAGCCGGTGCCGGGAGCGCTCGAGGTCCGACAGCTCCATCGCCATCTTGCCCCCCGGCCGCAGCGCGTCGTGGTAAGCCCGCAGCATCGCTTCGTCCTCTGCCACCGTCGCGCCGAAGCCGAAGCTCGAGGAGAGGCTGACGAGGCCGTCGAAGCCGCGCAGCTCCGGCGGCAGTGGCTGCATCAGGTCGGCGACGTAGTAGGTCGGGCCGGGGTAGACGCGCTTGGCCTCGGCGATCGCGATCTCGGAGATGTCGACCCCGACCGCGTCGATCCCGCTCTCGGCCAGAGCAGCGACGAAACGACCCAGCCCGCAGCCCGCATCCAGCACCCGGTCGCCCTCGGAGAGCCCGAGCAGCTCGATCGCAAGCGGCGCCTCCTCCTCGTTGCCCTCGTAGCGCCCGAGCTGCTCGGCGACGCGCATGTAGGCCGGCCCGTAGGTGTCGACCTCGTTCAAAATAGGGGGTGATTCGCTCACGGTTTCAAAGCGTACCGTGAGCGCACAAACCCCCCTTTGCGGCTCAGCCGCCGTTGATCGTGATCGTCTTCGAGGTTGCCCCCGAGCACTTGTAGATCGGCCCCGCCGTCGCCTGGGTGATCGGCTTCAGCACGGCATAGAGCTTGAACGGCAGCTTGCCCTTGAAGTGCAGTTCTTCGGGGTCGACTTTCCAGCGACCTTTGTCGTCGGAGGTGTCGGTGCCGAGCACGCCGTGGCCCTGCTGCTTCAGCACCACCGTGCGTTCGGCCAGGCAGTTCGAGTTCGGCGACTTCACCTTGCCGAAGTAGCCGTAGGCGCTGATCTGCAGCGTCGAGGCGACTTTGACCGTCTGGCCCGGCCCGCTCGCCGCGGCCGGGATCGCAAACAGCGCTACGGCACCGATCGCGGTCGCCAGCGCCGCCCCTGCCCTCTTGGTCCTGCTCATTCGTTCCTCCTTGGGAGATGTGCCGGCGCAGCCTAGACGTTCACAATCCCCCCGGTGGAGCCCGGCCAGGCGACAGACGAACCGGCGCTCAGCCTTGCCGGGCTGCGCCGCGACTACGGCGAACGGACCGCCCTCGACGGCGTCGGGCTGGAGCTGGGCCGGGGCGAGACGCTGCTGGTGCTGGGACCGAACGGGGCCGGCAAGACGACGCTGCTGCGCATCCTCGCCACCCTGCTGCGACCGAGCGGCGGCGAGGTGCGGGCGCTCGGCTGCTCACTACCCGGCGAGGCCTGGAAGCTGCGTGGGCGGATCGGCTTCCTCGGCCACGAACCGCTGCTCTACCGCGACCTCAGCGGGCGCGAGAACCTGCGCTTCCACGCCCGCCTGCACGGGCTGCGCGGGGAGGCCGCCGAGGCGCGGATCGCCGCGCTGCTGGCCGCGGTGGCGATGGAGCGCCGCGGCGACGAGCGCGTCGCCGAGCTCTCAGCCGGGATGCGCCAGCGGCTGGCGATCTGCCGCTGCGTCCTGCACCAGCCCGAGCTGCTGCTGCTCGACGAGCCCGACTCCAACCTCGACGCCGAAGGCCGCGAGTTGGCGCGGGCGCTGATCGGCCCCGCCGACGGCCGCGCCCGCGTGATCGTCAGCCACGACCCCGAGCGCTTCGAAGCCGAGGCCGACCAGGTCCTGCGGCTCGAGGCGGGCGGCAAGGTGGCGGCCCAGTGAGCTTCCGGTGCGCCTTTTGCCGCCTATACCCACATAAAGCGCACCGGAAGGGGGGCCGATGACGTCCTCTCGTGCCGCCTTCGCCACGATCCTTGCTAAGGACCTGCGGGCCGAGTTGCGCACCCTGCAGTCGCTGCCGGCGATGGCGATCTTCGCCACCACCACCTTCGTCATCTTCCGCTTCGGGCTCGACCGCACCGCGCTCTCCGGCAGCCTCGCCGCCGGGGTGCTCTGGGCGACCCTGCTCTTCGCCGCCCTGCTCGGCGTCAACCGGCTCTTCGTCGCCGAGCGCGAGGAGGGCGGCTTCGACGCGATCCGGCTCGCCCCGATCGACCGCAGCGCCCTGTTCGCCGCCAAGGCGACGGCGCTGTTCGCCTACCTGCTGGTGCTGGAGCTGGTCGTGGTGCCGATCTTCGCCCTCTTCTTCCTCGGCTCCGCCGCGGCGCTGCCGCCGCTTCTGATCGTGCTCGCCCTCGCCGACCTCGGCCTCGCCGCCACCGGCACGCTGATCTCCTCGATGGCGGTCCACTCGCGCGCCCGCGACCTGCTCGGCCCGCTCGTCCTCCTGCCCCTGGTAGTGCCGCTGATGATTGCCGCCACGGGCGCCAGCGAGCCGCTGCTGGCGCTGGGCGGTCCCGGTTACCACCGCTTCGGGACCTGGCTCGCGGTGCTCTCCCTATACGATCTGATCTTCCTCCTGGTCGGCTGGGCCGTCTTCGATTTCCTCCTGGAGGACTAGCGGGCAGACCGCCTCCCACCGCGAACTGGCATGTACGGCAAAGGACTCAGACCCCTCTCGATCGCAACCGTCGTGGCCATAGCCGCCGCGTTCTCGCTGGTCTTCTTCTACGCCCCGCTCGACGGCGACCAGGGCTTCATCCAGAAGATCTTCTATCTGCACGTGCCGCTCTCGATCGTGGCCCTGGTTGGCTTCGTCGTCGGCGGCGTCTTCGCGATCGCCCACCTGCGCAGCGGCGACCGGCGCTGGGACGCCTACTCCTACGTCTCGATCCACATGTCGGTGATCTTCGGCGTCGCCGTCTTGATTACCGGCTCGATCTGGGCCAAGGCCTCCTGGGGGCACTGGTGGGTCTGGAACGAGCCGACCCTGGTCAGCTTCCTGATCGTCTTCCTGATGTACGCGACCTACTACCCCTTCCGCTACGCGATCGAGGATCCCGAGCGCCAGGCCCGCTACGCCTCGGTCTTCGCGATCACCGCCGGCGCCTTCGTGCCGCTCAACTTCGTCGCCGTACGGATGGCGCAGAGCCTCGTCCACCCGCGCGTCTTCGCCACCACCAACGGCGGCCTGCCGGGCTCGATGATGTTCACCTTCCTCGTCTGCCTGGCCGCGGTGGCGCTGCTCTGGGTGACCCTGGTCAAGTTCGAGCTGACCGCGAAGAGCACCTCGGGACAGATCAAGCGGCTGCGCCGCGCCCTCGACGCTCCGGCCCCCGGTTCCGGCTCGCGGATCGCTCCGGAGGTGAGTTAGGTGGACCTGCTCCTGCTCGCCGGCGCGCCGGCCCTGCCGCTCGACGAAGCCGGCAAGTACGTCGCCGGCGCCT
>Ga0075356_1000224_pt1 | contig 10713 bp, 9 predicted proteins | sample WestPond_Cattail_FD_120073 | JGI IMG/M metagenome (GOLD analysis project Ga0075356, IMG submission 120073) | Natural and restored wetland microbial communities from the San Francisco Bay, California, USA, that impact long-term carbon... | ecosystem: Environmental > Terrestrial > Soil > Wetlands ... | reverse complement strand
CCTCCAAACCGCGTCTCGCCCTCGGGCAGTTTGCCGTCGCGGCCGACGTAGCCGTCCTTGCCGCCGACGATCACGTAGACGGCGTCTTCGGAGTCGCTGAGGTTGTGCAGCTTGCGGACGGTCGAGGCGTCTACCCAGGCCAGGCCGCCGGGTCCCAGCTCATGTCTCGTGCCGTCGCCGAACTCGATTGCGACGTGGCCGCTGTGGAGGAAGTAGAGCTCCTCCTGCTCGTCGTGGTAGTGGCTTCCGGTTGAGTAGGAGGGCGGCAGCACGATCGCGTTGACGCCGAAGGCGGTGACGCCCAGCTCCTTGCGGATCTTGCGAAAGCCCGGCCCGTCGCCGAGGTCGCTGAGGTTCGCGACGGCGTAGCCGTCGCCTTTCGTCACCTGCTCTGTCGTCTCACTCATGGCCGGGGAGCTTACGCCGCGGGCCTGCCCGAGGTTCACCCGCGACTGTCATTAACCTAGGCCGCCGCGCCGCAAGGTGCCCACCTTGCACCGGAGACCTCCAATGACCTCAGCGACAGGCACAGCCCAGATCCCCGCCGACCTCAAGCCGGCCGACGGCCGCTTCGGCTGCGGGCCGTCGAAGGTGCGGCCGGAGGCGCTGGAGAGGCTGGCCGGGCAGTCGACGCTGATGGGCACCTCGCACCGGCAGAAGCCGGTCCGCGACCTGGTCGGGCGCGTTCGCAGCGGGCTCGCCGAGCTGCTCTCGCTGCCCGACGGCTACGAGATCGCCCTCGGCAACGGCGGCACCACGGCCTTCTGGGATGCCGCCGCCGCATGGCTCGTGCGTGAGCGCCCCTTGCACCTGACCTACGGCGAGTTCTCGCAGAAGTTCGCCAAGGTGACGGCCGGCGCCCCGTTCCTCGCCGACCCGATCGTGGTCGAGGCCGACCCTGGCGATGCCCCGGCGCCCGTCGCCGATTCGGCTGCCGACGCGATCGCCTGGGCTCACAACGAGACCTCTACCGGGGTGATGGTCCCGGTGGTGCGACCCGACGGGGCCAGCGAGGCGTTGGTTCTCGTCGACGCGACCTCGGGCGCCGGCGGGCTGCCGCTCGACGCGAGTCAGGCTGACGTCTACTACTTCGCCCCGCAGAAGGCATTCGGCGCCGACGGCGGGCTCTGGCTGGCGGCGCTCAGCCCCGCGGCGATCGCCCGGATCGGGGAGCTCGACGGTGCCGCTGGCCGCTGGCAGCCCGCCTTCCTCTCGCTGCAGACGGCGCTGGAGAACTCGCGCAAGGAGCAGACCTACAACACACCTGCGCTCGCCACCCTGCTGCTGCTCGCCGACCAGGTCGAGTGGATGCTGGCCGGCGGCGGGCTCGATTGGTGCGTGGAGCGCACCTCGGCCTCGTCCGGGCACCTCTACGGCTGGGCCGAGCGCAGCGACTTCGCCAGCCCCTTCGTCGCCGACCCGGCGAAGCGTTCGCTGGTCGTCGGCACGATCGACTTCGACGACTCCGTCGACGCCGTCGCCCTCGCGGCGACCCTGCGCGCCAACGGCATCGTCGACGTCGAGCCCTACCGCAAGCTCGGCCGCAACCAGCTGCGGATCGGGATGTTCCCGGCGGTCGAGCCGGCCGATGTGGAAGCCCTGAGCGCCTGCATCGACTGGGTGGTCGAGAACGTCGCGGAGGCGCGCCCATGAAGGTCCTCGTCAAGGAGAAGATCGCCGACTCCGGCGTCGACCTGCTGAAGCAGAACTTCGAAGTCGACCTCGGCCTGGAGATGTCCGACGAGGAGCTGGCCGAGGCGATCGGCGCCTACGACGCGATCCTGATCCGCTCGGCGACCAAGCTGACCGCCGAGCTGATCGAGCGCGCCGGCAACCTCAAGGTGATCGGCCGCGCCGGCACCGGCGTCGACAACGTCGACATCCCCGCCGCCACCCGCCGCGGCATCGTCGTCGCCAATGCGCCCGAATCGAACTCGGTCGCCGCAGCCGAGCACACCCTTGCCCTCGCGCTCGCCCTCTTCCGCAACGTCCCGCAGGCTCACGGCGCCCTCGTCGACGGCCGCTGGGACCGGGCCAAGTACAAGGGCGCCGAGCTCTACGGCAAGACGATCGGCATCGTCGGCTTCGGCCGCATCGGCCAGCTCGTCGCCAAGCGCGCCCAGGCCTTCGAGATGGACGTGATCGCCTTCGACAAGTTCGTCTCGGCCGAGCGCTTCGGCGAGCTGGGTGTACACGGCGTCTCGCAGCTCGGGGAGCTGTTCGAGCGCGCCGACGTGGTCACCGTGCACGTGCCGAAGACGCCGGAGACGATCGGCCTGATCGACGCCGAGTCGATCGCCTCGATGAAGGACGGCGTGCGGATCGTCAACTGCGCCCGCGGCGAGCTGGTCGACCTCGACGCCCTCCTCGCCGGGCTCGAGTCGGGCAAGGTGGGCGGCGCCGCCCTCGACGTCTTCCCCGCCGAGCCCTTCACCGAGCACCCGATCTTCTCCCGCTCCGACGTCGTCGTCACTCCCCACCTCGGCGCCTCGACCGCGGAGGCCCAGGACCGCGCCGGCCTCGTCACCGCCGAGCAGGTGACCGCGGCCCTGACCGGCGGCGTCGTCACCAACGCGGTCAACATCGCCGCCGTGCGCCCCGAGGAGATGGAGGCGCTGGCGCCCTTCGTGCCGCTCTGCGAAAAGCTCGGCCGCCTCGCCGAGGGCCTTGCCCAGGGCTCGATCGACAGCGTCACCGCCGAGTTCCGCGGCCGCATCGCCTCGCATGACACTCGCCTGCTCGGGATCGCCGTCCTGGTCGGCATCCTCTCCGGCCACACCGAGGAGCCGGTCAACCTGGTCAACGCCCCGCAGATGGCCGAGGAGCGCGGCTTCGAGCTGATCGAGACCAAGGACTCGAGCTCCGAGGACTTCACCGAGCTGGTCACGGTCCGGCTGCACGCCGGCGGCGAGGACGTCGAGGTCGCCGGCACCGGCGTCGGCCCCCGCAACGAGCCCTACCTGGTCTCGGCCTGGGGCGAGAGCTTCTACCTGCCCTTCGCCGAGCACCTGGCGGTCTTCCGCTACGCCGACCGGCCGGGAATGATCGGCAAGGTCGGGACGATGTTCGGCGAGGAGGGGGTCAACATCGTCTCCGCCGCCGTCGGCGCCGAGCCCGGGGGGGACAGCGCCGTGATGGCTCTGACCACCGACGCTCCCGTCCACGACGAGACGATCGCCAAGATCCTCCAGCTCGACGGCTTCACCGTCGGCCGCGCTGTGGACCTCTGAGCCTAGGGCCGTCTGACCGGCGCATAGCGGCGTCCTCGGTCGCTTGCGTGCAGAGCACGCGGCGCTCCCTGCGTCCTTGCTCTGCTTGGTCAGACGGCCCTAGGGCTTAGTCTTGTCCCCCGTGAAGGCGCTGGTGCAGACAGGCAACGGGGGGTTTGACGTGCTCCAGGTTCTCGACCGCCCCGACCCGCCGGTCGGTCCGGGGGAGGTTCGGATCGCGGTCAAGGCCGCCGGCATCAACTTCGCCGACACGATGGCTCGCCTCGGTCTCTACCCCGACGCGCCCAAACCGCCCTGCGTGATGGGCTACGAGGTCGCCGGCACGGTCGAGTCGGTGGGCGAGGGAGTCACCGAGTTCTCGGTCGGCGACCGGGTCGCCGCCGGTACCCGCTTCGGCGGTCAAGCCGAGCTCGTCACCGTTCCCGAGGCGCAGGTGCTGCCGCTGCCGGAGCGGCTCAGCTTCGAGCAGGGAGCCGCCTTCCCGGTCAACTACGGCACGGCCTACGCGGCGCTGATCGTGATGGGAAGCCTGCGCGAGGGAAACCGGGTCCTGATCCACGCGGCGGCCGGGGGAGTCGGCATAGCCGCGACGCAGATCGCCCGCAATGCCGGCGCTGGCCCAATACTCGGCACGGCCTCGCCCTCCAAGCACGACGCGATCCGCACCCAGGGCGTGACCCACCCGATCGACTACCGCAACCAGGACTTCGAGGCCGAGACGATGCGCCTCACCGACGGCGAGGGCGTCGACCTGATCATCGACGCGCTGGGCCCGACATCCTTCCGCAAGGACTACCGCCTGCTGCGACCGGGAGGACGCCTGGTCATGTACGGGCTCTCCGAGGCGACCAGCGAAGGCGGTCGCGACATCCCGGCGATGCTGAAGGGCCTCGCCAAGATGCCGCTGGCGACGATCCCCTGGTGGAAGAGCCTCGCCCTGATGAACGAGAACAAGGGAATCTTCGGCCTCAACATGCTCAAGTGGTGGGACCGCGAGGGCAGCCTCGACCGCGTCACCGAGCCGCTGATGGCCGATCTCGAGGCGGGCCGGCTGGAGCCGGTCGTCGCCGAGGCCTTTTCTTTCGAGCGAGCGGGAGAGGCACACCAATTCATCGCCGAGCGCCGCAACGTCGGCAAGGTTGTGCTGTTTCCAGGCTAGGCGCTCGTAGTCCGAGGCGAAGGCACGCTGCGATGAAAAAGACGATTGTCACCATGCTTGCCGCGCTGGCGGCGTGCTCCGCGCCGGTCGCGGGCGCGGAAAAGGCGCCTGAACCGACCACCTACACGATCGTCTTGGCCGGGGGAGCGACGCAGAACACGATGCGCATCTGGGTCACACCGGACGGACACAGCTACGTGATCGACTCGGCGGCGCCGCTGGAAGTCGGTGGCACGGTTTGCGGGAATCCACCCGGAAATCCAAACGAGCTGATCTGCCAGGCCCCGCTCGTCGCCGGCTTCGAGGTCAACGCCGGGCCCATGGACGACACGGTGTCGGTGATGCCGGCGGTCCAGGTGCCGGTCACGATGCGCGGCGGGGCGGGGGACGACCTGCTCCTCGGGGGAGGCGGCTCCGACAGGCTGATCGGCGGCCCCGGCAACGACCGGCTAGGAGGCAGGGGCGGTGACGATCAGCTCTACGGCGGTCCCGGAAGCGACGTCCTGAAAGGTGGCCCGGGAGACGACGCCCTGCACGGCGGGCCCGGACAGGATCTGTTGCGCGGGGGAAGCGGCGAAAACGCCCTTTCGTAGACACGAAGCCAATCGCCACAAGCCCGACCCCGACCGCCGCCGGCTTCGCCGCTAAGCCGCGACATTGCCCGCTTCTCCCCGGCTACCTACCAACCGGCCGCCGACGAAGAAGAGCGCGATGAGGAAGCCGATCAGGGACAGTGCCGCGTCGAGCCGGAAGCCGGCCTGGATGCCTTCCACGAAAGAGCCCTGCGCTGAGAAGACCGCCGTGGTCAGGCCGAGGCCGATCGAGCCGCCGGCGATCTGGAACATGTAGACGATGCCGCCGGCGAGACTGGTCTGCGACTCGTCGACCGAGGTGACCCCGGCCGTGGTGGCCGTGGGATAGAAGCTGCCGATACCGACCCCCAACACGACCATGCCGGCGACCAGGGAGCTGTAGTGAGAGCGGTCGCCGACCAGTGAGAAGACGAAGGGCGCGATCGCGATGCAGAGCGCGCCAACCGAGGCGAGCAGCTTGGCGCCCAGTTTCTCGTAGAGGGGCCCGGCGACGAACGAGACGCAGGCGAACGTGGCCAGGAAGGGCAGCATCCCCAGGCCCGCCTGCAGCGGCGAGTAGCCGAGCTGGTGCTGCATGAACTGAGGTAGGTAGAGCAGCGCCGCGAAGAAGGTCGCCGACATCAGCAGGATCGCCAGGCAGGAGGCGCGGAAGCTCTCATTGGCCATCACCGCTCGCGGTACCAAGGCGCTGGGCCCGGCGCGGCGCTCGATCGGCAGGAAGGAGACGAGCATGACGGCGGCGAGGATCAGCAGTCCGATCACGCGCGGGTCGCCGAAGCCCCAGTCGTCGATCTGGTCGAGAGCGACGAGCAGGGAGACGAGGCCGACCGAGAGGGCGGCGATCCCGGCGTAGTCGATTCGCTGCTCGCCCGGGTCCGGCTCCTCGACCTTGACCAGCCGGTAGGTGACGAAGACGGCGAAGGCCGAGATCGGCACGTTGAGGAAGAATATCCAGCGCCAACTCAGCGCGTCGGTCAAAACGCCGCCGATCAGTGGCCCGATCGCGTTGCCGAGCCCCGCCGCCCCGATGATGATGCCGCCCGCCAGTCCCGCCTTGTCTTCGGGCAACAGGGCGTAGGTCATGCCGAGGATCGCCGGCCACATCAGCGCCCCGCCGATGCCCATCAGGGTCCTCGTCGCGATCAACCAGGTCTCCGTTTGCGCCACGCCGCCCAGCGCCGACATTGAGGCGAAGATCGCGGTGCCGAGGAAGAAGGCGTTCCGCCGCCCGAACATGTCGGCCAGCCGCCCGCCGGTGACGATCATCACGCCAAAGGTCAGCGCGTAGGCGTTGACCACCCACTGGATCGTGTTGACGTTGGTGTGGAAGTCCCCCTCCATGGTGGGGAGGGCGACGTTGATCGCGGAGAAGTCGTTGGCGATTACGACGACCGCGATGCCCATCGCGAAAAGGGCTAGCCAGGTGGAGCGGGGGATCTCGCTTGAGGTGGCCTCGCTTGCGATGCGCTCAGCCTACGCGCTAAGCTGGAGCGACCGAATGACACACCGGTCCCACAGCCTTGCGCTTCTCCTTCTCCTCCCCCTCCGGGGGGAATAGCGCTGGGCGGCGCGATAGCCGCGAGAGAAAAGGTCATTCGAAAGAAGCAGAGAAGGAGGAGGACCCAGTGGCACCATCAGACGACGCAAACCGCGTCCACATCTTCGACACCACGCTGCGCGACGGAGAGCAATCGCCCGGGATCTCGCTGAACACGGCTGAGAAGGTCGAGATCGCCCAGCAGCTCGCCCGCCTGGGCGTCGACGTGATCGAGGCCGGCTTCCCGATCACCTCGCCTGGCGATTTCGAGGCGGTGGAGGCGATCTCGCGCAAGGTCGAGGGGCCGGTGATCTGTGGTCTGGCCCGCACCCACAAGGCTGACATCGACGCCGCCTGGGGGGCGATCAAGGACTCCCAGCGTCCCCGCATTCACACCTTCATCTCCACCTCCGACATCCACATCGAGCACCAGCTGCAGACCGACCGCGAGGACGTCAAGGGCCAGGCGCGAGCTGCGGTCACCCTGGCCAAGTCCTACTGCGACGACGTCGAGTTCTCGCCGATGGACGCGACCCGCGCCGACGTCGAGTTCACCGCCGAAGTCTGCGCGATCGCGGTCGAGGAGGGCGCGACCGTGGTCAACATCCCCGACACGGTCGGCTACACCACACCCGAGGAGTACGCGGATTACTTCCGCCGTCTCTACGAGCTGGTGCCGGGGCTGCGCGAGGTCGAGATGTCGGTGCACTGCCATGACGACCTGGGACTGGCCGTCGCCAACTCCTACGCCGGCCTGCTGGCCGGGGCGCGTCAGGTCGAGTGTGCGGTAAACGGGATCGGCGAGCGGGCCGGCAACTGCTCGCTGGAGGAGATCGTGATGCTGGTCCGCACCCGCGAGGACGCGCACAGCCTGCAGACCGGCGTCAACACTCGCGAGCTGGCCCGCACCAGCCGCATGGTCTCCCGCCTGACCGGCTACGCGATCCAGCCCAACAAGGCGATCGTCGGCCGCAACGCCTTCGCCCACGAGTCCGGGATCCACCAGGACGGCGTGCTGAAGGAGCGCACCACCTACGAGATCATGGACGCGACCGAGGTCGGCCTGGAGTCGAACTCGATCGTGCTGGGCAAGCACTCCGGCCGCCACGCCCTGCGCGACGCGCTGGACCAGCTGGGCTTCAAGGTCGAGGGCAACGCGCTGAACGCCGCCTTCAAGCGCTTCAAGGAGGTCGCCGACCGCAAGAAGCAGGTGACCGCGCTGGACCTGGAGGCGATCGTCTCCGACGAGATGCGCGAGAAGGCCGACGCCCACGAGCTGGCCTGGTTCGAGGTCGAGGCCGGCTCGCGGCGCGAGCCGCTGGCCCGAGTCGCGGTAAAGATGCCCTCGGGCGAGGAGTCAGTCGGCGAGTCGGGCGGCGACGGCCCGGTCGACGCGATCTTCCACGCGATCCAGAAGGCGACCGGGACCGAGTGCGATCTGCGCCAGTACACGGTCGAGGCGGTGACCGGCGGAGAGGACGCCCTCGGCCAGGTCACCGTGATGCTGCGCGCCGCCGGCCGCCTGGCCACCGGCCAGGGCGTGGCAACGGACATCCTCGAGGCCTCGGCCCGAGCCTACGTCCGAGCCCTGTCCAACGCCCTGGAGGGCGCCGCGATCCGCGAGGCCGAGGCCGCCACAGCTGAGGCCGCGGTGGAGCGCACTCCCGGCCCGTAAACGTCACACATCCGTGCGCCTGAGCGCACCACACGTGCGCCGGGAGCCGTCACGGTCGCTGCATGCCGGCCGAATCTGCATTTGGGCGTCTTGGGGGCACCCAAATGCAGATTCGCGCCGTGTCCGATCGGGAGATCGCGGATCTGGCGGAGCGACAGCATGGGGTGGTTGCGCGGCGACAGCTTCTTGGGATGGGGTTGGGACGGGATGCGATCAGGGGCCGTGTGGCCTCCGGTCGGCTGCACCGGCTGCATCCAGGCGTCTACGCCGTTGGCCATCGGGTTGTGTCCCGCGAGGGGCGCTGGATGGCGGGGGTGCTGACCGGCGGCGACGATGCGGTCCTGAGCCACCGGTCGGCTGCGGCGTTGTGGGGGGTCGCTACTTACAGCGGCTCAATCGAAATCACCTCGCCTCGCGATACGCGCTCACGTGGCGCGATCCGTCGGCACTGCACGCTTCTGCCGCCGGACGAGGTCACCGTGCTCGACGGCATCCCGGTCACTTCGGCCCACCGGACCCTTTTCGACTACGCCGGAATCTCCCCGGTCGATCGTCTCGAGGCCGCGATGCGAGAGGCCGAGTTCCGCCGGCTCTGGGATGGCCCCTCTCTGCCTGCCCTGCTTGCTCGCTATCCCGGCAATCGCGGCAACGTGAATCTGCGCCTCTGCCTCGAGCGGCTGGGCAGGACGCCTGGCTTTACGCGCAGCGATCTCGAGGAGCTCTTTCTCCCTTTCTTGGACCGATTCGGACTGCCGCGTCCCCATCTCAACGCCCGGCTCCAGGTGCAAGGGCATTGGATCGAGGTGGATTGCCTCTGGCGCAGCGAGCGAGTGATCGTCGAGCTCGACAGTCGTGCGGCGCATGAAACTCATACGGCGTTCGAGACGGACCGCGGCCGCGACCGCGGTCTGCAGGCAGAAGGCTGGCGGGCGATCCGGGTCACCTGGCGTCAGCTGCATGAGGAGCCGGAGCGGGTAGCGGGCGATCTGCGGAGCCTACTTCGACTTTACAAGCGTATGTGATAACGTACGAAGATGGCGCAAACCACTACAAGGAGCCGATCCCGAACCTTGGGTTCCCGTTTTTCTGCGGAGGTCGAGGCGCCCGCGGTTGGTGACCGCGTCCACGCCCTACGCGAGGCGATGGGGCTTTCGCTGCGCGACCTGGGCGAGCGCTCGGGCGTCAGCGCACCGATGCTCTCGCAGGTCGAGCGGGGGGAGACGAGCCCGACCTTGGCCGTGGCGGCGAAGATCGCCGCCGGGCTGGAGCTGACGCTCTCGCAACTGTTGCGGCTGGACGAGGGCGAGCACGTCGCGGTCAGCCGCGCGGGCGCTCGGCGCAAGCTCGAACGCGGCGGCCACGGCTTCGAGGAGCTGACGCCGCCGCTGCCGGGGCAGCGCGCCGACGTTTCGCTGCACACCCTGGCGGCCGGCGCGACGACCGGCGGCTGGGACGACCCGCCGATGCACGAGCCGGGCAGCCGCGAGACCTCGGTCGTCCTCGAGGGGACGCTGGTGCTGGTGGTCGACGGCACCCGCCACGAGCTGAGCGAGGGCGACAGCGTCACCTTCGACGCCGACCTGCCCCACCACTTCGAGAACGAAGGCGAGGAGCCCACGCGCTTCCTCGCCGTGGTCGCCGCCGGCCTGCGCCGGAGCTAGGAGGAGCCCGATGCCGAAGACCATGTTCGACAAGCTCTGGGAGGCACACGAGGTCTCCGACGGCCTGATCTACATCGACCTGCACCTGGTCCACGAGGTCACCTCGCCGCAGGCCTTCGACGGTTTGCGCTTGGCCGGGCGCGGCGTGCGCAGGCCCGACAAGACGATCGCCACCGCCGACCACAACGTCCCCACCGACGGGACGATGGCGGCACGGCTGATCGCCGACGAGCTCTCCCGGGTCCAGGTGGAGACACTGGAGCGCAACTGCGAGGAGTTCGGGATCCCGATCTACTCGCTGGGCTCCGAGCGGCAGGGGATCGTCCATGTGATCGGCCCCGAGCTGGGCGTCACCCAGCCGGGGATGACGATCGTCTGCGGCGACAGCCACACCTCCACCCACGGCGCCTTCGGCTCGCTGGCCTTCGGCATCGGCACCTCTGAGGTCGAGCACGTCCTCGCCACCCAGTGCCTGGTCCAGAAGCGCCCGCAGACAATGCGGATCTCCTACGGCGGCGAGCTGGGCGCCGGCGTCACCCCCAAGGACCTGATCCTGGCGACGATCGGCCGCCTCGGCACCGGTGGCATGGTCGGCCACGCGGTCGAGTACGCCGGCCCCGCGATCGAGTCGCTCTCGATGCCCGGGCGGATGACGGTCTGCAACATGACGATCGAGGGCGGCGGCCGGGCCGGGATGATCGCCCCCGACGAGACCACCTTCGAGTGGGTGCGGGGCCGTCCCGCCGCACCCGAGGACTTCGACGCCGCGGTCGAGCGCTGGCGTGAGTTGCCCACCGACGAGGGCGCCAGCTTCGACACCGAGATCGAGGTGGACGCGGCGGCGATCTCGCCGATGGT
>Ga0075356_1000222_pt1 | contig 10738 bp, 10 predicted proteins | sample WestPond_Cattail_FD_120073 | JGI IMG/M metagenome (GOLD analysis project Ga0075356, IMG submission 120073) | Natural and restored wetland microbial communities from the San Francisco Bay, California, USA, that impact long-term carbon... | ecosystem: Environmental > Terrestrial > Soil > Wetlands ... | reverse complement strand
TCCACATTCCCCCGGCACGCCTCCAGGGCGCGCTGGGGGAGCCCGGCATTCCCGCGTCCGGCGTCCTGCTGCGCGCCGATCTCGACGCCGACCGTGCGCTTACTGCCCTCGCGGTTCGCGACCTGCTCGACCGGGGCATTCGCGTGGCGGTCCTCAAGCGGCCGCTCGCCTGGGTCCCCGCCAGGCGTGCCCTGTTCGGCGCGATGTCGCCCGCGGCTCCGGGCGGATTGCCGGCGTTCTTGCGTCGATCCCTTTTGGAGAGCGAATTTTCAGAGTCGCCCGCGTGCTACAGCGAGGTTCGATGACGAAGAAGCTGACCCAAAGAGAGCTGCGCAACAACAGCGGCGAGGTGATGCGAGCCCTCGATGGCGGCGAGGACTTCATCGTGACCCGCAACGGGACTGAAGAACGGGCCTGATCGACACGTCGGTCGCGGTGGACCTGACCACGATCGAGGGCGCGAAGCTTCCGTCGATCGTCGCCGTTTCGGCGTTGACCCTGGCGGAGCTCGTGGCAGGCCCGGCAGGGGCCGACGATGAGCTGAGACGGGCGAAGCGGCAGCAGCGTCTTCAGTACATCGAGGCAAACGTCGAACCGTTGCCATTCGAATCGCGCTGCTACCGAGCCTACGGGCCGGTTTACACGGCGGTTCTGAGTGCCGGTCGCAAAGCCCGCGGTCCCCGTGCGGTCGACCTGATGATCGCGGCGACGGCGCTGGCGCACGATCTGCCTCTCTACACCCGCAACGTCAAGGACCTGCACGGAATCGAGGGTCTGATCGAGATCGTCGACGTCGGCGCCTGAAAATCGTCGCTTGCTCCCACATGGACGGTTGCACGATACGCGCCGGATTTTCACTGCGCCTTCGAAACTTCTTAGCCTCAATCCACCGATTCACCCTCACGGATAGGCGAATCGCCGCCGGCGACCGTGTGAACGGCGAAAACCCGCGACTTGAAGGTGTGTGGGGCGGCGTCAGCCGCGGGTAGGGCCATTCGCTGGTGACTGGCGACCGAGAAACGGCAAGCCGAAACGACCGGGAGGCCGGCCGATGGGTGAAGCAGGTGAGGGGATGATCAGGCTGCGGCCGGCAGCGCCCTGATCCTGGAGAGCGCCTCGACGAAAGCCTCCTGCCAGGGCCAGCGGGCTGGTAGGTGAAGCGTGAAGCGCCTGGCCGTGCGGGTGAGCCGGCCGGGCAGCGCGATCAGCCAGCGGCGGATCGTCGCGGCTGCCCGCCAGGTCTCACCTTCCAGGCCGAGCTGCCCGACCCAGCGGGCCATGTTGTGAGCGAGGCAGGCGATCACCGTCCAGGCGGCGTTGGCGTCGAATTGCCCGGAGGGGAAGTGGGCAAGCGCCTGGTCCTTGAGGTCGCGGATCGCCAGCTCGACCTCGGCGTGCTGGCGATGCTCGGCGTCGACGGTGTGCATGTCCTCCTCTCTGTTGGTGAGGAAGGCGAAGTGGCGCCAGTAGGCAAACAGCTCGGTCTGCTCGTCTTGGGCGTGCAGGTGGACGCGACGCACGATCAACCGTCGCCCGCCGTAGGTGGTCTCGGCGAGCTCGCAGATCCCCGTCGTGGGGTAGTCGGCGACGGGCTGCCAGGCGGACTCGGGGATTGAGGCAATCTGCTCTGCGATGCGCTTGTGCTGCCTGACTGAGATCGAGTAGAGGCAGCCTTTGGCCTCCAGGTAGGCGATCGTCTTGTGCGAGTGAAAGGCCGAGTCGGCGCGGATCAAGATCTCCCCGGTTGCCCCGGCCCGCCGCACCCTGGCGATCAGCTCTTCGCAGAAACGAAGCGCCCCGCGCCCGGAGCCCGCCGCGCCCTTGCGCAGGCGGGCGTGCAGGACCTCGCCCGTGCCCGCCCTGGTGGCGAGCAGCGGGTGATAGCCGCGCACGCCGGTGTAGCCGAAGGAGGCGCCCTGCTTGAGTCGCCCGTAGACCTCGCCGACGAAGGAGTCGATGTCGATCGTCAGGCGCTTGGCGCCGGGACCGGCGCCCATCGCCCAGACGCGCCCCAGCGTCTCGCCCAGCACCTTGTCGAGCTGGCGCACGTGGCCGAAGGTGAAGGCGCGCAGGAAGGTGCCGAGGGTAGAGGGCGCCATCGCCTTGTGGCCGAGCAGCGCCCGCTCGCTCTCCCAAACGGACTGTCTCCTCGATCAATTGCCCGATGCCGAGCCGCCGGGCGAGAGTGGCGATCAAGACCAGCCCCGCGTTGGCGATCAGCCGCTCGTCGTCGAACGCGACGCCCACCGAATCGAGCCGCACGGATGCCTCAGAACCCTTCACCATGTGAGTGACCTCCTGATGTCAGGCCGCGGCTGCCGATACAGCCGCTATTTGCCTGCTCAGGAGGTCATTCTCGTGACGGGAACGGACGGATCGCCCGAATCGGGTGTGGTGAATCGGTGGATCGAGGCTTAGATACAGTCGCGTTTGTCTGATGACGAGTCGATCCAAACCGGAAAGGGCCCAGGAGATCCAATGACCTCATCCACCAGATCAAACCCCAGTCAGGCCTCCCTTGGGACCCGCGCGCGGTCGGGTCGCCTCAGGCTTGTCCTGCTCGCCCTTGTGACCGCGGTGTTCTTCCTCGTTCCCGTCGCCTAGGCAGCCGCCACCGAAGTCGCCCTGGAAGTCAACATCACGGGCAGCGGCGAAGGAGCCGTGGGGTGCGAAGTGGAAAGCGGCCCACTCGAAGAATGCGAAGAAGAATACGAAGAAGGCAAAGAAGTGACGGTGGTCGCCGAACCTGAATTCGGCTCCGAATTCGTCGAATGGAATGGCGATTGCACGGGTTCTGGGGCCTGCGATCTGACGATGGATGCAGAAAAGACGATCGAAGTCGTCTTCGACCTCGAAGAATTCGAACTGACGGTCGAAGCCGAAGGCAGCGGCGAAGGCGTCGTCGAATGCCAGGTCGAAAGCGAACCCTACGTGCTTTGTCCGGAAACCGAAACGTATCCCTACGGCACCGAAGTGACCCTGTATGCGGAATCCGAAGAAGGCTCCGAATTCGTCGAATGGGGCGGGGATTGCTCAGGCGTCGAAATCGAATGCCAGCTGACGGTCGAAGAACCACTCGGCGTCACCGCCACCTTCAAGCCCGAACCGCCGTTCGAACTCGCGGTCCAAACCGACGGCACCGGCGAAGGCGAAGTCGAATGCAAAGTCGGGGTCGGCCCGGTCGAACCCTGCGAAGCCGAATACGAAGAAGGCACCGAAGTGACGCTCGTCCCCGAAGCCGAAACGGGCTCCGAATTCGTCGAATGGAGCGAAGACTGCACGGGCACCGGAGCTTGCGTGCTGACGATGGACGCCGACAAGTCGGTGACGGCCACCTTCGACGAAGAACCAACTCCTGAATTCGAACTGACGGTCGCCAAAGCCGGAACCGGCTCGGGCTCGGTCACCAGTAGCCCGTCGGGGATCAACTGCGGCGCCACCTGTTCCGCCAAATACGAAGAAGGCGCCGAAGTGACGCTGAGCGCCACGCCGGCCTCCGGCTCGACCTTCTCCGGCTGGAGCCGGGCAAGCTGCCCTGGTACCGGCAGCTGCAAAGTCACGATCGAAGAAGAAGACATCGCGGTCACGGCGACCTTCACCGCCAACCCGGCAGAAGAAGCCAAAAAAGAAGAACCGAAACCGACCCCAACGCCGGAAGGCACGGCCAAGGCCGCGGGATCGGCCACGGTCAAGAGCGGCAAGGCCGCCCTCAAGCTGACCTGCTCGGGCGGTCCCTGCAAGGGCACGCTGAAGCTCAAGGCCAAGGTCAAGCAGGGCAAAAAGACCAAGAACCTGGTGATCGGCAAGGCGTCCTTCAGTCTCGCCTCGGGCGCCTCCGGCACTCTCAAGGTGAAGCTCTCGAGCCCCGCCAAGAAGGAACTGGCCAAGGGCAAGACGCTGAAGGCCAAGGCGAGCGGGTCCGACGTCACCGCCTCGACAGTGAAGCTGAAGCCGAAGAAGAAGTAGTTCCTGGACGACGGGCGGCGGCGCAGCGCCGCCGCCCGTCGCATTCCGCCAGAATCGGCGCATGCTGACCGTCGCAGTCACCGGCCCCACCGGGGAGATCGGCAGGGCCTTCATCTCCGCTCTGGAGCGATCGCCGGAGGTGGGTCGCGTGATCGGCATGGCGCGGCGCCCCTTCGACCTCGCCGGGCAGGGCTGGGAGAAGACCGAGTACAGGCGCGGCGACATCCTCGATCGCGAGGCGGTCGAGGAGTTGGTCGAGGGCGCCGATGTCGTCGTCCACCTCGCCTTCGTCATCGTCGCCGGCGGCGACGAGAGCCGCGAGATCAACCTGACCGGTTCCCGCAACGTCTTCGAGGCGACCGCGGCGGCCGGCGTCAAGCGGCTCGTCTACACCTCTTCGGTCGCCGCCTACGGCTTCAGCCGCGGCATGCCGGACCTGCTCAGCGAGGACGATCCGGTCAAGGGCGCTTCGCGCCATCCCTACTCAGCTCACAAGGCCGCGGTCGAGAAGGAGCTTGCAGAGGCCCTCGACGGCTCGGCGACCGACGCCTACGTCTTCCGTCCCTGCATCGTCGCCGGCCCGCAGGCGACGATGCTGCTGGACCTGATCCCGCTGCTCGCGATCGGACAGCGGATCCCCGGGCCGCTGCGCTGGGCGCTCGGCAGGGTGCCCGAGCTGCGGCCGGTGCTGCCGGACCCGGGCGTGCCCTTCCAGCTCGTCCACCACGACGACGTCGCCGCGGCCCTCTGCGCCGCGGTGATCGACGACGGGCAACCGGGTGTCTACAACCTCGCCGGGCCGGGCCGGCTGACGATCACCGACCTCGCCCACGCGCTCGGCTGGCATGCCGTGCCGGCGCCGCACCTCGCGGTCGGCGTCGCCGCCGAGGCGGTGGCGCTGATGCCGTTCCTGCCCGACGAGGCGGCCTGGATCGAGGCGGTCCGCCGTCCGGTGCTGATGGACACCGCGCGCGCCCGCCGCAAGTTGCACTGGATGCCGCACTACGACGCCCGCGAGACGCTGAAGCAGACGATCGAAGCAGTCCGCGCTCGTTAGCCGTTGAACCGCTGAGGGTGGGGTGGGGGAGCCTGGCCGCCCTTCCGTCGAATTGACACCCCATGCGCTTCGCGCATGGGGTGAGCCTTGAGCGCGGCCTACGGCCGCGCGGAACCGGATTGCATTGCCGCCGCCACAGCCCTTCCGGTGCGCTTTATGCACCCATGGCGTGCATAAAGCGCACCGGAAGCCGTTTTCGGAGCTTGGATGAGCTTCGGGCCGTGAAGCCGCTTCGCACCCGCCGGCCCCCACCAACCCGCAGCAAAACAAGACCGGCCCGGCCACGGAATCAGTAGCTGCCCCGGATGGCAGCGCCGCCCCGGCTACGTACGGTTGGTGCGTGTTCGAGGTGCGTATCCATGGCCGGGGCGGTCAGGGCGTCGTCACTGCCGCCGAGTTGCTCTCCGTTGCCGCTTTCGAGGAGGGGCACCACGCGCAGGCTTTTCCCAGCTTCGGGTCGGAGCGGACCGGGGCGCCGGTCGTCTCCTTCTGCCGCTTCTCCGACGCGCCGATCCGCACCCGCGAACCGGTTGCCGAACCCGACGCGCTGATCGTCCAGGACCCGACCCTGCTGCACCAGGTCGACCTCTTCGCCGGCCTTGGGCGAGGCGCTTATGCCCTGATCAACACCGAGCGCAGTATCGAGGCGCTTGGCCTCGGCGAGTTCGCGGCGGCGTTCGAGCCCGGCCGGCTGCTCGTCGTCCCGGCGACCGCGCTGGCTCGCGAGCACCTGGGCCGGCCGTTGCCGAACGCCGCCCTGCTCGGCGGCTTCGCCGCGCTGACCGGCCGCCTGCGGCTCGACTCGGTGATTGCGGCGATTCGCGAACGCTTTGCCGGCTCAAGCGGAGAGGGCAATGCCGCCGCCGCACGAGCCTGTTTCGAAAATGTCGAGGCACAACTCGAGGCGGTCGCGCTTGCTTAAGCAGACAGAGGGTTCCGCTGCTGTCGCCGAGACGGTCGCGCTCTGCCGGCCTGAGGTGATCTGCGCCTACCCGATCTCGCCGCAGACCCACATCGTCGAGGGGCTTTCCGACCTGGTCCGCGCCGGCCGGCTAGCTCCCTGCGAGTACATGATGGTGGAGTCGGAGTTCGCTGCCATGTCGGTCTGCATCGGTGCCTCCGCGACGGGAGCTCGCACCTACACCGCAACCGCCAGCCAGGGCCTGCTCTACATGGCCGAGGCGCTCTACAACGCCTCCGGCCTCGGCCTGCCGATCGTGATGACCGTCGCCAACCGGGCGATCGGCTCGCCGATCAATATCTGGAACGACCACAGCGACTCGATGTCGCAGCGCGACTGCGGCTGGATCCAGCTCTACGCCGAGACCAACCAGGAGGCCGTCGACCTGCACGTGCAGGCCTTCCGGATCGCCGAGCAGCTCTCGCTGCCGGTGATGGTCTGCATGGACGGCTTCATCCTCACCCACGCCTACGAGCGGATCGACGTTCCCACCCAGGAGCAGGTCGATGCCTTCCTGCCGGCCTTCGAGCCGCGCCAGGTTCTCGACCCCGCCGACCCGGTGACGATCGGGGCGATGGTCGGGCCGGAGGCCTTCACCGAGGTCAAGTACCTGGCCCACGCAAAGCAACTGCTGGCGCTGGACCTGATCCCAGAGGTGGCCGGGGAGTTCGCGGCGGCGTTCGGCCGTCCCTCCGGCGGCCTCGTCCGCGGCTACCGGGCCGATGATGCCGAGACGATCGTCGTCGCGCTCGGCTCGGTGCTGGGCACGATCGAGGACACGATCGACGAGCTGCGCGAGGAGGGGATGAGCATCGGCGCCCTGGCGATCAAGTCCTTCCGGCCCTTCCCCCTGGACGAGGTCCGCGCCGCGCTCGCCTCGTCGAAGCGGGTCGTCGTGCTCGAGAAGGCGCTGGCGGTCGGGATCGGCGGCATCGTCTCCGCCAACGTGCGGATGGCCCTCTCCGGCATCCAGCTGCACGGCTACACGGTGATCGCCGGCCTCGGCGGGCGGCCGATCACGAAGAAGTCGCTGCGGGCACTCTTCGCCGACGCGGCCGCCGACCGGCTGGAGCCGCTCAGCTTTCTCGACATGGACTGGGAGACGGTCGGCGCCGAGCTGCAGCGGATGGGAAAGGGCGGTCGCAGCGGGCCCCATGCCGAGAACATCCTCCGCGAAGCGGGCATAGTCGCCGCCAGGTCGCACTGATGCCCGAACGCGACGACAACCGTTCCGGTGCGCCTTATGTACCCGTGCGGAGCAAAAAGCGCACCGGAAGCGATGACGGGGGTGCCGAGCAGCGGGTGAAGCTCTACCAGACGGGCACGTTCGTGGTGGGGAACCGGTTGCTCGACCCTGAGGACCGCACCGTGCAGGCGCGGATGGACCGCTCCAACAGCCTCACCTCCGGGCACCGCGCCTGCCAGGGCTGCGGCGAGGCGCTCGGCGCCCGCTACGCGCTCGACGCGGCGATGCGGGCGACGGACGGCAAGCTGATCGCCGCCAACGCGACCGGCTGCCTCGAGGTCTTCTCGACTCCGTTCCCGGAGTCCTCCTGGCAGATGCCCTGGATCCACTCGCTGTTCGGCAACGCGCCCGCGGTCGCCAGCGGCGTCGCCGCGGCGCTGCGGGCCAAGGGTCGCGAGGACGTGAGGGTGGTCGGCCAGGGCGGTGACGGCGGCACCGTCGACATCGGCTTCGGCTGCCTCTCGGGGATGTTCGAGCGCGGCGACGACGTGCTCTACATCTGTTACGACAACGAGGCCTACATGAACACCGGCGTGCAGCGCTCCGGCGCGACGCCGCCGGCCGCCCGGACCGCCAACACCAAGCCGATCGGCGAACACCCCGGCAACGACTTCGGCCAGGGCAAGGACATGCCGCGGATCGCGATCGCGCACGGCATCCCCTATGTGGCGACGGCGACGGTCGCCGATTTGCACGACCTCGAGCGCAAGATCGAACGGGCGATGGAGCTGCGCGGCCCTCGCTACATCCACATCTTCGTCCCCTGCCCGCTCGGCTGGGGGGCCGCTGCGGCAGATACGATCAAGATCGCCCGCCTGGTCAAGGAGACGGGCCTCTTCCCGGTCTTCGAGGCCGAGGGCGGCGAGGTCACCGGGGTCTCCAAGATCCGCCGCCAGGCACCGGTCGAGGAGTACCTGCGGCCGCAACGCCGCTACGCGCACCTCTTCGGCGAGGACGGCCACCCCGAGATCGTCGCCCGCCTGCAGGCGATGGCCGACGAGAACATCCGCCGCTACGGCCTGCTGCCGGAGGGCGTCGATGCCGGCGCTTCCGACATCGACCACACCAGGGTGGGGTCAACATCGGAAGGGGAAGCGGATTCGTGAACAACAAGCCCTACGCGGTCACGCTCGACGTCGGTTCCAGCCTCGCCAACAAGACCGGCAGCTGGCGCACCGAGCGTGCCGTCTACGTCGACCGTCTGCCGCCCTGCAACAACGCCTGTCCGGCGGGGGAGAACATCCAGGCCTGGCTGTATGAGGCCGAGGAGGGGAAGGGCGGCTACGAGCGGGCCTGGCGCAAGCTGATGGAGGACAACCCGTTGCCGGCGATCATGGGGCGGGTCTGTTACCACCCCTGCGAGACCGCCTGCAACCGCGGCCAGCTCGACGAGGCGGTCGGCATCCACTCGGTCGAGCGCTTCCTCGGCGACGAGGCAATCGAGCACGGCTGGCAGGTCGAGGTCGAGGCCGAGCCGAGCGGCAAGCGGGTACTGGTCGTCGGCGCCGGGCCATCCGGCCTCTCCGCCGCCTACCACCTCGCCCGGCTCGGTCACGCGGTGACGATCCACGAGGCCGGCCCGATGGCGGGGGGGATGATGCGCTTCGGCATCCCCCAGTACCGGCTGCCGCGCGACGTGCTCGAGGCCGAGGTGGGGCGGATCCTCGACCTCGGCGTCGACCTGCAGCTCAACCGCAAGGTCGAGAACGTGGTCGAGTCGCTGGACGCGGGCGGCTTCGACGCCGCCTTCCTCGCCGTCGGCGCCCACATCGGCCGACGTGCCTACATCCCCGCGGGCGAGGCCGAGCGCATCCTCGACGCGGTGACGCTGCTGGAGAGCATGGAGGGCGAGGAGCGTCCGCAACTGGGGCGGCGGGTCGCCGTCTACGGCGGTGGCGACACGGCGATGGACGCGGCGCGCACCGCGAAGCGGCTGGGGGCGACCGACGCGGTCGTCGTCTACCGCCGCACGCCCGACCGCATGCCCGCCCACGAGTTCGAGGTCGAGGAGGCGGCGGAGGAGGGCGTGATGATGAAGTGGCTCTCGACGGTCAAGCGCTTCGAGGACGGCAAGCTGCTGCTGGAGCGGATGGAGCTCGACGAGACGGGCTTCCCGCAGCCGACCGGCGAGACCGAGGAGCTCGAGGCCGACTCGCTGGTGCTGGCCCTGGGCCAGGAAGCCGACCTGTCGCTGCTCGAGGGCGTGCCCGGGATCGAGGTCGAAGACGGCGTCGTCGCGGTCGACCCGAACATGATGACCGGCCACCCCGGGGTCTTTGCCGGCGGCGACATGGTCCCGGCCGAGCGCACGGTCACGGTCGGCGTCGGCCACGGCAAGAAGGCGGCGCGGAACATCGACGGCTGGCTGCGCGAGCGCGCCTACGAGCCTGCGCCCAAGCACCCGATCGCCGAGTTCGAGACGCTCAACACCTGGTACTACTCGGACGCCCCGCGTACCGAGCAGCCACGGCTGGACGCGGCGCGCCGGGCCTCCAACTTCGACGAGGTGGTCAGCGGGCTCGACGAGGACAACGCGCTCTTCGAGGCGCGCCGCTGCCTCTCCTGCGGCACCTGTTTCTCCTGCGACAACTGCTACGGGGTTTGCCCCGACAACGCCGTGATCAAGCTCGGCCAGCCGGGCGAGCTCTACGAGATAGACCTCGACTTCTGCAAGGGCTGCGGCCTCTGCGTGGCCGAGTGCCCCTGCGGCGCGATCGAGATGGTCCCCGAGGAGATCTAACGTCAGCAGCAGGAGCCGGGCAACCTCCCGCCGACGGGCCGATACGTCAAGGCCACCTTGACGTATCGGCCCGTCGGCGGGGGTCTTAGGGTGTCGCGGCGTGCCAGGTGCCGACGTCTTTGATGCCTTGGCCCTTGGCGTCTCCGGCCTTCGCGTCTTCGTCGAACGTGTAGAGGGGTCGGCCGTTGAAGGTCACCTGCCGCTTCCCGTTATCGGGTCGCTTGATCGTGCCGAGCTTGACCGGGCCGGTCGGCTTGGTCCCCGCCGCGACGACGAGTGGGTGCCAGTCTCTGAGGCAGGAGCCCTTGCAGATGAACTCGCCGTTGGTCTCGGCGCTGAGGCTGTAGAGGGTGATTCCCTTGAGGTTGACGAGGACGGTCTCGCCGAGCTTGGCGTTGTGCGCCTCCTTCACCACGCGCTTGGTGGCCTGCGCGTTGGCGCCGACGGCACCGGCAGCGATCAGCGCCGTCGCCGAGATCGCAATTAGGACAACGCGGAACTTGGGACTCCAGGTGCGGGACGTGCGGCGCTGCGGCATTGGGCCTCCTCGGCTCGTTTTGGTCACTGGCCGGGTCTACGGGCGGGGCCTCGAAATGGTTCGGTCCCAGAATTGACTCGATTTTGATCGATTCTGCGCACCACACGCGCGCCGGTGCCCGCCAGGGTGCGGGTCATGGCAGGCAGGCACGAGGAGGGGCAGGCATTGCCGCTGGCGCTCGGCGGGGCCTTCGCCCTGGTCGCGGCGGCGCTGGCGCTGGTGGCGATCGC
>Ga0075356_1000221_pt1 | contig 10805 bp, 7 predicted proteins | sample WestPond_Cattail_FD_120073 | JGI IMG/M metagenome (GOLD analysis project Ga0075356, IMG submission 120073) | Natural and restored wetland microbial communities from the San Francisco Bay, California, USA, that impact long-term carbon... | ecosystem: Environmental > Terrestrial > Soil > Wetlands ... | reverse complement strand
GAAGGCGCCGCCGATGCCGGTGACGAACATCGGCACCCCGGACCAGAAATGGGCCCAACCGGGGAGCCGCTTCCAACCGTAGATGTAGATCGCCAGGAAGATCGCCTCGAGGAAGAAGAAGATCCCCTCGATCGCGAAGGCGATGCCGAAGGCGGCGCCGAAGCGGTCCATGAAATGGGGCCAGAGCAGGCCGAACTCGAAGCTCAGGACGGTGCCGGTGACCGCCCCGACCGCGAAGGTCACCGCCATCGCCTTCGACCAGCGCCGCGCCAGCTCCAGCGCCGCGTCGTCGCCGCGCTTCAGCCCGATGTAGTTGGCGATCAGGATCGTCGCCGGCAGGGCGACGCCGAGGCAGGAGAGGACGATGTGGAAGCCGAGCGTGAAGGCCATCTGCTCACGCGCGGCGAGCAGGTTCGATGCCGACGCCGCCAGGGGGAGCGGGTCCAACCAGGGCATGGGCGCGAGCCTACTCCCCGCGGCGGGCGCCGCGGTAGCGGCGGATCAGCGCGTTGGTCGAGCTGTCGTGGTCGAGCTTCGGCTCCTCGTCGGCCTGCAGCTCGGGGACGATCGCCACCGCGAGGGCCTTGCCCAGCTCGACCCCCCACTGGTCGAAGGAGTCGATGCCCCACACGGTTCCCTGGACGAAGGTGCTGTGCTCGTAGAGAGCGACCAGCGTGCCCAGGGTGTGGGGATCGAGCCGCTCGGCGAGGATCGTGTTGGAGGGGCGGTTGCCCTCCATCACCCGGTGCGGCACGACCTCCTCCGGCGTTCCCTCGGCGCGCACCTGCTCCGCCGTCTTGCCGAAGGCGAGCGCCTCGCTCTGGGCGAAGACGTTGGACATCAGCAGGTCGTGGTGGTTGCCCAGCGGGTTGTTGCTCTGCATGAAGCCGATGAAGTCGCAGGGGATCAGCCGCGTGCCCTGGTGGATCAGCTGGTAGAAGGAGTGCTGGCCGTTGGTCCCCGGCTCGCCCCAGAAGATCGCCCCGGTGTCGTAGTCGACCCGGGCGCCGTCGAGGGTGACGTGCTTGCCGTTGGACTCCATCGTCAGCTGCTGCAGGTAAGCCGGGAAGCGATGCAGGTACTGGTCGTAGGGGAAGACGCCGCAGGTCTGGGCGCCGAAGAAGCCGCCGTACCAGACGCTGAGCAGCCCCATCAGGGCAGGCAGGTTCGACGTCGGCGGCGCCTCGCGGAAGTGCTCGTCCATGGCGTGAAAGCCGGCCAGCATCTCGGCGAAGCGGGCCGGGCCGATCGCCAGCATGGTCGAGAGGCCGATCGCCGAATCCATCGAGTAACGGCCCCCCACCCACTCCCAGAAGCCGAACATGTTCTCGGTGTCGATGCCGAACTTGGCGACCTCACCGGCGTTGGTGGAGACGGCGACGAAGTGCTTTGCGACCGCCTCCTCGTCGCCGCCCAGACCGGCGAGGGACCACTCGCGCGCCGTCCGCGCGTTGGTCATCGTCTCCAGCGTGGTGAAGGTCTTCGAGGAGATCACGAAGAGCGTCTCCTCGGGGTCGAGGTCGCGCGTGCACTCGGCGAAGTCGGTGCCGTCGACGTTGGAGACGAAGCGGAAGGTCATCTCGCGACGGCTGAAATGGCGCAGCGCCTCATATGCCATCACCGGGCCGAGGTCGGAGCCGCCGATGCCGACGTTGACGACGTTGCGGATCGGCTTGCCGGTGTGTCCCTTCCACTCGCCCGAGCGGACACGCTCGGCGAAGGCGCCCATCCGGTCGAGCACCTCGTGCACCTGCTTGACCACGTCGACGCCGTCGACGATCAGCGAGCGCTGGCGCGGCATCCGCAGCGCCACGTGCAGCACCGCGCGGTCCTCGGAGACGTTGATGCGCTCGCCGGAGAACATCGCCTCGCGGCGCTCCTGCAGGCCGCACTCGCCGGCGAGCCGGCCGAGCAGCATCACCGTCTCGTCGGCGATCCGGTTCTTGGAGAAGTCGAGGTGGAGGCCGGCGCCGTCGGCGACGAGGCGCTCGCCGCGCTGCGGGTCGGCCGCGAAGAGGTCGCGCAGATGCTGGCCGGAGATCTCGGCGTAGTGCCTCTCCAGCGCCTGCCAAGCGGGCCGCTGCTTGAGGGCGGGTCCGTCGCTCATCGCCGCCGCCCGCCCTTCCGGTGCGACCTATGTACCCATAGGGAGCAAAAACCGCACCGGAAGCTCATGCCGTGGCTCCGACCTGGGACTCGATCGAGCCCATCAGGTCGGTCCAGGACTTGACGAATGCCGCCTTGCCCTCCTCCTGGAGGCGAGCGGCTAGGGCGTCGACGCCGATCCCGGCGCTCTCGAACTCGGCCAGAACCTCCTCGGTGTTGCCGCCGTCGGCCGGCATGGGGTCGCCAACCTGGCCGTGGTCGGCGAAGGCGAGCAGGGTCGGCTCCGGCATCGTGTTGACGGTGAAGGGCGAGGCGAAGCCCTCGATGTAGAGGACGTCGGAGGCGTTTGGGTCCTTCGTCCCCGTGCTGGCCCAGAGCAGCCGCTGCGGGCGAGCGCCTTCGTTCATCAGCCTCTGCGTGCGCTGCGAGTCGAGCAGCTGGCGGTAGGCGCGGTAGGCCCGGAAGCCGACCGCGAGGCCGAGCCGGTTGTGCAGCTCCTCCGGCACCTCCCCGGCGACGGCGACGTCCCAGCGGCTCATGAAGATCGAGGCGACGGAGGCGACGGCCGGGCTCAGCCCCGCCCCGATCCGCCGTTCGATCCCGCGCATGTAGGCGTCGGCGGCCGCCAGGTACTGATCCGCCGAGAAGAGCAGGGTGACATTGACCGGGATGCCGGCGAAGATCGTCTCCTCGATCGCGGGCAGGCCGGCCTCGGTGCCGGGGATCTTGATGAAGAGGTTCTCGCGGCCGGCCTCGCCGTGCAGCTTCGCCGCCTGGGCGATCGTCGCCGCGGTGTCGTCGGCGAGCTCCGGGGAGACCTCCAGCGAGCAGAAGCCGTCGACCCCGTCGGTGCGCTCGTGGACGGGTGCGAAGAGGTCGGTGGCGCGGCGCAGGTCGGCGATCGCGAGCTGGAAGAAGACCTCTTCGGCCGACTCGGCGCCTGAACCGATCTCGGCGATCTGCTCGTCGTAGGCGTCGCCTCCCGAGATCGCCTTGTCGAAGATCGTCGGGTTCGAGGTCAGGCCGGTGACGGAGAGCTCGTCGATGTAGCGGGCGAGCGTGCCGTCGTCCAGCATCGTGCGGGTGATGTTGTCGAGCCAGAGGCTCTGGCCCAGTTCGTGCAGTTCTGCGTTCGGCTTCACGGCTCTCCCTTCGTAGGTTCTTCCTGTCTTCGGGTCAGCTCAGCTTGCCACGATCGAGCAGCGAGCGCGCCGCCTCGGCGACCTTGTCGGGGGTGAAGCCGAACTTGGTCTGGAGGTCACGCAGCGGCGCCGAACTGCCGAAGGTGTGCATCCCGATCCTGGTGCCGCCGGGACCGACGTAGTGGTCCCAGCCTAGGGTCGAGGCCTCCTCGACCGAGACCCGGGCGGTGACGCCCGGCGGCAGGACCTCGTCGCGGTAGGCCTGGTCCTGGCGGTCGAAGATCTCCCAGCAGGGCAGGCTGACCACGCGCGAGCGAATGCCGTCGGCGCTCAGCTCCTCGTGGGCGGCGATTGCGAGGGCGACCTCGCTGCCGGTGGCGATCAGGATCAGGTCGGGCTCTCCATCGCCGACTCCGTCGGCGATGGAGGGGTTCCCCGCGTCAGCCAATACGTACCCCCCTCGCCTCAGACCCTCGGCCGAGGCGTACTTGTCGCGGTCGAAGACCGGCACGTTCTGGCGGGTCAGCACCAGGGCGACCGGCTGGTGGGTGCGGTCGAGCGCGACGCGCCAGGCCTCGGCGACCTCGTTGGCGTCGGCGGGCCGGATCACGTCGAGGCCGGGGATCGCCCGCAGCGAGGCAAGCTGCTCGACCGGCTGGTGGGTCGGGCCGTCCTCGCCGAGGCCGATCGAGTCGTGGGTGAAGACGTGGATCACCGGCAGCTCCATCAGCGCCGAGAGGCGGATCGCCGGGCGCGCGTAGTCGGAAAAGGTGAGGTAGGTGGACCAGAGCGGGCGCAACTTGGAGAGCGAAAGGCCGTTGGAGATCGCCGCCGACTCGTGCTCGCGGATGCCGAAGTGCAGCTGGCGGCCGTCGTAGGCGCCGGGCTCGAAGTCGTGGGCGCCGTCGAAGGAGAGTCGCACCGAGGTCGAGTCGGTGAGGTCGGCGGAGCCAGCGACCAGCCAGGGCAGGCGCTCGCCGATCGCGTTCTCGACCTGCTGGGAGGCCTTGCGGGTGGCGAGGCCCTTCTCGTCGGGCTCGAAGCTGGGGATCGCGGCGTCCCAGCCGGCCGGCAGCTCGCGCTGCTGCATCGCCTCGATCTCGGCGGCGAGGCCGGCGTTGTCCTTGGCGTACTCGGCGAGACGGGCCTCCCACTTGGCGCGCAGCTCGGTGCCGCGCCTGCCGATCCCGGCGGCAAAGTGCTCCCTGACCCCGTCGGGGACGAGGAACTGGGCGTCCTCGGGCCAGCCGTAGGCCCGCTTGGTCTCGCCCACCTCCTCCTCGCCGAGCGGCTCGCCGTGGGCGGCGGAGGTGTCCACCTTGTGGGGCGAGCCGTAGCCGATGTGGCTGTCGACGACGATCAGGGTCGGGCGGCCCTCCTCGCCCTTGAACTCCTCGAAGGCGGTCGCGATCAGGTCGGTGTCGTTGGCGTCGCCGACCCGGGTGACGTTCCAGCCGTAGCCCATGAAGCGCGCCGCCACGTCGTCGTCGTAAGCGAGATTGGTTTTGCCGTCGATCGTGATCTGGTTGTTGTCGTAGATCCAGCAGAGGTTGTCGAGCTTGAGGTGGCCGGCCAGCGAGGCGGCTTCGTTCGAGACGCCCTCCATCAGGCAGCCGTCGCCGGCGATCGCGTAGACGTCGAAGTCGAAAAGGTCGAAGCCGGGGCGGTTGTAGCGGGCTCCCTGCCACTTGGAGGCGATCGCCATCCCGACCGAGGTGGCGACGCCCTGGCCGAGCGGGCCGGTGGTCGTCTCGACGCCCGAGGTCCAGCGGTACTCGGGGTGGCCGGGGGCGCGCGAGCCGAGCTGGCGGAAGCTCTCGATGTCCTTCAGCGAGACCGCCGGGTCGCCGACGATCTCGTAGTCGGGGTCGACCGCGCGGACGCCGGCCAGGTGGAGCAGCGAGTAGAGCAGCATCGAGGCGTGCCCGGCGGAGAGCACGAAGCGGTCGCGCCCCGGCCAGATCGGGTCGGCCGGGTCGAAGCGCAGGAAGCGCTGCCAGAGCGTGTAGGCGACGGGCGCCAGCGCCATCGGCGTCCCCGGATGCCCCGAGTTCGCCTTCTGGATCGCGTCGATCGAGAGCGTCCGAATCGTGTCGATGCAGAGCTGGTCGATGTCCCGGTTCACTGCGGCGATCCTATTCAAAGGAAGGGCCAATCCCGGCAGGGGTTCCGCTTGACTTTTTTGGTGGGTCGGCTGGAGCCTTTCGAGAGCGGCGCTGGCAAAAAAGTACAAGACGCTCCACCCCTGCCGGGATTGGCTCAGGGTTCGATGCGGCTCAGTGTTCCGTCGCCGTTGTTGGCTATCCAGACGGCGTCGGCGCCTACGGCGACGGCGCCGGGATCGGGACCGACGTCGATCGGGCCGCCGGTTGGTTCGGCAGTGGCGATATCGATGCGGCTGACCGTGTCATCGGCCGAGTTGGCGACCCAGACGGTTTCGGGGCCGGCGTCGATCCCCCCCGGGGCGCCGCCGACCGCGATCGGGCCGCCGAGGATCGTGTGAAGGGAGGGATCGACGCGCGTGACGGTGCCGGCGCGGCTGTTGGCGACCCAGACGAGGCCGCCGGCCACGGTCACGCCGGCCGGGCCCCGGCCGGCGAGGATCGGCGCGCCGGCGTCAGCGCTGCCGAGGTCGATGCGGCGGATCGCTCCGGTCGAGGCGCTGCTGACCCAGAGGCCGCCGGCGCCGACGGCGAGGCGCAGCGGCGCGGCGTGCGGGACGACGCCGGGCCTGTAGATTTGCCCGCTGCCGGCGTTGATCGCGGTCACCCCCGCCCCGCCCTCGTCGGCCACCCAGACCCGGCGGCCACCGTAGGCGATCGCGCCAGGGCGGCCACCGACGGCGATCCGCGCCAGCACCCGGCCACTGCCGGGATCGACCCGGAGGACGCGGCCGGTTGGCGGGCTGGACACCCAGACCGAGCCGCCGCCGACGGCCACCCCGGAGACGCCGCTGCCGACTTGAACCGGAGACCCCGCGACTTCCAAGGTTTGTGGGTCGATCTTCGAGAGCGTCCCGTCCGGCGCGCTGGTCGCCCAGACTTCACCGTCGCCGGTTGCCACCCGGATCGGGCCCCGACCGACCGGGATCGGGCCCGAGACCGCGATGTCTTCGCCACCCAGCGCAAAGACGGCGATGAGGAAGAGTACGGCGGCGGCGGCAAGGCCGGCGAGAAACCATGCCAGGAAGCCACCGGCAATCAGGCGCCGCCAGCGCCAGCGACCAAGCCCTCGGGTGTCCCCGGAGCGATCGCCACCCAGGCGCAGCGTCGGCCTTTCCGGCGGGTCGGTGAGGACCCGGGTAGCGGCCGGGGTCGCGCCCTCGCGCTCGGCCGCGGCCGCGATCAGCTCGCCCGCCGTCCGGTAGCGATCGGCGGGGTCCCTGGCGACGGCCCGCTCGATCACCGCGTCGATCCCCTTCGGCAGCTCGGGCTCGGTGTCGGCTTCCTTGCGGGCGAAGGGTGCGATCCCGGTCAACGCCTCGTAGAGCACGCAGCCAAGCGAGTAGATGTCGGCGGCGGGGCCGACCTGCTCCCCCCGCCACTGCTCGGGCGCCATGTACTCGACGGTGCCGACGACCGAGGCGCTGCTGCCGTCGCCCGTTCCTTCGATCGCCTTGGCCAGGCCGAAGTCCGAGAGGTAGGCCCGGTCGCCTTCGACCAGGATGTTGTGCGGCTTGACGTCGCGGTGGACGATGCCGGCCGCGTGGGCGGCGTCGAGCGCCTCGGCGACCTGGCCGAGCAACCCAATCGCGCGCGCCGGCGCAAGCGGCCCCTCGCGCCGGATCAGCTGGCGCAGGTCGCCGCCCTCGACCAGGCGCATCGCGACGATCAGCTCGCCGTCCTCCTCGCGGGCGTCGTAGACGGGCACGACGCTCGGGTGGTCGAGGCGGGCGGCCAGGCGCGACTCGCGCAGGAAGCGCTCGCGGAAACCCTCCTTGCCGGCCAGCTCGCGGGCGATCACCTTGAGTGCGACGGGACGCTCGAGCGCCAGCTGCGTCGCCCGGTAGACGACCCCCATGCCGCCGCGGGCGATCAGGGCGTCGAGCCTGTACCCGGCGAGGGTGGAGCCGATGGCTGGTTCTCCCACGCGGCGGTTATATCGCCGCGATACGACGAAGGGCCCCTCCCGCGGGAGGGGCCCTTCGAGCTGGAGCCGGGGGGAGTCCTAGTGCCGCACCGGCTGCCAGGCGATGACCGGACCGATGGTGGTGGTCACTTGGTCATTTGAGATGCCGGCGACTCCGGTGTATTCGCTGCGACCGGTGGTGGTGTCGATCACCGTGAGGGACTCTTCTCCTTTGGTCGCGGTGAAGACGGCGACCTTGCGACCGTCGGACGAGAAGACGCCGTTGGTCCGGGACTGGTCGGGGAGCTCGGCGAGCAGGCGGCCCTTGCCGCCGATCCGCTTCACCCAGAGGCCCTGGTCGCGGCGGAAGAGCAGCGCCCGACCGCCGGCGGTCGCGTCCTCGACGAAGGACGAACCGGCCCCGGCGATCACCTTGTGGACCTTCCTGCCGTCCTCGTCCATCGCGTAGATGTCCGCGAAGGCGCTCGGCCCTTCGGCGCTCTCGCCGCGGCTGTAGACGACGGTCTCGTCGAGGTTGCGCGGAGCGAACTCGTCCACGTGGGCGGTGCGGGTGAGCCGGGTGAGGCGGATGCCCGCGGGTCGCACCGAGTAGACGTCGTCCGCCGTGCCGCCACCGGCCTCCGGCGTGCTGCGCACGAAGTCGATCGTGCAGCCGTCGGGAGAGATGGACGCTTCGTGGTCGTCGTCGGGGGAAGCGGTCAGCTGGTGCGCCGGCGAACCGCCAACCTTGACCGTGTAGAGGTCGCGCGGCGCGCCCGCCGTGGCACGGCGCTCGAAGAGGACGTAGCGGCCGTTGGGAGAGACCAGCGGCCGGCCGTCGAGCTCCGGGCCGCTGGTGAGGCGCCGCTGGCCGGAGCCGTCGGCGCGCATCGCGTAGACGTCACCGGAGCGGACGAAGGCGATCGTGTGCCCGTCCGCCGAGAACGCCGGTTCGCTGTCGGCGGGGTCTTCGGTCAGCTGGTTCAGATGGCGATCTCGCTCGGCGTAGATGCCGCCTTCGGGCGCTTTCGGGCCGACTTCTTTGCCTTCGACTTTGGTCACCTGGTGGTCTTCGGTGACCATCGAGAAGACGATCGCTCCGGTGTGCGCCGGGGTCGCGGATGCCGTCGCCGGAAGAGCGGCGGCAAGGATGAACAGGAATGCGGTGAAAATCGTTCGGTTGAGCATTGGACTCCCCTTTTCAGGTGGATTGCATTTGCACAACCGATGCTCGGCTCTGGCGGCGTACGCGAAAACGACATCTGCTTCCTCGACCGGGCCACGTCTGACTCGTTCCGGGCCACCCAGCGCCGTCGGGGCCATGGATGGCCGGATCAGCTGCGGTCGAGGCCTAGTTCTATGACTCGAGCAGCGATCAAGCGGGGGCGGTCGCGGCCCGCTTCGCCGGAGATATCGAGCTTGACAGCCAAGGCGTCGAGGCGGCGCTGGGCGGTGCGCTCGCTTACGTGGAGGGCCTCGGCGATCTCGGCGCGGGTGGCCGGACGGCCGGCGAAGGCTCCCTCGCTGCGGTAGGGGGCGACGAGCGCGGCGGCGGTCGCTCGCTCCTCTTCGTTGAGGGCGACCGAGGGCTCCGTCGCGGCCACCGTGCCGCCGGCCCTGCCGGGGACCGGGTCGGAGACTTCGAGCCGGTGGCCGCCGACGATCAGCGTGTCGCCGTCGCGCAGCCGTCGTGGCCGCTCGAGCGGCTCGCCGTTCAGCGCGGTGCCGTTGCGGCTGTCGAGGTCGGTCGCCATCAGCACCCCGCCCCGGTTCTCGATCTCGAGGTGGTTCCAGGAGACCGCGTCGTCATCGATCTGGACGTCGGCATCGGGGTTGCGGCCGATGATCGTGCGCCGGGCCATGAGCGCCACCGACCGCGGCTGCCCCGACTCGCCCGTCAACCAGATCCGCGCATCCATAGGCCCGAGCATAAATCGCCCGCACTGCATCAACTTATCCACCCGGCAGATAGATAAGTCGATGCAGTCCGGGAGGGGTGGCGTTAGACAGTCCGGGAGGGGGTGGCGTGGGGCGGTTCGCTGGGGTGGCGTGGATAGAGTGCGGCGCCGTGCCTGGGAACGACGAGAAGCGTCTGGCGGCCGAGGCCGCGGCCGAGTTGGTCGAGGACGGGATGACAGTCGGGCTCGGCACCGGCTCGACCGTCGCCTGCCTGTTGCCGGCGATCGCGGCACGGGGGCTGAGCGGGATCCGCTGCGTGGCGACCTCGGTCGCCACCGAGGAACAGGCCCGTGGGCTGGACATCCCGGTCGAGGAATTCAACGCCCTGGTACGGCTCGACATCGCGATCGACGGCACCGACCAGGTGACCCCGGACGGCTGGCTGATCAAGGGCGGCGGCGGCGCCCACCTGCGCGAGAAGATCGTCGCCGCGGCGGCCGAGCGCTTCGTCGTCATCGCCGACTCGAGCAAGCCGGTCGAAGTACTGAGCGGACCGGTGCCGCTGGAGCTCTTCGCCTTCGGCCTGCGCTCGACCCTGGAGCGGCTCGGGCCGGAGGTCGAGTTGCGCGAGGCGCCGCGCAGCCCCGACGACGGCGTCATCGCCGATTACCGGGGTGAGATCGGCGACCCCGCGGTCCTCGCGGCGCGGCTCGAGGCCGACCCCGGCATCGCCGCCCACGGCCTCTTCGGGCCGGATATGGTGAGCGAGCTGCTGGTGGGGGCCGCAGGCGCAGTGACCCGTTCGACCTTCAGCTGACTCCCGAGGAGACCCCCACATGAGTGACTTCACCGGACTGTCCATCGCCGGCCACATCGCCACCCCGTCCGACCCCGACTGGGACGAGGCACGCCTCGCCTGGAACCTGATCGCCGACCAGCGGCCCGAGGCGGTCGCCTTCGTCGAGAACGGCGACGACATCGCCGCGGTCGTCCGCTTCGCCGTCGAGAACGGCCTGCGGGTCGCCGGCCAGGGAACCGGGCACGGCGCCACGGCGCTCGGCGCCCCCGGCGCCCTGGACCGAACGATCCTGGTCAAGACCGAGCGCATGCGGGGGATCGAGGTCGACGCCGGGGCGCGGACCGCCAGGGTCGAGGCTGGCGTGCTCTCGGTGGAGCTGGGCCAGGCGGCCAACGAGCACGGCCTCAGCTTCATGCCCGGCTCCTCGCCCGACGTCGGCGTCACCGGCTACACGCTCGGCGGCGGCCTCAGCTGGTTCGGCCGCGCCCACGGCTTCGCCTGCAACCGCGTCCGCGCGATTGAGCTCGTCACCGCCGACGGCGAGGCACGAACCGTCGACGCCGGCAACGACCCCGACCTCTTCTGGGCGCTGCGCGGCGGCGGGGGCGGCTGCGCGATCGTCGCCGCCCTGCACGTCGACCTGCTGCCGATCGCCGAGGCCTACGCCGGAGCGCTGCTCTTCCCGGCGGCGGTGGGCGCGGACGCGGTGCGCACGTACCGCGACTGGGCCGCCGGCGTCGGGGAGGACGTCACCACGGTCGTGCGCTTCCTCACCCCTCCCCCGATCCCCG
>Ga0075356_1000220_pt1 | contig 10808 bp, 6 predicted proteins | sample WestPond_Cattail_FD_120073 | JGI IMG/M metagenome (GOLD analysis project Ga0075356, IMG submission 120073) | Natural and restored wetland microbial communities from the San Francisco Bay, California, USA, that impact long-term carbon... | ecosystem: Environmental > Terrestrial > Soil > Wetlands ... | reverse complement strand
CAGCCAGAGGAGGCTTACCATGTCTAGTCCACAACCGGATTGGACCGCGATCGATCAGGATCCGCGGTTCCAGGCGCTGCACAGAAAGAAAACCACTTTCCTGTGGGGCCTGATGTTGTTCTCCATCGTGTATTACTTCCTGCTGCCTGTGGGCGCGGCCTACTTTCAGGATCTGTTCAAGATCAAGGTGTGGGGGCCGGTCAACGTGGGCATTCTGTTCGCCCTGTCCGAATTTATCGTGGCCTGGGCCATCGCCGGCATTTATGCCCAGCGCGCCAACAAGCAATACGACGCCATGGCCGCAGAAATCGTGCGCGACGCCAAAAACATCGGAGGAAGAAAATAATGGGACGCCATACACCCCTGTTCATGGGCGCTGCGGCGCTGCTTGCCTCCGGTCTCGCCTTTGCCGGCGCCGGTGCGGTGGCCGACGAGTACAAGTGGATGACCTTCGCCGTGTTCGGCGCCATCATCGCCATCACCATGTACATCACTTTCTGGGCGGCCAAGCATACGCATACGACGTCGGAGTTCTACGCCGCAGGACGCTCGGTTACCGGCTTGCAGAACGGCTGGGCGATTGCCGGCGATTACCTGTCCGCTGCATCCTTCCTCGGCATTGCAGGCCTCATTTCGCTGTACGGTTATGACGGCTTCATGTACTCGGTGGGCTGGCTGGTCGCTTATATCACCGTGCTGCTGGTGATCGCCGAGCCGTGCCGCAATATCGGCAAATATACGCTGGGCGACATCCTGGCCTTCCGCAACCATCCGAAGGCCTCGAAGACCGTGGCGGCGTTGTCCACCATCACCGTGTCCACCTTCTATCTGACCGCGCAGATGGTCGGCGGCGGCGTGCTGATCAAGACGCTCATCGGCATCGATTATCACGTTTCAATCATCGGTGTCGGCGTGCTGATGCTGGCCTATGTGGTGTTCGGCGGCATGAAGGCCACCACTTGGGTGCAGATTATCAAGGCCATTCTGCTGGTGACTGCTTCCATCCTGCTGGTGCTCATTACCTGGGGCCAGTATGGCTTCAGCCTCCCCGGCTTTTTGCAGGCTGTGGTGGACGATCCCAAGGTGCAGGCACAAGTCGCCAAACTGGTGGGTGATGCTGCCACCAACATGACGCCGCAAGAACTCGGCCAGCGCTTCCTGGAGCCCGGCCTGTTCCTGAAGAACCCGATCGACCAGATCTCCCTGGGCATGGCCCTGGTACTGGGCACCGCCGGCATGCCGCACATCCTGATGCGCTTCTTCACCGTGCCGACGGCGCAGGATGCACGCAAGTCCGTGATCTGGGCGATGGTCATCATCGGCGGTTTCTATGTGCTGACCCTGTTCCTCGGCATGGGTGCGGCGCTCAACGTCGGTTCCAGCGTCATCTCTGGCATGGACCCGGGCGGCAACATGGCCGCCCCCCTGCTGGCCCAATACGCCGGCGGCGGCGCCGATTCCATGCTGGGCAATCTGTTCCTGGCCTTCGTCTCGGCCGTGGCCTTCGCCACCATCGTCGCGGTGGTGGCCGGTCTGGTGCTGGCGGCGGCGTCGGCGATGGCGCACGATATCTATGTCGGTGTCATCAAGGGTGACCACGCTTCACCGAAGGAGCAGGTTGTCGCGGCGCGGATATCGTCCATCATCGTCGGCATCCTGGCGATCATCGTCGGTATCGCCGCCGAGGGCCAGAACGTGGCCCACTTGGTGGCCCTGGCCTTCGCCGTGGCTGCTTCGTCCAACCTGCCCGCCGTGTTCCTGACCCTGTACTGGAAACGCGCCAACACCTACGGGATTGTCATGGGCATGCTGGTGGGGGCTATTTCCGCCATCGCGCTGGTCATGATTTCTCCCAACATGACCTACCCCAAGACGGCGGTGAAGGACGCCAATAAAGTGCTTGAGGGCGAACCTGCCCAACCGGCCAAGCCTGCCGTCGCCGCAATTCCGGCCAGCAGCTTTGCGTGCGAACTGTTTGCCTTGCAAGGCTGCGTGAAGTCCGAGCCGGCCAAGGTGGCCTCGCTGGCAAAGGATGCCAAGCCCGGCGCGCCCGAGAAGCTGACCAAGCTGCAGGAGAAACTGCCGACGCTGACCGATGCCAAGGAAATTGAGACGGCCAAGAAGGACATCGCCAAGCTGGAAAAGGATATCAAGAAGGCAGAGGACACCCTGAAGAAAATGGAAGGCCAGACCACCAGCATGACGGGTCTGGAAAAGCCGTTCTTTCTGCTCAAGAACCCCGGCCTCATTTCGATTCCGCTGGGATTCCTGATGGTCATCCTCGGCTCGTTGCTGTTCCGCGACAAGCGTGCCGAAGAGATGTGGGATGAACTCTACGTGCGCCAGAACACCGGCATCAATGCCGAAGGCGCAAGCGCCCACTGACGTTTCCATTTGCATCGATTGAGCCCCCGGGGTAACAGCCGGGGGCTTTTTTGTTTTGGTGAAACTCAGGCCTGATGCGTGTTGAGCCAGCGAGCCTGGCGGCATAAGCGGATGAGCTGCTTGAGATGGGTGAGTTTTTGGGCCCGCGCAGCGGGCAGCAGAGCCAGCCACAACTGGGCGGTGGCGTAGGCATCCGCCAGCGCGCCGTGGCGCTGGTATACGGGGATGCGGAAGTAGGCGAGCCAGTCGTCCAGGGAACGGTTGAATCCCGGGCCCTGCGGCACGAGCAGCGGCGCCAGCACCGCCAGATCGAGCCAGATAGCGCTGTCTTTCAGGCCCAGCCAGGCTTGGCTGGCGCGTTCCAGCGCAAGGCGGTCGAAAGCCGCATGATAGGCCAGTCGCGGCTGGCCGCCGGCATATTCGAGCCAGTCCAGCAGGGCGAGTGCCGGCTCCAGGCCATTGAGCTGCTGCCCCGTGGTGATGCCGTGCACCAGGATGTTGTCGGTTGCCGTGGCCTCAAGCTGCCGCAGTCGCACTTCGCAGGTGGGCGCCATGGCAATGACGTTGCTTGCGACCTTGATTGCGCCGATGGCCAACAGGGGGTCGACCCGGGGATTGAGCCCGCCGGTTTCGACATCCACCACCACCCAGCTGTCATCCAGCGTCTGCTCCCTGACCGGGCTTAGCGCAATATTTTGCAGGCGTGCCGCGAGGGCTGGCAGCAGGGAAGGTCGCCGGCGATGGAAAGGCCAGATCACAAGGGGAAGTCCGGGTTCAGGCAGGATGCCTGTGCGGGCGCGGGCTGCGAGCGTGTTCACGGCTGGCGCATTGCATGGCAAAACCTCCTCGGGATTGAGATCCGATGATAGCGGAGCGCGCATGAAAAAGCCCCGCCGAAGCGGGGCTTTGAGGGGCATGGCAGGGGTTTAGAAACCGCCCATGCCACCCATGCCGCCCATGCCGCCCATATCACCGCCACCCATCGAGGCACCCCCCTGCTTGTCGTCCGGCAGGTCGGCCACCATGCAGTCGGTGGTCAGCATCAGGCTGGCGATGGAAGCCGCATTCTGCAGCGCGACGCGGGTCACTTTGGTGGGGTCGAGCACGCCCATTGCCACCATGTCGCCGTATTCGCTGGTGCCGGCGTTGTAGCCGAAGTTGCCCTTGCCTTCCAGCACCTTGTTGACCACGACCGAGGGTTCTTCACCGCAGTTCTTGACGATCTGGCGCAGCGGCTCTTCGATGGCGCGCAGCACGATCTTCACGCCGGCGTCCTGGTCGTGATTGTCGCCCTTGAGGCTGCTGATCGCGGAACGCGCACGCAGCAGCGCCACGCCACCGCCGGGAACGATGCCTTCTTCCACCGCAGCGCGGGTGGCATGCAGCGCGTCTTCGACACGGGCCTTCTTCTCTTTCATTTCGACTTCGGTCGCAGCGCCCACCTTGATGATGGCCACACCGCCGGCCAGCTTGGCTTTGCGCTCCTGCAGCTTCTCCTTGTCGTAGTCGGAGGTAACTTCGTCGATCTGCTTGTTGATCTGAACGATGCGGCCCTTGATCGCTTCGGCATCGCCGGCGCCATCGATGATGGTGGTGTTTTCCTTGCCGATTTCGATGCGCTTGGCGCGGCCGAGGTCCTGCAGGGTGGCTTTTTCCAGAGAGAGGCCGACTTCTTCGGCGATCACGGTACCGCCGGTGAGGATGGCCATGTCTTCCAGCATCGCCTTGCGACGGTCGCCGAAGCCCGGAGCCTTGACGGCGCAGGTCTTGAGGATGCCGCGGATGTTGTTCACCACCAGGGTGGCGAGTGCTTCGCCGTCGACATCTTCAGAGACGATCATCAGCGGCTTGCCGGCCTTGGCCACCTGCTCCAGCACGGGCAGCAGGTCACGGATGTTGGAAATCTTCTTGTCGAACAGCAGGATGAACGGATCTTCCAGCAGCGCCATCTGCTTGTCGGGGTTGTTGATGAAGTAGGGCGACAGGTAGCCGCGGTCGAACTGCATGCCTTCGACGACGTCGAGCTCGTTCTCCAGACCCGAGCTGTCTTCAACCGTGATAACGCCTTCCTTGCCGACCTTGTCCATGGCGGCGGCGATGATGTCGCCGATCGAGGAATCGGAGTTGGCGGAGATGGAACCGACCTGGGCGATTTCCTTGCTGCTGGTGCAGGGTACGGAAATTTTCTTCAGTTCGGCGGTGATGGCGATCACTGCCTTGTCGATGCCGCGCTTCAGGTCCATCGGGTTCATCCCGGCGGCGACGTATTTCATGCCTTCATTGACGATGGACTGTGCCAGCACCGTAGCGGTGGTGGTGCCGTCACCAGCGATGTCGGAGGTCTTGGAGGCGACTTCCTTGACCATCTGCGCCCCCATGTTTTCCAGCTTGTCTTTCAGTTCGATTTCCTTGGCGACCGACACGCCGTCCTTGGTCACGGTGGGGGCACCGAAGGAACGGTCGAGCACCACGTTGCGGCCTTTCGGGCCCAGGGTCACTTTGACGGCGTCAGCCAGAATGTTGACGCCTGCCACCATGCGGTGACGCGCGGAATCGCCAAAACGTACGTCTTTTGCAGCCATGTTTTACTCCTTAGATCTTTTGAATTCGTCATTCCGGCGAACACCCAGAGGGCACAAGAGCCGGAATCCAGTTTGATTGGGCTGGTTCCCGGCGTCCGCCGGGATGACGCAGCCGTTTCCGCGCTGAAGCGCGGACATCTGCGTCACTGCTCAACCACGCCCATGATGTCTTCTTCGCGCATCACCAGCAGTTCGTCGCCCTCGACCTTGACGGTCTGGCCGGCGTATTTGCCGAACAGCACGCGGTCGCCGACTTTCACGTCGAGCGGAATAAGTTTGCCCTGGTCGTCTTTCTTGCCCGCGCCCACGGCGACGATTTCACCCTGGTCGGGCTTTTCGGTGGCGGTGTCGGGAATCACGATTCCGGAAGCAGTCTTGCGCTCTTCTTCCATGCGCTTGACGATGACGCGATCATGCAAAGGACGGATTTTCATCTTTGGTCTCCATTGAAAATCAATGTGTTGATTGTTCCCGCTGAGCGGGGTTGGGGAATATTCAGCCGAAAGTTGTTAGCACTCTCTGGCATGGGCTGCTAATAGTATGGCCGGGAGCCAGAGATTTCAAGGGGGAAACAACAGGGCGCTTCATATAAATTCGTCATGCCGGCCCCGGATCAGGCCCGGGGTGACGGATCCGGCATCCAGTTGATTGATTTTGTTTGATTTATTCCGTTCATGCCCTTCGACTACGCTCAGGAGAGCGTTCGACAGGCCCGTCCTGAGCGTAGTCGAAGGGCTCACCACGAACGGTTAAGCGTTTCCTTGGAACTGCAAACCAGGACAGCCGGGGGATCAGGCGCCGCTTGCGGCAACCGCGGCTTCCGGTTCGCAGTTTTCCTGTTGCTGGCCCAGGTTTTCGGTCCACAGCGTGACGCGATTTCTGCCGCCCCGTTTGGAGGCGTACAGTGCGAAGTCGGACAGCTCGATCAGTTCGGACAGATTGTCCACGCCCGATTTCAGGCTGGCGACACCCAAACTGCTGGTCACACGCATGCCATCGATGGTGCGGATGCCGTCCCCAACATGGTTCTGGATTTCAACACGCAGCCGTTCAGCCACTTCCAGCGCCACTTCCACGGGGGTGCCGGGCAACACAATGCAGAATTCCTCCCCGCCATAACGGCAGAGCAGATCGCCGTTGCGCAATTGCAGGGTCAAGGCACGTGCCACCGCCACAATGACCTGGTCACCGACCAGGTGGCCATAAGTGTCGTTTACCTTCTTGAAGAAATCGATGTCGACCATGATGCACGACATGTCGCGCGCTTCTTGCTGCAGTTTGCCGAGCAGCGGCTCGGCTGAGGCGAAGAAGGCACGGCGGTTGAGGCAGCCAGTCAGCGAATCGCGCGTGGCCAGGCGCATCAATTCCTCGTTTTGTTGTTCGACTTGTTCGCGCGTGGCTTCCAGGGCATCCAGGGCGCTCCGCATTTGATCGCTAGCCTGGTGCAGTTGCGTCACGTCGTAGAAGGTCACCATGCAGCCGCGCAATTTGCCGCGGGCATCATGAATGGGCGCGGCGTTAACGATCACTTTCGTCACGCTTTGGTCTGGCTGGGTAATCGCGATTTGATGCCCGCCAATAGTGGTCTGGGTCTTCATGGCGGCATCCCAGGGGGGGGTGGGGGCCTCGCCACTGCTCATCAGCCAGGGCACTTCAGACAGGATCTTGCCCATCAAGTCCTGCGAAGCGTAAGCATGAAGCTCGCGGAACGCCTTGTTGAACAGCATGATGCGGCCAGAAGGGTCGATAACCGTCACCCCTTCCGTCAGCGCATCAAAGGCGGCGCTGACGCGGTCGGGAATGGCAGCGCTCGGGTCCAGATACTGCAGCGTGCGCCGGATGTACAAGTTGAACGCCAGAAAGCCCACCGGCACCACCACCAGGCCCAGCGCCACCAGCGGCGTGCGCAGCCAGCCCATCAGGGTTTGCGGGGTGACCGGCCGATAACTGATTTCCATATCGCCCCAGTGCACGTCCTTGGAATAGATCGGTACTCGCACATGGGTGAGGGTGGATTTGCCTTCCGCCGGCGGCGTCCAGTAGCGTAGATGATCGCCGGCCTGCACGAGGATCTTGCCGCTTTGCTGGCGCACCGCCAGCGACAGCATGTCCTTGTCGCGTGCCAGGCTTTCGCTCGCCATCCGCTTCAGCGTTTCCCATTCCTGGGCCTGGATCAGGCTGGTGATCTGGACGGCCAACCGTTCGCTGGTGCTTTCACGAATCCTGCGGTGCATGTCGGTCTGATCGGGCACCAGGTTGAGCGCAATGTCGATCAACAGCAGCAAGGTGACGATCAGCGAAATCAGTCCCAGCGCAATGCGCGTAGCAGGCTTCAGCCGGGGGAAGAATCTCTTCATACGATGGGTTCCAGTGCCTGCGGGCGCTTGGCAGCGTCCGGGTTTTCTTCATCAGCGGCATCGTCAAATCCCCAGTACGCGTCGTCTTCATCATCGTCGCGGTTCAACACCGGCAGCAGATCGAACGACCGCCAGGCAGGCAGCGAGGTCAGCAGGCTGGTAAACAGGCCGCCGGCGCGCAAGGCCCACCACACCGCGCCAACGGATAAGGAAACGGCGGTGATTTGCGTGCCCTGGGTCACGACATCCACCAGGAAATCCTCATCCTGTGCAATGTCGACATGGACGGCAGGTGTAATGGAGTTAAAGTCTGAATTCCCCATCGTGTACTCGACCTGAATGATGTCCAGCAGGCGCAACAGCAGGCCACCCTGGGTTTCCGGGTTGGTCCATACTTCGCGATGGTTGAGCGCGTTGTCAGCGAACAGGGGCGCGATTGTCCTCAACCCGGCATTTAGCGCAGTCTCCACTATGCCGGCGCCCCTGTCATCGCCCGCCGGTCCGAATTCGCCAAGCTGCAGGATGCCAGTCTCGGGATCGGTTGCCTGAACAGGTTCGGCAATGGTCTCTTCCGGCGCTTCCGGGGCAGGGGCCTCATCGACAGGCGGGGTCACCGGCCCAAGCTCGGGCACCGGTACGATCGGCAGCGGATCAATCAGCACGGAGACCGCCACGTCCACACTGGAGACCAGGCCGACACCCGAGCTGGTGACGCTCTCATTTGCGCCACGCATGTCGGTGTAGCTGGCGGTGACGGTGATGACTTTGCCGACTTCGACTTCGCTCAGGGTGTACGAATTGCCGGTACCGACCGTAGTACCGTCGGCCTTCCAGGTGTAGGTGACGGTGCCCTGACCGTCGGCATCGGCCAGGGTGTTGGCGGCGGTCAGGGTCTGACCCTGGGTCGGTGTGCCGGTAATCGTTACGCTGCCGGTCGGCGCGTCGTTAACCGAGGTGATGTCGAGGTTGGCGGTGTCGGCAGCGCTGAGGCTGCCATCCGTCACCGTGTAGCTGAAGCTGACAGCCGTGTCGTCGTTGGCCGCGGGGGTGTAGCTCCAGGTGCCGTCGCCGTTGTCTACCAGGGTGCCGGTGCCACTGCTGATCGCGAGGTTGGTGGCCGTCAGGCTCGGGTTGTCGACGTCGGTGGCGTTGACCAGCAGCTCGGCCTGGGTGATGACGCGAGCACCGCTGTCTTCGGCGATGGCGGTGAACGTGACCGGTGTCGTGGTCGGCGCGTCGTTGACCGAGGTAATGTCGAGGTTGGCCGTGCCGGCCGCGGTCAGACTGCCGTCGGTGACCGTGTAGCTGAAGATGACAGCCGTGTCGTCGTTGGCCGTCGGCGTGTAGCTCCAGGTGCCGTCGCCGTTGTCTACCAGGGTGCCGGTGCCGGTGGCAATGACCAGACCTGTGGCCGTCAGGCTCGGCCCATCCATATCCGCTGCGTTGGCGAGCAGCTGGGCCTGGGTGATCAGGCGCGGGCCGCTGTCCTCTGCGATAGAGGTGAGCGTCATCGGTGTCGTGGTTGGCGCGTCGTTGACCGGGGCCAGGATGATGTTCATCAGCTGGGTGGTGGTGCCGCCCAGATCGTCGGTCACAGTCACGGTAAAGCTGTCGCTGCCGAACCAGTTGGTGTCGGTCGGGGTGAAGGTCCAGGCGCCGCTGGCCGCATCGATCGCCGCCGTGCCGCTGGCGGCCGGGGTGGTGACGCTGAAATAGGTGCCGTCGGTGAGACCGTCGATATCGGTCGTGGTCATCGTGCCGCCGACGGCATCGCCTTCGTTGCCGGTGTGGCTGATGGCGCCGCCGATGACCGCCGCGTCATCGACATTGGCGAGCGTGATGCTGACCAGTTGAGTGGTGGTGCCGCCCAGATCGTCGGTGACGGTGACGGTGAAGCTGTCGCTGCCGAACCAGTTGGCGTCGGTCGGGGTGAAGCTCCAGGCGCCGGTGGCCGCGTCGATCGCCGCCGTCCCAAAACTTGCCGCGCCGCTGACGCTGAAGAGGGTGCCGTCGGCGAGACCGTCGATATCGGTCGTATTGAGGTCGCCGGCCACCGCATCGCCCTCAAAGCCGGTGTAGCTGATGTCGCCCGTGATCACCGCCGCATCATCGACGTTGGCCACCGTGATATTGAACTGATCCTCGACCCAGGTGCCGGCGCCGTCGGTGGCGCGCACGGTGATCGTGCCGGTGCCGACATCGCTGTTGGCCGGGGTGCCGCTAAAGGTGCGGGTGGCAGCGTTGAAGGTCAGCCACGACGGGGCGCCGGCGGCAGTGTAGGTCAGCGTGTCGCCGGCATCGGCGTCATTGAAGGTGTTGGCGGCGAAGGTGTAGCTGAAGGCGCTGTCTTCGGTTGCGGCCTGGTCGGCGATCGGGGTGGTCACCACCGGTGCATCGTTGACCGGCGTGTAGCTGATGCTCGCGGCGAGCACGTTCGAGTCGACGCTGCCGTCGTTGACCTTGACGCTGAAGCTCGGCGCGACCTCGTTGCCGTCGTCGACGAACTGGACGCTGCCGGCGCTCAGTTGGGCGCTGGTGAACGAAGTGAGCACTACACCCGGATTGCTGCTCAATTGGAAGATGCCACCGGTTACCGCGCTGACGGCATAGGTCAAGCTCGCGTCGTCCGGATCGGTGATGCCGAAGTTGGCCGGGGCCAGTGTCACCGTCTGGCCTTCGCTAACGGTCAGACTGGCGCTGTCCACGACCGGCGCGTCGTTGACCGGGGTGAAGTCCAGGCTGGCGGTGGCGGCCACCGGAGCACTGCCATCGGTGACGCTATAGCTGAAGTTGACCGAGGTATCGTCATTGGCACCCGGCGTGTAGGTCCAGGTGCCGTTGCCGTTGTCGATGAGACTGCCGCTGCCCGAGGTGATGGCCAGCCCCGTCGCAGTCAGGCTGTCGCCGTCCGTATCGGATGCGCCGGACAGCAGCTGGGCCTGGGTGATGAGGCGGGCGCCGCTGTCCTCGGCGATGGCGGCCAGCGTGACCGGATTGGTGACCGGCGCATCGTTAACGGCATCAATCCTGAGGGATACGGTGGCGACATTGGAGTCCTGGACGCCGTCGTTCGCCTTGTAAGTAAAGCTGTCGCTGCCGTGGTAGTTGGCATGCGGCGTGTAAGTGAAGCTGCCGTTGGCGTTGAGGGTCAGGCTGCCATGGGCCGGACCGGCGACCAGGATGGCGGAGAGGCTATTGCCGTCCGCGTCGAAATCGTTCGCCAGCACGCCCGGCGCGGCCACGCTCAGGACGCTGTCCTCGTCGACGCGATACCCCGCCCAGGCGGCGCCGTTCACCAGCGTGCCATGGTTGGCGTTGGCGGTCCTGTCCGCGGCTGTCAGACCTGTGTTGTCGTCCAGCGCCCAATAGCCCGCCAGGCCGGCCTCGCCGCCGGTCAGGGTGGCATTCATGGCGCCGGCAATCTCCGCCTGGCTGCGGGCGACGTTCCAGACGCGCACTTCGGCGATTTGGCCGTTGAAATACT
>Ga0075356_1000219_pt1 | contig 10869 bp, 11 predicted proteins | sample WestPond_Cattail_FD_120073 | JGI IMG/M metagenome (GOLD analysis project Ga0075356, IMG submission 120073) | Natural and restored wetland microbial communities from the San Francisco Bay, California, USA, that impact long-term carbon... | ecosystem: Environmental > Terrestrial > Soil > Wetlands ... | reverse complement strand
GTGACGGTGCCGTCCTTGATCACGGTCAAGCCGCGGATGGCGTCGTCTTCCATGTTGACGTTGACGACGCCGTCCTTGGTCTTGCACAGCTCCTCCGTCAGCCGCAGCAGGTTGTTGGCATACAGCGTCGAGCTTTGCCTGGCCAGGCGACTGGCCAGATCGGTGTAGCCGATGATCGTGACGCCGTGCTTCACCACGGCCTGATTGGGCTCAGTGAGCTCGCAGTTGCCGCCCTGCTCGGCTGCCATGTCGACGATCACGCTGCCGGGCTTCATCGTCTTCACCATGTCGGCGGAGATCAGCTTGGGCGCCGGCTTGCCCGGGATCAATGCGGTGGTGATGATGATGTCGACTTCGCGCGCCTGCTTGGCGTACATCTCGCGCTGCGCGGCCTGAAAGCCCTCGCTCATCACCTTGGCGTAGCCGCCGCCACCCGAACCTTCTTCCTCGTAGTCGACCTTGACGAACTCGCCGCCGAGCGACACCACCTGGTCGGCCACCTCGGCGCGGGTGTCGTTGGCGCGCACGATGGCGCCTAGATTGGCCGCGGTGCCGATGGCCGCCAAGCCCGCGACGCCGGCGCCGGCGATGAAGACCTTGGCCGGCGGGATCTTGCCGGCGGCGGTGATCTGGCCGTTGAAGAAGCGGCCGAAGGCGTTGGCGGCCTCGATCACGGCGCGGTAGCCGCTGACGCCGGCCATCGACGTCAGCGCATCCATCTTCTGGGCGCGCGAAAGCTGGCGCGGCAGCGCGTCGATGGCCAGCACGGTCGCCTTCTTCGCCGCCAGCTGCTGCATCAGCTCGGGGTTCTGCGCTGGCCAGATGAAGCCGATCAACGTACCGCTCTCGCGCATCAGCGCCACCTCGGCGGCGCTGGGCGGGCGCACCTTGAAGACGATGTCGGCCTTGCCCCACAGCGCCGCGGCCGTGGGCAGCACCTCGGCGCCGGCCGCGCGGTAGGTGTCGTCGGCGAAGTTCGCCGCATCGCCTGCGCCGCTTTCCACCGCCACCGCGAAACCCAGCTTGACGAGCTTGTCCACCGCCTCCGGCACGCTGGCGACGCGCTTCTCGCCAGCCGCGGTTTCCTTGGGGATGCCGATCAACAAAGCCATGGACTGAACTCCTCCGGTCGTGGCCAGCATCGGCGCTCGACCACCTTTTTCGTCGCGCACAGAACGCCGACGCATTCTGCCAGCCATCGGTAGCATCGCCGGATGGATGACATCCGATGGAAAACCAGCGTCACGGTGGCTGCGATCGTCGAGCGTGATGGCCGCTACCTGATGGTGGAGGAGCACACGCCCGAGGGTTTGAGGCTGAACAACCCCGCCGGCCATCTGGACCCCGGGGAAACGCCGTTGCAGGCCGTGACTCGCGAAGCGCTCGAAGAGACCACCCGCCGCTTCACCCCGACCGCGTTGTTGGGCGTGTACCTGTCGCGGGTGCGACGGGCGGCGCCCGCCGACGACGTGACCTACCTGCGGTTGGCGTTCGTCGGCGAAGTGTCCGAACCGCTGCCCGGGCAGACGCTCGATCCGGACATCGTGCGGACGTTGTGGCTCACGCCTGACGAGCTGCGTGCGCAGGCCGCGCGCCACCGCAGCCCGCTGCTGATGCGCTGCATCGACGACCACTCGGCCGGCCGCCGCTATCCGCTGGAGCTGGTCTATGCCGACGCGTCGGTGCTGGCGACACCGGAAAAATAGAATCCAGTCATGCGCGCTTCTCGGGTGGTGGTCGGCCTGTCCGGCGGGGTCGACTCCGCGGTCAGCGCGTGGCTGCTCAAGCAGCAGGGGTTCGACGTCATCGGTCTGTTCATGAAGAACTGGGAGGACGACGACGACAGCGAGTATTGCTCGAGCAACGCCGACTTCGTCGATGCCGCCGCGGTGGCCGACGTGATCGGCATCGAGCTCGAGCACGTGAACTTCGCCGCGGAGTACAAGGACCGGGTGTTCGCCGAGTTCCTGCGCGAATACCAGGCCGGCCGCACGCCGAACCCCGACGTGCTGTGCAACGCTGAGATCAAGTTCAAGGCTTTCCTCGACCACGCGATGCGCCTCGGCGCTGACAAGATCGCCACCGGCCACTATGCGCGGGTGCGCGAGCGCGAAGGCCGGTTCGAACTGCTGAAGGGGCTCGACCCGGCCAAGGACCAGAGCTACTTCCTGCATCGGCTTAACCAGACGCAGCTCGCGAAGTCGCTCTTTCCGGTAGGCGAGCTGAGGAAGACCGAGGTGCGCCGCCTCGCCACTGAGATCGGGTTGCCGAACGCGAAGAAGAAAGATTCGACCGGCATCTGCTTCATCGGCGAACGGCCGTTCCGCGAGTTTCTCAACCGCTACCTGAGCCACGAACCGGGGGCGATCGAGGACGATCGCGGTCGCGTACTGGGCCGCCACGTGGGGCTGAGCTTCTACACGCTCGGCCAGCGCCAGGGCCTGGGCATCGGCGGCGTGAAGGACAAGGGCACGCGCGGGGGTGCCGAACACGAACCCTGGTATGTCGCGCGCAAGGAGCTCGATCGCAACGTGCTGCGCGTGGTGCAGGGCCACGAACATCCGTGGCTGCTGTCGCGCACGCTGGTCGCCGACGACACGGCCTGGGTGGCCGGCCACCCGCCGGACGGCGGGGCGTATGCCGCGAAGACGCGCTACCGGCAGGATGATGCCGTCTGCACCTCGACCCACCAGGTTGACCGCTTCGCGCTGCGCTTCGCGCAGCCGCAATGGGCCGTCACGCCAGGCCAGTCGGCAGTGATCTACGCGGGAGAGCTGTGTCTCGGCGGCGGCGTAATCACCAGTCGCGCCGACTGACCCGGCTTGCGCACGGGGCCACGGGGTTAACCGCTACTGACTGGTCTGGATGCTGACGATGCGCCCGTTGCGCGGCTCGACGTCGCACTGGTAGGTGAACGGCACCGAGTTCATGCCCGGCGCACGCTCGACTGCGCCGCGGCCTTCGAGCAGGATGCGATCGTCGGGGCCGGGCCTCAATCGGCGCGACTCGGAGTCGAGCACGATGCGGCCGACACGGGGGTTCTTGCTCTTCAGCGTGGCCGCAGCAGCGCCTTCGCAGGCGTCGGGCGACACATAGGTCAGGTTGGGTTGCCAGACCTTCTCTTCGACCGGCGCGCCCTGCTCGCGGAACACCACGCCGGACGTCGCCCCCGACTTGGTGTTCAACGCACAGCCGTAGGTGAACGGCACCAGGCGGCCCGACACGCTGCGGTAGCGGCCTTCGCCCTTGAGACTAGTCTCGTCGTCGGCGGCAGGCGTCAGCGATCGCTTGGCCTTGACGAACTGCAGGTCCTGCGCGTCGCGACCGCGCATGCGCTTGATGGCTTCGGCCACCGAGGCTTCGCAGTCGTCGGCGGCCTTGCCGGGGTCGGCGGCGGCCGGCGCCGGCTTGGCGGCTTCAGCCGGCTTGGCGCCGTCGGCCGGCTTGGCGGCATCGGCCTGCGCAAAGACGGCATGGCTCGACGCCGCCAGCAGCAGGCTCAAGCACAGCAAGGACAAGGGGGGACGCTTCATGGCGATCCAGTCATTCGAGGTTGCATGCGTTGAATTCGATGGTGTCGGCTTTCCACAGAGCCGGCAAGCCCCGAAACGTAAATGCGGGTTGTCGGACACCGCCTACCCGGGGGGCAACGCCGCGAGCCACTGTAACAACAGCGCGTTCACGCGCTCGGGTTGTTCCCAGGTCATCAGGTGGCCGGCCTGCGCGACGACCTGCAGCCGCGCCGACGGCACGGCGGCCGCGATCTCGCGCGAAAGGGCCAGCGGCGTCAGCAGGTCCTGGTCGCCACAGGCCACCAGCACCGGGCAACTCACGCCGGCCAGCCACGGCCGCATGTCGGCACGCGCCATCACGGCCCGGTTCTGCGCGATCAGCTGATCGGCACCGATGCGCAGCACGTGGCCGACGTAGTCGTCGACGCGCGCGGCATTGACGGCATGGTCGGGATGGAACGCGAACATTGCGTTGGCGCGCAGCACGAGTTCGGCACGGCCCTGCTGGAACTCGACGATCGCGTCGCTGCGCAGCTTGATCAGCGCCGGCGTGTCGGCCTGCGCGGTGGTCGACAACAACGCCATCCCTGCCACGCGCGCCGGCGCGGCGTGCTGTGCGTGCAGCGCGAGCATGCCGCCCATCGACGAGCCGATCAGCACCAGCTCACCCGGCTGCTCGGCGAGCAACGCACGCGCCATTTCCGGCAGGCTCGCATGCCGCGTAGCGACGTCGGCCACGACGACGCGATGGCCCGCTGCGCCCAGCGCGGGGATTTGGTCACGCCACAACGCGGCGTCGCAGGCCAAGCCCGGCAGCAGGACGATCTGTCGCATCGGTCGGGTCATCGATTGGGCGGACAATACACATCATGACTGAGCTGATCGTCATTCGCCATGGCGAGACCGACTGGAATCGCCAGCATCGCTTCCAGGGGCAGATCGACGTGCCGCTCAACGCGACTGGCTTGCTGCAGGCGCAGCGCCTCGCCGGGCGCCTGAGCGACGAGCCGTTCGACGTGGTGGTGGCCAGCGACCTGCAGCGCGCCCGAACGACCGCCGAGGCCGCCACCGCCGGCCGTGCCCTCGACGTGCAGGTCGAGCCGCTGTGGCGCGAGCAGGCTTTCGGCGTGCTCGAGGGGCTGGACGTGCCGACCATCGTCGAGCGCCATCCCGAGCTGTGGGCGCAATGGGTCCGCCATCAGGCGCACTTTGCGTTGCCGGGTGGCGGCGAGAGCGTGCGCGAGTTCCACGACCGCATCTGGCACGCGCTCGACCTGCTGGTGCAGCGCCATGCCGGCGCACGCGTGGCCGTGTTCACCCACGGTGGCGTGCTCGACATGCTGTGGCGTGGCGCGCAAGGCCTGCCGCTGGACGGTCCGCGCGTCTGCGACATCCCCAATACCGGCATCAACCATCTGCGCTGGCGCGACGGCAAGGTGCAGATCGTGCGCTGGGCCGACGCCGCCCACCTGGACGGGCTGCCGGCGCAACCCGACACCACACCGGCGAGCGTGGCCTAGGCGCTCACGCGCCAAGTGCGGCTCACTGCCACGACAGCGCCGACAGGTCGTTGGCGAGGATCGGCGCGTCCTTCCAAAGCCCCTTCAGCCCCGCCTTGGCCACCGTGATCCAGGTCGGCTGGTACAGGTAGGCGGCGACCGCATCGTCGGCCACCAGCCGCTGCGCCTCAGCCAGCAGCTTGTTGCGCTGCGCCGCGTCGGCGGTAGCGTTGATCTTCTCCCACAGCTCGTTGAACTTCGGCGACTCGTAGTTCCAGTAGTAGCCAGGGCGCGCGAAGTTGCCGAAATCGAGCGGCTCCACATGGGCGATCACCGTCAGGTCGTAGGCCTTCTGGCTGTACACCCCCGACAGCCACTGCGCCCACTCGACGTTCTCCAGCTTGGCCGTGATGCCCACCTTGGCCAGCTGTGCGGCGATCACCTCGCCGCCCTGGCGCGCGTATGGCGTGGGCGGCAGCTTCATCGTCAACTCGAGCGGCGCCGCAACACCGGCTTCCTTGAGCAAGGCGCGCGACTTGTCCGGCGCATAGGCGTTCACCGCGGTCAGATCCACATAGCCGGGCGCGCCGGGCACGTAGAAGCTGCCGATCGGCGTGCCGAAGCCGTCGGCCGCGCCGTCGATCACGGCCTTGCGATCGATCGCCATCGCGATCGCACGGCGCACGCGCACGTCGTCGAGCGGCTTTCGCTTGTTGTTGATCGCCACGATCGTCTTCGAGCGCGAGCCACCGATCAGCACCTGGTACTTCTTGTTGTTCTGGAACTGGGCCAGGCTGCGCGCGACAGCCACGCGCGGGAACGCGTCGACGTCGCCCGACAGCAGGGCCGCCACCTGCGCCGCCGCGTCGTTGATGAAGCGGATCGTCACCCGACGCAGCTTCACCGCCTTGGCGTCGCGATAGCCGTCCCAGCGCGCCAGCACCACCGACGAGCCCTTGTTCCAGGCCTCCAGCCGGAACGGACCGGTGCCAATCGGCTGGGTGTTGTTGGTGGCCGCGCTCTTGGGCTCGACGATCGAGGCCGTGGTCTGGCCAAGCTGGAACAGGAAGTCCGGGTTCGGGTTCTTCAGCGTCAGGATGACGGTCAGGTCATCGGTTGTCGCGATGTTCAGGATGTTGGCGAACACCGCCTTGTCCTTGTTCAGCGTGCCCGGCGCGACCGCGCGCTCGTAGGCGAACTTCACGGTGGCGGCATTGAACGGCTCGCCGTTGTGGAACTTGATGCCCGTGCGCAGCTTGAAGGCCCAGGTCTTGTTGTCGGGCGTCACCGTCCAGCTCTGCGCCAGCAGCGGCTTGATGCTGCCGTCGGACTCGATCTTGGTCAGCGTCTCCAGCACGTTGTAGTGCACCACCTCGCCGATCGCTGACGCGGCGCCGGCCGTCGGGTCGAGCCCGGGCGGCTCGAGCGTCATCGCGATGACGGCGGTGTCCTTCTTGGTCTGCGCCTGCGACGCGTGGGGCGCCGTCGCCCCGCCCAGCACCACCCATGCAGCGACCGCCATTTGCAGCAGCCCTGTGCGACGTTTGATGTTCATCGATCCGCCTTCTTGCCTACTGGATACCGGCATCGTAGCCGGCCGCCGTGGGCCCTCAGGCCGGCTGGGCGGCCGCCGCGACGGGTACCAGGGTGGCCACAGGCTCCGGAGCAAGCAGACTGCCGTCACGCAGACCGCGTACGGTGGCGAGCACGAGCCCGGCGATCAGCAGCGAGGCCAGCGCCAGCAGCGCCAGCCCGGCCCAGGCCATCGGCTGACCGGGTTGCGCCAAGCGCAGCGTCAGCGCCGCCAGCGCGGCCAGCGGGAAGCTCATGCCCCAGTGCGGCAAGCCGAACGGCATCGCCGCGATACGCCGCGCCAGTGCGGCAGCCCAGACGAACGAGAACACGCCCATGCCCCAGCAGGCCCAGGCCCACAGCGGCGGTGCGCCGAGCTGCAGCAGCGACAACCCCACCACCACCGGTGGTGCGATGAAGATGAATGCCGTCGGCAGCAGCCGCTCGGGCCACAGGCCCTGTATGGCCAGGCGCACCACTAGCAGCGTGAGAACCACCGGCCAGAACAGCAAACCGATGCCAAACTGCGCCGCGGCCCATTCGGCGTGGCCGAGCGGCACGCCGGCCAGCGGCACCAGCACGTTGCCGACGATGGGGATGAAGAGCGCCGGCGTCACGCTGGCCCATTGCAGGCCGCCAGCCGAGGCGCCGCGCCACCAGCGCGCCAGCACCCACGCGGTGACGAACCACTGCGCCAGGCTGCCCACCCACCACAGTGCGCGCGCCAGCAGATGCGGCCCGAACACCGCCACACCCACCGTGGCCAGCAGGATGATGGCGATCGGCAGGGCCGCGATGAAGGTGTGGCGTACCGGGTGGCGCCGGTCTTCGGCCCAGGCTTCCGGGTGGCGCCAGGCGCGCCACACGGTGGCCACGGCCAGCACGGCGAACACCGCGACAGCCAGCGTGCCGATCGCGAGCGCGGCCGCTGCGGCGCCATCGCCCATGAACGGCTGGGCGCGATGCCAGGCCAGGGCCAGGCCACACAGGCCCATCACCACGGCGTACCACCCCGGCACCAGAAACTTCAGTTTGAGCATGCCCGTTGCGTTCATCGAAATCTCACTTGAGCAGCGTGCCCTGCGCGTCGAACACCTGCACGGCCACCGGAATGGCCGTGCGCACGCTGCCGGTGACGGTGCAGAAGTCCTCGAACCCGGCCAGCGCACGGTCGAGGTGCTGCAGCCCCTGTAGCGGCATGCCGAGCGTGAGCCGGACGGTGATGGCCGTCACGCGCAGCCGCCGCTCGGCATTGCGCCCGGTCTCTGCCGTCACTTCACCGCGGATGTCGCCGTCGGCCTGTGGGTTGTACTTGCGCAGCGCGAACAGCAGCGACGCCGCCAGGCAGTTGCCCACGGCCGAGGCCAGCAGCTGCACCGGCGACGGCCCGTTGCCCGCGCCCAGTGGCGCGGGCTCGTCGGTGAGCAGCGCCGGCACCGGCTCGTCGAAGCGGTTGTCGAACTGATAGTCCTGGCGTTGCGCCAGCTGCACGGTCACGCGGTCCTGACTCATCGCGCAAATTCCTTCTGTGAGTGTCGCGCGGCAGCAGCTGGCGGCGCTGTGATCAGCGCACCTTGCCCAGCAGCGACTGCACGTCGTCCAGCACACCGGCGAGCGCCTGCTCGCGTTTGGCGTCAGGTGCGAGGCTCTGCAGTTCCTGCTGCATGAAGCAAACGGTCATGCGCACGTAGGCGCTGTCGAGCGCCTTGCGCACGGCGGCCATCTGGCCGGCGATCTCGAGACACGGTTCGCCGCTTTCGATCATGCGCTGCACGCCGCGCAACTGGCCTTCGGCCCGCTTGAGGCGATTGAGCAGATCGGTGCGGGCGGATTCATCGGTCAGTCGGGCCATGGCGCAGGACTCCCAAACCCCAGGGGGTGTTCGTTCGGCTGTCATTGTGAACGGGTCCGCACCGATGGGCGAAGGGGTCCTCAGCGGGCCGCTGCCGTCTCGGGCACGCCGATCTTCCTGAGGATCCAGCCGAGCGGGCAGACCTTGGAGAAGCCGAACTGCAGCAGGTTGGCCCCCACGAAGGCGGTGAACGCCAGCGCCCAGCGGCTGACGAACAGCGGGCTGCCCTCGATGCCGAGGGCAAGCGACAGCAGGATGAAGCTGCCGGCAAAGACATGGATCAAACGGTCGACGGTCATGAGGAGACTCCTTGTGAAGGTTCGTTATGTCGCCGGTACACGGCGTAGTAGAGAACCGGGATCACCACCAACGTCAATGCGGTGGAGACGAAGATGCCGAAGATCAACGAGACCGCGAGGCCGTTGAAGATCGGGTCGTCGAGGATGAAGAAGGCGCCGAGCATCGCGGCCAGCGCGGTCAGGGCGATCGGCTGCGCGCGCACGGCCGCCGAGGCCACCACGGCCTGCTTGAATGGCATACCGGCCTCGACCTGAAGCTCGATGAAATCGACCAGCAGGATGGAGTTGCGCACGATGATGCCGGCCAGTGCGATCATGCCGATCATCGAGGTGGCGGTGAACTGCGCGCCGAGCAGCGCGTGGCCCGGCATCACGCCGATCAGCGTGAGCGGGATCGGCGCCATGATCACCAGCGGCGTGAGATAGCTCTTGAACTGCGCCACGACCAGCAGATAGATCAGCACCAGGCCCACCGCGTAGGCCGCGCCCATGTCGCGAAAAGTCTCGTAGGTGACCTGCCACTCGCCGTCCCACTTGATCGCGTACTGGCGGTACGGGTCGCCCGGCTGCGAGATCCAGTACTCGCCGATCGCACCCGTGCCCGGTAGCGCCGCTGCCTGGAGCCGCGAGCGAATGTCCGCCAGCCCATAGAGCGGCGAGTCGGTACCGCCGGCCACGTCGCCGATCACGTAGCTCACGCCTTGCAGGTCCTTGGTGTAGAGCGGCTTGTCGATCACCCCACGCTCCACGCGCACCAGCTCCGACAACGGCACCAGCTGGCCGCTGGCCGCGCGCAGCGGCAGAGCCAGCAGCGACTCGAGGCCGATCTGCGCGTCGCGCGGCAGCTGCAGCCGCACCGGCACCGGGTACTTCGACTGACCGTCGTGCAGGTAGGCCGCATCACTGCCCGACAGCGCGGCATTCACCGTCTGCGCCACCTGCGACACGGCGATGCCGAGCGACTCGGCACGTTGGCGCTGCACGCGGATGAAGGCACGTGGTGCGTCTTCCTTCAGCGAGCTGTCGACGCCCACCACGGTCGGCGTGGCCGCGAACGCGGCGGCCAGGCGCTGCGCCAGCTGCTGTCGGCCGGCCTCGTCGGGGCCGTACACCTCGGCCACCAACGGACTCAGCACCGGCGGCCCGGGCGGCACCTCGACCACCTTGATGCGGGCCTTGAACGGCGCCGCGATCTTCTCGAGCGCAGGGCGCAGCCGCTGCGCGATCGCATGGCTCTGCTCGTGCCGGTGTGCCTTGTCGACGAGGTTGACCTGCAGATCGCCCGCTTCAGCGTCGGCGCGCAGGAAATATTGGCGCACCAGGCCGTTGAATGTGATCGGCGCCGCCGTGCCGGCATAAGCCTGCAGGTCGCGCACCTCGGGCTGCACCGCCAGGAAGCGGCCCATCGCCTGCAGCGCCGCGGCGGTGTCTTCCAGCGGCGTGCCGGCCGGCATATCGACGACGACCTGGAACTCCGACTTGTTGTCGAACGGCAGCATCTTCATCACCACCGCCTGCACGGCGGCCAGCCCGACGCTCAGCAACAGGGCCGCCACGATGCCGCCGGTCAGCAGCCAGCGTTTGCGTGCGCTCAACAGCAGTGGCATCAGCAGCCGCTGCGACAGGGCTTGCAGCCGGCCGGTCAGGCCGGCCGGTGCATGGCCGCTGCCTGCGGCATGCGGCTTCATCAGCTTCAGCGCCAGCCAGGGCGTGACGGTGAAGGCGATTGCCAGCGACAGCGCCATGCCGAGCGACGAGTTGATCGGGATCGGGCTCATGTACGGCCCCATCAGTCCCGACACGAAGGCCATCGGCAGCAGCGCGGCGATCACCGTCAGCGTGGCCAGGATGGTCGGACCGCCGACCTCGTCCACTGCTGCCGGGATGATGTCGCGCAGTGGCTTGCCGGGCTCGAGCTGCTGGTGGCGGTGGATGTTCTCGACCACCACGATGGCGTCGTCGACCAGGATGCCGATCGAGAAGATCAGCGCGAACAACGACACCCGGTTCAGCGTGAAGCCCCATGCCCACGACGCGAACAGCGTGGCCGTCAGCGTGAGGACCACCGCCGAGCCGACGATCACCGCCTCGCGTCAGCCGAGCGCCAGGCCCACCAACACGATGACCGACGCGGT
>Ga0075356_1000218_pt1 | contig 10902 bp, 10 predicted proteins | sample WestPond_Cattail_FD_120073 | JGI IMG/M metagenome (GOLD analysis project Ga0075356, IMG submission 120073) | Natural and restored wetland microbial communities from the San Francisco Bay, California, USA, that impact long-term carbon... | ecosystem: Environmental > Terrestrial > Soil > Wetlands ... | reverse complement strand
GCACTTTGCCGAGGCGCTCGGGGCTGCCGGCAAGGCTGTGGGTGGGCACGCCCTGGCGCGAATGGCCGGCGCCGAGAAGCGCTGCCGCGCGAGGGTTGCCCGCCGCCCCAAGGCGGCGGGACGGCGAGGACTGTTCGAGTTTGAGCGCAAGCGGCGGGCGAGTGCCCGACGCTGGCCGCGCGAGGACGAGGACCGCAGCCGCCCTCGCGCGGCGAGCATCGCAGGGTATCCCGGCCCGCAGGGCCAAGGCGCCGGCGGTTGAGCGCCAGGGCGTGCCCGCCCGCAGCCTTGCGCGCTCGATCACACCCAGGCGTGCGTCCGGAAAGGGGCCTTTGGACAGCGCGCCACGCCCGAGCCCCGCTTTACACCCCTCGGGTACGATGCGCACCCATTGCGGCTGCCGGGGGGCGGCCGCCGTCAGGAGTGCTCAAACGTGCAGGTCGTCTGCCTCGATCTCGAAGGCGTGCTGGTGCCCGAGATCTGGATCGAATTCTCGCGGCGCACCGGCATCGCCGCGTTCGCCCGCACCACGCGCGACGAGCCCGACTACGACAAGCTGATGCGCTTTCGCATCGGCCTGCTCGACGAGCATCGCCTCAAGCTGCCCGACATCCAGCGCGTCATCGGCGGCATGGCGCCGATGGACGGCGCGCGCGCTTTTCTCGACGGGCTGCGCACGCGATTCCAGGTGGTGATCCTGTCGGACACGTTCTACGAGTTCGCCGACCCGCTGATGCAGCAGCTCGGCCGGCCCACGCTGTTCTGCCACCGGCTGATCGCCGACGCGGCAGGCTGCATCGTCGACTACAAACTGCGCCAGCCCGACCAGAAGCGGCAGGCTGTCAACGCGTTGAAGAGCCTGAACTTCCGCGTCATTGCCGCCGGCGACTCGTACAACGACACCGGCATGCTGCAGGCGGCCGACGCGGGCTTCTTCATCCACCCACCGGCCAATGTGGTGCAGCAGTTCCCGCAGTTCCCCGTGACGCGTTCGTATGCCGAGCTCGGCGCGGCGATCGACGCGGCCGCGCAGCGGCTCGTGCCGGCATCATGATCACCGACACGCTCGAACTGCTGGCGCCAGCGCGCGACGCCGACATCGGCATCGAGGCGGTGAACCACGGCGCCGACGCGGTCTACATCGGCGGGCCGGCGTTCGGCGCGCGCGACAAGGCGAGCAACGACATCGCCGACCTCGAGCGCCTGGCCGCGCACGCGCACCGCTACCACGCGCGGGTGTACATGACGCTCAACACCATCCTGCGCGACGACGAGCTGGAGACGGCGCGGCGCATCGCCCGGCAGGCGTGGGACGCCGGCGTCGACGCGCTGATCGTGCAGGACATGGGGCTGCTGCAGATCGACCTGCCGCCGATCCAGCTGCACGCCAGCACGCAGACCGACGTGCGCACGCCCGAAAAGGCGCGCTTCCTGCAAGACGTGGGCTTCTCGAAGATCATCCTGGCGCGGGAACTCGACCTGCAGCAGATCCAGGCCATCCGCGCGCAGGTGCAGCGTGCGACGCTCGAGTTCTTCGTGCATGGCGCGCTGTGCGTCGCCTATTCGGGCCAGTGCTTCATCAGCCATGCGCACACCGGCCGCAGCGCCAACCGCGGCAACTGCTCGCAGGAGTGCCGGCTGCCTTATACGGTGACCGACGCGCACGGCCGCGTGATCGCGCACGAGAAGCACGTGCTGTCGATCCAGGACAACGACCAGAGCGCCAACCTGGCCGCGCTGGTCGACGCCGGCATCCGCAGCTTCAAGATCGAGGGCCGCTACAAGGACCTGGGCTACGTGAAGAACGTGACGGCCCATTACCGGCAGCTGATCGACGCGCTGCTCGAGCAGCGCGCCGGCCTGCGCGCGGCCTCGTCGGGCCGCACCACGTTCCTGTTCGCGCCCGACCCACAGCGCAATTTCAATCGCGGCGCGACCGACTACTTCGTCAATGGCCGGCGCAACGACCTGGGCGCATTCGACAGCCCCAAGTTCGCCGGCGCCGCGATCGGCACCGTCACCCAGGTCAGTGCCGCGAGCTTCGATCTCGAACTCGCCGACGACACGCTGGCGCTCAACAACGGCGACGGCCTGACCTACTACGACCTGCAGAAGGAGCTGATCGGCCTGCAGGCCAACACGGTGCAGCCGCTCGGTGGCCGCGCCTGGCGCGCGATGCCCAACGAGGCGATCGACACGCTGAAGGACCTGCGCGCCGACGTCACGGTACACCGCAACCGCGACATGGCCTGGGAGCGGCTGCTCGCACGGCCGACCGCGGAACGGCGCATTACGGTACGGCTGCGCCTGGCGGACACGCCCGACGGCTTCGAGCTGGCCGCGACCGACGCAGACGGCCATGCCGCAATCGCCCGCGTGGCGCACACCCATCAGCGCGCCCATGACGCCGGCAAGGCCGACGCGACGATCCGCGAGCACCTCGGCAAGCTCGGCAACACCATCTTCCGCGCCGCCGACATTGACATCCAGTTCGGCGAACCGTGGTTCGTGCCGGCCAGCGTGGCCAACGGGCTGCGCCGCGAGGCCGTGGCGGCACTCGAGATCGCGCGCGCGGCCGCGCTCGCGCGCCCGCCTCGCGAGACACCTGTGGAGCCGCCTGCGCCCTACCCGGGCGACGCGTTGAGTTACCTGGCCAACGTGTACAACCAGAAGGCCCACGACTTCTACCTCGAACACGGCGTGCGCATCGTCGATGCCGCGTACGAGAGCCACGAGGAACTCGGCGAAGTGAGCTTGATGATCACCAAGCACTGCGTGCGCTGGTCGATGAGCCTGTGTCCCAAGCAGGCCAAGGGCGTGACCGGTGTGCAGGGCACCGTGCGGGCCGAACCGCTCACGATGCAAAGCGGCGGCGACACGCTGACGCTGCGCTTCGACTGCAAGCCCTGCGAGATGCACGTGGTCGGCAGGATCAAGCGTCACATCTCGGGCCAGGTGTTTCCTGCGCCGATCAGGTTCTACCGCTCGCGTTCGACGATCCCGGCATGATCCGCGGCACGCCGACGCACCGCGTGCTCGCGTTAGGCTGTGCGTTGCTGCCCGTCTGTGCGGCGGCCCAGACGCGCGCACCGGCGGCCGATTCGGCACAGCCGCCGGCGCCTGCGGCGTCGGCGCCGGCCGTCCCGCCGAAGGCGACCTCGGCCGCGCCCGTCGTGGCGCCTCCTTCGCAGCGCGTCGAGATCACCGGCGGCCGCGGCAGCGACAGCGAACAGCGCCGCCAGTCCACTGCGGCCAAGATCGTGATCGGCCGCGAGGAGATCGAGCGCCAGGGCGAATCGACGCTCGGCGAAATCCTGAAACGCCTGCCCGGCGTGACCATCGGCGGCGCACCCGGCCGCGGCGGCGCAATCCGCTTTCGCGGCCTGGGCGCCGGCTACACGCAGATCCTGCTCGACGGCGATCGCGTGCCGCCCGGCTTCTCGCTCGACTCGCTGAGCCCGGACCAGATCGAGCGCATCGAGATCCTGCGTGCGCCCACCGCCGAGACCGGCGCGCGCGCGATCGGCGGCACCATCAACATCATCACGCGCGAGGGCTACTCGAAGAAGGTCAACGACGTCCAGCTCGGCACCCAGCTCGAGAGCGGTCGGCCGGGCTTCGGCGCCGGCTGGACGCGCAACGACAAGCTGAGCGACGCCTGGACGCTGAACGTCTCGACCTCGGTGCGCGGCAGCGACCAGGAGTACGAAAGCCGCACCACCACCACCGACCAGGACCTCGCCAACGGCACCGTGACGCGGCTGGCCGAGGAGAGCAACTTCGCGGTCGAGAGGAAGTACAACCTGCATCTGAGCACACGCGCGCAATGGCAGGGCACGCGCGGCGACATGGCGTTCCTGGCACCCTTCGTCACCGCCAGCCGGGGAAAGATCGATCGACGCAGCCGCATCGAGCAGCCGATCGGCGTCGACCCGCCGGCCTACGACAGCGCGACGTCGCACACCGACTGGGACTTCTCGATGGCACGGCTGATCGGCCAGTGGCGCCAGACGCTTGCCGATGGCTTGCGCGCCGAATGGCGCGGCAACGGCGGCGAGTCGCGCAGCTTTAATCACACGGTGCGCGACGAGTTCAGCGCCGTGAACGCCACCGTCGACGACACCGCGCACATCCGCGACCGCTCGTTGAATGGCGGCTTGAAGCTGTCGAAGCTGCTCGACAACGACCACAGCCTGGTCGGCGGCGTCGAGCTCGAGGCCGTGCGGCGCCTGGAGACCCGCAGCTCGCTGCGCGACGGCGCCCCGCTGCTCACCGACTTCGGCGAGAACCTCGAGGCGTCGAGCACGCGCGGCGCGCTCTATGTGCAGGACGAATGGACGATCAACCCGAACTGGGCGGCGCACGCCGGCCTGCGCTGGGAGGGCATCACCACCCGCGGCACCGGCGAGGACGGCGTCACGCCGAGCAACCGCAGCAGCGTGTGGACACCGCTGCTGCACGCGGTGTGGAAACCCGACCCGCAAAGCCGCAGCCAGCTTCGCCTGAGCCTGACGCGCAGCTACAAGGCGCCTACGATGGGCCAGCTGCTCGGCCGGCCATCGCTCTCCAATCGCTTTCCCGTGCCCGGGGCCAACACGCCGACCAGCCCCGACCGCGCCGGCAATCCGGATCTCAAGCCCGAGCTGGCCAGCGGCGTCGACGTCGCGGTCGAGCGTTACCTCGCCGCCGGCGGCGTGCTGAGCGCCAACCTGTTCTACCGACGGCTGACGAACTACATGCGCAACGTGACCACGCTCGAGACGGTGTCGTGGGCGCCGGTGCCGCGCTGGGTCTCGCGGCCGCAGAACGTCGGCGACGCCACCACTCAGGGCCTGGAGCTGGAGGCCAAGTTCCGCCTCAACGAGGTGATGGCCGACGCGCCGCCGCTCGAGCTGCGCAGCAATCTGAGCGTCTTCGACTCGCGTGTGAAGAGTGTGCCCGGCCCCGACAACCGGCTCGACCAGCAGCCGCATGCGACGGCCAACCTGGGCGCCGACTACCGCTTTCGCGGCCTGCCTCTCACCGTCGGTGGCAACTTCAACGTGACGCCGGGCTACGACACGCGCGTCTCCGACGAGCAGACCGCGCTGATCGGCCTGAAGCGCGTATTCGATGCCTATGCGTTGTGGACCTTCCAGCCCGGCGTGGCGCTGCGTCTGTCGGCGAGCAACATCGCGCCGCGCGACTACCTCACCGGCGGCAGCCTCGACTTCGAGTCGACGCCCGGCGTGACGACGCGCGAAACGTCCAGCACAGTGGCCAAGTCGTTCACGACCTGGCAGCTGCGGCTCGAACTGAAGCTCTGATCCGCGCTCAGTCGGCCAGCAACTGCCGCAACGCGGCCCAGCCCTTCGGGTCGCTGCGCTTCAACGACAGCAGCTCCTCGCGCAGCCGCTCCAGCCGCTGCGCCGCCTGCTCGCGCTTGATGGCATCGACGTCGCGCTCGATCTTCAGCAGTTCGATCGCGCGGCGATCCTTCTTCACCGCGGCCGGCGCATGCTCGATCAGCAGGTCCACCGCGTCCATCATGCGGCCGATCTGCCGGCCGTAGCTGTGGCGGCGCACGATCTCCTGCTCGGTGTGCGGCGCAGTCGAGTTCGACTCGTTCACCTGGATCACGTTGCCGAAGGTCCAGCCCGGGTTGATCGGTTGCGTCAGGTTGTTCGGCGCAAACGTCGCCGGCCAGGCCTGCGCCGCGCTCATCGCCGCGCGCCACGGCGACAGCGCCAGGTCGATGAAGGGCTGCAGCTCGGAGCGATCGTTCATGGTGTGTTCTGCCTGCGGGTTGTCGTTCGTCATACCGGATGCGCCGCCGGTTGGCCCACCGGCTGCCAGATCGCCGCATGCGCGCGCAGCCAATCGCGCGCCGGCGCGTCGTCCTGCTGCGACGGGTGGAAGTCCGCGCGCAGATAGCGCCGCCACGCCGGCACCAGACCACGCAGCAATCCGCCACGACCGAGCAGGAAGCGCCAGCCGCCGGTCCATGTGGCCAGGCGCCAGAAACTGCCGTCGTGCCACAGGTTGTTGATGGTCTGGCGCAGCGCGTCGAGCAGGAAGTAAAGGGTCGCGGTGCGGAACAGGCGCAATCGCCACCTCTCGTTGCCGCCCAGCGCGCGATAGAGGTCGAACGCGGTGCTGCGATGCTCGCTCTCCTCGCACGAATGCCACAGCCACAGCTCGACCAGCCGCGCTTCGGTGCCCTGCAGCACGTCGGGCCGGCCGAGCAGGTACTCGGCGAGGATCGCGGTGAAGTGCTCGGTCGCCGCCGTCAGGCCGACCCATGCGCGCACGTCGACACCCTCGAGCCGCTGCATGCGGCGCTGCGCACGCGGCGCCCAGTGGTTGATCAGCCCGCGAGCCGCCAGGTGATCGTTGAACAGGCCGTGCAGACGACGGTGCGTGGCCTCCTGCCCGATGAAGGCGCGCGCCTCGGCCTCGAATCGCTCGCGCTCGGTCTGCGGCAGCTGCTGCACGCCGGCGCGCACCGAGTCGATGAAGAACTGCTCGCCGACCGGAAAGCTCATCGACAGCGCGTTGAACCAGGCGGTGCGAAACGCATCACCTGCGCACCAGTGGCGTGGCAGCGGCGTTTCCAGGTCCACCAGCAGGCGGCGCACGATCAGGTCGGTCATCGGGAGTGGTCCGCACGGCATGCGACAGCCCAAAACATACCACTGCGCGCAGGTCGCTGCGCGCCCCGGTGCATGATGGCGGTCATGGTTCCACTCTCGATCCTCGACCTCGCCCCCATCGTCGAAGGCAGCGACGCCAGCGCGGCGCTGCGCCACAGCCTCGACCTCGCCCAACACGCCGAAGCCTGGGGCTATCACCGCTTCTGGGTCGCCGAACACCACAACATGGACGGCGTGGCCAGTTCGGCCACCGCGGTGCTGATCGCGCACGTGGCCGGCGGCACGAAGACGATCCGCGTCGGCTCGGGCGGCATCATGCTGCCCAACCACGCGCCGCTGGTCATCGCCGAGCAGTTCGGCACGCTGGCCACGCTGTTCCCGGGCCGCATCGACCTCGGCCTCGGCCGCGCGCCGGGTACCGACCAGCTGACCGCCCGCGCCCTGCGCCGCCACCTGCACAGCGACCAGGAAGACGGCTTCCCGCAGGACGTGCTGGAGCTGATCGGCTACATGGAACCGGCGCAGGCCGGCGCGCGCGTGCGGGCGATTCCCGGCATCGGCACGCAGGTGCCGGTGTGGATCCTCGGCTCCAGCCTGTACGGCGCGCAGCTCGCGGCCTACCTGGGTCTGCCGTTCGCCTTTGCGTCGCACTTCGCGCCCGACATGCTGGAGCAGGCGCTCGAGGTCTACCGCGCCACCTACCGGCCATCGCCACGCTGGCCCGAGCCGCGTGCGATGGTCGGCGTCAACGTGGTCGCCGCCGACAGCGACGCCGAAGGCGCGAGGCTGTTGACGTCGATCCAGCAGCGCTTCCTCGGCATGCAGCGCGGCGTGCGCGGGCCGCTGCCGAAGCCGGTGGACTCGATGGATGGGCTGTGGAACGAGGCCGAACGCGCCGGCGTGCAGCGCATGCTCGCCGCCACCGCCAGCGGCGGGCCGCAGAAGGTGCGGCGCGAGCTCGAGGCCATCATCACCCGCACCTCGGCCGACGAGCTGATCGTCGCCGGCGCCATCCACGACCACGCGGCGCGGCTGCGCTCGTACGAACTGCTGATGCGCGTCATGACGGCCTGATTCGGGCCGGCGACCTGGCTCGCGGGCCGCCGGCCCGACAGCGAGGCCGCGCCTATCATCGGACCATGATCGCCCATATGTCGTCGGACGGTGCGCGTACGCTGGGTCGCACCGTGCTGCACTGGCTGGTCGATTGGGCGCGCATCGTCCACTTCGGCGCAGTGATTGCTGTGCTGGCGCTGTCGCCGTCGAGTTATGCACGCGACAACCGGCCGGCGATCGCGCGGCAGGTCGTGCAGGGCACGGTGCCGGAGGTGTGGTGGTTCACGCTGCTGACCTCGCTGATCGGCCTGGTGCTGATCCGCATCGTGGTGGTCACCGCACTCAGCTATGGCCTGACCCGCTATGCGCTCGAGATGGTGGTGCGCGTGCTCGTGCTCGAGCTGATACCGCTCAGCGCGGCACTGTTCGTCGCCGTGCGCTGCACGCTGCCCGATGGCGAAGAATTGGTGGCCATGCGCCGCAGTGGCGCGCTGGATGCGCTCACGCAAGAAGGCGTGGATCCGATGCGCCGCGAAGTGCTGCCGCGCGTGCTGGCCGGCGTGTTCAGCGTGGTGGCGCTGGCCGCGGTGAGCTGCGTGGTCTCGCTGCTGCTGGCCTATTGGGTGGTCTACGGCTTCTCGCCCTGGGGCTTCGCCGGCTATACGCGCACGGTCGGTCATGTGTTCGATCCGATGCTGACGCTGATCTTCGCGCTGAAGACACTGCTGTTCAGCCTGGCGGTGTCGGTGATCCCGATGGCCTCGGCGCTGATCGACCCGCCACCCTCGCGTTCGCGCACCAGCGCAGAGATACGCGGGCTGATCCGCATGTTCGCCCTGCTGCTGCTGATCGAGACCGCCTCGCTGGTCGGCAACTACTATTGATGATGACCGTGAAAGACGCCCCCGCCCCTGTCGCACCGGTGCGCAACCTGGAGCTCAAGGCCACCGCGCTGCTGGTGCTGCTGGTACTGCTGGTGGTAGGCTCGGCGCTCTACCTGATGTACGCGCGCGGCGCCTTCGAGCCGACGCAGCGACTGGTGCTCGTCGCCGACGATTCCGAGGGGGTGGTCGTCGGCATGGACCTCACGTTCTCGGGCTTTCCGATCGGCCGCGTGCGCCGCATCGAGCTCGGCGAGGACGGCAAGGCACGCATCCTCGTCGACGTGCCGCGCCGGGACGCCCACTGGCTGCGCCAGTCGAGCGTGTTCACGCTGGTGCGCGGGCTGGTGGGCGGCACCAACATCCGCGCCTTCAGCGGCATCATGACCGACCCGCCGCTGCCCGACGGTGCGATACGCGCCGTGCTGCGCGGCGACTCGACTGAAGAGATCCCGCGCCTGGTGGCCGCGACGCGCGAGCTGGTGGTCAACCTCACCGCGCTCACGTCGGAACAGTCGGCGCTTCGGGCAAGCCTGGCGAACGTGCAGGCCACCACCGAGAAGCTGCAGGGACCGCAGGGCGCGATGGGCGTGCTGTTCGGCGACGACAAGCTTGTCAGGCAGCTGAGCGCCGCGCTGGCGCGAACCAACGCACTGCTGGCGCGTGTCGACACGATGGCCGTGAAGACCGATACGCAGGTGTTCGGCACCGGAGGTGTGTTGCCCGAATCGCGCGAGACCATCCTGCAGTTGAGGGCGCTGCTCGGCGACGCGCGGGGCAGCCTGCAGAAGGTGGATGCCATTCTGGTCGATGCGCAGGCGGTGGCCGGCAACGCCAGGGTCGCCACCACCGACCTCGGCGCGCTGCGCGCCGACGTGGAGGCCAGCCTGCGCAAGGTGGAAAGCCTGGTCAACGAGGTCAACCGCAAGTGGCCCTTCGCGCGCGACACCGAGATCAAGCTGCCATGAGCGCGCCACACAAACCCGGCGGCAATCGCCGGCTGCTGGCTGTCGCGCTTGTGGCACTCGCCGGCTGTGCCGGCACGCCGGTGCCGCCCGACTGGCAGACGAATGCGAAGTCCGCGCTGGAGCACGCCACATCGGCCTACCTGCAGGGCCACAGCGCGCTCGAGGCCAGCGAGTTCGCGCGTGCGCGGCGCGAGATCGCCGCCACCGGACGCGCCGACCTGCTGGCACGCGCCGAACTGATGCGCTGCGCGAGTCATGTGGCGAGCCTGGACTTCGAGCCCTGTCACGGCTTCGAGGCGCTGCGCAGCGACGCGTCGCCGGCCGAGCTGGCATACGCTGCCTACCTCGGCGGCAGCATCGGCGCACCGCAGCGATCCCTGCTGCCGGTGCATCACCGCCTGCTCGCGGACGCCTCGCTCTCACCGACCGCGGCGCGAGCGGCGCTGCAGGACATCGCCGATCCGCTGGCCCGCCTGGTCGGTGCGGCGCTGCTGTTGCGTGCCGGCCGCGCTGATTCGCCGACGTTCACGCTGGCGATCGATACCGCGTCGGCGCAGGGCTGGCGGCGACCCCTGCTCGCCTGGTTGCACGTCCATCTGCGCGGTGCCGAAGCGACGGGCGACACCACGCTGACCGAGCAGCTGCGGCGGCGTATTCGACTGGTGGAGGCCGGAGCATGACGCCGGGTCTGCGCACCATCGCCGCATTGGCATGCATGGCCTGGGCATCATCTCCCTTCGCGCAGACGACGACACCCGACGCAGCCGGCGCCACACGTTCGTCAGCGCCGGCCACCGGGGCGGGATTGGCCGGTGCCACCCTGCTGCGCGAACTGCGCCGCGGCGGCTACGTGATCTACTTTCGCCACACGACCACCGACTTCTCGAAACGCGACGACGCGATGAAAGGCTTCGACGACTGCGACAACCAGCGTCTGCTGTCGCCGCAGGGTCGTGACGACGCGCGACGCATCGGCGAGACGATCCGCGCGCTGAAGTTGCCGCTCGGCGAGGTGCTCGCGAGCCCGATGTGCCGCACGATGGACCATGCCACGCTGACCTTCGGCCGCGCCACGCCGGCGCCCACCGTGGCGTTGCGCGAGGGCGGCGGCGGCGACTACCCCGGGCTGGCCCGTCTGCTGCGCGCCCCGGTGGCCGCGGGCAGCAACCGCTGGATGGTCGGCCACGGCATTCCGTTTCGCGCCGTCGCCGGCCCACCGCACCTGGCCGAAGGAGAGGCAGTGGTGATCAAGCCCGACGGCACGGGCTGGACCGTGGTGGCGCGCATCACGGTGGCCGACTGGGCGGCACTCGCGCGGCAGTAGCCCGGCATCAGGCCGTGCCACCCAGCCTCGCCGCCCGAGCG
>Ga0075356_1000217_pt1 | contig 10946 bp, 10 predicted proteins | sample WestPond_Cattail_FD_120073 | JGI IMG/M metagenome (GOLD analysis project Ga0075356, IMG submission 120073) | Natural and restored wetland microbial communities from the San Francisco Bay, California, USA, that impact long-term carbon... | ecosystem: Environmental > Terrestrial > Soil > Wetlands ... | reverse complement strand
TGTCGACGACGTGGTCGTCGACGAAGGCGGCTTCGGCGATGCACCGCGCGCACTGCGCGACGACGGCCGCACCTTGCTGCAGTTGCACCCGGGATTCGAGGTCGCGCTGCACCGCGACGAGGCCGAAGGCTACTACCTCAACCTGAGTTCCGGAGCGCCCGTGTGGTTCGTGATGTGGCGCGTCGACGATGTCGACCCGTCACGGGCCTGGCCCGAGCTGGTCACGCTGTCGTACAACGAGGCCGGCCGTCTGCTGGATGCGCAGGAGCGCGTCGACAACGTTGCGCTGTCGGCCGCGCCGACAGCCTGGCTGCAGGCGTACACGGAAGAGCACTACAAACCCGAGCCGAAGAAGCGCAGCCGCCCGCCGTCGTTCCGCAATCCGGGCGATCGTCGATGAGCGACCCCGACGACGAGACGGGTTTCCTGGCGCGCTGGTCGCGCCGCAAGGTGCGCTCGCAGCACGAACCGGCGATCGAGCACACTGCGCGGGCCGAAGCGGCTGCTGCCGGCGTTATGGCGGTGCCATCGCCGATGGTGATCGCGCCGCAGCAACCCACCACGGACTCGGCGCAGCACCCGCAGGAGGCTTCTGCAACGCAAATCGAAGCGCGACGCCCAGCGCCGACCCTGGCCGACGTGGCGGCGCTGACGCACGAGTCCGACTTCAGTCGCTTCATCACCGCGGAAGTCGGCGGCGACGTGAGGAACGCCGCGTTGAAGAAGCTGTTCGGCAATCCGCACTTCAATGTGATGGACGGGCTCGACGTCTACATCGACGACTACTCGAAAGCCGACCCGATGCCCGCGGCCATGGCCCGGCAGCTGGCGCAGGCTGCATTCGTCGGTCTCGTCGACGTCGAACCCCGGGCCGGCGGCGCACCGGCCCCAGCGATCGGCGCGGTCGCACCTGTTGCCGCGCCCGCCTCTGCCGTGCGCAAACCCTGCGAGGCGAACACCGAATCCGATGAAAACGCTGATCTGCGACTGCAATCACACGATGCCGCTGGATGCAGCGGCGCTGAAGACAGCGCTGCAGCAGACCGCCGCAGCCAGCTCTGACGGGCTGGAGCAGCTTCACACGCTGCTGTGCCGCCGCGAGGCCGGCGCCTTCCAGCGTGCCGCCAAGGCCACCGGCGACAGCGGCGAGGAACTGCTGGTCGCCTGCACGCAGGAGCGGCGCCTGTTCCTCGAGCTGAATGCGCAGACCGAGGGCGCTGCATCGCTCGAAGTGCGGCCGATCCGCTTCGTCAACATCCGCGAGACCGGCGGCTGGTCGCGCGACGCCGCGAGCGCCACCCCGAAGATCGCTGCGCTGATCGCGGCGGCGCAGGGGCCGGCGCCGCAACCGGTGCCACACGTCGGCTACCGCTCGAACGGCCGCTGCCTGATCGTCGGCGCGGCCGATGCGGCCGAGGCAGCGGCCGCGCTGCTGACCGACAAGCTCGACGTCAACGTGCTGATCGACGGGCCGGGCGGCCGCCTCGGGCAGACCCACGGCTGGGCGGTGCACGCCGGCCGGCTGCTGCGGCTGTCGGGCTGGCTCGGCGCCTTCCGCGCGGAGTGGGAAAGCCGCAATCCGATCGACCTCGACCTGTGCACACGATGCAATGCGTGCATCGAGGCCTGCCCCGAAAGTGCCATCGATTTCAGCTACCAGATCGACCTGGCGGCATGCCGGCGCCACGGCGACTGCGTACGGGCGTGCGACGCCGCCGGCGCGATCGACTTCGATCGTGCCCCGCGCACCGACGCCGACACCTTCGACCTGGTGCTCGACCTGCGCCCCCAGCCGGCCTTCGCGATGCACCAGCCGCCGCAAGGCTACTTCCATGTCGCCGACGATGCTCGCGCGCTGCACAAGGCGGTGCTCGAACTGCGCGACGCGGTGGGCGAGTTCGAGAAACCCCGCTTCTTCGGCTACCAGCAGAAGATTTGTGCGCACAGCCGCAACGAGCGCATCGGTTGCACCGCCTGCATCGACGTCTGCTCCGCACGTGCGATTTCGAGCGACGCCGCGCTGAAGGGCCGGACGCAGGGAAAGGTGCGCGGCGGTCCCGACGGCGCGGGCTTCGCCGGCGCCAGACCCACCGGCGGCGTCGTGGTGGAGCCCCATCTGTGCGTGGGCTGCGGCGCGTGCAGCACGGTGTGCCCGAGTGGCGCCATGTCATATGCCTACCCGTCGGCAGTCGATCAGGGGCACCGCCTGCGCACGCTGCTGCACGCGTTTGCGGCCGCCGGTGGGCGCGAACCGGTGCTGCTGATCCACAGCGACGGCGACGGCGCGCGACGCATCGACGATCTGGGCCGCGCGGCCCGCACCGATCGCAGGGTCCAAGGCGTGCCGGCGCGGGTGCTTCCGGTGGGTGTCTGGCATACCGCCAGCATCGGCATCGACCTGTGGCTGTCGGCCATCGCGCAAGGTGCCAACCAGGTGTGGCTGCTGCTGACCGACGAAGAGGCACCCGAGTACCGCCAGGTGCTGGCCGAGCAGATGGCGCTGGCGCAAGCCGTGCTGAGTGGCCTGGGCTACGGTGGTCGTCACTTCAAGCTGATCGACGGCCAAGGCGGGCCGGACCTGCCGGCGCTCGACGCCTCGCTGCGCGAGGCACCGGCCGTCGGAGTGGCGCGCACGGCCCGGTTCACCGCGCAGGCCGGCAAGCGCTCGACGCTCGATCTGGCGATCGACCACCTGCGCACGCAGGCGCCGCAGCGCCCCGACGCGATCGCGCTGCCGGCCGCCGGCGCACCGTTTGGAAGCCTGCGCGTCGACACCGCCGCCTGCACGATGTGCCTGAGCTGCGTCGGCGCCTGCCCGGAGGGCGCTCTGCTCGACAACCCCGAGCGGCCGCAGCTGCGTTTCATCGAGAAGAACTGCGTGCAGTGCGGCCTTTGCGCCCGCACCTGCCCCGAGAACGCCATCACGCTGGAGCCGCGCCTGTGGCTGGCCGACGAAGGCCGTGCACGCCAGAGCCCGCGGGTGCTGCACGAGGTGGATCCGTTCCACTGCGTGCGCTGCGGCAAGCCGTTCGGCACGGTGCCGGCAATCGAGGCGATGATCGGCAAGCTCGCCGCACATGCCGCTTTCCAGGGCGCGGCGGCCGAGCGGCTGAAGATGTGCGGCGACTGCCGCGTGGTCGACCTGCACAGCAACTCGCACGAAGTGCGCATCACCGATCTATGACCCCCCCCCGCAGCGACCCGGCGGCCGCCTCCTTGCAGTTCGCCCGCCCGGGCGATGGCGAGGAGCTGGCGCGCGCGGAGCTCTACGGGTTGCTGGCGCAGCTGTGGCTGGCCGCACCCGACCAGGCCCTGCTGCGGCAGTTCGAGGTGGCGGTCACCCAGGCGCCCGAGGCGGGCGGCCACCTGGAGGCGCCGTGGCAGTCGCTGGTGGCGGCGATGCGCGCCACCACGCCCGGCCAAGCGGCCGCCGAGCACGACGCATTGTTCGGCGGCGTTGGCAAGCCCGACATCTTCGTCTATGCGTCGTACCACCTGAGCGGCTTTCTCAACGAGCGCCCGCTGGCGCAGCTGCGCGACGAGCTGCGGCGCCTGGGCCTGGCCCGCGACCAGGGGCGTGGCGAGACCGAGGACCATATCGCCTACCTGCTCGAAGTGATGCGCTACCTGATCGCCGGCGATGACGCGGCGGTCTGCAACCTCGAACAGCAACGCCGCTTCTTTCGGTCGCAACTGCAGCCGTGGGTGGAGCAACTGTGCGATGCGGTCGAGTCTCACCCGCAGGCCGACACCTGGCGTGCGGTGTCGGCGTTGACGCGCAGCTTCATGCAGGTCGAGGCGCAGGCGTTCGACCTGCTTGAACAGTGAACGGCATCGACAGGCAGCTGATCACCGGCATCGTGCTGGCCGGCGGCCGCGGCGGCCGCATGGGTGGCCTCGACAAGGGACTGCAGAACTACCAGGGCGTGCCGCTGGGGCTGCACGTGCTACTGCGCCTGCAGCCGCAGGTGGGCGACGCCATGATCAGCGCCAACCGCAATCTCGGCGCCTACGAGTCGATGGGGGTGCCGGTGTGGCCGGATGGCCAGGCCGGCTTTGCCGGCCCGCTCGCCGGAGTGCTGGTCGGGCTGGAGCGCTGCGAAACCCCCTACCTGGCGACGGTGCCGTGCGACACGCCACACCTGCCGCTCGACCTGGTCGAACGCCTGGCCCGCGCGCTCACCGCCGAGGACGCCGACGTCGCAGTGGCCGCCATCCGCACGGGCGGGGAGACCAAGACGCAACCGCTGTGCAGCCTGCTGAAAGCCACGCTGCTGGAGAGCCTGATGGGATACCAGCAAGAGGGCGGGGGCACGATCGACGGCTGGACGGCGCGGCACCGAGCGGCCACCGTCGTCTTCGACGACGCGGCGGCGTTCGACAACGCCGCCACCCTCGAGGACCTGCGGCGGCTGCAGGGCTAGTGCGGCCGCCGGCCATCGCGGCGCACGGATCGCCTGCTGGGCCGACAATTGCAGCCGAGGGCCCGCCGGCACGACAACTTGTCGCGCCGACAGGCCTCGTCAGCAAACCCCTGGAAGTCGCCATCCGATGTCGGTGGCGCGAAGCTGGAGTGAGTGCGCCATGACCTCCGTGACCGGCGTGTCCGTCTCCGACCGCATCGGCAGTCCGGTGGCCGAAGGCTGGCAGCGCAGCGCCGTGCTGATCGTCGACGACGAGGAAGGCATGCGCAACTTCCTGGTCAAGACGCTCAAGCCGCGCTGCGGCCAGGTGATGGTCGCCGACAGCGCCGAGGCCGCAGACGAGCTGGCGCGCGCACACCGCTTCGACCTGGTGATCCTCGACATCACGCTGCCGGGCAAGAACGGCATCAGCTGGTTGCGCGAACTGCGCGAGCAAGGCTACTCGGGCGAGGTCGTGCTGATCACCGCATTCGCCGACCTCGAGACGGCGATCGAGGCACTGCGCGCCGGCGCGTCGGACTTCATCCTGAAGCCGTTCCGGTTGTCGCAGATCCTCAATGCGGTGAAACACAGCCTCGAGCGCTCGCATTTGAAGCGCGAGAACTGGGTGCTGCGCCGCACGCTGCGCCAGCGCGTGCCGCCGATGGATTCGCTGGTCGGCGATTCGCCGGCGATGCGCGCGGTGCGGGCGGCACTGCAGCGCGCCGCCGGCGTGGCCAGCACGGTGCTGCTCACCGGCGAGTCGGGCACCGGCAAGGAGCTCGCCGCGCGCGCGCTGCATGCCGACAGCGGGCGGCACGCGGCGCCGTTCGTGCCGGTCAACTGCGCCACCATGTCGCCCGAGCGCATCGAGACCGAGCTGTTCGGCCATGCCAAAGGTGCGTTCAGCGGCGCGACGAAGAGCCGCGACGGCCTGTTCTACTACGCGCAAGGTGGGACGCTGTTCCTCGACGAGGTGGCCGAGCTGCCGCTGCAGGTGCAGGCCGCGCTGCTGCGCGTGCTCGACGACCGGCAGGTCCGCCCGGTCGGCAGCGAGCAGCAGATCAGCATCGACGTGCGCATCGTCGCCGCCACCAATCGCGACCTGGCCGGCGAGGTGAGCGCCGGGCGCTTCCGCAAGGACCTGTACTACCGGCTGCAGGTGGTGGAGATCGCACTGCCGCCGCTGCGCGAGCACAAGGTCGACATACCCGAGCTGACGGCGCACTTCATCCGCGCGCTGGCGCCGCCCCTGGGCGTCGAGCCGATCCGCCTGTCCGACCCCGAGATGGCCTACCTGTGCCAGTACGATTGGCCGGGCAACGTGCGCGAACTGCGCAACCTGATCGAACGCTCGTTGATCCTCGGCAATCTCAACGTATCGGCCCTGTACCCGGGTGATGCACGGCGCCGCGAGCCCGAGACCGAGGCGCCGATCGACCTGCACGCGCTGGAGAAGCGCCATATCCTGTCGGTGCTCGACTCGGTCAGCGGCGACAAGACCCGCGCCGCGCAGCTGCTGGGCATCTCGCGTCGCACGCTGGAACGCCGCTGCGCCGAATGGGGGTGACGTTCCGACGCTTCGGCGATCTGTCGATCCGGCACAAGCTGCTGGTGCTGGGCATCGGCCCGCTGCTGCTGGCGCTGCCAATGTTGGCGGTGGTGCTGATCGTGTGGGGCGACAGTGCACTCGACGCGTTGCTGATCGCCAAGATCCGCAGCGACCTGGCGGTCGCGCACGGCTACTTTGAACGCGTCGAGGCCGAAGTCGGCGCCAGCACGCTGGCAGTGGCCAGCTCGCTGGCGTTGTACGACGTGGTGGCACGCAATGACGAGGCGGCGCTCAAGCAATTGCTGGCGCGCGCCAGGCAGCAGCATGCGCTCGAGTTCCTCAACCTGCGACCGGGCCCGCCGGTCCATGCGGCCGAACGCGCCGCGCGCAATGGCAGTGAGGGTCTGGCATCGGTGGAGCTGATCGGGCCGGCCGACATGGCGTCGATCGCACCCGACCTGGCCGGCCGCATCGGCATTCCGCTGGTCAGCACCCGCAACGCCGCTCCGAGTGAGCGCACCCGCGAGGACCGTGCGATGGTGATGATCGCGCTGGCGCCGGTGGTGTCGCCCGGCGGTCGCCTGCTCGGTCACCTGCAGGGCGGCGTGCTGCTCAACCGCAACCTGGCGTTCATCGACCACATTAACGAGATCGTCTATCCGAAGGGCGCGTTGCCGTTCGGCAGCCAGGGCACGGCCACGCTGTTCCTCGACGACGTGCGCGTGACGACCAACGTGCGTCTGTTCGGCGCCGACCACGGCGAGCGCGCGATCGGTACCCGCGTGTCACAGGCAGTGCGCGACAAGGTGCTCGGCAGCGGCGAGACCTGGCTCGGTCGCGCCTTCGTCGTCAACGACTGGTACGTGTCGGCCTACGAGCCGCTGACCGACAGCGCGGGTGGCCGGATCGGCATGCTCTATGTGGGTTATCTCGAGGGCCCGTTCCAGGACGTCAAGATCGGCGTGCTGATCGGCATGGGCGCGGTGATGCTTGCGCTGATCGGCATGTCGCTCGTGTTGGCGCTCGGCTGGGCGCGCCGCATCTTCGCGCCGATCGACGCGATGACGCGCACGATGCACGCCGTCGAGGGTGGGGACCTCGCGGCCCGTGCCGGTGTCACCGGCAGCAGCGACGAGGTCGGCCAGCTCGCCGCCCACCTGGACCACCTGCTCGACACCATCGATGAGAAGACGCGCGCGCTGCAACAGGCCAACGACGAGCTCGACCACAAGGTGGCCGAGCGCACGCGCGAGCTGCAGTCGGCGCAGGCGCAGCTCGTCAAAAGCGAGAAGCTGGCCGCGATCGGCCAGCTCACGGCCGGCATCGCGCACGAGGTGAACAACCCGATCGCGGTGATCCAGGGCAATCTCGATCTGCTGCGCGAGATGCTGGGCGCGGCGGCGCGACCGGTCGAGGCCGAGCTGAAGCTGATCGACGCGCAGATCGAACGCATGCGGCTGATCGTCACGCAATTGCTGCAGTTCGCACGGCCGGCCGAATACGCCGGCTACGTGGAGGCGGTCGACGCGGCCCGCGCCATCGCCGACAGCCTGGTGCTGGTGCAGCATCTGCTGTCGCGCACCCGCATCGAGGTGGTGCACGACTTCCAGGCCACGCGCAGCGCGCAGATCAACCGGCAGGAGCTGCAGCAGGTGCTGATCAACCTGATCGTCAACGCGATCCAGGTCATGCCTGACGGCGGCGTGCTGACGCTGGCCACGCGCGACCGCGACGCCGCATGGCTCGAGATCCACATCGCCGACACCGGGCCCGGATTCAGCCCTGAGGTCGAGCGCGCGCTGTTCCAGGCCTTCGTCACCACCAAGAAGGAGGGCACAGGGCTCGGCCTGTGGATCAGCCGCAGCCTGGTCGAGCGCTACGGCGGCGACATTCGCGCCGCCAACCGCTCCGATGGCACGCCAGGCGCGGTGCTGACGGTGGTGCTGCCAGCCGACGTGCCAGCGCCAGAGGCGAGTGGCCGCGCCGAAGGCGGCGACAGCGACGCATCCGCATCGGCGTAAGGCCGGCGGCGGTGCGCGCGACAGACGCTCGATTGAACCACCGGCGCGTCCGCCGCAACCCAACCGGCGTATTCACCGCAACGCCCGCAGGAGCCCGCCATGAGCACCACCCACTCGAACCCACCGACCGAACGCTTCGAGCTGCGCTTCCAGTCGCTGTTCGACGAGGGTCGCGGCCTGGCCTTCGACTGCGACGCCGGCGGCCACGTAGACATCGACGCCCTGAGCGACCGCGCCCGCAGCAACTACTTCTACGCCCGCACGGTGATCGGACGCGAGTTCGCGATGCCCCGGGTCGAGCCGCGCATCGTTCACTGAGCTGCGCGGCGCCGGCGGCGCCGCACCACCGAAAAACGGCGCCAGCGGCGCCGCTTTTCGTCCCTTCCGCCGCCCCGCGGTGGACTACGTGTTGAGCACCGCCACCGACTTGGTGTTCAGGTAGGCCTCGAGCGCCTCGGGGCCGCCTTCGGAGCCGTAGCCCGAGTCCTTGACGCCGCCGAACGGCACCTCGGCCCATGGCGTGGCCGCCTGGTTGATCCACAGCATGCCGGTCTGCAGGCCATGCGTCAGCTCGTGCGCCGTCTTCAGCGACGTGGTGAAGGCATAGGAGGCCAGACCCCAGGGCAGGCGATTCGCCTCGGCGATGGCCTCCTCGATCTTGTCGAAGCCGCGCACCGAGGCCATCGGGCCGAACGGCTCCTCGGTCAGCAGCAGGCTGTCCAGCGGCGCATCGACGATCACCGTCGGCTCGAAGAAGTTGCCGGTGCTGCCCACTCGCTGGCCACCGGTGGCGACCTTGCCGCCGCGGGTCAGCGCATCGTCGGTGATCTTCTGCATCGCCGCCACCCGGCGCGGGTTGGCCAGCGGGCCGAGCGTGGTGCCGGCTTCCAGGCCCGGACCCATCTTGGCGCCCTTGGCGACCGCGACGAACGCGTCGATGAAAGCCTGCCGCACGTCGTTGTGCACCAGGTAGCGCGTCGGCGAGATGCACACCTGGCCAGCGTTGCGCAGCTTGGCGCCGCCGGCGATCTTGGCGGCCTTGGCGATGTCGGCGTCGGCCGCCACGATCACCGGTGCATGGCCGCCCAGCTCCATCGTCACCCGCTTCATGTGCTGGCCGGCCAGTGCGGCCAGCTGCTTGCCGACCACGGTGGAGCCCGTGAAGGTGATCTTGCGGATCGCCGGATGCGGGATCAGGTAGCTCGAGATCTCGGCCGGGTTGCCGTAGACCAGGTTCACCGCACCGGCCGGGACGCCGGCGTCGGCGAAGGCGCGGATCAGCTCGGCCGGCGACGCCGGCGTTTCCTCCGGCGCCTTGACGATGATCGAGCAGCCCGAGGCGAGCGCGGCCGACAGCTTGCGCACCACCTGGTTGATCGGGAAGTTCCACGGCGTGAACGCCGCCACCGGGCCCACCGGCTCCTTGAACACCTGCTGAAGCACACCGGCCTGGCGCGGCTGCAGGATGCGGCCCTGCACGCGCCGCCCCTCCTCGGCGAACCACTCGATGATGTCGCAGGCCATCAGGATCTCGCCCTTGCTCTCGGCCAGCGGCTTGCCCTGCTCGATCGTCATCCAGCGCGCGATGGCGTCGGCGCGCTCGCGCAGCAGCCGTGCCGCCTCGCGCATGGTCTTGGCGCGCTCGAACGCCGGCACCTTGCGCCAGGCATCGAAGCCGCTCAGCGCCGCGGCGCAGGCGGCGTCGAGATCGGCGCGCGTGGCGACGGCCACCGTGCCCACCTTGGTTCCGGTGGCCGGGTCGTGCACGGCCAGCGTCTGGCGGTCGCCGCCGTCGCGCCACTGGCCCGCGATGAAGAGTTGAACCTGCGGATACGAGGTGGCGGTGGGCTGGCTGGTGGTCTGGGTCGACATGGGGGTTCTCTGCAACGGTGTAAGGAACGGACGGCGAGCACTACAAACGAGTCGCTTGCAGCGAAGAGCGGATTCTGCGCCCACGGGGCGGAGCCCGCTGACGCAGTGGGCGAAAGACCAACCGGTTTGAACCACCAGCGGGGGCGCGGCAACCCAGTGAGCGAGCCGTCCCGTCCCCCCCACGAGGAGCCATCATGCACGTTGCCACCATCAGCCCGCTGCCCTTCACCCGTCACGCCGCCCGCGACGCTGCGCTGTTCGACGCGGGGCACTCGGCGGCGCTCGAATCCGACGCCGCCGGCCTGTTCGACGTCGACGCCATGACCGACCGCGCCCAGCTGCACCGCTTGTTCGAAGGCGCTGTCATCGTCTCGGAGATCGACGAGTTCGTCGACTTCGGCACCATCGGCTTCGACGGCAGCCTCGACGACTGAACGGCGATGGAACGCCAAGCCGTACTCGGCCTGCCGGCGACGTTGCTGTCCGCCGCCGTGCAGCCCTCATGGCGCCTCGGCGCGGGCGAGCTGCGGCGGCCGACGGCCCGCCGCGCGGCCAGTGTCGGCGGCGGCAGCAGCCGCGCCGACACGCTGCCCGAGCTCGACCATCACGCCGAGGCCGGCGCGCCGGAAGGCGCGCTCTACGTCGACGGCGTGCTGTTCGGATTCAGCGGCGCGCGCTGATCTGCGCCCCGGCGGGCCGGTTCGATCAGCCGCCCGGCTCCGCAATAGACGGTCGCGCGCCCGTCGCGCACGAAGCCGGCCAGTAGCAGGCCCGCCCGACGCGCAACGTCCACCGCCAGCGCGGTGGGCGCGGACATCGCGGCCAGTGCCGGCACGCCGGCCGCTACCGCCTTCTGCACCATCTCCACGCTCGCCCGGCTGGTCACGGCGACGACGCCGGCGCCCGCGTCGATGCCGGATGCGACGAGCGCGCCCACCAGCTTGTCGAGCGCGTTGTGGCGGCCGACGTCCTCGCGTACGAAGTGCAGCGCACCGGTCGCGTCGCACCAGGCGGCGGCATGGGTCGCGCCGGTGGCGTGCTGCAGCGGCTGGCTGCGCGCCAGCTCGTGCACCGCCCGCTGCAACGCAGCGAGCGTCA
>Ga0075356_1000215_pt1 | contig 10977 bp, 12 predicted proteins | sample WestPond_Cattail_FD_120073 | JGI IMG/M metagenome (GOLD analysis project Ga0075356, IMG submission 120073) | Natural and restored wetland microbial communities from the San Francisco Bay, California, USA, that impact long-term carbon... | ecosystem: Environmental > Terrestrial > Soil > Wetlands ... | reverse complement strand
CAGCGACCGTATCCGCACCTACAACTTTCCGCAGGGCCGGATCACCGACCACCGCATTGGGCTGACGTTGTACAGGCTGGGTGCGGTGATGGAAGGTGACCTCGACGAGGTGATCGATGCGCTGATGGCCGCCCGCGCCCAGCAGCAGTTACAGGCGCTCGAAGCCGGCGCATGACGATCGACGAGGCGCTTGCCGATGCCCGCCTACGCGGGGTCGAGCGGCTTGATGCAGCCGTGCTCCTTGCTCACGTGCTGGACCGGCCGCGCACGTGGCTGATCGCGCATGGCAGCAACGCGCTGGCAGCGCCGGCGAGCGACGCATTTGCGCGCCTTTGCGAGCGCCGACGGACCGGCGAGCCGCTCGCCTATCTGACCGGCGAACGCGAGTTTTTCGACCTGCGGCTCAAGGTGTCGCCGGCGGTGCTGGTGCCGCGGCCGGATACCGAAACGCTCGTCGTCTGGGCGCTTGAACTGCTCGAAGGGCCTCTGGATGGGCCGAACCCCTCGGTTGTCGATCTGGGTACCGGCAGTGGTGCCATCGCGCTGGCGTTGGCGTCGCGCTGCCCGCGGGCACGCGTCACCGCGACGGATTCGAGCGCGGCCGCACTGGCGGTCGCCGAAGCGAACGGTCGACGATTGGGCCTTGAGGTGCGGTGGCAGGCTGGCGACTGGTGGCAGGCCGTCGGCGAGGAGCGGTTCGACCTGGCCGTATCGAACCCACCCTACGTGGCCCCAGACGATCCTCACCTGCCCGCCTTGGCCTATGAGCCCCAAACCGCCCTGGTGGCGGCCGATGGCGGGCTGGCCGGCATTCGTCGTATCGTGGAGCTGGCACCCGCTCATGTATCCGGCTGGCTGCTCGTCGAGCACGGTTGGAACCAGGCCAAGGCGGTACGCCGCATGTTGCTTGCCGCAGGCGCCTATGCCGTCGAGACCCGGCCCGACATGGCCGGCCACGCCCGCTGCACCGGCGGCTGCTGGCGGTGAGCCGACGGGGCAGCCGTTGCTCCATCGCTGCTTTCGCAACAGCCCCCAAGAATGCGGGTGCAACGAAGCGCATCGGCAGTTCACGCCGGGCAACTCGGGGCGTACGATGTCCTCGTCGGCTGCGACTGCCTGCCGTCGACAAATGGAGGGCGCCAGACCGGCCTTCGGCTGACATCCCTTGGGGAGCACAAGATGATTGCAGCGCGCACCGGAGTCCTTGTCGCCGCCTGCTTGGCTGCAGGTGCCGGCCATGCCGCGGCCGGCCAGGGTCTGGCGGTGGACGCGGACGACTTCGGACCGCGCTGGCAGGCGCGGCTGCAACTGACCGCCGATGCCGGCGCCATGGCCTCATTGAGCGACCAGCTGCGCAGCTTCAGCCCGGCACGCACCCGCTCTGCGGCGGTCTTCGGCGATTACTACCTGGCCCAGCCGTGGTTGGGCGACGCCGGTGGTTTGCGTGTCACCAGCGGCCTGCTGACGGGTCAGCGGGGCGCGGTGCTCGGTCCGAGCGCGGCCGCGCAACTCGGGTCGACTGTGTCGGCCTCGATCAGTCGGCTGCCCGGCGGCGCTGCGACCGGCGGCGATAACTCGGCCGAGCCGAATCAGACGTGGCCGTATCTGGGCATCGGCTACAGCGGGAGCAGCCTGCGCGGGGGTTGGGGCTTCAGCGCCGATTTGGGACTGGCCGCGCAGAACCCCAGCGTCATCCGCCTCGGTCGCGTAACGATGTCGGCTGGCTTCGACGACTGGGTGCGCGAGATGCGCCTGACGCCGCTGGTGCAGCTCGGCGTGTCGTACAAGTTCTGAAGGCAGTCTTCCGGCACGGGCACTCGCCGGCTGAGCGGCCGGCGGCGGTGCTTTGCCGTATAAATGTGACGTCTAGCTAGAACCGTGGAAGCAGCCAATCATGGATGAAGTACAGCAGCGCATCGACAGCATCGTCAAGGGCCATCGGGTCGTCCTCTTCATGAAGGGGACGGCGCAGTTTCCGATGTGCGGCTTCTCGGGTCGCGCCATCCAGGTCTTGAAGGCCTGCGGCGTCGACGAGATGACGACAGTGAATGTGCTCGAGGACGAACCCGTTCGCCAGGGCATCAAGCAGTACGCCAACTGGCCGACGATTCCGCAGCTCTACGTCAACGGCGAATTCGTCGGCGGCTCGGACATCATGATGGAGATGTACCAGTCCGGTGAACTGCAGCAAATGCTCACCCCGTGAGTAGCCGGCCCCGCCTGGTGGTCGGTGTGACCGGCGCCAGCGGTGCCCTGTACGCCGTGAGGCTACTGTCGCGAGCGCGCGCGTTGGGGGTCGAGACTCACTTGGTCGCCAGCCCGGCGGGGGTGCTGAACACACACCACGAACTGGGCCTCGACCGGCGGGCGCTCGAGGCGCGGGCCGACCACAGCTACGCGCCAGGCGACATCGGCGCCTGCATTGCAAGCGGCAGTTTCGACGCCACGGCGATGGCGATCGCGCCCTGCTCGATGAAGACACTGGCCGCCGTGGCGCACGGCCTGTCCGACAGTCTGCTCTCGCGTGCGGCAGACGTGATGCTCAAGGAACGCCGTCGTCTGCTGCTGATGGTGCGCGAGACGCCGTTCAACCTGGCGCACCTGCGCAACATGACCGCCGTGACCGAGATGGGCGCCATCGTCTTCCCGCCGTTGCCCGCGTTCTATCACCGGCCGAACAGCATCGAGGCCCTGGTCGATGACACCGTGGAGCGCGCGCTCGCGCTGCTGGGCATCGCTGGCGCCGCGCCACGGGCCTGGCGTGGGATGCCGGCAGGCAGCGGCTGAGCTAGCGCTTGGCGGCTGTGTGGGCCGCGGCGCCGGAGGCGTCGTTGACCCAGGTTCGCCGCGCGGCGAGCACAGCATTGGGGTACTCGACACGGCCGCGGCTGCCGTTGTAGCGGCCAAGGGCCATGAACAGGTCGCCGCGCTCGAGATCCAGATAGTGGCGCAGGATGACGCAGCCGAACCGCAGGTTGGCCTGCATGTGAAACAGACGCGCCGGATCGCCGCCCCCGATCAGCCGAGCCCAGAAGGGCATCACCTGCATGTAGCCTCGCGCCCCCGCCTTGCTGACGGCGTACTTGCGGAAACCGCTCTCAACCTGGATCAGGCCAAGTACCAGTTCGGGCTCGAGGCCGGCGCGTCGCGACTCATACCAGACGGCCTCCAGGAATTCCACGCGTGTCGCATGCTCCGCCTTGCGACTCTTCAAGCGCTCGCTGGTGGCGGCCAGCCAGCGCAGGTAGGCCAGTCGCTCCTCGATACGATCAAAGCTCGCCTTCGGCGGCACGGCATCCTGCACGGCGGCGGCGAGTGCGCTGCGCACAGCATCGGCCAGCGGTTCTTCGACCTGCGCCCCAGCATGAGCCAGCCTTGCGACAGCAAATGCTGCGGCGGCCAGAAGACCGCGCCAAGCCGCTGCCGACCTGTGACGTGGCGCTCCGGCCGGACAGTGCCGCGTCTGCATCGGCACGTTGGTCGGCCCGCGTCTCAGATGCCGAGCCGACCGCGCAGCGCGGCCATGGCCTCGCCCAACGCGACCTTGGTGACCGCACTCTCGCGGCGGCCCTGGATCTCGAGCTGGCCTTCCTTGATGCCACGATCGGACACGACCACGCGCAGTGGTACGCCGATCAGCTCCCAGTCGGCGAACATCGCACCGGGTCGCTCGCCACGGTCGTCGAGCATGACGTCGACCCCGAGCGCGGCCAATCCGTCGTGCAGCGACTGCGCCTGCTGGCGGACGGCGTCGCTGCGGTCGATGCCGATCGGGCAGATCACGACACGGAAGGGTGCCATAGCGTCGGGCCAGATGATGCCGCGCTCGTCGTGGCCCTGCTCGATGGCGGCGCCCAGGATACGCGTGACGCCGATCCCATAACAGCCCATTTCCATGAGCTGTGGCTTGCCGTTCTCGTCCAGATAGGTGGCGTTCATGGCCTGGCTGTACTTCGTGCCCAGGTAGAACACATGGCCGACCTCGATGCCGCGCTGAATCGCCAACACACCCTTGCCATCAGGCGACGGGTCGCCCGCCACGGCATTGCGGATGTCAGCCACGATGGCGGGCTCCGGCAGGTCGCGGCCCCAGTTCACCCCGGTGTAGTGGAAATCCTGCGCATTGGCGCCGCAGATGAAATCGCTCATCTGCGCCACGGTGCGATCGGCAACCACCTTGACCGCCTTGAGTGTCCCGATAGGGCCGAGATAGCCCGGCTTGCAGCCGAAGTGCGCTTCGATCTCGCCGACCGTGGCAAAGCGGAACCCGTCACGCAAACCATCGACCTTGCCCGCCTTGACCTCGTTGAGCGCGTGATCGCCTCGCACAAGCAGGAGCCAGATCAGGGTATCGACGACGCGGCCATCACTACCATGCCGGTCCGTCGCGAGCACCAGCGACTTCACCGTGCGCGTCAGTGGTTGACCGAGCAGCTCGGCGACGTCCTCGCAGGTGCTCTTGCCCGGTGTGGGCGCCTTTGCCATCGATTCGGTAGCCGACCCGCGCGGCAGAGCAGGCCCCAGGCACTCGGCCAGCTCAATATTCGCGGCATAGTCGCTCTGCGGGCTGTACACCAACGCGTCCTCGCCGGTGTCGGCGATGACCTGGAACTCGTGCGAAAGATCACCCCCAATCGCTCCGGTGTCCGCCGCCACGGCGCGGTACTGCAGGCCGAAGCGATCGAAGATGCGGCAATAGGCGTCGTACATCACCTGATAACTCTTCGACGCGCCCGGCGCATCGCGGTCGAACGAATACGCGTCTTTCATCGTGAACTCGCGACCGCGCATCAGCCCGAACCGAGGTCGCCGCTCGTCGCGGAACTTGGTCTGGATGTGATAGAAATTCCGCGGCAGTTGCCGATAGCTGCGCAGTTCCTGGCGCGCGATGTCGGTAATGACTTCCTCGCTCGTCGGCTGGATCACGAAGTCACGCGAGTGTCGGTCCTTCACGCGCAGCAATTCGGGGCCCATCTTCTCGAATCGACCCGTCTCCTGCCACAGCTCGGCCGGCTGCACCACCGGCATCAGGAGCTCCACCGCGCCGGCGGCGTTCATTTCATCGCGGATGATGGCCTCGACCTTGCGGATCACACGCAGGCCCATCGGCATGTAGCTGTAGATGCCGGCACTCAGGCGCTTGATCAGGCCGGCACGCAGCATCAAACGATGACTGGCGACCTCGGCATCTGCGGGTGCTTCCTTGAGCGTGGCGACGAAGAACTGGGTGGCTTTCATGATGCGACGTCGGTAGCTGCTCCGACGCATGCGGGAAAGCGATGTTCACGCGTCTTGAGCCGCCGGTGCAATAATGAAATCAGTTAAAGAATCGGGGTTCGATTATGCTCGACCGAGAGGGCTTCAGGCCCAACGTCGGCATCGTCCTGCTCAACTCGCGCAACCAGGTGTTCTGGGGAAAGCGACTGCGCACCCACTCCTGGCAGTTCCCTCAAGGGGGCATCAAGTACGGCGAGTCGCCTGAGCAGGCGATGTTTCGCGAGCTGCACGAGGAAGTGGGCCTGCGGCCAGAGCATGTCCGGGTGATCGCCCGCACACGCGACTGGCTGCGCTATCAGGTACCCGATCATTACATCCGCAAGGACGCGCGCGGGCACTACAAGGGCCAGAAGCAAATCTGGTTCCTGCTGATGTTGATGGGCCGCGACAGCGACCTCGACCTCCGCGCCAGCGACCATCCGGAGTTCGACGCCTGGCGGTGGAATGACTACTGGGTCCCGCTGGAAATGGTGATCGAGTTCAAGCGCGAGGTCTACCAAATGGCGCTGACCGAGCTTTCGCGCTACCTGCCACGACAGAACCACTACACCCGATTCCTGCGCTCGGGCGTGCGCGCGCGGCAGCGCGACGTTGGCTCGGCGGGGTCTGGCGACGATGTGCCAGGCGAACCCCGGGAGCCTTCGGCTGATTCCTGACCGGCCCCGCGCTGCGGTCAGCCGATCACCAGGTTGTCGCGATGGATCAGTTCGGGGCCGTTCGAGTACCCGAGTAGTGCGTCGATCTGGGAAGACGGCTTGCGCGCAATGAGCCGGGTTTCGCTGGCAGAGTAGTTGACCAAGCCCCGCGCCACCTCACGGCCAAGGGGATCGCGGACCGCGATCACGTCGCCGCGGCTGTAGTCGCCCTCAATCGTGACGACGCCTACCGGCAGCAGGCTTTTTCCAGCGGAGAGCAGCTTGTCGCACGCCCCCTGGTCGATGCCCACGGCACCGCGCAACTGCAGATGGTCGGCCATCCATTGCTTGCGCGCCGCGATCTTGGCGGTACGGGCCGCCAGATAAGTTCCGATCGGTTCTCCGCCGGACAGTCGCAACAACACATCGGGCTCGCGGCCCCACGCGATCACCGTGCCGGCACCGCTGCGCGCAGCGCGCTTGGCGGCCAGGACTTTGGTGATCATGCCGCCGCGTCCGATTGCTGAACCCGCGCCGCCGGCCATGCCCTCGAGCGCTGGGTCACCTGCCTCGGCCCAGCCGATGAAGGTCGCGGCCGCATCGATTCGTGGGTCGCCGGAGTACAAGCCTCGCTGGTCGGTCAGGATGATCAGCAGATCGGCCTCGATCAGATTGGCGACGAGCGCACCGAGCGTGTCGTTGTCGCCGACCTTGATCTCGTCGGTGACCACGGTGTCGTTCTCGTTGATGACCGGGATCGTCTTCAACGAGAGCAGCGCCAGCAGCGTAGAACGCGCATTGAGATAGCGCTCCCGGTCGGCAAGGTCGGCATGGGTCAACAACACCTGTGCGCTGCGCATGCCATGCTCGGACAGCTTGCTCTCGTACATCTGGGCCAGGCCCATCTGGCCGACCGCGGCCGCAGCCTGAAGCAGATGCAGTTGGGCGGGCCGGGTCACCCAACCCAGCCGTCGCATACCTTCGGCGATCGCGCCGCTTGACACCATCACCACTTCGCGACCCTGGCCAGCCAACCGCGCCAGTTGACGGCACCAGTTGCCGATGGCCACTGGATCGACGCCGCGGCCCTCGTTGGTGACGAGGCTTGAACCGACCTTGACGACGATGCGTCGCGCAGATCGCAACAAGTCGCCAACGGCTGGCTCGTTCATGCGTCGACAAACCGAACATCGACCTCGGCGATCTTGGCGCTGCGCGACGCATCGACGTGATCGGCCGTTGCTTGCACCAGCGGATCGAGACCCGTACGAGCTAGCGCCGAAACCTCGAACACCGGACCCTTCCACCGCATGCGCCGCACAAATTCAGCCTTGCGCGCTGCGCGTTCATGTGCAGGCACCATGTCGATTTTGTTGAGCACCAGCCATCGCGGCTTGCGATACAGGCGCTCGTCGTACTTGCGCAGTTCCTTCAGGATTGACCTGGCTTGGGTGACCGGATCGATGTTGTCGTCGAACGGCGCAATGTCGACCACATGCAACAGCAGACGCGTACGCTGCAGGTGACGCAGGAATGCATGCCCGAGACCGGCCCCCTCGGCAGCGCCCTCGACCAATCCCGGAATGTCGGCTACGACGAAGCTGCGCTGCGGTCCCGCGCGCACGACGCCGAGGTTCGGGTAAAGGGTGGTGAACGGGTAGTCGGCGATCTTCGGCCGCGCGTTCGAGATCGCCGCAATGAGGGTGGACTTGCCGGCGTTGGGCATGCCCAGCAAGCCGACATCGGCCAGCACGCGCAGTTCGAGCCGAAGTTGCCGACGCTCGCCAGGCCAGCCGGGTGTCTTCTGTCGCGGAGCCCGGTTAGTGCTCGTCTTGTAGTGCAGATTGCCAAAGCCACCGTCGCCGCCCTTGGCCAGCGTCACGCGCTGCTCCGCGACGACCAACTCGGCGATCACCGAGGCATCAACCATGTCAGTGATGATGGTGCCGACCGGAACACGCAACTCGACATCTCGGCCCGCGGCGCCGAACTGGTCAGCACCGCGCCCGGGTTCGCCGTTGCCTGCTTCATGTCGGCGGGCATAGCGGAAGTCCACCAGTGTGTTGAGGCTTGGATCGGCCACGACATACACGCTGCCGCCCCGTCCTCCATCGCCACCGTTGGGTCCGCCGAAGGGAATCGACTTCTCTCGGCGAAAGCTCGCGCAGCCGGCGCCGCCGTTGCCGGCTGCAACATCGATAACGACTTCGTCGACGAACTTCATCGGCTGCGCTCTCTCAAGTGAAAAGCCCCGGCGGGCCGGGGCTTCACAGGAAACTCCGACGCGCCGTCCTGCCTCAGCTCGGCTCGACCACAACCGTCTGACGGTTTCGGGAACCCTTCACCGCAAACGACACCTTGCCGTCGACCAGCGCAAACAGCGTGTGATCCTTGCCGATGCCCACATTGGTGCCCGGATGAAAGCGCGTGCCGCGCTGCCGAACGATGATCGCGCCAGCCTGCACGACCTGCCCCCCGAACACCTTGACACCCAGCATCTTCGGCTGTGAGTCACGTCCGTTTCGCGTCGAGCCGCCGCCCTTTTTCTGTGCCATGTGTGCTCCTCTAACCCAGCCGCTCAGGCGACCAACGAGCCGATTTCCAGTTCGGTGTAGTGCTGCCGATGACCGCCGTGCCGCTGGTGATGCTTGCGGCGTCGCATCTTGAAGATGCGAACCTTGTCGTGAAGTCCGTGTGCAACCACCTTGGCCTTGACAATCGCGCCCGCGACCAGAGGCGTGCCCACTTTGAGATCGACACCAGATCCCACGGCCAGGACTTGGTCAAGTACGATTTCCTGGCCAACCTCTGCCGGAATCAGCTCGACCTTGATCTTTTCGCCGACCGCGACCTTGAATTGCTTGCCACCGGTCCTGATGACTGCGTACATGATGTTCCCCAGATATCGATGCTCCCTGGAGGACACTCCGCCGCGTCTAACGGGTGCGCACAGTGCCAGGGAACCTTCAAGTATACCCAATCTCCAGCTCTACCGGCCAACAGGCCTGCCGCCGCGGCCGGAGTGGGTGTCCTTTCTATAATTTCGGTCGTCTGAGACCCTGCTCCGTGCCTTCCACCCGTGCCCTCGCGAGCAACGGCCTCGATTTCGTGGCCGGTGAAATGGCGCAGGTGGACCGAGTCATCCACCTGCGGCTGAGTTCCGATGTCACGCTGATCAACCAGATCTCCAGCTACATCGTGGGCGCCGGCGGCAAGCGCATCAGGCCCAAGCTTGTCCTGTTGTTTGCCCGCGCGCTCGGCTTCGAGGGCCCCGAACGCTTCGAACTGGCCGCAATCGTCGAGTTCATCCACACTGCCACGCTGCTACACGACGACGTGGTGGATGAGTCCTCAATGAGACGCGGGCGCCAGACCGCGAACGCGCTGTTCGGCAACGCCGCCAGCGTGCTGGTTGGTGACTTTCTCTATTCGCGCGCGTTCCAAATGATGGTCTCGGTGGGGGAGATGCGCGTTCTGGACGTGCTGGCCGACGCCACCAATGTCATCGCCGAAGGTGAAGTGCTGCAATTGCTGAACATGCACGACCCCGATCTCGCGGTCGAAGACTACTTGCGCGTCATTCGGTACAAGACAGCGAAGCTCTTCGAAGCCAGCGCGCGACTCGGATCGGTTCTGGCTCGTGCTGGCGCTTCGGTTGAGGAGTCTTGCGCGGACTATGGGCGCTCGCTGGGAACGGCATTTCAGCTGGTGGACGATCTACTCGACTACGAAGGCAACCCGCAGGAACTGGGCAAGAACGTCGGTGACGATCTTCGCGAGGGCAAGCCCACCCTCCCGCTGCTGATGGCGATCGAACGCGGCAGCCCTGCGGAGCGGGACCTCGTTCGCCAAGCGATCGTCGAGGGGGAGGTGGACCGCCTGCCCGACATTCTGCAGATCGTGCGGCGGACCGGGGCGTTGCAGGCCACTCGGGAAGCTGCTCGGCTGGAGGCCGCCAAGGCACAGGCCAGCTTGGCACGCATCCCGGAAAGTTCGGCTCGGGACGCTCTGCTAGACTTATGCGTTCGGTCTGTTGAGCGATCCTCCTGACCGGTCCATCAGACCACGCTCGAGCGAGCGTCGGTCCATCGGGGTGTAGCTTAGCCTGGTAGAGCGCTACGTTCGGGACGTAGAGGCCGGAGGTTCGAATCCTCTCACCCCGACCAACTTTTTCGCGTTCGTCGCGGGCCACCTTCATACCAGCCACGGGTCGTAACCGCGCGTGAAGAAGTGCCTGTTCACTCGTGCGTTGCCGTTTACAGTGTTGCAGCGATCAGCGATGATCTTTTGGATACTCCAAAGCTGCGAACCAGACTAAGCCAGTGGACACCCTTGTTGACACCCCACAATCCGCTCTTTCGGGCGTGGCACGGGTGCTGGTCCATGCGGGCAAGCTGAACGTCAAGAGCGCCGAAGAGCTCGTCAAGAACGCCAAGGACAGGCGCGTCAGTTTCGTTTCCGCTGTGATCGGCAACAGCTCGGTTTCGGCGGCCGATCTGGCACACACGCTGTCGAGCACCTTGGCGTTGCCGCTGCTGGACCTGAACTCGGTCGACCAGGAACGGCTGCCCCGCAATATCGTCGACTCCAAACTTGCGGTTCAGTACCAGGTCGTCGTGCTGGGTCGCCGCGGCAGCCGGCTCTTCATTGGTGGCGCCGATCCGACCGATCAGGAGGCCGTCGAGCGGATCAAGTTCGCCACCCAGCTCTCGCCCGAGTGGGTGATCGTCGAGTTCGACAAGTTGGCGAAGATCCTGGAGTCTCACGGCACCAGTGCCACCGAGGCCATCGAGTCGCTCGCTGCCGGCGAGTTCGACTTCGACGTGGCCGAAGACGATGGGACGGCAGCAGAGGCCGCCGAGGTCGCGCAAGAAGTCGAAGACGCACCGGTCGTTCGCTTCCTGCAGAAGATGTTGATCGATGCCATCAACATGCGGGCGTCTGACCTGCACTTCGAGCCATACGAATACAACTATCGTGTCCGCTTCCGAATTGACGGCGAGTTGCGCGAGATCACACAGCCTCCTATCGCGATCAAGGACAAGCTCGCGTCGCGCATCAAGGT
>Ga0075356_1000214_pt1 | contig 10996 bp, 12 predicted proteins | sample WestPond_Cattail_FD_120073 | JGI IMG/M metagenome (GOLD analysis project Ga0075356, IMG submission 120073) | Natural and restored wetland microbial communities from the San Francisco Bay, California, USA, that impact long-term carbon... | ecosystem: Environmental > Terrestrial > Soil > Wetlands ... | reverse complement strand
GTGGCGGTGAAGGGCGCCGACGGCGGCGATGGCACCTTGTGGCGGCGTGTCGGCGCGCGCGCCGCGCCGGTACGCTACCGCCGCTGCAGCAATCTCGACTCCGCCGCCGCGTGCAACTGGCTGTTCGACGAGGCCGATGCCCATGCCGGCACACCGCCGCTGTGCCGCTGCTGCCGACTGACCCGTACGCTGCCGGACCTGTCGCAGCCGAACGCGGCCCGTTGGTGGCTGCGCATCGAGCAGGCCAAGCGCCGGCTGGTGTCGACGCTGATCGCGCTGCGCGTGCCGGTGCGCTCGCGGGTGGCCGAGGATCCTCAGCGGGGCCTGGTGTTCGACCTGCTGCGCGAGCAGCCCGGTGCACCCGTGCTTACCGGCCACGCCGACGGCGTGATCACGCTCAACGTGCAGGAGGCCGACGACGCCTGGCGCGAGCAGCGCCGCACCGAGCTGGCCGAGCCGTATCGCACGCTGCTCGGCCATCTGCGGCACGAGACCGGCCACTACTACTGGCAGCGCCTGGTCGAGGGCAGCCGTTGGCACGCGCCGTGGCGGCATGTCTTCGGCGACGAGCGGCGCGACTACGCGGCGGCATTGCAGTCACACTACCGCAACGGCGCGCCGGCTGATTGGGGCCAGCAGCACGTGAGCGCGTACGCGAGCAGCCATCCGTGGGAGGACTGGGCCGAGACCTGGGCCCACTACCTGCACCTGCAGGACACCCTGGACACCGCGCGCAGCTTCGGTCTCGACGGCGAACACGTGCAGCTGCACTACGACCGCTTCGGCCCCGGCGCGCTGGGCGATATCGAGGTCGATGCCCAGTCGATCGCGTTCCTGCGTCGCATCAACGGCTGGATGGAGCTGACCGGCGTGCTGAACGAGTTGTCACGCAGCATGGGCGTGGCTGACTTCTACCCCTATGTGCTGTCGGCCGCGGCGGTGCGCAAGCTCCATCTGGTTGACCGCATCGTGATGGCGGCCACGCCGGGCTGAACTGGTTGGGCCGGGGGCAGGCACGCCGATTGCCGACGCGGCCGCACAAGGAGGAAGCCATGAACAAGGCATCGAGGGACGCGCGCAGCCCGCGCGCAATGAGGGATGCGCACGGCCCGCGCGTGGTGGCCGGTCTGCTGGCCGCGGCGACGACGCTGGTCACCCACGCGGTGGCTCAGCCACTGCCGATCGACGTGACGGCGGCACAGCACTGGGTGCTCTATGCACGCTTGCAGGGCAGCGAGCCGTTCGCGCTGGCCGACGGGTCGCGCAGGCTTGTCTGGTGGTTCGATGGGCAGGGCCGGCGGCTGGGTGCGAGCCGGCTGCCGCCCGTGGTGTGGTCCGAACGCCTCGGCCACCTCGGCGGCCGGCAGGACGTGGTGACGCTGGTGCACGGGTCGCCGTCAAGCGACGTGGCCCGCGTCGAAGCGTCGCCCTCCGCTCCACCGATGCGTTAGCAGCTGCGAAGACGAAGGGCGTTCGCGGACAGTCGCTCGGTCAGTTGCGGTCGCTGCGCGCCGGCCGGCCGGTCGCCGGGTCCGTGGCGCCGGAACCGCTCGACATGCTGCTGCCCGAGCCGCTGGAGGTTGACGGCGCGCTCATCGAGCCGCTGGACGACGACGAGCCGGTCGAACCGGTCGAACCGGTGCCGCCGCTGCTCGAACCGCTGGTCGACGGCGCGCTCATCGAGCCGCTGGAGCCGGTCGAGGGCGACGTGGTCGACGACCCGCCCGACGAACCCATCGACCCGCTCGATCCGGTGGAACCGGTCGAACCCGAGGTGCTGGAATCGGTGCCTGAGCCGGTGCTGGGGCTTGTCGTGCTGCCCGAGGTGGAGCCGCTCGACGACCCGGTGCCGCTGGTGCTCGGCGGCGTGGAGCCGGTGCTGGGCGCGCTCATGCTGCCCGACGACGACGAGCCGCTCGGCGATGTGCTGCTCGACGAGCTCGATCCCGTGGGGCCGGTACCGGTCGTGCTGTTGCTGCTGCCCGTGCTGCCGGCCGGGCTCGAGGCGCCGCTCGAACCAGCCGAGGGCGATGTGGATGTCTGGGCGTAGGCCATGCCGACGGCAACCGCCAGGCAGGTAGCGGCCACACCGGCCACCCGGTTCAACTTGATGCTCATACAAGATCTCCTGAGATGTGAATGAAAGCCCGCTCGCGATGCACAGGCCCTGAGGCAACGGCAAGCGCCGCGATCCAACGGCGGCAATGGCTGTGCCCGCGCAATGCGGCATCGGGCTTGCCGATGCTCCTCGCGCAACAGGAGGTTTCCGTCATGGACCGTGAACACGAGGTGAGTTTCGGCGTCTTCAAGCCGGTCGACCATGTGGTCGTCTCGTTTGCGACTGCGCAGCAGGCCGACGACGGCGTGCGTGCACTGGCCGACATGGGACTGGCGGGCGACGAGGTGCGCCGCTACAGCGATCGCGAGATGATCGAGCAGATCGACCGTGACCTCGCGCGGGCCAGCCCGATCGCCAGCATCGGCCAGGAGGTCAACCTGGTGCGCGCGCACCGCGCGTTGGCCGAGCAAGGCTATCACTGGCTGATCGTGCACGCCGACGACGACAGGCGCGCCGGCCAGGTGGCCGAGGCCGTGCGGCGCTGCGGTGCCGAACGCGCGCAGTACTACGGCCACTTCATCATCGAGGAACTGCTCGAGCGGCCGGGCCGGCTGCCCCAGGTGGGTGAGTCGCCGGACCGCGGTCTCGATGCGCAGACACCGTCGGGACGCGAGGGCGACGCGTCAGCCGCCGCCGACAGACGCAAGCCCGCGTCCGGCGCGACCGACAAGCGATAGCGGCGTCCACCGACACGCCCGCCGCACCGCACGCTGCGCTGGCCGTCAGACACCGCGGCTGCGCCGTGGGTCCGACGCCGCCGCGCATGCAAGCTTGCGGCAGCGCGTACCGCCTGTGCTCGCGCTCGTGTGATGCTGGCTCAGGACAGGCCGGCGATCCGGAAATGCATCGCTTCCATCGTGATGCCGGGGCCGAAGGCGAGTGCGAGCCCGCCCGCACCGGGCACGGCGCGCCGCAGCAGGCGGCGCAGCACGAACAGGGTGCCGGCGGCACCGACGTGGCCGACCGCCTGCAGCACCGCGCGCGAATCGGCGAGGGCCTCGCGCGGCAAGCCGAGCGCGGCCTGCACGGCATCGAGCACCGCCGGGTCGGCATGCACGGCCCACAGTGCCGGTGCCGGCGCGGTCCCGCCGAACAGCGAGTGCGGGCCGCGTCGCTCGTGCTCGTCGATCAGCGCCTCGGCGATGCGTCCGGGCGCCAGGCCCGACTGGTGCGAACGGAAGCCCTGGTCGCCGAGCTGCCAGGTCATCAGTTCGCGGCTGGCCGGCAGCAGCCGCGCACCGAAGTCGATCAGCTCCGCGCCGTCGGGGTTGCTGCCGACCAGCGCGGCCGAAGCCGCGTCGCCGAGCAGCAGGCAGGGCCACAGGTCCTCCAGCGCTTGGCTCTCGCGCAGGTGCAGCGACGCGAGCTCGACGTCGACCACCAGCACGAGTGCATCGGCCGCGCCGCACAGCGTGTCGCGCGCCAGCCGCAGCGCCGCCAGCAGCGCGGTGCCGCCGACCGCGGACAGCGCGGTGCGCTGCACGTCGACCGGCAGGCCGAGCGCGTCGATCAGCGGCACGTCGAGTCCCGGAGCGCCGCTGCCGGTGGAGGTGCAGGCGATCAGGTGGGTCACGCGGGCCAGCCGAGCGGCCAGTTCGTCGGTGGGCGCCAACGCATGCACGGCCTGCAGGGCAAGCGCGAGCGCGGCACTGTCGTGCAACGCCATGCGTGCACCGGTGCCGGCAAACGGGCCCAGGCTGTAGAAGCCGCCCTCGTCGAGCCCGCCGCCCGCGGCGGCGGCCGGCTCGAGCACCGAATAGCGGTGCGCGATGCCGCAGCGCTCGGCCAGCCGGTCGAGCAGCTGGCGTTCGCGCTCGCTGCGCAACAGCTGGCGGGCGTGCCCGATGAACGCCTGGTGCACGTCGTGACGCGGCGTTGCCGTGCCGATGCGCTGCAACCATGCGCCCATGTCGGAGCTCGACCTTCCCACGCTGCGCGGCGAGGCGAGGAGCCGCCCGCCACGTGTGATGCCGCCCTGGCGGCAAGCCCCGTACCCGCGGGCACGGCGGCTGCCCGCGCCATCGGTTCGACGTTCGCTGCGTCGACAAATCACCCACTCTCCGACCCCGTGAGGACCGCATGAACCCGAAGGCCGACGATTCCACTGTCGACACCCAGCGCGACATCCAGCGCGAACAGGACCACCGCGATGCGGCCGCCCCCGAGCCGGCACCGAAGGCGCCGGTGCAGGCCGGCGCGCGCGAGCAACCGACCGAGCTGCCGGCGCAGCATGTGGCCAAGCCCGGACGCGAGGCTGAACTCGAGCTCGCACCGCGCTTCCGCGCGCCGCACTATCGCGGCAGCGGCAAGCTGCAGGACTTCGCCGCGCTGATCACCGGGGCCGACTCGGGCATCGGCCGCGCCGTCGCGGTGCTGTTCGCGCGCGAGGGTGCCGATGTCGCGGTGGCCTATCACTCGTCGACCGACGATGCGCGCGAGACCCAGCGCTGCGTCGAGGCCGAGGGCCGGCGTTGCCTGCTGCTGCAGGGCGACGTGAAGGACACCGCGTGGTGCGAGCAGGCGGTCGAGCAGACCGTGCGCGAATTCGGCAAGCTAGACGTGCTGGTCAACAACGCCGCGTTCCAGGAGCATGCGAGCGACCTGGCCGACATCGACGACCGCCGCCTGCAGGAGACGCTCGACACCAACATCGGCGGCTATGTGCGCATGGCGCGCGCGGCGTTGCCGCATCTGAAGCGCGGCGCATCGATCATCAACACCGGTTCGGTGACCGGCCTCGAAGGCAGCGCCCGGCTGCTCGACTACTCGGCCACCAAGGGTGCGATCCACGCCTTCACCAAGTCGCTGGCGAGCAATCTGCTGCAGCGCGGCATCCGCGTCAACGCGGTCGCGCCGGGACCGGTGTGGACGCCGCTCAACCCGGCCGACTCGCCGGCCGACAAGGTGGCCGAGTTCGGCCGCCAGACCGACATGATGCGCCCGGCCCAGCCGGAAGAGCTGTCGCCGGCGTACGTGTTCCTCGCCGCGCCGGCGTGCGCCGGCTACATCAGCGGCATCGTGCTGCCGGTCACCGGCAGCGTGGGTGCCATCTGAGCGACCGCGCGGCCGCTGCGCGCATGCGACACGGCATCCGGATTGCCATGAGGCGCCACGGGCTGCTTGCCTGTGCCAACTACTAGGAGCAACTTCACCATGAATCTCATTATCTGGCTGGTCGTCGGTGGTCTCATCGGTTGGGTGGCCAGCATGGTCATGCGCACCGACGGGCAGCAAGGCATCATCCTCAACGTCATCGTCGGCATCGTCGGCGCGGCGCTCGGTGGCTGGGTCATCTCGCCGCTGGTGGGCGTGGGCACCATCAACCAGGGCCAGTTCAGCGTCGGCGGATTGCTCGTTTCGCTGCTCGGCGCAATCGTGCTGCTGGCCATCGTCAATCTGTTCCGGCGCGGTTCGGCGCGCTGACGGTCGGACCCATTGAAACCAAGAGGACTCGCACCATGCCCACGCCTGACGATCTGCCCTTTCCCACGGCGTCGAGCGCCGTGCCGCCCGGCGACAGCACCGGCGGCAACGGACGCGAGGCAACCGAGTCCGCCGCGACCGCGGCGCGTGCCGGCTCCGACGCCTTCGAGCGTGTGGTGCAGGGCGCGCACCGCACCGTCGACCGTCTCGCCGAGACGGCCGACGGCCTGCGCGAGGGCATGGACGCCGGCACGGCAGGCAGCCTGAGCGAGCGCCTGGACGAGTTTCGCGCGCTCGGCGACGAATGGGCCGACAGCCTGCGCAGCACCGTGCGCGAGCACCCGCTGGCCGCGCTGGCGGCCGCGGTGGCGGTCGGCATGATCGTCGCCCGCGCCTCGTCATCGAACCGCTGACGCGACGTTGCGCATGGCCGCTTCGCCATCGTCGACGGCCGCCGTGTCGGTTGATCCGGCAGCGGCCGCGAGCCCCGCCGAGAAGGCGGCAATGGTGGATCTGCGCGAGCAGATCGAGCAGGCCGAGCGTCGGCTGGTCGCACGCGAGCAGCGGCTGCGCCGCGGCATATCGGCGATCGGCGCGCGCGTGCGGCAGAACTTGCAGCCGCGCCGCCTCGTCTGGCCGCTCGCCGCGGTGGCAGCGGCCGGTGCGGCCGTGTGGTGGTTGCTGCCGTCTCGCGCAGTACGGCCGGCCGGCGCCTCCCGCGTGGCAGGCGGCGGCCTGGCGGCGCTCACCCAGCGCACTGTGCAGGGTGCCGGCGGCTGGGTCCGCCTGCTCGGTCTGGCCTGGCCGTTGCTGCCGGCGCAATGGCGCGCGCGCGTGAGCCCGGTCACCGCCAGTGCGGTGATGTCGGTCGGCATGCCGCTGATCGAGCGTGCTTTCGGCGGCCGCTCGCTGCCCGATCCCGTCACCGTGCCGCAGGTAGACCTGTGGCGCTACGCAGGCACCTGGTACGAGGTGGCTCGGCTGCCGACACCTTTCGAGGGGGTGTGCGCCGGGCAGCCCCAAGCGCACTACACGTTGCGGGCCGACGGTTCGCTCGACGTCGAGAACCGTTGCCGTGATGTTCAGGGCCAGTGGCGCAGCGCCCTCGGCAGTGCGCGCGTGGTGCCGGGCAGTGCGGGCGCGAGGCTGCGTGTCAGCCTGTGGCCCGCGGGCTGGCGCTGGCTGCCGCTGGCGTGGGCCGACTACTGGATCCTGCACGTCGACGACGACTACTCTGAAGCGCTGGTCGGTGATCCGCGCCGTCACACGTTGTGGCTGCTGTCGCGGCGGCCGACGCTGCCCGAGGCACGTTTGCAACATCTGCGGCAGCTCGCGCTGCAGCAGGGTTACCCCGTCGAGCGTCTGCACTTTCCTGTCGACACGCCGTGAGGCGTGCATGCCAGACCTGCACAGCCTGTTCCACTTCGGCGTCAATCCGCTCGAGTTGATGCTGCGCGGCAGCGCGGTGTACTGGTTCCTGTTCGTGCTGTTCCGCTTCGTGCTGCGGCGTGATGCCGGCTCGCTCGGCATCGCCGACATCCTGCTGCTGGTGCTGATCGCCGACGCGTCTCAGAACGCGATGGCCGGCGGCTACGAGACGGTGCCCGACGGCTTCGTGCTGGTAGCCACGCTGATCGGCTGGAACTGGCTGCTCGACTGGGCCAGCTTTCGCTTCAATGCCGTGCGGCGTTTCGCCGAACCGCCGCCGCTGGTGCTGGTGCGCCGCGGCCGCATCCTGGCGCGCAACCTGCGGCGCGAATTCGTCACCATCCCGGAGCTGATGGCCAGCCTGCGCGAGCACGGCATCGACAAGCTGGCCGAGGTGAAGATGGCGCGCATGGAACCCGACGGCGGGATCAGCGTGATCCGCCGTGATGGCGGCGACGATCAGGGGCAGGCGACGCGCCGCGCGGCTTTGCGCTGACAGGCACCGGCACCGCGCGGGCGCGTGCCTTGCCGCGCCGGGGTCGCGGCGCATGAGCGCACCGCCAATCCTCGACGGAGCATGACACCATGGGACACAGCAGCCTGCTCGGCACCGAATCGCCGGCCACCGAGCCAGCCGGCCGCGACACCGCAACGCTCGGGCCGAGCGACAGTTCCGACAGCGGCAGCGACCTGGCCGGGCTCGAGGAGCGCAGCGGCAGCGATCCGGCGGCGCCGGTGGACGTCGCGCTGCGGGCCGACAGCGAACATCCCTTGCTGTCACCCGATGCACTCGACGCGCGGGGCAGCGACGGTGCCGGCACCGGCGAGCGGCGGGGCGTCGACGACGGCGGCGCGGCACGCGAGGCGGCCGACATCGGCGTCGATCGCATCGTCACGCCGCACAGCGAGGTCGGCGACGACGCAGCCGGCGAGGCCGACGTGGTGACCGAAGGCGGCGCGCTCGACGAGCTGGTCGACGCCGCGAGCGGCGACCCTCTCGACGAAGAACCCGACGACGAGCAGTAGCCCGCGCCGGGCGTTACGGGTTCTGCGCGCGCGCCTGGTCGCGCAGCGCGCGCACCTGGGCGTGATTGCGCTCGACGCCGGCGTACTGGCGCTCGACCAGACTGCGTGCCTCGGGCGCCAGCTCCCCGCTGTTCAGCGCCTTGCGGTATTGCGCCATCGCGCTGTCCTCGCCGCGCTCGGTCTCCTCCAGGATGGCCTTGTCGTTGTAGCCGCTCAGCGAGCCTTTCATCGCGACCCAGCCCCGGTGCACGGTACCGGTGGCGCTGCCGCTGTCCTCGGGCGTGCCGCCCATCTCGGCCACGGCCGCCTGCAGCTCGGCCGCGGCCTGCCGGCACTCGTCGGCGCGCTGCAGGAAGAGGCGCCGCGTCTGCTCGTCCTTGAGGTATTCGGCCGACTTGCGAAAGCCGTACTCGCCGTCCTTGCTGGTCTCGATCAGGTTGTTGAGGGTGTCGATGGTGTCGTCAAGCTTCATGGCGCAGGAGTCCTCTGTCTGGCATGGATGAAGGCGGCGCCTGGAGGAGGCGCACGCCCGCCGCACGCCTGTGCGGCGTGGCCGGTGGCGGCACGCGGCATTCCCGCGCAGAGGCAGAGCAGGCGCTAAGGCTGGACCTGGCTCGCGCGGCGCCGGATGGCGATCGCTTCGTGCAGCGCACCGAGCAGTTCGTCTTCGGGACAGGGCTTGCGCAGCACCTTGAAGTCGGCTGCCGCGGCTGAGGTGGAGAAGCCGCTGATCAGCACCACCGGCAGGTCCGGCCGGTCGCGGCGCAATCGCCGCGCGAGCTCGACGCCGTCGAAGTCACCCGGCATCACCACGTCGGACAGCACCACGTCGAACGGCGGTTCGCTGTCGATCAGCTTCAGCGCATGCTGGGCGTCGCGCGCCTGTGCCACCTGCGCGCCCAGTGCACGCAGCAGTGCCGCCGTCACGCCCGACAGCTCGTCGTTGTCCTCGACCAGCAGCACGCGCGCATCGGCCAGGTCGCGGCCCGCCGCCGGCGCGGTGGTGCCGCTGACGTCGTCGTCGAAGCGGCCTTCGCTGGCCGGCAACAGCAGCGACACCGTCGTGCCCAGGCCCGGCGTGCTGGCCAGGCGCGCGGTGCCGCCGGCCTGCGTGCAGAAACCGTGCACCTGGCTCAGTCCGAGGCCCGTGCCCTGGCCGACACCCTTGGTGGTGAAGAACGGCTCGAACACGCGCTCGGCCAGGTCGGCCTCGAGGCCGAGCCCGTCGTCGGTGACGGCGATCAGCACGAAGCGGCGGCGCGGCGCGCCGGGCAGGCCGGTGGCGTCATCGTGGTCGGCGTTGCGCGCGCGCAGCTGCAGCTCGCCGCCCGAGGGCATCGCGTCGCGTGCGTTGAGCGCCAGGTTGATCATCGCGAGTTCCAGCTCGCCCGCGTCCACGCGCACCGGCAGCGTGCCCGATGCCACTTGCACCGACACCGTGATGCGCCGGCCAAGCACGCTGCGCAGCAGATCCTGCAGCTCGGGCAGATAGCGGGCGAGGTCGAGCGACTGCGGCCGCACCGGCCGACGGCCGGCAAAGCGCAGCAGGTGCTGCGTCAGACGGCTGCCGACCTCGACCGCGCGCAGGGTGGCCGCCACCGGCACCTGCAGCTCGGCCACGTCGGCATGGCGCTGGATCAGGTGGGCGCTGTTGCTGATGACGCCCAGCAGATTGTTGAAGTCGTGCGCCACGCCGCCGGTCAGGCGGCCGAGTGCCTCGATGCGCTGGCTCTGCGACGCGCGCTGCTCGGCCTGCCGCGTGCGGTCGACCGCGGCGGCCACCTGGCGCTCGAGGTCGCTGCGGTTGTTGCGCATCGACTCGGCGGCCTCGGCCATCGCCACGGCGACGGCGTCGCACTCGACCAGCCCGGTCGACGTTGCCGGCACCGGCTGGCCGCTGCGCATGCGCTCGGCCGCTTGCTTCAGCGAGTGCACCGGCTCGACGATACGGCGCGCCACCCAGATGGCGCCGAACACGGCGAGCGCCAGCAGCGTGGCCGCACCGAACATGACCTGCGCCACCGCCACCGGCACGCGGCCGGCGAACTCGCCGCGCGGCATGCCGATCACGTAGGTCCAGCCCATCGGCAGCGTGCGGAAGTAGCCCGTCATCGGCTCGCCCTCAATTGAGCGCGACTCGAAGTAGCCCTCGCGGCCCTGCTGGAGCCGCTCGCGCAGGTCGGCCGTGGCAGGGCGGCCGCTGAAGGCCGTGCCGCCGGGATGGCGCGCCACCACGACGTGGCGATCGTCGAGCACCGCGCCGACCCAGTCGGCCGGCAGGCGCTGCGCGTCGATGATGGCCTGCAGCTCGCCCGGCCGCCACGCCAGCACCACGTTCAGCTCGACGTGTCCGTTGCGCTGCACCGGGTGCACGACCTCGGTGTGGGCGTCTCGGCCCTGGCCGAGCAGCGGACGCACCTGCGGCGTGTCGACCAGGCCTTCGCCGGCGTCTTCGATCGGCCGGGGCGCGCCGACGGAGCCCTCTCGGGTGTCGAGCAGCGTCTGCCCATGCCGGCGCAGCTCGATCCAGCCGTCGATGCCGACGGCCGCGTTGCGCGCCAGCCGCAGGAATTTCGACAGCTCGTCGGCGCTCACGGCACTTCCGCTGTCGAGCCAGCGCGAACCCGACAAGGTGCGCGCGATCGCCATGCGCTCGGCCAGTTCGGCATCGACCACCATCGACAACGCTCGCGCCGTCTCGCGCAATGTGCGCTGGTGGGCCGCGCGTTCCGACTGGAACGTGGTGGCCACCAGCCAGCCGACGCCCACCAGCGCCGGCAGCAGGACGGCCAGCACGAGAAGCAGGATGCGCGATCGGATCGTGACGGGCATGTAGGGGTCGGGGCGGGCTACGGCCGACCCGTCGAGGGAGGCAGCGCGGCGAGCGCCGCACCTTAACGCAACTGCACCGGCCCGTGTGTCCCCGGGATGCGAGGTCGGGTATCGGCTAGAGGAAGAATTCAAAGCGGCGGGCCACGCTTTCCTGGACGCGACGCCAGC
>Ga0075356_1000213_pt1 | contig 11017 bp, 10 predicted proteins | sample WestPond_Cattail_FD_120073 | JGI IMG/M metagenome (GOLD analysis project Ga0075356, IMG submission 120073) | Natural and restored wetland microbial communities from the San Francisco Bay, California, USA, that impact long-term carbon... | ecosystem: Environmental > Terrestrial > Soil > Wetlands ... | reverse complement strand
CACGCTGCACGCGCTCTTCGTCGGCCGTGACGCGCATCGCCGGATTCATCATCATCCCGCTCACCACACTCCGCCGGGATAGGCGCGCTGAAGGACCTGCAACTCGGCGAGGATGTAGCCCATGTGCTCGGTGTGCATGCCCTGCTTGGCATGGCTGCGGAACGGGCTGTCGGCCGGCACCTCGAGTCGCGCTTCGGCCAGCAGATCGCGCATCCCGGCCAGCCACGGCTCGCGCAGCTCGCTCCAGCGCGGGCCCAGGCCGGCCGCGGCGGCGGCCTCGTCGACCGCATCGCTCTCGAACAGCTCGGGCGCATAACGCCAAAGCTCGGCCAGCGCGGCACGCATGCGGCGCGTCGACTCCTCGGTGCCATCACCCAGCCGCACCACCCAGTCGGCGGCATGCTGCTGGTGGTAACGCGCCTCCTTCACCGCCTTGCCGGCAATGGCTGCCAGCTCGGCGTCGCCCGAGTCGCGCAGCCTCTCCCACAGCAGACGAAACCAGGCGGCCAGCATCGCGTTGCGCAGCGTCGTGAAGGCGAAGTCGCCCGGCCGCTCGCCGCGTCGCGGGCCGTTGGGCAGTTCCGCCATCGTGACGTTGCGGTAGTCGCGCTCCTCGCGCAGAAACGCGAGCTGGTCCTCGTGGTAGTGCATGCCCTCCAGTTCGCCGACGCGTGTGAGCAGCGCACGCGACTGGCCGATCAGATCGAGCGCCATGTTGGTCAGCGCGATGTCCTCCTCGACCACCGGCGCATGACCGCACCACTCGCCCAACCGCTGGCCGAGGATGAGCGCGGTGTCGCCGATGCGCAGCAGGTACTGCACGGCGGGTGTCTGCTTGATTTCGATGGATGGTGTCGTCATTTCGTGCTGTCAGTTCGGGTGCCACTGCGGCCCTGAGCGCTCGCCGCACCCCAGTGCCACCGCGGATCCGGCTTGGCCGGTCCGCCGGTGGTGCCCCCTGAGGAAGGGCGCCGCAGGCGCTCCGGGGCGGCTACATATGGTCCACTTCGGACGGCAGCTTGTAGAAGGTCGGGTGGCGGTACACCTTGTCCTCCATCGGGTCGAAGTACATGTCCTTGTCGCCGGGATCGCTGGCCACGATGTGGTCGCTGCGCACGACCCACACGCTGCAGCCCTCCTGGCGGCGGGTGTAGACGTCGCGCGCGAGCTGGATCGCCATCTGCGGGTCGGCCGCGTGCAGGCTGCCGCAGTGCTTGTGGTCGAGGCCCGACTTGGAGCGGATGAACACCTCCCACAGCGGCCCCTCGTTGGCCGCCGGCTTCTCGAGTGCGCTGCCGGTCTTCACGGTAGTCATAGGACCCCCTTGGCGCTGCGCGCCGTGCCCCCATGGGGGAATTCGCCCTTGAGGCGGCTCTGCGGGCTCATGCGGCCTCCTGTCGGGTGGCTTGCTTTCGGGCATGTGCGAGTGCGGCCTCGCGCACCCAGGCGCCGTCGTCCCAGGCCTTCACGCGGGTGGCCAGCCGGTCGCGATTGCACGGGCCATCGCCGGCCACCACCCGCCAGAACTCGGACCAGTCGATCGGCCCGAAGTCGTGGTGGCCGCGCTCGGCGTTCCACTTCAGCAGCGGGTCGGGCAGCGTGACGCCGAGCACCTTGGCTTGCTCGGCCGTGGCGTCGACGAACTTCTGGCGCAGCGTGTCGTTGCTGACGCGCTTGATGCCCCACCGCATGCCCTGCGCCGAATTCGGGCTCTGGTCGTCGGGCGGGCCGAACATCATCAGACACGGCCACCACCAGCGGTCCACCGCGTCCTGCACCATCGCTTTCTGCTCGGGCGTGCCCTCGCGCATCATTACCAGCAACGAGTCGAAGCCCTGGCGCTGGTGGAAGCTCTCTTCGCGGCAGACGCGGATCATCGCGCGCGCGTACGGTGCGTAGCTGCAGCGGCAGATGGGCACCTGGTTCATGATCGCGGCGCCGTCGACCAGCCAGCCGATGGTGCCGATGTCGGCCCAGGTCAGCGTGGGGTAGTTGAAGATCGAGCTGTACTTGGCCTTGCCGGCATGCAGTGCGTCGATCATCTGGTCGCGGCTGGTGCCCAGCGTCTCGGCGGCGGCGTACAGGTACAGGCCGTGGCCACCTTCGTCCTGCACCTTGGCGAGCAGGATCGCCTTGCGCTTGAGCGTCGGCGCGCGCGTGATCCAGTTGCCCTCGGGCAGCATGCCGACGATCTCGGAGTGGGCGTGCTGGCTGATCTGGCGCAGCAGCGTCTTGCGATAGTGATCGGGCATCCAGTCCTTGGCCTCGATGAAGTCGCCGGCGTCGATCTTGGCGTCGAAGCGGCGCTCGAGCTCCGCCTCCTCGACCGTGCGCACCGCCTTGCGCTCGTCCTTTGGTCCTGTGTCCATCGATTGCGTGTACATCACGATCCTTTCTATTTCGACCAGGTGGCCGCCGCGGATCCGCCTATGCCGGGCCGGTGGCGGCGCTCCTATGAGGCAGAGGCGCCGCAGGCGCTACGGGGGTGGTTCATTTCGGTCTCTTGTCGATGACGCGACGCGCTTTGCCGACCAGCGTGCGTTCGATCGATTCGGGTGCGCCCACGCTCACCGTGGTGCTGACGCCGATCAGCGTCTTGATGCGTTGCTGCAGCGCCTGCGCGATCGGCGCGCGATCGGCGCCGACGTGGCCGGCCTGCAGTTCGCACAGCACCTGCATCTCGTCGAGCGCACCGGAGCGGGTGACGACCAGCTGGTATTGCCCCGACAGCTGGCCCTGCCGCAGCACCAGCTCCTCGATCTGCGTCGGGAACACGTTGACGCCGCGGATGATCAGCATGTCGTCGCTGCGGCCGACGATCTTGCCCATGCGGCGCATCGCGCGCGACGTCGGCGGCAGCAGGCGCGTCAGGTCGCGCGTACGGTAGCGGATGACCGGCAGCGCCTCCTTGGTGAGCGTAGTGAACACGAGCTCGCCCTCCTGCCCGTCGGCCACCACCTCGTCAGTCTCGGGATCGATGATCTCCGGGTAGAAATGGTCTTCCCAGATCACCGGGCCGTCCTTGCTCTCGATGCATTCGCAGGCGACGCCCGGGCCCATCACCTCACTCAGGCCGTAGATGTCGACCGCGTCGATGCCGGCACGCACCTCGATGTCGTGGCGCATCGCCTCGGACCACGGCTCGGCGCCAAAGATGCCGATCTGCACGCTCATCGACTTGGGGTCGATGCCCAGCCGTTCGAACTCCTCGATGATCACCTGCATGTAGCTCGGCGTGACCATGATGACGTGCGGCTCGAAGTCGCGAATCAGCTGCACCTGCTTCTCGGTCTGTCCGCCGCCCATCGGCACCACGGTGCAGCCCAGCCGTTCGGCGCCGTAGTGCGCGCCCAGCCCGCCGGTGAAGAGGCCGTAGCCGTACGCCACGTGCACGATGTCGCCGGCGCGGCCGCCGGCGGCGCGGATCGAGCGCGCGCCCAGGTCGGCCCAGGTGTCGATGTCGTTCTTGGTGTAGCCCACCACGGTGGGCTTGCCGGTGGTGCCCGACGACGCGTGGATGCGCACCACCTGCTCGCGCGGCACCGCGAACATGCCGAACGGATAGTTGTCGCGCAGATCCTTCTTCGCAGTGAATGGAAACTTCGCCAGATCCGCCAGCTGCTTCATGTCGCCCGGGTGCACGCCCTTGGCGTCGAACGCGCGGCGGTAGTGCGGCACGTTGTCGTAGGCGTGCTTCACTGTCCACTGCAGGCGCTTGAGCTGCAGCGCAGTCAGTTCGTCGCGGCTGGCGGTCTCGATCGGCTCCAGGTCGCCGGGGCGGGGTTGCTTCACGGGCATCGGTCGTCTCCTGTCTTGTCGCTCAGCCCGTCACCGCGGGCTTGCCCTTCATCGTGTGCGAACGGCCGCGGAACAGCGCGACGCGCTCGCCGCGCTGGTTGGTCACCTCGCAGTCGTAGACACCGGTGCGGCCGGCCCTGGACACCTCGACGCAGCGCGCCGTCATCACGTCGCCGGCGCGGCCCGGGGCCAGCAGCTCGATCGCGAAGCCGGAGGCCACGGTGAATTCGTTGTACGAGTTGCAGGCGTAGGCGAAGGCCGAATCGGCCAGCGTGGTGATCAGGCCGCCGTGGCAGATGTCGTGGCCGTTGAGCATGTCGTCGCGCACGGTCATGCGCAGTGTGGCGTGCCCAGGCGCGATGCTCTCGACTGTCATGCCCAGGCTCTTGGACGCGCGATCGTTGCGGTACATGCCGTCGCGCACGCGCTCGGCCAGCTGCTGCGCCTGCCGCTCAGCCATGGAAGCTTCCGTTCGCATGCGTCAGCCGCGACAGCAGCGGCGCGCGGCGGTAACGCACCTCGCCGTAGTGCGCCTGCAGATTCGCCAGCACCGCCGACACGCGGGCGGCGCCGATGGCGTCAGCCCAGGCCAACGGGCCGATCGGATAGGCGGTGCCCAGGCGCATCGCGATGTCGATGTCGGCGGCGCGTGTGCCGGTCCAGGTCATCACGTCGGCGGCCTCGTTGGCCAGGCAGCACACGGTGCGCATCACCACCAGGCCGGCCACGTCGTCGAGTGCGATCAGCTCGATCTTCGCGGCGGCACACAGGGCCGCCAGGTCGGCCCGCTTGCCGGCGGCGTTGGCGCTGGCGGCTGCGCCGAGCACGGTGGTGGTGGTGAAGTCGCGCGCCAGATCGAGCAGCAGCATGCCCGCCTTGTGGTTGGCCGCGCGCTCAGCGGCGGTGCGCCCGTCGGTGAGCGCCACGCGCACCTCGCCGATCGACGCCATCTCGGCCGGCAGCCGTTCGTCGCGCAGCACCGAGATGCCGGCCGTACGCAGGCGGTCGACCCAGGACGCAAGCAGGCCCATGTCGGCCGCGACCCGCAGTTGCGGCGCGCTCTCCGATGGCGCGACACCCGGCGCAGAGGGTTTGGCGACCTGCGTGCCATAGGTGTAGAAGCCGCGGCCGCTCTTGCGGCCGAAGCGACCGCTGCGCACCATTTCCTGCTGGATCACGTGCGGCGCATACCGCGGGTCGTAGGCGGTGGCCTGGAACACCGACTCGGTGACCGACAGGTTGACGTCAATGCCGATCAGATCCATCAGCTCGAACGGGCCGAGCGCAAAGCCGCCGGCCTCGCGCTGCAGGCGGTCGATCGCCGCGATCTCGGCGATGCGTTCGGCGCGCAGGCGCAGCCCTTCGGCGTAGTACGGCCGTGCGACACGGTTGACGATGAATCCCGGCGCGTTGGGCGCGTCGACACTCGCCTTGCCCCAGGCCTGCGACAGCGCGTGCAATGCCGCTACCAGGGCGGGGTCGGTCTCGACGCCGGCGATGATTTCCACCAGCTTCATGCGCGTGGGCGGATTGAAGAAGTGCCAACCGACCACTCGCTGCGGCGCCTTCAGCCCCTGCGCGACCGCGGTGATCGAGATCGATGAGGTGTTGGTCGCGAGCACCGCGCCGGCCCCCAGCACGCCCTCGAGGGCACGAAACAGCGCCTGCTTCGGCTCGAGCTTCTCGACGATGGCCTCCACCGCAAGGCCGCAGCCCTCGAGCGCCTCGATGCGGTCGACCGCGGTAATGCGTTCCAGCGTGGCCGCGCGCTCGTGGGCGTCGAGCTTGCCGCGCTGCACGGCACCGTCCAGGTCGGCTGCGATGCGTTCAATGGCCTTGGCCGCCGCGCCGGCCTGCGCGTCGAACAGCATCACCGCGTGCCCGTTCTGCGCCGCCAGCTGCGCGATGCCGCCTCCCATGCTGCCCGCTCCGATGACGGCGACGCGCGTGTTCTTGTCGATCGATGGACTCATGCGATGCAGACCTCTTGTAGGGACGCTTGACGATGGGCAAACACTTTAGACCGACCGGTCGGTAGATTCTATAGTGGGGTAATCTGCCCGTCCGAAATGACCCCACACAGCATGCGCGTGCCCGACCACAACGACAAGACCTCGCAGGTCGACGACGAACGGGTACTGGCCGTCGAGCCGCTGCCGCCGCCGGAACAGCTGATCCGCTTCTTTCCGGTGGCTGGCGGGCCGATCGAGGGTTTCGTGGCGGCCAGCCGCGACCGCGTGCGGCGCATCGTGCACGGCCTGGGCGACCGGCTGCTGGTGGTGATCGGGCCCTGCTCGGTGCACGAGCCGCGCTCGGCGATGGCGTACGCACAGCGCCTGGCCGCGCTGCGGCCCGAGCTCGAGGACGCGCTCGAGATCGTGATGCGCGTGTACTTCGAGAAGCCGCGCACCACCGTCGGCTGGAAGGGCCTGATCAACGACCCGCACCTGGACGGCACTTTCCGCATCAACGAAGGTTTGCGCATTGCGCGCGCGCTGCTGATCGACATCAACGGGCTCGGCGTGCCGGCCGGCGGCGAGCTGCTCGACACCTCGAGCCCGCAGTACATGGCCGACCTGCTGAGCTGGGGCGCGATCGGTGCGCGCACCACCGAGAGCCAGGTGCACCGCGAGCTGGCCAGCGGCTTCTCGGCGGCGATCGGCTTCAAGAACAGCACCGAAGGCAACGTGCGGGTGGCGATCGACGCGGTCATCGCGGCGAGCCAGCCGCACAGCTTTCTGGGCGTGCACAAGAACGGCCAGATCGCGATGGTGCATACAGCCGGCAACCCCGACGGCCACGTGATCCTGCGCGGCGGCACGACGCCGAACTACGACGCCGCCAGCGTGGCAGCCGCCTGCGACACGCTGGAGAAGGCGACGCGCCAGCCGGGCGTGATGGTCGACTGCTCGCACGGCAACAGCGAGAAGAGCCACACGAAGCAGATCGGGGTCGTGCGCGACGTGGCCCGGCAGGTGGCGCAAGGCAGCCGCCAGGTGTTCGGCGTGATGATCGAGAGCCATCTCGTCGCCGGCGCTCAAAGCTTCAAGCCCGGCCATACCGACCGCCGCGCCCTCACCTACGGCCAGAGCATCACCGACGCCTGCATCGGCTGGGACGAATCGGCGGCGCTGCTCGGCGAGCTGGCCGATGCGGTGCGAATGCGCCGCGCGCGGGTCGGCGGCGCATGACAAGGCCGCTCGGCCGGCGTCGCGCGCTGGCGCTTGCCGCCGGCGCCGCGCTGGCGCTGCCGATGCTCGGTTGCAGCGCGGGCGACAACACGTCGACCGGCCCCAAGCGCTCCTGGCGCATGGGCTTTTCCAGCCTGCCGCCGCGGCAGACCCTCGACGACGTGATCCGCACGATCGACACCTGGAGCCCGCGCGCCGAGCTCGCGATCATTCACGAGGAACTGCCGTGGACCGATCTGCTCAGTGGCCTGTCGGCCGATGCGATCCTGGCGCGCGACAAGGTCGGCCTGGTCGACTACTACCGCCGCGTCAAGGGCCTGCAGCTGGTGTTCGTCGGCGACCTGAGCGACGGCCTGTCGCGTGCGGAAGAAGCGCCGCAACTGCGCGCGCTTGGCCGCAGCATCGCCGAGGTCGCCGTGCAACAGGTCTACCGCGAGTACGTCGAAGCGGTGGTGCGCGTGCTGCGTCCCGAGTTCATGGGCCTGGCCGCCGAGACCAACCTGATCCGCGCCGCGGCGCCGGGCATCTATGCCTCGGTGAAGACGGCGGCCAACCTGGCCGCGGGTGACGTGCTGCGCAGCGGCCGGGCCACCACGCTGTTCGTCAGCGTGCAGGTCGAGACCGCGTGGGGACGGCTCGGCGGCACCGGCGCGTTCGCCGGCATCGCCATCGACCGCGCCGACTTTCCATTCATGCAGATGATCGGGCTGTCGTCGTACCCCTACTTCGCGTATCCGACGCCCGAGGACATACCGGCCGACTACTACACCCGCGTCGTCGCCGGCGCGCCGGGTCTGCCGGCCATGGTGGTCGAAGGCGGCTGGCCGAGTGCCGGTGCCAGTGCCAACGGCCAGACTTTCGTGTCGTCGCCCGCGCTGCAGGCGCGCTACGTCACGCGGCACGCCGCCCTGCTCGACAACGTCGGCGCGCTCGGCTGGCTGCAGCTGGAGTTCGCCGACATCGACGTCGCGGCACTCACGCCGCCGCTGCCGCCCAACCTGCCGCTGTTCGTCACGCTGGGGCTGGTGGACAGCCAGTTCGACGCCAAGCCCGCACTGGCGCAATGGGACGCATTGTTCGCGCGGCCGCGCTGAACGCCGCGGCGCGAGCGATACTGCAGCCATGAAGTCACGAACCCCCGAGCCCAAGTCTTCGACCCCCGCGCCGGCGCCAGCGCCGTCGCCGAGCGACAGCGCGCCGGCCACCGACGCGACCCAGGCAGCCATGCCGAAACCGGCCCCGGCCAAGCCGAGTAACGCGCGCAAGGGGCCGGCGCCGAAGGGCCGTCACCGCTGGTAGCTGGTCACGAGCGGTGAAACCGGTCATGCACCGCGGGTTGACATGATCAAGCGGCGCAGCGTCGTACGCGCCATGGCTCTCGGTGCGGCCTCGCTCGCGCGGGCGCAGCCGACTGGGAAGCCGGCCCGCATCGGCGTGCTGCGACCAGCCCCCGATGACGCGGTGTTCCGGCGCAGTTTCCAGCCTTTCATCCAGGCCCTGCATGACGCGAAACTCGACGATGGCGCCAATCTCGCCATCGTCTACCGCGTGCGCCCCGGTTCGGACGGCGAGGCGCGGACGATGGCCGACGAACTGGTGAAAAGCGGCGTCGACGCCATCCTTGCGGTGGGACCGGCCGGGGTGCGCGCCGCGTCGCGCGCGACATCGAGCGTCCCCATCGTCGCAGTCGACCAGACCAGCGACCCGGTCGAAGCAGGCTTTGCTGCCAGCCTGGCCCGGCCCGGCGGCAACGTCACCGGGCTGTTCGTCGACTTCCCGGAACTGAGCGGCAAGTACGTGCAGCTGCTGAAGGAGCTGTTGCCCGGACTGCAGCGTGCGGCGATGCTGTGGGATCCGGCCACCGGACCGTTTCACCTGCGCGCCATCGAGACCGCCGCGGCTGCACTTCACGTGTCGATCGTGCAGTGCCCGGCGCGACGGGCAGACGACATCGCGGCGGCCGTGCAGTCGGCCACAACGCAGCAAGCACAGGCGCTGCTGTCAGGCAACTCGCCAATTTTCAACTCGTCCAAGAAGCGGGTGGCCGAGCTGGCCTTGGCGCAGCGGCTGCCAACGCTGATGCCCTACCCCGACTTCGTCGACGACGGCGGATTGATGTCGTATGGCGTCTACGTGAGCAGCATGTTCCAGCAGGCCGGCGCGGTGATGGCCAAGGTGCTGCGAGGCACGAAGCCGCAGGACATCCCAATCGAACGCCCCACCCGAACCGAGCTTGCCATCAACCGGACCACCGCCAAGGCACTGGGGTTGACGATCCCCGCGTCGATGTTGGCCCGCGTCGACCGCGTGGTCGACTGAGCGTCGAGCTGGCGTCAGACCACGGTCGAAGGGTCGACTTCGCAGGCCAGCGTGCGGCCGCCGCCGGCCCACGGCACCTCGCCCGCGCCCTGCCACTGCTGCACGCGATAGAGCATCGCGAAGGACATCGCAGGCGCCGCCTGCCCCAGGCCGCCGACGAGCTCGGCGCCGCGCCGCACGGCGTCGATGCACTGCGCCGGCAGGTTCAGGTGGTACGGGTTGCGCGCCACCTCGCCGACGTGGCAGGCCACCGCGCCGGCCAGCCGCGCGACGTCGTCGACTGTCAGTTGCACCATCAGGTTAGGGTTTGGTAACGTCCCCCAGTACTCGGTGTGCACCGTCGCCGGCTGCAGCCGCCCGCCGACCTCGCGCAAGGCAGCGAGCGCGAGCGCGTGCGTGCCCACATGCGCCGGCTGCACGTCGCCGGCATGCGGAAAGAACAGAGCGCGCGGCCGCCACTGCAGCAGGGCTTGCGCGACGGTCTGTACGCAGCGCCGCCAGTGCGCGGGCGCGCTTTGCTGCAGTGATGGCTCCAGCCGGCCCTCGGCCTCGTGCACGGCGGGCAGCAGCTCGAAGCCCAGGCTCGCGCAACACGCCTGCAGCTCGCGCCAGCGGCGCGGCCGCTGGTCCATGGCGCTGCCGAGCGTGACCGGAAGGTTCACCACGCGCCACCCCGCCTCGCTGCGCAAGCGCAGCGGCAAGCCACCGGTGAGTGCCTCGTCGTCCGGATGCGGTGACAGCAGCAGCGCCACCGGCGCACCAGGTGCCGGCGCGGGCGGCGCCAAGGGCGCCACTTCCGACTCGACCCCGTCACGGCGCAGCCGCTCGAAGGCCTGTACGTACCGGAGCAGGTCGACGCTCATCGGGAACCACCCACCGTCAACGCGGCGCCTGGCTGATCTCCTTGTCCCAGCGGCCGATCAGCCGCGTACGCTCCTCCTTGGAGCCGAACTTCTTCAGGTCGTAGTCGATGAACTTCATCTGCGCAGCCGGCGGCATCAGCGGATGCAGCGGCGTGTCCTTGTGCGACGGAATCGTGAACGAGCCCGACGCCGCGGCCAGCGCCTGCGCGGCGGGCGTGAGCTGCCACTCGTAGAAGCGGCGTGCGGCGTCGGCGTTGCGCGCGCCCTTCACCAGGCTCATCGCGCCGACCTCGTAGCCGGTGCCTTCGCAGGGCACGAGCGTCTTCACCGGCAGGCCCTGCTTGGCCTCGCCGGCGGCCAGCGCGAGGAAGCCGATCGCCACGCCGGCCTCGCCGCGACCCACGTTCTTCACGGGCCCGGCGCCCGAGCGCGTGTACTCGGTGGTGTTGCGATGCAGCGCCAGCATGTATTCGAAGGCCTTGTCCTCGCCGAACAGCTGCACGAAGGTCACGATCGCCGTGTAGGCGGTGCCCGAGCTGTTGGGGTTGGAGTTTTGCAGTTCGCCCTTGTAGTCGGCGCGCGTCAGGTCCTTCCAGCACGCGGGCACCGGCAGCTTCTTCTTGGCCAGCACCTCAGGGTTGTAGGCGATGCCCAGCGGGCCGAGGTACACGGCCACGGCCTTGCCGCCCGCGGCACGCGCGAGCGGCGCGGCCCAGGGCTGCAGCTTGCCGGCTTCGGGCGAGGTATAGGGCGCGGTCAGGTCCTGCTCGGCGGCCTGGATGTGCGGGTCGGCTGTGCCGCCGAACCACAGGTCGGTCTTCGGGTTCGCGCGTTCGGCGTTCAGCT
>Ga0075356_1000212_pt1 | contig 11045 bp, 11 predicted proteins | sample WestPond_Cattail_FD_120073 | JGI IMG/M metagenome (GOLD analysis project Ga0075356, IMG submission 120073) | Natural and restored wetland microbial communities from the San Francisco Bay, California, USA, that impact long-term carbon... | ecosystem: Environmental > Terrestrial > Soil > Wetlands ... | reverse complement strand
GTCTCCGCCAGCGGCTCCTCGCGGCGCCCGCAACCGACCACGGCGGCGCCGAGGCGCGCAAGCTCCAGCGCCGTCTCGCGCCCCAGGCCGCTGCCGGCACCGGAGACGACGCACACCTGCCCCTCGAGCAGGTCGGGCTTGAATATCCGCGAACGGGAACCTTCGGTCATAAGCCGCGCGCAAGCCTATAGCCGACCTGGACCCAGGTAATGTCACCTGGCGATGAAGGTGCGGGTCGAGCCCAAACCGCTGCACGAGCCCCTTGCCGGCGGCACTCCCGGCGCGACGGTCACGGTCGAACCGATCGTCGCCGGCCGGGTCACCTGGCCACAGACGATGATGGAGCGCCCGGGCGGGCGCTTCGAGACGCTGAAGCTGGTCCGCTCCCTGCTCACCGGCGAGCCGGCCGCGACCGTGCCCGTCCCCGCCTTCCTGATCCGCCACCCCAGCGCTGGCGCGATCCTGGTCGACACCGGCCTGCACCCCTCGATCGCGACCGACGGCAAGGAGAACTTCGGCGGCCTCGGGGCGAGGATCGGCAAGCCCGACCTCGACGCGGGCGAGGATGTGCCCGCCCAGCTGCGCGACCGCGGCCTCGACCCCGGCGAGATCCCGGTCGTGGTGATGACCCACATGCACCTCGACCACTCCTCGGCGATCTCGGAGTTCCCCAACTCGACCTTCATCCTCAGCGAAGCCGAGTGGGAGTCCGCCGCGACCGGCCCGCGACCGCTGCTCAACGGCTATCGGCGCACCCACTTCGACTACGCCTTCGACTACCGGACGGTCGACTTCGACCGCGGCGGGATCGACTCCTACGCGACCTTCGGCCGCTGCTTCGACCTCTTCGGCGACGGCTCGATCCGGCTCGCCTTCACCCCGGGGCACAGCGCCGGCCACATCTCTGTGATCGCCCACCTCGCCAGCAACGACTTCGTGATCGGCGGCGACGCCACCTACACCCAGGCACAGCTCGAGGGCACCGCGCCGCTGGCGCCACGCCCCTTCGACGCCCACAACTACCGCCGCTCGCTGCAGGAGCTGAAGCTGTTCAGGCGCGAGTTCCCCGACGCGGTCGTCACCCCTGGCCACGACCCCGAGTTCTACGCCGGTCTCAACGCCCGTTACGAGTAGCCAGCCCGGCGTACATCTCCCGCACCGGCGCAAAGATCCGCTCGGCCACCTCGAGCTGGCGCTCGCGACTCGGCGCCGCCTCGGTCGGGAGCTCGATCGGCTCGCCGAACTGCACGGTCACCTTGGGGAACCGGAAGCGCTTCCAGCTGCGCACCTTCTCGGAGCCCTGGATCGCGACCGGGACCACGGGCGCGCCGGATTCGAGCGCGATGCGGCCGATACCCGGCTTTACCTCGCCCAGCTCGCCGCTGCGCGAGCGCCCGCCCTCGGCGTAGACGAGCAGCATCCCGCCCTGTTCGAGGATCGTCAGGGCGGTCTTCATCGACTCCTCGTCGCCGTGGCCGCGGCGGACCGGGAAGACACCGCCGTGCTTGTAGATGTAGGTGAGCACGGGCGGGCCGAACATCTGCGACTTCGCCATGAAGCGCACCTGGCGTCGCAGGTAGAGGCCGACGAAGAAGTGGTCCATCTGACTGAAGTGGTTGGGGGCGAGGATCAGGGCTCCCGACTTCGGCACGTTCTCGACCCCGATCGCCCGCGTGCGGTAGATCAGCAGCGTCGGAAGCGAGACGATCGCACGGACAAGCGGATAGGTCCAGCCGACTCCCTTGCGTGCAGCCGCGTGGAACTGGTCGAAGTACTCGGCGGGACGTTCGTCCCTGTAGACCTGTGGCTTCATGTCGGACATAGGCGCGACGGCTCCCCTCCCGCCGACGGGCCTCAAAGCGGAGACATCTGCCGCTTTCGGTCCCGTCGGCCCCGAGATTGGGCTGACTTTCGTCCTCGCCTACCCCTGCTGGTGCCGGCGGTTACGCCGAGGCCCCACCAGCCTCCGGGGCGGCCCAGCCCTTCGCCCGCTCCAGCGCCCGGTGCCAGCCGGCGAGCAGCGACTCGCGCTCGTCCGCACCCATCGCCGGCTCGTAGCGCGCCGCCTCTCGCCACATCTCCCCCACCTGCTCCAGGGTCCAGCGCCCGGTCGCGATCCCGGCCAGGTAGGCGGCGCCGAGGGCGGTCGTCTCGGCGACCTCGGGCACGACCACATCGGCCCCGAGCACGTCGGCCTGGAACTGCATCAGCCAGCGGTTGGCGACGGCGCCGCCGTCGGCCTTCAGCACCGCGAGCCGCTCTCCCGACGCCGCCTCCTGGGCGCGCACCGCATCGACCGTCTGGTAGGCGATCGCCTCCAGCGCCGCCCGCGCGAGGTGAGCCCGGCCGCTGCCGCGGGTAAGGCCGACGATAGTGCCCCTCGCGTAGGGATCCCAGTGCGGCGAGCCGAGCCCGGTAAGCGCCGGGACAAAGTAGACGCCCTCGTTGGAATCCAGCGAAGCGGCCAGAGCCTCCGTCTCCGCGGCCCCCTCGACAACCCCAAGCCCATCCCGCAACCACTGCACCGCCGCCCCGGTAACGAAAATCGAAGCCTCCAGCACGTAATCCACCCCCAGCGCGGGGGCCGACGGGCCGATACGTCGAGGCTGCCTTGACGTATCGGCCCGTCGGCCCCGGTCGGAGGGGTCGGTAGTGCAGGCGACCGTAGACAGGAGGCCCGCTACCGGCTCGGGTGCTTCGGGGCCCGTGTTTAGGAGGACGAAGCTGCCGGTGCCGTAGGTGTTCTTCGCCGTCCCCGCCGTGTGACAGGCCTGGCCGAAGAGGGCCGCCTGCTGGTCGCCGGCGATCCCCGCCACCGGCACCTCGCCGCCGAACTCGGACGTCGTGCCATATATGTGGGCCGAGGGCAGCGGCTCGGGCAGCTGCGCCGGGTCGACGCCGAGCAGGGCACAGAGCTCCTCGTCCCAGGCGAGCCGGCGGATGTCGAAGAGCATCGTCCGCGAGGCGTTTGTGTGGTCGGTGGCGTGGCGCCCGGTCAACTTGAAGAGCAGCCAGGAGTCGATCGTGCCGAAGGCGGCCCGCTCGGCGCCCTCGACGTTGCGCAGCAGCCACTCGATCTTGGTCGCCGAGAAGTAGGGGTCGAGGACGAGCCCGGTGCGCTCGCGCACCAGCGGCTCATGCCCGGCGGCGCGGAGCTCGTCGCAGCGCTCCGCCGTGCGCCGGTCCTGCCAGACCAGCGCCCGGTGCAACGGCTCGCCGCTCGCCGGATCCCAGGCGAGAACGGTCTCGCGTTGGTTGGCGATCCCGATCCCGTCGAGGTCGGCGCCCCGGATGCCGGCGCCGGCGATCGCCTCCACGGCGACGCGGCGGGTGACGTCCCAGATTTCGGCCGCGTCGTGCTCGACCCAGCCCGGTCGCGGGAAGTGCTGCTCGAACTCCGAGTAGGCGCGGCCGGCGATCCACCCCTCCTCGTCGAAGACCAGGCAGGTGGTCCCGGACGTCCCCTGGTCGATCGCGAGGATCACGGCGCCTCCCCGCGAGCGATCATCGAGGGATACGGGACGCATCGAGAGCCAAGGAGCGCCAGACTACCGCGAGTGAACGTTGTAGCCGAACCGACGACAGCCGGGCTGGCGGAGCAGGCGCGGCTGGCCCAGGCCGGAGAGGCCTCCGCCGTCGAGCTGGTGACCGCGGCGTTGGAGCAAGCCCAGGCGACCCAACAGACCCTGAATGCCTTTCGCGTCATCCGTGACGAGGAAGCGCTGGCCGAGGCCGAGGAAGCAGACCGCCGGCTCGCCGCCGGCGACGACGGGCCGCTGCTCGGCGTTCCGGTGGCGATCAAGGACGACGTAGACCTGGCCGGCCAGACGACGCCGTTCGGCTGTGGCGGCGGCCGGCCCGCCGCGCGCGACGCCGAGGCGGCCAGGCGCCTGCGCGCGGCGGGCGCAATCGTGATCGGCAAGACCCACGCGCCCGAGGTCGGCCAGTGGCACTTCACCGAGACGCCCCTGCACGGCGCCACCCGCAACCCGTGGAACACCGATCACACGCCCGGCGGCTCCAGCGGCGGCGCCGCGGCTGCGGTGGCGGCAGGCGTCGTCCCCGCCGCGATCGGCTCCGACGGCGCCGGCTCGATCCGCATCCCCGCCGCCTGGACCGGGCTGGTCGGCCTGAAGCCCCAGCGCGGGCGCGTCTCCACCTGGCCCGACGCCGAGGCCTTCAACGGGCTCAGCTGTTACGGCCCGCTGACCCGCAGCGTCGGCGACGCCGCCCTGCTGCTCGACGCCGTCCACGGCAACGTCCCCGCCGACCTGCACAAGCCGCAGCCGCCCAGCGAGCCCTTCGCCGACGCGGCGGCCCGGGAGCCGGGACGGCTGCGCGTCGCCCTCTCCTTCGCCACGCCTTTCGGCGTCCCCGACAAGGTCGACCCCGAACACCGCGCCGCGATCGAAGCCTTCGCGAAGCGGCTCGGCGAGCTCGGCCACGAAGTCTTCCCCGCCGACCCCGACTACGGCATGGTCGGCCCCGCGATCATCCCGCGCGGCATGGCCGGGGTCGCCGAATGGCTCGACGCCCACGGCGAAGACCGCGGCGCCCTGGAGCCGCGCACCCGCGTCCACGCTCGCCTCGGCAGGGCCCTGAGCGGCGCGCCGCATCGCATCTCGCGCGCCGCCGAGCCCGGCCTGCGCCGCCGGGTCGGCCGCGTCTTCGAGCGCTGCGACGTCGTCCTCACTCCGACCACGGCGAAGCCCCCGCCCCGCATCGGCGCCCTCGAAGGCCGCGGCTACTGGGCGACCAGCACCACGGCAAGCGCCACCTGTCCCTTCGCCTTCGCCTGGAACGTGGTCGGCTGGCCCGCGATCAGCGTCCCCGCCGGCCTCACCGCCGACGGCCTGCCGATCGGCGCCCAGCTACTCGGGCGGGAAAACGACGAGGCGACCCTGCTCTCCCTCGCCGCCTCGATCGAGCGAGCCGAAGCGGGCGCTTAGAAACACCGGGCAATCTTTCCGCAGCGGGTGTACGGTCAGTGCCAGGCAGGCTCAATTCGAGTAAAGGAGCCCCAAATGGGAGCTGAGGTAAAGCGGTTCGATTCACCCGACGAGACGCGTCCGTTCGAGGGCAAGGGACAGGCGAAAGTCGTGCAGCTGGCCGGCCACGCGGTCGCCGAAGGCACGTTCGAGGCCGGCTGGAAGTGGTCGGAGAACGTCAAGCCGATCGCTGGCACCGACTCCTGCCAAGTCGCGCACTTCGGCTACGTCCTCTCCGGCAGCATGCGCATATATATGGACGACGGCTCCGAGATCGAGGCCAAGGCTGGCGACATCGTCGCGATCCCGCCCGGCCACGACGCCGAGGTACCCGGTCCCGAGGCCTGCGTGATGATCGACTTCGGCGAGATCGGCGACTACGCGAAACGCGACTGAGCTCAGTCGCGGCGACGGCGAGACAGGTAGACGGAAACGAAGTCGCGCAGCTGCCGGCCGCGGTGGACGAAGCCGCCAAAGCTGCGGCCGGTGGCACGGTGGGACAGGTCGAGCTCGTACTCGCCGACCCGGTAGCCGGCGCGGACCGCGTCCACCGTCATCCCGATCTCCATGCCGTAGCCACGGGCGAAGGGAAGCGATGCGCGCAGCATCTCCGCGCGCATCGCTCGCTGGCCGGAGATCGGCGCCTCCGCCTCGAAGCCGCAGCGCCGCCGGATAGCCCAGCGGGCAAAGCCCAGCGCCAGGCCGAAGCCGCCGCCGACCCGGCGGCCGAAGGCCGCCACGGCGAGGTCGCACTCCCCCGCCTCGACCGCCGCGACCAGCGGCGTCAGCCGCGCGGCCGAGCCGCCGAGGTCCCCGTCGCAGAGCAGGACTAGCCGCGGCGCGTCTCCCCCGCTCAGCGCCGCTTCCGCCGCGGCGGTCACGTTCGCCCCCTTGCCGTGCGGGCGCCCGCGGCTGACCACCCTCGCCCCCGCCGCCATCGCCACCTCGGCGGTGCCGTCGGTCGAGGCGTCGTCGGCAACCCAGACGGCCGCATCCGGGAAGGCGCCGCGAAGCGCCGCGACCGTCCCCCCGACCCGGTCCGCCTCGTCGCGAGCGGCCACGATCACCGCGAGAGCGTCGGTTCGGTTCCCGGCCACGACACGACATTCTGCCTCCGCAGCCCCACTTCCCTCTTCGCGGTCGTCATTTCATCCGGGGAGCGGTTGAAATGACGACCGCGGGGCGGAGGCGCGGAGGGCACCGGAGCAATGGATATTGTGCCGCGCCATGGCAGACATCGAGGCGCACATCACAGGCAACGTCTGGAAAATCGAGGTCGCGGTCGGGGACACGGTCGAGGACGGCGACACAGTCGTCATCCTCGAGTCGATGAAGATGGAGATCCCGGTCGAGGCCGAAGACGACGGCACCGTCAAGGAGATCCGCTGCGAGGAGGGTCAGTCGGTCAGCGAAGGCGACGTCCTCGTCGTACTGGAGTAGAGGCCCGATGGAAGAGCGTCTCGCGGGCGGCAAGCTGATCCTCGACTCGCCCGCCGAGGCGGTCGTCCGGCTGCGCATCTCCAACCCCGAGCGCCGCAACGCCCTCGACCACGAGATCCTCGACGCCCTCGCCGAGACGGTGCCGCGCCTCGACCGTGGGATCGAGACTCGCTGCCTGCTGATCACCGGCGCGCCGCCGGTCTTCTCGGCCGGCTACGACATCGCCTCGATCCCCGAGGAGACCTTCGAGCGCGACGCCGAGGCGCTCGTCGCCCACCCCTTCCCGGCCGCGCTGGAGGCGATCGCAAGCCACCCCTGGCCGACGGTGGCGGCGCTGAACGGCCACTGCATCGGCGGTGGGCTGGAGCTCGCGATCACCTGCGACCTGCGGATCTGCGCCGCCGGCGCAAAGCTGGGGATGCCGCCGGTCAAGCTCGGCCTCGTCTACGGTCACACCGGCCTGCGCAAGTTCCTCGACACGGTCGGCCTGGCGCGCACCAAGGAGCTCTTCCTCACCGGCCGCAACTTCGAGGCCACCCGCGCCGAGGAGATCGGCCTCGTCCACGAAGTCGTCGAGGCCGAGCGGCTGGAACAGGCCGCGATCGAGCTGGCTGCCGAGATCGCCGCCAACGCACCGCTCTCGATGCGGGGCAACAAGAGTGCGATCGACCTGCTCAACGCCTCGCCGATCCTGACCGAGCAGAAGGAGGCCGGGCTGATCGCCCTGCGCGAGTCGTGCTTCTCCTCCGAGGACCTGCGCGAGGGCATCCGGGCCTTCGCCGAGAAGCGCAAGCCCGAGTGGCAGGGACGGTGAGCTCGGCCGCCAAGCAGCTCGCCGCCGCCGATCCGACGATGGCGGCGCTGATCGAGCGCCTCGGCGCGATCGACCTGGAGACGCGGCTGCGGCGGCGCAGCGAGGAGCGGCCGCCCGATGCCTACGGGGCGCTGCTGCGGGCGATCGTCGGCCAGCAGCTCTCGACCAAGGCGGCGCGGACGATCTACGGCCGCATCCTCGAGATCTTCGAGGGCACGACGCCCTCTCCGGAGCAGCTGCTGGAAGCCGACGAAGCGGACCTGCGCGGCGCCGGCCTCTCCGGCCGCAAGGTCTCCTACATCCGCGACCTCGCCTCGCACGTGCTCGCCGGGGAGCTGGAGCTCGACCGCCTCGACGACCTCTCCGACGAGGAGGCGATCGAGGAGATCGTCGCGGTGCGCGGGCTCGGCGTCTGGACCGCGGAGATGTTCCTGCTCTTCCACCTGGAACGGCCTGACGTGCTCTCCGGCGGCGACCTCGGCATCCGCAAGGCGGTCCAGGTCGAGTACGGCCTGGATGAGATGCCGGCTCCGGCACGGGTGCTGGAGATCGGCGAGCCCTGGCGCCCGCACCGCAGCCTCGCCTCGCTCTACCTCTGGGAGTCGCTTGCAAACGCGCCCGCCGATTGAGGCGGAGCCGGCGGCGGCCGACAACAAAACGATGCGCCTTCGCTTCTGGTTTGGATTCGGGCTGGTCGCCGCGATCGCGGTCGGTTCGATCGTCCTGGCCCTGGTCGTCCACGCACGCGAACGCGACAGCTTCGAAACGATGCAGCGCGGCGAGGCGACGCGCGCTGCCCGTCAGGCCGAAGCGCTGGCGGCGCTCTCGGTCGGACAGCTGGCCAGCGCCGCGGCCTTCTACAAGGCGGAGGGGCACTTCAACAAGCACGAGTTCGACGTCATCGCCGGCTCCCTGCTCAAGCCGGGGGCCTTGACCGCGACCGCCTTCGTCGGCTCGGTGCCACGAGCGGAGCGCGCCCGCTTCGAGCGCAGCCACAGCTTCCCGATCCTCGAACGCGGCCCGTTGGGAGACCTGCGCCGGGCCGGCAACCGTCCCAACTACTACCCGCTGACCTTCATCGCCGCCTCCGGCCTGACTGTGCAGCCGCCGCTCGGCTACGACGTCGGCTCCGACGGGCTGCGGGGCGCCTACCTACTGAGAGCGCGGGACACGGGGCGGCCCGCGGCGACGCCGATCATGCGCCTGCCCGTCGGCGGCACCGGGATCAACGTCTTCCGCCCGGTCTACCGCGACGGCGCCCCGACCGGGACCGCCGCCGAGCGCCGAGCCGCCCTGATCGGCTTCGCCGCGGGCGCTTTCCACGTCCCTGAGCTGACCCACGCCGCGACCGCCGCTCTCCCGGACGGCGTCGACGCATCCCTGGTCGAGCGGGGGCAGCGAGTCTCCGGCCCCGCCCTGCCGCGCGCCGAATCCGCGATCGCGCCGATCCGGATCGCCGACCGCACCTGGCTGCTCGTCGTCCGCGACCCGAGCCGGCCCGGGGTCGACCTGCCGGTGATGATCGTCCTGGTCGGCCTCTCGATGGCGGCGCTGCTGGCCGCTCTGGTGCTGATCTGGAGCCGCAGCGAACGGATGCAAGAGCTGAAGCGCCAGGCCAGCCAGGACTCGCTGACCGGGCTGAAGAACCGGCGCCGCTTCGAGGAGGACCTGCGCGCCGAGCTTGCCCGCAGTCACCGCTACGAAGTGACGGGGGCGCTGCTGATGCTCGACCTCGACCACTTCAAGCAGGTCAACGACACGCTGGGCCACCCGGCCGGAGACCGGGTGATCGCCGAGATCGCGACGGTGCTGCGCGGCCGCACCCGCGAGACCGACGTCCTGGCACGGCTTGGCGGCGACGAGTTCGCGATCGTCCTTCCCCGCTGCGACCTCGGCGAGGCGCGGGACGTGGCGGCCGAGATCGCGACGGCGATCCGCGAGCGCATGCGCGCCGAGAAGAACGTTCCGCCGATCACCGCCAGCATCGGCATAGCCCCCTTCGGGGCGGGTCAGCGGCTCAGCTACGAAACCGTGCTGGGAAGGGCGGACGCGGCGATGTACGAAGCCAAGGACGCCGGACGCGACTCGGTGCGGATCTTCGGGAGCGGCGAGGACATCGTGACCGTCCAGGCCCGCGCCGCCGAGCCCGCCTAGCCCCGTCAGGCGACGAATCGACGTGTCTGAGCTTATGCCCCGTATACGGTGGTTAAGCTCAGACACCCCCGGGCGTCCGGGGCGGTGCCTAGCCTTGCGCGCGAATGGCCTCCCTGATCTCGTTCGAGGAAGCGCTGGCGCTGGGTGAGCTGACCGACCGGCAGGAGATCGGCGACCTCGTCGAGCGCGCCTGGGCGGTGCGGCGCGAGAACTTCGGCGACTCGACCGACATGTGCTCGCTGGTCAACGCCAAGTCTGGCGGCTGCGCCGAGGACTGCGGCTTCTGCGCCCAGTCCCGCTACGCCGAGGCAGACACGCCGATGCACGCGATGATGGAGCCCGAGCAGATCCTTGAGCATGCGAGGGCGGCAGAAGCGGCGGGGGCCCACCGCTTCTGCATGGTCACACAGGGCCAGGGCCTCTCCAAGCGCGACTTCGAGAAGATCCTCGAGGGGACGAGGCTGGTCGCCGAGCAGACCAACCTGAAGCGCTGCGCCTCGATCGGCCACATGTCGGCCGAGCGAGCGAAAAAGCTGCGCGAGGCGGGGGTCCAGCGCGTCCACCACAACGTCGAGTCCTCGCGCTCCTACTACCCCGAGGTCTCGAGCACTGTCCGCTACGAGGGCCGGCTGCGCACGATCGACGCGATCAAGGAGGCCGGCCTGGAGACCTGCGTCGGCGGCATCCTCAACCTCGGTGAGACGCCGCGGCAACGGGTCGAGATGGCCTTCGAGCTGACCGAGATAAACCCGACCTCAGTTCCGATCAACTTGCTCAACCCGCGGGACGGCACCAAGTTCGGCGACCGCCCTCTGATGGACGCCTGGGAGGTGGTCAAGTGGGTGGCGATCTTCCGCCTGATCATCCCCGGCGCGCTCTTCCGCCTCTGCGGCGGCCGAGTCGAGAACCTCGGCGACCTGCAGCCCCTGGCAGTGAAGGCGGGACTCAACGGCGTGATGATGGGGAACTTCCTGACCACGCTCGGCGCCGAGCCCGAGGACGACCGGGCGATGTTCGAGGAGCTCGGCCTGAACGTGGCCCGCCAGCCCGACAACGGCGCCAACCCGCGCCCCGACAACCGCGACGGCTGGCTCGACGGGGAGACCCCGGCGACCCCGATCGACGAGCTGATCGACCGCCAGGACGAGGCCAACTTCTGGGACCCCTCGACCCAGCTGCGGGTGATCAAGAAGGCCAAGAAGCCCCCGCCGTACCCGGCGTCCAAGACCACCGCATGACCGACATCGCGGACCGCCTGGAGGAGCTCCGCGACCGGGGGCTCCACCGGCGGTTGCGCCTGGTCGGCGGACCGCAAGGGCCGCGGGTGACGCTCGACGGGCGGCCGGTGCTGCTGCTCTGCTCCAACAACTACCTTGGCCTGGCCGATCACCCGCGGGTGCGGGGAGCGGCGGCGGCGGCGGCGATGCGCTGGGGAACGGGAGCCGGGGCCTCGCGGCTGATCTCGGGCAACATGCAGCCCCACCGCCAGCTGGAGGAGCGCCTGGCCACGTTCAAGGGATATGAGTCGGCGCTGCTCTTCGGCTCCGGCTACCTGGCCAACACCGGCACGATCGCGGCCCTGGCCGACCGTGGCGAGACGATCTTCTCCGACGAGCTCAACCACGCCAGCATCATCGACGGCTGCCGCC
>Ga0075356_1000210_pt1 | contig 11067 bp, 12 predicted proteins | sample WestPond_Cattail_FD_120073 | JGI IMG/M metagenome (GOLD analysis project Ga0075356, IMG submission 120073) | Natural and restored wetland microbial communities from the San Francisco Bay, California, USA, that impact long-term carbon... | ecosystem: Environmental > Terrestrial > Soil > Wetlands ... | reverse complement strand
GTGCCGTGCGCGTTGCAATAGCCGACCTCGTGCGGTGACAGTCGTGCGGACGACAGCGCGGCGCGCAGCGCGCGTTGCTGCCCGGCCGTATCGGGCTTGGTCAGGTGAGTCGCGTCGCAGCCGATCCCGCTGCCGGCCAGCGTGGCGTAGATGCGTGCGCCGCGGCGGCGGGCGTGCGCCGCGTTCTCGAGCACCATGAAGGCCGCGCCCTCGCCGAGCACGAAGCCGTTGCGGGCAGCGGCGAACGGCCGGCAGCAGTGGGCCGCGGCGCCGGGTTCGTAAGTGGCCAGCGTCTGCAGCGCCTGCCAGGCCGAGACGACGCCGGGCACGATCAGCGCCTCGCTGCCGCCGGCGATCGCGATGTCCACGTCACCGTGCTGCACGGCCTTGGCCGCTTCGGCCAGCGCGACGGCCGACGAGGCGCATGCCACCGAATAGGTGATCACCGGCCCCTGGACGCCGTGACGCATGGCCACGTGCGCAGCCGGCGCATTGGGCATGAAGGACGGCACGGTCAGTGGCGGTACCCGCCCTCCCTTGAGTCCGCTGGTGTAGGCCGCCTCGAGCGCAGCCGCACCGCCCATGCCGCAGCCGGCATAGACGCCGATGCGGGTGGGGTCGGTCGGCGCGGTCAGGCCGGCATCGGCGAACGCCATACCGGCCGCGGCGACAGCGAGCTGGCTGACGCGGTCGACGCCGGGCAGCTGCAACTTGGTGAACCAGCGCGCGACATCGAAGGGGGCGGTTGCCGCGGCGGCTGGGCGGGCCAGATCCGGAAAGACCGCCTGCACGGCGGACTCGCCGCGCATCAGCGCGTCGAACATCTGCTGCGGGTTGTCGCCGTGCGGGCCGACGACGCCGATCCCGGTGATGACGGCCATGACGCTCGTGGCGCGACGACTGTCCGCTCAGGCAGTCTGTTGGGCCCGCACGCGATCGACCAGTTCGGCCAGGCCGGCCAGGCTGTCGACCTGGTCGGGCAGGTCGGGCAGGCTCAGGCCCAGGCGGTCCTCGACCTCGAACAGGAACTCGGCCACGGCCAGCGAGTCCAGGCCCTGCTCGCGCATCGAGAGATTGACGTCGAGAGTGGCCGGATCGATGTTGTATTTCTCGTGGATCAGGTCCTGCAATTCCTTCAACGAACTCATCGATGACACTCCAGCGAGGCGGGTGCCACCCGGCGCTCGCGACGCTCCTGCTTCCCTCGGCGACGCATCATATCGTCCTGCCCGTGGCCGACTGCCCGCGCGGCAGCGACAGCGGGGCAAAGGCCAGTGCCAGCGCAACGCCTGCGACGGCGTCCCACCACACGTGCTGCTTGGTCGCCAGCGTCGACCATACGATCAGCCCGTACCAGAAGGCATTGGCCAGGCGCAGCGGCGTTCGCGCGCGCGTCACGCGCAGCAGGTGGTCGAGCCACATCGCCGAGAACGTCGCGCTCGCCACGTGCAGCGACGGACACGCGTTGCCGGCCGCATCGACACCGCGCAGCAGCCCGTAGCCGGGAAAGTCGCTGTGCACCGGCAGATGCGGCACCGCGCTCGGCCACCAGCGGAAGCAGGCGAGACCGGCGATCAACAGGCCGCCGACCCAGAGGCCATAACGCAGCAGCTCGCGCGTGCTGGCCAGCAGGCCCGGCGGCAGCGACACGTAAAGCCACAGCGAGAAGTACGGCCACAACGCCCACGGCACGAAGCCGACCCACTGGTCGATTGCGGTGACAGGCATCGTCGTCACCGGGCCGTTCGGCTGGCGCAGCAGGTGAAAGTAGGCGACGAAGAACAACCACATGTAGGCGGTGATGCCTACCGCCTTGAGCCAGAACCGCGCGCGCATGCGCTGGGCGATGCGCTGCACGAATCCGTCCGCCGCGGCACTGCCCGAAGGGGCCGGCAACAGCACGGAGGCTGGCGGCTTGTCGGACGCAGGCATGGCTTCAGGTTAACACCGCAGCGTGCGGCCGGCCCGCGGCGATGGCGATAATGGCCGCGTGCCGCTCGACCGCTTGCCCCCTGCGTGTCCCAGCGCGTTGCCTGCGCACGCGCCGCTGCCGCAGTACTACCGCGACGAGGACGATCATCAGCGCTTCCTGCGCCGCATGTTCGACGACACTGCGGTCGACTATGAGCGGGTCGAACGCCTGCTCGCCCTCGGCTCGGGTCCGTGGTATCGGCGGCAGGCCTTGCGGCGAGCCGGCCTGACGGCGGGCCAGCACGTGCTCGATGTCGGCATCGGCACCGGGCTGCTGGCGCGGCAGGCGCTGGCGCTGCTGGCGCCGGGTGGTCGACTGACCGGTGTCGATCCCAGCGCCGGCATGATGGCCCAGGCCCGGCTGCCCGGTGTGGTCTTGCTGCAGGGCCGCGCCGAGGCGCTGCCGCTCGGCGACGCCGAGGTCGACTTCGTCAGCCTGGGCTACGCGCTGCGCCATCTGAGCGACCTGCGCGCCGCGTTCGCCGAGTTCGCACGCGTGTTGCGGCCGGGCGGTCGCGTGCTGCTGCTCGAGATCACCCGGCCGCCCGGCCGCATCGCGCGCGGCCTGCTGCGCGCCTACATGAGGGCGGTGGTGCCGCTGGCCGCGCGCTGGGTCACCGGGCGCGCCGACACCGCCACGCTGTGGCGGTACTACTGGGACACCATCGAGGCCTGCATCGCACCCGACCAAGTAATGGGCGCGTTGCGCCTGGCCGGTTTTGACGATGTGCAGCGCCATGTCGAACTCGGCATCTTCTCCGAGTACACCGCCCGGAAGGCCGCGCCATGAGCGACGCGGCTGCGCCCGACGAGGTGCAGGTCTGCGACGTGCTGGTGATCGGCGGCGGCCCTGCCGGCTCGACGGTGGCACGGCTGCTCGCCCAGCAGGGTCGCGACGTGGTGATGCTCGAGAAGGACCACCATCCGCGCTTTCACATCGGCGAGTCGCTGCTGCCGGCCAACGCCGCTCTGTTCGACGCCCTCGGCGTGCGCGACCAGGTCGAGCGCATCGGACAGGCCAAGTGGGGCATCGAGTTCGTGTCGCCCCAGCATCCGCATTCCAGCTTCCTCGAGTTCGGCGAGGCCTGGGACAAGTCGATGCCCTATGCCTGGCAGGTACGCCGTTCGGTGCTCGACGAGATCCTGTTCAACCATGCGCGTGCCGGCGGCGCGCAGACGGTCGAAGGCTGCCGCGTGCGGCAGGTGGAGTTCGACATCGACGGTGCCGACGTGACGGCGATGCTTGGCGACGGCGCCACCCGGCGCTGGCGTGCGCGCTTCGTCGTCGACGCGTCGGGCCGCGACACCTTTCTCGCCGGCAAGCTGGGGCTCAAGCGCAAGAACGCCAGGCACAACAGCGCGGCGATCTTCGGCCACTACCGCGGCGCGAGGAGGCTCGAGGGCAAGCTCGAAGGCAACATCAGCATCTTCTGGTTCCAACACGGCTGGTTCTGGTTCATCCCGCTCGCCGACGGCACCACCAGCATCGGTGCGGTGTGCTGGCCGCACTACCTGAAGTCGCGCGACAAGCCGTTGCGCGACTTCTTCGAGGACACCATCGCGTTGAGCCCGCCGCTGGCCGAGCGGCTGAACGGCGCCGAGCTGATCGACGGCACCGTCTACGCCACCGGCAACTACAGCTACGGGTCGACGCGGTCGCACGGCGATCGTTACCTGTTGCTCGGCGACGCCTACGCGTTCATCGACCCGGTGTTCTCATCGGGCGTCTATTTCGCGATGGTCAGTGCCTTTGCCGGCGCGGACCTGATCGCCACCTGCCTCGACCGGCCGGCGCAGGCCGCCGGCGCACGACGGCGATTTGCCGCGCAGCTCGACAAGGGTCCGCGCGAGTTCTCGTGGTTCATCTACCGCATGACCAATCCGGCGATGCGCGAGCTGTTCATGTACCCGCGCAATCCGCTGCGCGTGAAGGAGGCGCTGCTGTCCCTGCTGGCGGGCGACATCTACGGCAGCACGCCGATCTGGCGTTCGCTGGTGGCGATGAAGGGCCTGTACTACATGACCTCGCTCGGCCGACTGCCGCAGGCAGTGGCGGCCTGGCGCGCGCGCCGGCGCAACCTGCGGCACCAGGGTCCGGTCGAAGGGGAGAACGTGATTGCCGACGCATGATGACGCCGCCGCGTGCGCCACGCGCTGGCGCTGGGTCGCGCTGACCCCGGCGCTGCTGTTCGCTGCTGCACCGGCGCTCGCCGAGCGGCCGCTGTGGGAACTCGGGCTCGGCCTGGGTGTGCTGAGCCTGCCGCATTACCGCGGGTCGGACCAGCAGCACACCTGGCTGCTGCCGACGCCGTATTTCGTCTATCGCGGCGACATCCTGCGCGCCGACCGCGAAGGCGCGCGAGCACGGCTGCTCGACACCGACCGCTACGACCTCGACATCAGCCTGGCCGCCACCGCGCCGGCGCGCAGCGACGACAACCGGGCCCGCCAGGGCATGCCCGACCTGGCGCCCACCGTCGAGCTCGGCCCCAACCTCAATCTTCTGCTCGGCCGCGGTGAAGGCTGGCGGGCGCAGTTTCGCCTGCCGGTGCGCACCGCCCTCACGATCGAGTCCGAGCCGCGCTCGATCGGCTGGCTGGCCAGCCCGAACCTCGCGCTCGACTTTCGCGCGCACGGCTGGAACATAGGTGTGCTCGGTGGGCCGTTGTTCGCGACGCGGCGCTACCACGGCGTGTACTACGACGTCGATCCCGTCTATGCCACGGCGTCGCGCCCGGCCTATCGAGCGGCCGGTGGCTTCGGCGGCTGGCGCCTCGTCGGCGGGCTGTCGCGCCGGGTCGGCGACTGGTGGCTGGGTGCCTTCGCTTCCGCCGACAGCGTGCGCGGCGCGGCCTTCGAGGCAAGCCCGCTGGTGCGTCAGCGCGAGACGGTTGCCTTCGGCATCGCGTTCTCCTATGTCTTCGCCACCTCGTCGCAGCAGGTGAAGAGTGAGGACTGAGCGCCTGGCCAGCCGTTATCTGCCGATCCCGCTGGCGTGGCTGATGCTGCAGTGCCTGTTGCTCGGCCTGGGCCTGATGTCGCTGGCTTGGAACCTGATGGCACTGCTGCTGTATCCGCTGCTCGCGCGCGAGCAGGGCCTGCGCCTGGGCCGCGCCGGTATCGCGCGCGGCTACCGCATCTTCTGGGTGGTGGCGCGCGCGTCGGGGCTGCTGCGCATGGACGCCGGCGCGCTGAAGCCGTTGGCCGAGGAGCGTGGGTTGATCGTCGTGGCCAACCATCCGAGCCTGCTCGATGCGCTGATGCTGGTGGCGCAGCTGCCGCGCAGCGCCTGTGTCATGAAGGCCAGCCTGATGCGCAATCCCTTTCTCGGCCCGGGCGCACGGCTGGCACGCTACATCCGCAACGACTCGCCGCGCCAGATGGTGCGCCTGGCCGTGAACGACCTGCGCGCCGGCGGCCAGCTGGTGATGTTTCCCGAGGGCACGCGCACGACGCGTGCGCCGATCAATCCGCTGCAGCCGGGCTTCGCGGTGATCGCGCGGCGCGCCAGCGTGCCGGTGCAGGTGGTGTTCATCGATACCACCTCGCCCTATCTGGCCAAGGGTTGGCCGCTGTGGCGGCTGCCGCCGCTGCCGATCGAGTTCTCGGTGCGGCTGGGTCGCCGCTTCGAAGCCGGCGCGCATCTGCCTGAGCTGGTGGCCGAGGTCGAGCGCCATCTCGGCGCCGGTGTGCGGCCGGTGCCGCGCGCGTGAGCGTGAGCGTGAGCGAGACCCCGGCATCGACCACGCATGTGGTCGTGATCCCGAGTTTCGACACTGGCCCCAAGGTCTACGACACCGTCGCGCAGGCGCGCGGGCAATGGGCTCCCGTCTTCGTCGTCGTCGACGGCAGTACCGACGGCACTGCCGAGGGGCTGCGCGCACTGGCCGTCGACGATCCTGGACTGCAGGTGTTCGTGCTGCCGACCAACCAGGGCAAGGGCGCGGCGGTCCTGCACGGCCTGCGGCAGGCACGCGACGCCGGTTTCACGCATGCCTTGACGATGGACGCCGATGGCCAGCATCCGGCGGGACAGATCACGGTGTTCATGCAGGCTTCGGCGGCACGGTCCGACGCGATGATCCTTGGCCGCCCGGTCTTCGATGCCAGTGCACCCTTGCTGCGCGTGCGGGGCCGCCGGGTATCGAACTGGTGGACCAACCTGGAGACGCTGGGTGCCGGCGTGGCCGATTCGTTGTACGGTTTCCGTGTCTACCCGATCGCCGAGTTGGTGGCGGTGATGCAGCACCAGCCGTGGATGCGCCGCTTCGACTTCGACACCGAGGCCGTGGTGCGCCTGGCCTGGCGCGGCGTCAAGCCGGTCAATCGCGACGCACCGGTGCGCTACCTCAGCGCCGCCGAAGGCGGCGTCTCGCACTTTCGCTACGGCCGCGACAACGCGTTGCTGACCTGGATGCACGCGCGCCTGATGGTCGAGTTCGTGCTGCGGCTGCCGTGGCTGCTCTGGCGGCGCTGGCGCCGGCTGCCGCCGTTCCAGCCCTGATGCGAGCCACAGGGGCCTTGCCGTCCGCTGCAAGGCCCCTCGGGGGGGACAACCAGCGTGAGCGTGGGGTTATGCCAAACCGCCGTTGATCGAGATGATCTGCCCGGTGATGTAGCCGGCCTCCGGCCCGGCCAGGAAGGCCACCAGCGCGGCCACCTCGTCGGCCGTGCCGGCGCGCTGCGCGGGTACCAGCTGCGCGATGCGCGCGGCGTCGAAGGCCGCATCGGCCATCGGCGAGGCGATGATGCCGGGCGCAACCGCGTTGACCGTCACGCCGCGGCTGGCCACCTCGAGCGAGAGCGCCTTGGTCGCGCTGTTGAGCGCGCCCTTGGCCGCCGCGTAGTTGACCTGGCCGCGGTTGCCGATCAGCGCCGCCACCGAGCTAATGTTGACGATACGGCCCCAGCGCGTGCGCAGCATCGGCAGCAGCAGCGGCTGGGTGACGCGAAAGAACCCGTGCAGCGATACGTCGATCACGCGCTGCCACTGTTCGGCGCGCATGCCGGCGAACACCGCATCGTCGTGGATGCCGGCGTTGTTGACGATGATCTGCACCGGGCCATCGACTAGCAGCCGGTCGCACGCCGTGCGCACGTCGTCGTCGCTGCCGAGGTCGAACGCGACGACCGACGCGCTGCCGCCGGCGGCAGCGATCTCGGCTGCGAGCGCTTGCACGGCGTCGGGCCGGCTGTGTGCGTGCAGCAGCAGGTGGGCGCCTTGCGCGGCGAGGCGTCGCGCGATCGCCTGGCCGAGCGCACCGCTGGCGCCGGTGACGAGCGCGCGTTTGCCCTGCAGGTCGAATGTCGGGGTCATGCGGTGGGCGAGACGAGCGGCTGGTTGAGCACGACGGTGGCACGGCCGTCGACGAGCAGGGCATCGGTGGCGTCGCGCAGTTCGAAGCGATAGATCGCCTGACCGCCGTCGCCGGCCACGCGCATCGCCTGCACCTGCAGCGGCGCGGCACGGTCGTCCAGGCGCGGCACGTGCAGCCGCACCTCGCGCGCGCTGGCCAGAAAGCCCGGCGCCACCGCCGTTCCCGCAGGCGCGCACAACGCACCATGCAGCGCCATCGCCTGCGACGCCAGTTCGAGCGCGCAGGTCGACGGCAACGTGCCGGCGAGCCGCAGCGGATGAGCCGGGTCGGTCGCGTCGTGCACGGTGCACGTGATGATCTCGTTCGACCAGTGCAGCAACGCGTCGAGCAGGCACATCCTGCCGCTGTGCGGGATGCGCGCGGCGATACCTGCATGGTCGAGTGTCGCCGGGGCAGATGTCATCGATCGGCCTCGACCTGCACTGCGAGCCCGAAGCCGTGTTCGGCATCGAGCACGATGCGCGCCGCCTCGCCACGCGCCATTGCTTGCAGCAGCGGCAGCGCTCGTGCCGCCGGAATCGACTGCCGCAGCGCCTCCAGCGCAGCGTCGCGGCAGCGCGTTGGCGCCTCGTCGCGCGTGGTGGTGACGGCGAGCCGCCACGGCGCGGCGGTGGTCGGCGGCACCAGCAGCAGCGCGAAGGCGAACACGTCGGCAATCGGTCGCAGCGCATGCAGCGGCGCCGGGTACGGCAGGTCGCAGACTGCCAGCAACACCGGCGCTGCGCGGTGCACGCATTGGGCCACCGCCTCCAGCAGCCCGGCTGCGGCGCTGGCGTCGAAGGCCGCCAGCGAGGTGGACGGCTGCATCGAGCGCACCGCGATGTGCCAGTAGCCGGCCGCCGCGTTGTGCACCGAGTTCGTGAAGCGAGTCGGCGACACCAGCCGTTCGGCCGTCGCCAGCGCCTCGCACAACGCGTGGCAGTTCGCCGGCTCGCCGGTGGCCGAGGTGAACACGGTGGCCGGCAGCGCAGGGTCGATGCCCGCCATCGCACAGGCCTCGTCGGCCACCGTGACGGCGGCCCTCACACCCACACCGGCGCGGCGCCGCTCGGTGGCCGGCAGGCGCGGCGGCGCGCCGACCACGGTGGGGCTCGACGCCCACCGTGCCACGTCGTGCAGCGCCTCGCGCCCCTGCGTCCAGCCGGCCAGGCCGGGGCCGAGCAAACCGATGCCGGCGACAGCGACGCGCAATACGTGCCCCGCCATCACGCTGCCCCGAAGACCAGGCAGGCATTGCTGCCGCCGAAGCCGAACGCGTTGCTCGCCGCCGCCTTGAAAGGCCGATCGAGCCGCTGGTCGACATAGTGCGCGCGCAGCGTCGTGTCGCGCTGTTGCCGATGCAGGCCCGCCGGCACGAAGCCGCCCTGCAGCGCCAGCAGCGTGATCACAGCCTCGACCGCGCCGGCCGCACCGAGCGTGTGACCGGTGGCGGCCTTGGTCGAGCTGACCGGCAGCGTCTCGCCGAACACTGCGCACACCGCGGTGTCCTCGGCGGCGTCGTTGTTCGGCGTGCCAGTGCCGTGCAGGTTGACGTAGCCCACCTGTTGCGCCGCCAGGCTCGCGTCGTCGAGCGCATGGCGCATGGCCAGCGCGGCGCCGGCGCCGTCGGGGTGTGGGCTGCTCATGTGGTGGCCGTCGCTGCTCTCGCCGCAGCCGAGCAACCAGGCCGCCGGAGCAGCGTCGTCGCGCTGCAGCAGCGCGAATGCGGCACCCTCGCCGAGCGACAGGCCGTTGCGGCGTGCATCCCAGGGCCGGCATGGCTCGCGGCTGAGCAGCTCCAGCGCGTTGAAACCGTACAGCGTGGTCAGGCACAGGGTGTCGACGCCGCCCACCACCGCCGCGTCGATGACGTCGAGCGCGATCAACCGCGCTGCGCTGGCGAAGGCCTTGGCACCCGAGGAGCAGGCGGTGGAGATCACGAAGGCCGGTCCGGCGAGGCCGAGCGCTGCCTGCACGTAGCGCGCGAGCGACGCGTTGTCGTGCGTCTCGGCGTAGTGCAGCCAGCCGGGGAGGGCGCCGCCATCCGCGTCACGATGACGGTAGGCGATCTCGGTCTGCAGGATGCCCGAGGTGCTGGTGCCGAGGAAGACGCCGATCCGGCCCGCGCCGTGGCGCGAGGCGGCATCGCGCACATGGCCCGCGAAGTCGTCGCTGCGCAATCCCAGCTCGGCCAACCGGTTGTTGCGGCAGTCGTAGGCACCCAGCGCCGCCGGCAGATGGACGTCATCGATCGCATCGATGACGCCGAGCCAGGTCTCGAGCGTCGCCGTCTCGAAGCGCCGCTGGGCGAGGCCGCTGCGACCCTCGATGAGCGCGCGCTGGGTCGCGGCATTGCCGCTGCCCAGCGCGGTGACGACGGTGTAGGCGCTGACCGCCAGCGGTGTCATCGCGAGGGTTCCGCCGGCTGCGCCTTGGCGCACACCAGCAGCAAGTTGGCGAAGGGCGTGCCCTGGTGCATCGGCCGCACCCGCAGCGTGAAGCCGAGGCCTTGCAGCGCCACCGTCCACTGTGCCAGCGTGCGGCTGGCGACCGGCGGCGCCGCTTGGCCGCGCCCAATCGTGACGGCAAGATCGATCCAGCGCGTCAGCGCGTGCCGCCAGCCGGCATCGGCATCGCCGACGCGCAGCAGCAAGCGGCCGCCCGGCGCCAGCGCCGCATGCACGCGTGCGAGCACGTCGTCCTGCTGCGGGATGGTCACGTAGTGCAGCACATCGAGGATCACCACCAGATCGCAGACACCGAACGAGGTGGATCGCATGTCGCCGCGCTGCACCCGCGGCGAGCGCGGCAGCCCGTGCAGCGCGGTCGCGGCGCGTTCGACATCGCGCGCCATCAGTTCGATGCCGCGGTAGTGCGTGCCGGTCGGCGCCGGCGGCCATTCGGCAGGCCAGCCGCCGCGCGCGTTGCATGCGTCGCAGGCCGCCAGCACGCTGGCCAGCAGCCCCTGACCGCAGCCGATGTCGAGCACGCGCGCTCCGGGCGCGATGTCGCCCTGGGCCAGCAGCGCCCGGAACACCGGGTCGTGCCGGAGCTTGCCGCGCGCGAAGTGCAAGGCGAAGCGGCCGGCGCCGCGATAACGATCGGCAGCTTCGCGCCACAGGGAGGGCCACACGCGCTTGTCGCCACCGACCCTTGCGAGCGAACGCGCCGTCGTCGACCTGTCGTCGAGCGGGGGTAGATCGTGCAGGTTCATGGCGGAGGCGCCGCCGTGTGGCGGGGCGGCAGTGCATCGCGCAGTGTTTCGGGGTACAGGCGCGCGTTGCGGCACAGCACGAGCAAGCGGGGCAGCACGTCGAGCACCACCGGTCGCCGGTGCCCGGTGCGGCGCTCGTGGCCGTCGTGAAGCAGCAGGATGTCGCCGGCGGCGAGCCGGCGCGCCAGCCGGGCCAGCACCCGCGGCGCGTCGCTGCTCACGGTGTCGAATCCACGCCGCGTCCAGCTGACGAGCTGCAGGTCGAGCCGGTGCAGCACCGGGTCGAGGAACGGGTTGCGCAAGCCGGCCGGCGCACGAAAGCAATGCGGCCGCACGCCGGTCAGGTCGGCAAGGATCTGCTGCGCGCGGTGGATCTCGGTGGCCATGCCGCGCGGCCCGAGCAGCGCGAAGCTGTGGCGGTGCCGCAGGCTGTGGTTCTGCACGCTGTGACCGCGCGCCACGATCTCGCGCGTCAGCGCGGGATGACGCTGCGCCAGCTCGGCAATGCAGAAGAAGCTGGCGCGC
>Ga0075356_1000209_pt1 | contig 11117 bp, 10 predicted proteins | sample WestPond_Cattail_FD_120073 | JGI IMG/M metagenome (GOLD analysis project Ga0075356, IMG submission 120073) | Natural and restored wetland microbial communities from the San Francisco Bay, California, USA, that impact long-term carbon... | ecosystem: Environmental > Terrestrial > Soil > Wetlands ... | reverse complement strand
GCTGAAAGTGGTGCGCAAGTGCCTGTTACCTATATGATTGATAATGCCGCTGCCAAAGGCGTGGTGATTAAAAAGCTTTATGCGTTTGTGGATGCGAACCCAATTCCATTGACTGCAACGTATCATTTGACCGAAGGGCTGGGCAATTTCAATTTATCCACACGTGTTCGCTTTGAAACGGATGCTTTTGTGCGCTTGGTGGGCGAAACTGCGGATGGCAAATTGTATTTGGCGTCACGTGAAATTCGCGCAGCGGGGGGTTGTGGTGGCACGGTGGATGGCGACGAAGCGGCAATTCGTGCATCGGCGGGTAAAATTAAATTTAAGGTGGATGAACCTGTCAAAATGGGCAGTGCTACATCAACCACATTTAACATCAAACATCCGATGCGTACCGGCTTGCAACGCGAATTGGTTTCGCAGGGTTTTGTACCCGCATTTTATATTAAACAGGCGGCATTCACCTACAACGGCAAACCTGTAATGACTGTAGATGTGGGCGTGGGTACGGCGGAAGACCCCTACTTTAAGTTTGACTTTGTGCCAGATGCGCCAGGTAAATTGAGCGTTGTAGCGACCGATAACGAAGGTAAGACGTTTACCCAGGAAGTTGAAGTAAAAAGCTAGGCGTTAAAATTTCTTAAAGGCCTCGCAAGAGGCCTTTTTTATTGCCTGCAAGATAGGCTGCAGTGCTAGAATAATTGATAATTAATTGGGAGAGCATCATGAAAAGTTTCCGCAAAGAACTCTGGTTTAACATCCCGGCTCGTATGGATTTTGTCAATATAACCAGTGATGTGATTGCATGCTTGCACGAGAGTGGCATTAAAGAAGGCTTGGCGCTCATCAACGCCATGCACATTTCTGCCAGCGTATTTATTAATGATGATGAGCGTGGCCTGCATCATGACTACAAAGTATGGCTGGAAAAATTAGCGCCGCACGAACCTGTAAGCGGCTATCGTCACAATGACACGGGCGAGGATAATGCCGATGCGCATATTAAGCGTCAAGTGATGGGGCGTGAAGTGGTGGTGGCTGTTACCGAAGGACGCTTGGATTTTGGCCCGTGGGAGCAGATTTTTTATGGTGAATTTGATGGCCGTCGCAAAAAAAGAGTACTTGTGAAAATTATTGGTGAATAGTTAAAAATGAGCAATATGAAATCCCCTGAACTTTTAGCCCCAGCGGGCGACCTGGACCGCATGCGTACCGCGTTTGATTACGGCGCTGATGCGGTCTACGCAGGTCAGCCGCGTTACAGCTTACGTGTGCGTGAGAACGATTTCTCTATGGCCAATTTAGAAATTGGCATTAAGGAGGCGCACGAGCGAGGCAAAAAGTTTTTTGTGGCGAGCAACATCTCACCGCATAACGCTAAAGTAAAGACCTATATGCGCGACATGGCGCCTGTGATTGCCATGCAGCCAGACGCTTTGATTATGGCTGACCCTGGCTTGATTATGATGGTGCGCGAAGCATGGCCAGAGATGCCTGTGCACCTTTCCGTACAAGCCAATGCAGTGAATTACGCATCGGTGAAATTTTGGAAAAGTATGGGGTTAACCCGTGTGATTTTGTCGCGCGAGCTTTCAATCGATGAGATTGAGGAAATCCGCCAAGAATGCCCTGACATGGAATTGGAAGTCTTTATTCATGGCGCTTTATGTATCGCCTATTCCGGGCGTTGCTTGCTTTCAGGATATTTCAACTCGCGTGATCCTAATCAGGGCTCGTGCACTAATAGCTGTCGCTGGGATTACAAAGTACATGACGCCAAAGAAGATGCTGCTGGTGTAATTCGTTTAAAAGATTTTGACTTTGAAGAAGAAATGAATAAATCACAGCTATCAGCTTGTGGTAGTTTGCCTAGGCATCCAGAAGCGGACAAAGTGTTCTTGATCGAAGAAAAAGGACGCCCAGGCGAGCTGTTGCCTATCATGGAAGATGAGCACGGCACCTATATCATGAATAGTAAAGACCTGCGTGCGATTGAGCATGTAGAGCGCTTGATTAAGGTTGGTGTGGATTCACTTAAAATCGAAGGGCGAACCAAGTCACGTTATTACGTAGCGCGTACAAGCCAGAACTATCGTCAAGCGATTGATGATGCCATGGCAGGCAGACCGTTTAATTGGGGTTTGTTGGGTGAACTAGAAAACCTCGCAAATCGTGGCTATACCGATGGTTTTTATCAACGGCATCACACAGCTGAGCATCAAAACTACGTACAGGGCCACTCAAAATCTAACCGCAGTATGTATGTGGGCGATGTGGTGGCTTACGATACGGAACAAGGATTAGCTTCAATTGAGGCGCGAAATAAATTTGGCGTTGGCGATAAGCTACAAATTATTCATCCTGCGGGAAATCAAGATATCGTGGTGGAAACGATGTTGAATAAAAAGGGCGAGCCAATAAAAGAGGCTGCGGGCAGTGGTTATTACGTGCGTTTGCCAGTCAAAGCCAATAATTTGCAAAATGCGATGGTGGCTAAATATCTAGCTTAGTTTTCTAATCGTTGGAAATAAAAAAGGGCGCTTCATGCGCCCTTTTCAATGATAAGCTTTTAGCTTATTTGTTCATTACGTACATTGTTACTTCAAAACCAAAACGCATTTCAGTAGCTGCTGGTGTAGTCCACATGATTAAGTCTCCTAAATTAAGTTTGCTAACAATTCGTTCAACATGACAACAAACAAATTGTTTCAATTTGCTGCTTGTTTGTATGACTGCATTATGCGCCGAACGTTTTTTAAAACCCTACACCCAACCATGATTGCAAGCTAAGTATTTTCATTAGAAAATATCTAGCCACCTTTAATATAATTTTCCAGTTGTTTGATTAAATTTTGCTGATAGCTAATGGTTTCTTTCACAAAATCGCCTAGAGAAAGCATGCCTAGCACTTTGTCACCTTCTAAAATTGGCAAGTGACGAATGCGTTTTTCGCTCATTAAGCTCATACAATTATCAACCAAATCATCAGGTTTGCCAGTGAGTACTTTTGCGGTCATCACCTCGTGGATTTGCGTGGTTTTAGATGATCGACCTTGTAATACAACTTCGCGCGCATAATCTCGCTCGGAGAAAATACCCACCAATTTATCGCCATCCATCACGGCGAGTGCACCAATTTTGTATTCAGCAAGTATCACCAGCGCATCAAATACTGGCCGGTTTGGCGCGATAGAAATCAGTTCAGTGTGCTTTTTAGCTTTTAAAATTTGCAGACAAGTTTTCATGATTTTCTCCGTTCCTAAGTATTAATAAAATATACACCTTATAATGGGTATAGCAAAATTATAGGTATATTTTTTAAGTGGTAATTTATGAAAAACAATACAGTAATCAAGGCATTTTTCGCCCTTTTTATACTTACTTTGATTTGGGGTTATAACTGGGTAGTGATGAAGCTAGCGGTGCAATATGCTAGCCCTTTCCAGTTCGCTGCAATGCGCACGTTTTTAGGAGCGCTCATGTTGTTTGCCGTTATGTTTTTTACGAAGCGACCTTTAGCTTTAAAAGAATTTCCTACCATGTTATTGCTAGGTTTACTGCAAACCTGCGGCTTTACTGGCTTGCTTATTTGGGCGCTGGTGCATGGCGGCGCCGGCAAAACTGCAGTGCTCGCTTACACCATGCCATTTTGGGTGATGTTGTTTGCCTGGCCGATGCTGGGTGAGAAGGTGCAAGGCTGGCAATGGCTGGCGGTGGTCTTTGCCTTGTTTGGTATTGTGCTCATTTTTGATCCGTTGCATATTAAAGCCGATGGTTTCAGCATGTTTTTGGCATTGTGTTCGGGCATTTTTTGGGCAATTTCGGCAATTGTTTCAAAAAAACTGCATCAACGATTGCCCGACATGGATTTGCTCAATCTCACTGCATGGCCATTGCTACTTGGCTCAATTCCCATTGTGTTGCTTGCGCTATTTTTGCCCGCCCCGCCTATTCAGTGGACAATGACTTTTGTGAATACTCTATTGTTTAGCGTGTTTCTTAGCGGCTCTCTCGCTTGGGTGTTATGGATATACGCATTGCAACGCTTGCAAGCAGGTATCGCCAGCATGGCGTCAATGCTTGCGCCAGTCATCGGTGTGCTTTCGGCGTGGGTTCAGCTAAAGGAAGTACCAAAAACACACGAGTTAACTGGCATGCTGTTTATTGCATTGTCGCTGGCGATGATTTCTCTAATAAGCATTAAAAAACATACACCTGTTGACCCTGCCATGGGTCAGGATTAAGTGACAACCGTGGTAAAATTATTTTTTAAATTTTTCAGGGTTAAGTAGTATGGCTGGGCATTCAAAATGGGCAAATATCCAACACCGCAAAGGCAGACAAGATGCCAAACGCGGTAAAATTTTCACTAAGCTGATTAAGGAAATCACAGTTTCGGCGCGTCTAGGGGGAGGTGACCCCGCCATGAACCCGCGTCTGCGTGCGGCCATTGCAGAGGCCAAAGAAGAAAACATGCCTGCAGACAACATTACACGCGCGATTAAAAAAGGTACAGGCGAGCTGGAAGGCGTAAGCTATGAAGAAATTCGTTATGAGGGCTACGGCATTAATGGGGCGGCGATTATTATTGATTGCCTTACCGATAACAAGCAGCGCGCAGTCATGGATGTACGTCATGCGCTTACTAAGTACGGCGGCAATTTAGGTACCGATGGCTCTGTGGCATTTTTATTCAAACATTGCGGTAGCCTGATTTATGCGCCTGGAACATCAGAAGATAAAGTGATGGAAGCCGCGCTGGAAGCGGGTGCGGACGATATTGTCACCGATGAAGATGGAAGCATTGAAGTGATTACGCCACCCAACGATTTTATGGCGGTGAAAGAGGCGATGGAAGCCGCTGGTTTAAAAGCGGTGATGGCAGAAGTGACCATGAAGCCGAGTATGGAAACCGTTTTTACGGGTGATGATGCGGTAAAAATGCAAAAAATATTGGATGCTTTGGATGATTTAGACGACGTGCAAGATGTGTATACCACTGCCGTAATTGAGGACGAGTGAATACGTTTCGAATTCTTGGTATTGACCCTGGCCTGCTTACAACGGGCTTTGGGGTGATTGAAAAAGCGGGCGAAAAAATCAATTACGTCGCCAGTGGTGTCATTAAAACCGCGAGTGGTAAAACTGAAGACAGAGAAGAACTGCCTGCGCGCTTAAAGATTATATTAGACGGGTTGTTTGAGGTGATTGATACCTATCAGCCGAATCAAGTGGCGGTAGAAAAAGTGTTTGTGAATGTGAATCCGCAATCGACATTATTGCTAGGTCAGGCTCGCGGGGCAGCCATAAGTGCAGCGGTAATACGCAATTTAACAGTGGCTGAATATACTGCGTTGCAAGTGAAACAAGCGGTGGTGGGTAACGGTCACGCGCAAAAAGAACAAGTACAAGAAATGGTTAAGCGACTACTCAATTTGCCAGCAACACCAAGTCCGGATTCGGCAGATGCATTGGCATGTGCCATTTGTCATGCGCATGGTGGACAAGGTTTGGGCAAGCTTGCTACAGCAGGCTTTCGCGTTAAGAATGGAAGATTGATATGATTGCAAGACTAAGTGGGATTTTGCTCGAAAAAACACCGCCGCACGTGCTAGTGGATTGCAACGGTGTAGGTTATGAAGTGGAGGTGCCAATGAGCACTTTTTACAATCTACCAGAAATCGGCGCAAAAATCATACTGCTGACTTATTTTGTTGTGCGAGAAGACGCGCAATTACTTTATGGATTTGGCTCTGAACAAGAACGTAGCACGTTTAAACAGCTGCTGAAAGTAAATGGCATAGGCGCAAAATCTGCGCTTTCTATTTTAAGCGGCGTTTCGATTGAGGATTTAGTACAAGCGGTAAGCATGCAAGAAGTCGCCATGTTGACGCGCATTCCTGGTGTGGGCAAAAAAACGGCGGAACGCTTACTTTTAGAACTTAAAGATAAATTTTCTGCGAGCACAATATCAGCAAGTAGTTTGCCAAAATCTGCCTCGCATGATGTGCTGAACGCTTTATTGGCATTGGGTTACAATGAACGAGAAGCGGTGGCAGCGGTTAAGTTGTTAGATAAAGAAATTGGCGTTTCCGATGGCATAAAACAGGCATTAAAAAGTCTTTCAAAATAGGGAAATTTTGATATGAAAAAATTTGGTCTGGCTCTAGCAATGCTTGCTTTAGTTGCTTGCGGCAAGCAAGGTGCATCACCTGCCTCAGCTCCACAGGCGATGCCTGCTGATGCTATGCCGGAAATGGCGCAAGGCAAAATGGCTAGAGTGGAAGGTGGTGCGGAACAAAGCCTAACGCAAATTAGTGAGCCTAATGCGGCTTCGGCAGAGATTAAGAAATACATCGCCTTGCGTCATCATCTAACAATTGAAACACCAGCAAATGAAATGCAAGCCAGTTTTGATGCGGCCGTAAAACATTGTGAGGAACTCAACTGTCAGATGTTGGGTGCAAATTATAATCGTGAAACACCATACAGCTCGCCATCTGCAAGTTTGAGTGTGCGTGTACCGCCGAGAAGTGTTGAAATATTTTTAACAGGTTTGGCGCAGCATGGTGAAGTGCTTTCCCATAGCCGCGATAGCGAAGATAAAACGAATCAGGTAGTTGATGCGGATGCGCGCATCAAGAATTTAACCGAATTTAGAGATCAGTTGCGCGTGATGCTAACTGATAAATCAGCCAAATTTAAAGATTTAATTGAGGTGCAGCGTGAACTGGTGAACACGCAGAGCGAGCTTGATAGCATCATGAGTTTACGTAAAATTTTGTCGCAAGAAACTGACTTGGTAGCGGTGAATATTGATTTTTCTGCGGCGCAAGGTATTACCGAACAAGGTTTTTTTGCGCCAGTTGCACGCGCATTGAAGGATGCTGGGCACGTGATGATGGAAAGCTTTGCAGCGGTAATCACATTTTTGATGAGCGCAATGCCATGGTTGTTAGTTGGTGTGCCGATAGCATTGCTAGTACGCAAATACTGGTCAAGAATTAAAGCCAGCAAGAATTAAAGCCAAAGTTCTGTGATGTGTACAATTTTCCAAAGTGAATTCACATGACTAACAAAAAACATTTGTTGTTGCTGATGTTGCTGGTTATAGCAAATTTGCAAATTGCGCACGCTAAAGAAGAGAATGTGCAAATTGTCTCTGAAGATGACTATATTGGTGATGTGCCAAAGGTGTTGACGGTTTCGCGTCTTTCACAACCCCTATCTGATGCGCCTTCTGCCGTAACGGTGATTGATCGAGCCACTATTCGCGCTTCTGGCATTGTGGATTTGCCTGAAATCTTTCGCTTGGTTCCCGGGTTTTACGTGGGAACGAATGCAGGTTACATTTATAACTCTAACCACGTGGTGAGCTACCATGGCATGGCGACCGCTTATGCGGGCACAATGCAAGTGTTGATTAACGGCCGTTCGGTATATACCCCAGTATTTGGTGGCGTAAAATGGAGTGAGCTACCGATAGCAATTGCCGATATTGAGCGCATTGAAGTAACGCGTGGCCCAAATGCGGCTAGTTACGGTGCCAATTCTTACTTTGGGGTGATTAATATTTTAACCGAACACCCTAGTGAGGCCGAGGGTAATAAAATCAGTGTGACGCATGGAGATGGTCGTAATGAGGCGTTTTATAGACATGGTGGAAAATTAGGCGATTTAAGCTATCGCATTACAACGGGTTATCGAGAAGATGATGGCTTGGATAATCGTAATGATTTTAAACGCACTCGTTTGTTAAACGCACAAGCAGATTACCAAATTAACGATACTAATAGTCTAGAGTTTGAGTTCGGTATTGCAAATGGTAATCGAGCAGATGGCGAAGCGGCAAAAGATTACGTGTTATTTGTACCAAGAGAGCGGGAGATTTTTAATCATTACGAGCTTATACGCTGGCAACACAATATAAGTGCTGATAGTGATTTTAAGCTGCAGGCTTATCACAGCTTTGATCGCTCAAATGATAATTTCACTTCAACCAATTTACGCGCAAATGCAGCAAAGTTATTTATAGAAAATGGATTTTTACCAGCAGTGGCTAATGCTTTTGTTGGAACTTTTCTCAATGACCAAGTCAGCATTAACAATGATATAGATACTGAACGATTTGATATAGAAGCCCAGCATACTTTTTCACCAGTCTCTAATTTACGTGTGGTATGGGGCGGCAGCACAAGGTTAGATAATACTTATGCGCCTTACTGGTTAGGCACTAAAGCAACGGATCGCTTTAAATTGCAACGTTTATTTGGGCATGTCGAGTGGCGGATTAATGATAAGTTACTTATGAATGTTGGCAGTATGGTCGAGCATAACAGCTTTACTGGTACAGATATTTCACCCCGAGCAAGTATTAACTTTAAAATAACCCCAAACCAAACTATCCGCCTCGGGGTGTCTTCTGCACTGCGTACGCCAAACTATGTAGAAGAAAAATTTAATGCCAAAGTGATTATCCCAAGAGTTGCGCCATTCCCAGCTGGGGTGGCATACACATTTCAAGATGCGGGCAACGTGAATCCTGAAAAAATTGTTTCAAGAGAAATTGGCTATTTAGGTGATTTCGGACAATTTTCATTAGATGCAAAGATATTTAATGATGAAATTAGTGATTTTATTAGTACACCCAGGATACCAAACTTTGTTACACCAGGCTTTACAAATTTAGCTGGCAGAGCACGAAGCGGTGAAAATGGTGGCGATGTATTAGTAAACGGCTTTGAAACACAAGCAAAATGGCGACTTACTAAGGACACAAATTTGTTGCTAAATTATGCTTACGTTGACATTACTGCAAATGAAGACGATACAACAAGCAACATCAATCAATCAGCACCTAGGCACACAATTAGCGCCTTGCTCACACATCGGTTTGATAGTAATTGGGACGCTAGCCTAGCATACTATCAAACAAGTAAGACTACCCAGTTGGGTGATGGTAATCCTGTCGATTTAATAAGAAAATGTGACATTAGAGTAGCGCGTAAGTTTAGTAGTGGAAATTGGAACGGAGAGGTATCAGGTGTAGTCGAGAATTTATTCGATAGCCACGACCAAGAGTTTGCTGATTACAACACGCTGAAACGAAGGGCGCGAATTAATTTAAGGTTAGATTTTTAATCATATCGAATACAAGAAATGATATTGAAGTAATTTATTTTGAATAAAATTAAAAAAATAGGCAGTTTAAGTAAACTGGTACATTTTGTACTCGTCTTAGTGCTTTTTGTGCCATTTTTGTCACACGCTTACACAGGCATCACCATCGTGCTGAGCGCGCCTTCGCAAACTAATCTAGATTTTGTTGATAGTTTTAAAGAGGAGCTTATAGCTACTAAGAATCACAATCTCAAGGTCAAAGTAATTGATTTGCAAGAGACCGAAAAATTGATAGTCGCTGAAAACAGCGAGTTAGTGATTGCTTTGGGAGTAAAAGCATTAACGGCCGCGAGTAAACTAAAACATACTACTCCGGTTATCGGGGTTTTTACACCTTTGCCAACGTTCAATGCTTTACTTGAAAGTAGCGGACGCGATTTGGGCATTTTTAGTGCTATTGTGCTTGATCAGCCATATTCGCGACAGATTTCTCTCATTAAAACCGTTTTGCCAGAGATTAAAACATTAGGCATTTTGTTGGGGTCAACCTCATCGAGATATGCAGAGCATTTAAGGGATGAAGGTGAGAAGAATTCATTAAACGTGAGTTTGGAAACCATTAATGATGAGTCTGAGCTTATTCCAAAATTACAAAAAGTGTTGGAATCGAATGATGCATTATTGGCAATTCCAGATCCGTCAATTTATAACCGTGAAACTGCGCAGCCTATATTGCTTACCAGCTACAGACATCAAAAACCTGTGTTTGGATACTCTCAATCATATGTTCGAGCAGGCGCTTTAGCGGCTGTTTATAGCAACACAAAGCATTTGGCCAAACAAGCGGCAGAAATCGCAATTAAAACCCAGCAAGCACCCGGCTTGTTGCCGCCGCCACAAACACCTAAGTATTTTTCAGTGTTGGTTAATCATCAAGTGGCGAGGTCACTCAATATCACGGTGATGAATGATGAAGATATATACAAAATACTGCTTAAGTTGGAGATGACGCAACATGAAGAGGCGCGACATTAAATGAAAAACATAGGGATTAAATCAAGAGTTGTACTTTTAGGCACGATGCCAGCCGTACTTTTTGCGATTATTTTAGCTGGTTACGCGATATCGAAGGTATTTACTATACTTAATCAGTCGTTGTATGACCGTGGTCGCATCATCGCTACACAATTAGCGCCAGCAGCGGAATATGGCGTAATTTCAGGTAATACACAACTACTGCAAAAATTAGTGCAAGAAGCCCTCGTCAATGAGCAAGATTTAAGGACTGTGCTAGTAACGGATAAACAAGGAAAGCCTTTGGCACTCAGTGGCCGTCCAATAGATGCAGAAATAATTTCAAAAATTAGCAAAGACAATGTAACTGAATTAGCAAGGCCTGGCGGTATAGTTTTTGCATCGTCCATTTACCGTAGTTTGGTAGAAATTGATGACTTTTCTGCCTTATATGATAAAAATCAGGAAGAGAAAAATAGTTTCTCACAGCAAGAAATTGGCCGAGTTTATGTGGAATTAAGTAATTTGACTTTACTGAACCTTAAGCAAGATTTAATGGTTAAGATTATATTGATAGGTCTGTTTGGACTAGTGGTAAGCGCCTTAATAGCTTGGATTATTGGACGCAATATTACTAAGCCTATTCAAGAGATTGCAAGAGCTGTTAACAAAGTTGGGGAAGGTGTGTTCTCTCAAACCATTACTGAAAACTCCAGTGGTGAATTAAAGACGTTACAAAAAGGGTTTAACTCCATGTCTTTAAGCCTTAAACAGGCTTATGAACACATGCAAGAAAAAATTCATGATGCGACAGCAATGCTACGCTATCAAACGCAGCATGATGATTTAACTGGACTTATCAACCGACGAGAGTTTGAAGTCAGGCTGGAGCGCTGCCTAAAAAGCGCGCATGAAAATAATATCCAACATGTATTTTGCTATTTAGATTTAGACCAGTTTAAGTTAGTAAACGACACTTGCGG
>Ga0075356_1000208_pt1 | contig 11124 bp, 8 predicted proteins | sample WestPond_Cattail_FD_120073 | JGI IMG/M metagenome (GOLD analysis project Ga0075356, IMG submission 120073) | Natural and restored wetland microbial communities from the San Francisco Bay, California, USA, that impact long-term carbon... | ecosystem: Environmental > Terrestrial > Soil > Wetlands ... | reverse complement strand
GCCGGCGATGATGATCTCGCTGTCGCCGTCGCGGATCGCCTGCGCAGCGAGCATTACGGCCTTCAGGCCGGAGCCGCAGACCGTGTTGATGGTCATCGCAGGGATCGAATTCGGCAGGCCGCTCCTGATGACGGACTGGCGCGCCGGGTTCTGCCCGGTGCCGGCCTGCAGCACCTGGCCGAGGATGACCTCGCCGATCTGCTCGCCCGACACGCCGGAGCGTTCGAGCAGAGCCCTGATCACCGCGGCGCCGAGTTCGGACGTGGGCGTCTTGGCCAGGGTGCCGCCGAACTTGCCGACCGCAGTGCGGGCGGCGGCGACGATGACGATATCGGTGCTCATGAAATCTCCTTCGTGGGTCAGGCTTTCGCCTTGACGTAGCGGCCCGGTGCGGGCTCGGTGGGCTTGTATTGGCGGTTGCCCGGCGCCTTGGGGGCGGGCAGCTGCTTGCCGGCGTGGCCCTTCAGCCAGCCGGCCCAGTCGGTCCACCAGCTGCCGGGCTTTTCGATGGCGCTGTCGAACCACTCCTCGGCGGCGGCGGGCAGCTTGTCGTTGGTCCAGTAGTTGCGCTTGTTCTTGCTGGGCGGGTTGATCACTCCGGCGATGTGGCCCGACGCGCCGAGCACGAATCGCTTCTTGCCCTTCATGACGCGGGTCGATGCATAGGCCGCCATCCACGGCACGATGTGGTCCTCGCGTGACCCGTAGATGAACACCGGCGCCTCGATGGCGCCGAGGTCGATCTTCTCGCCGCAGACCGTGAGCTTGCCGGGCTGCTTGAGCTCGTTCTGCAGATAGGTGTGGCGCAGGTACCAGCAGTACATGGGGCCGGGCAGGTTGGTGGCGTCGCCGTTCCAGTACAGCAGGTCGAACGGGGGCGGCGCCTCACCCTTGAGGTAGTTGCCCACCACATAGTTCCACACCAGATCGTTCGGCCGCAGGAAGCTGAAGGTGGTGGCGAGCTCCTTGCCCTTGAGCAGCCCGGGGCCGCTGGGCGATTGCTCGCCGATGGTCATCTCGCGCAACTGCACCGAGGGCTCGTCGACGAAGACGTCGAGGATGCCGGTGCTCTCGAAGTCGAGCAGGGTGGTCAGCAGCGTCAGCGACGTGGCCGGCTGCTCGCCGCGCGCGGCCAGCACCGCCAGCGCGGTGGCGATGATGGTGCCGCCGACGCAGAAGCCGAGCATGTTGAAACGCGGCTTGCCGGTGATGTCGCGCACCACCTCGATGGCCTTGATGGGGCCTCGCTCGATGTAGTCGTCCCAGGTCAGATGCGCCAACGACGCGTCGGGGTTGCGCCAGCTGACGACGAACACGCGGTGACCCTGCTCGACGGTGTAGCGGATCAGCGAGTTGTCGGGCTGCAAGTCCATGATGTAGAACTTGTTGATGCACGGCGGCACGAAAAGCACCGGCAGTTCGTGCACCTTGGCCGTCAGCGGCTTGTATTCGATGAGCTGGAACAGCTCGTTCTCGAACACCACGCTGCCTTCGGTGGTGGCCACGTTGCGGCCGACCTCGAACACGGTGGTGTCGGTCTGCGAGACCTGGCCCTTCTGCAGGTCGTCCCACAGCTGGCGCATGCCGGCGGCGATGCTCTCGCCCTTCGTGTCGAGCGCCTTGCGCTGCGCCTCGGGGTTGAGCGCGAGAAAGTTCGCCGGACTCACCGCGTCGATCCACTGCTGCACCGCGAAACGCACGCGCTGGCGCGTCTTCTCGTCGCCCTCGACGGCCTCGGCCATCTGCATCAGCGTGCGCGCATTCAGCAGGTACATCTGTGCGGTGTAGGCCGCCGCCGGGTTGGCCGCCCAGTCCGCCGCGGCGAAGCGCCGGTCGGCCAACGCCTTGGCCTCGGGCTTGGCGCCGTCGGTCTGCAGGCGCATCAGCGTGCCGTTCCACAAGTCGGTGGCCTGCTTCAGATAGTCGCCCTGCATCTGGGTCACGGCCTGCATCGGCAGGTTGAGCCCGGACATCGACTTCCAGATGTCGCCGACCGCCGCGCCGAGCGCGCGGGCGCTGTCGGCCGGTTCGGCCGGAGCGTTTTTCGCCTTCAAGAATTCGTCTCCTTCGCACCGCCTGCGGCGCTGTGGGCCGCACCGGGGTGCTGTCTATGATGAACCGTGGATTTGTACCGGTGCAAGCTTACCCGAACTTGACCGGCATTCCGTTAAGCGGTTTTATCGCCCACGATATGAAATGCTGGTGATCGCCGTCGCCTGGATGTTCGTGGTCGTGCTGGTAGCCGTCGTCGAGGCCACGGCGCCGAACGGCAGCGCGCTCGGCGCACTCGGCACACTCTTCTTCTGGGGTGCGTTGCCGCTCGCGCTGGTGCTCTACCTGATGGCCGCGACGGCGCGGCGGCGGCAACGGCGCGCCGCGGCACATGCCGCTGCGCAGCCTGCGTCAGCGACCGATCCAGACGGCCGCAGCCATGCGCCCGGTGATGCCGTCGCGCCGGAACGAGAAGAACCGTGACGCGTCCTCCACCGTGCAGGCGTCCGCGCCACTGACCTGGCGCACACCGAGTGCGCGCAGCCGTGCGCGCGCCAGCCCCGGCAGGTCGGCGCGCCAGCGCGCGGCACCGTCGGCTCGCGGCCGCCAGGCGAAGCACGGCTGATCCGCCGGCAGCGGCTCGGCGCCGAACGCCGCCAGCACGTCGGCGCCGACCTCGAACTCGCGTGGTCCGATGCACGGTCCGAGCCACACGCACAGGTCTTGCGGCGCGCAGGCAGCGGCCTCGCACAGGGAGCGCGCGGCCGCCTCGACCACGCCGCCGGCCAGGCCGCGCCAACCGGCATGCGCCGCGGCCACGGCTGCGCCGTCGGGCGCGGCCAGCAGCACCGGCATGCAGTCGGCCACCTGCACCAGGCAGGCGAGGCCGGGCTCGCAGGTCCAGCTCGCGTCGGCGACCGGCGGCGGCGCGTCGGCGGGCAGCGTTGCGGTCAGCCGCACGACGTGCGTGCCGTGCACCTGCTTCAGGTAGACCGGGGTCGCGCCGATCGCCTGCGCGAGCGCGTCACGGTTGCGCCGCACCGCAGCGGCGTCGTCGCCGCAGGCCAGACCGAGGTTCAGGCTGTCCCACGGCGGGCGGCTGACGCCGCCGCGCCGCGTGGTCATCAGCGCGCCGACGCGCGGGGACGCCGCCCAGATCGGGCGGATCGTCTCGCCCGCGCCGGGCCGCCCCCAAGCCGGGCGAGCGCCCCCTTGGGGGGCAGCGAACGCAGTGAGCTCGGGGGTCGGAACCTTCACTCGGCATCCGGGCAGGCCGAAGGCTGCGTCTTGAGGAAGGCGTCGAGCTTCATGCAGGCGTCGAACACGCGCATCACGTTCGGCACGTGCTCGGTGCGGCACTCGAATCGCTGCGCGTTGAAGATCTGCGGCACGAGGCAGCAGTCGGCGAGGGTCGGCGTGTCGCCGTGGCAGTAGCGCGCCGGCGCGGCGGCGAGTTGGCGCTCCACCGCCTCCAGGCCGGTTTCGACCCAGTGGCGGTACCAGCGGTTCTTGTCGTCCTCGCTGACCTTGAGGTCGCGCGTCAGATAGCGCAGCACGCGCAGGTTGTTCAGCGGGTGGATCTCGCAGGCGATGTCGAGCGCAAGCGCGCGCACGCGGGCGCGCTGCAGCGGATCCTTCGGCAGCAGCGGCGGCAGCGGGTGCGTCTCGTCGAGGTACTCGATGATCGCGAGCGACTGCGTGAGCATCGCGTCGCCGTCCTTCAGCAGCGGCACCAGCCGCGCCGCCGACACCGCGGCATACGACTCGTTGAACTGTTCGTTCTTCGCCAGGTGCACCGGCTTGTAGTCGTAAGCCAGGCCTTTGAGCGCGAGCGCGATGCGCACGCGGTACGACGCCGACGAGCGGAAGTAGTTGTACAGCTCCATCGTGTCCGCCTTTCGCTACTTGACGGCCACCCGCAGCGTGCCCAGGCCGTCGATGGCGCCTTCCATCACGTCGCCCTTGACCACCGCATTCACGCCGGCGGGCGTGCCGGTGTAGATCAGGTCTCCGGACTGCAGCGTCCAGGCCTGCGACAGGTGTTCGATGGTCTCGGCCACGTTCCAGATCAGCTGCGAAAGGTCGCCCTTCTGGCGCAGTTCGCCGTTGACCTTGAGCGTGATGGCCCCGTTCTTCAGCTCGCCGGTCTTGCCGATCGGGTGCAGCACGCCGATCGGCGCGCTCTGCTCGAAGGCCTTGCCGGTGCACCAGGGGCGGCCCTGCTTCTTGGCCTCGTTCTGCAGATCGCGGCGCGTCATGTCCAGGCCGACCGCGTAGCCCCAGATGTGGCCGGCCGCGTTGGCCGCCGAGATGCCCCGACCGCCCTTGCCGATCGCCACCACCAGCTCGATCTCGTGGTGGAAGCTCTTGGTCAGCGTCGGGTAGTCGATGCTGCCGGTCTGGCCCTCGGCCACCGGCACCACGGCGTCGGCCGGCTTGGTGAAGAAGAACGGCGGCTCGCGCCCCGTGTGGCCCATCTCTTGCGCGTGTTCGACGTAGTTGCGGCCGACGCAGTAGATGTGGCGCACCGGAAACTCGCGGCCGTCCGACGTGGGCACCACGACCTGCGGGGCGGGATTGAAGACATATGTCATGGTTGGCTCGATCCTGGGCTACGAAGGGGTCGCCGATGATGCCACGCACACCGGAACGGCCCCATAGCGGACGCTACACTGCCCGCTGCCATGCTGGAGCCGCGACGCATCAAGCACTGCCGCGCGTGCGGAACGGCTGTCGAATACCGGATTCCGGCCGACGACAATCGAGAGCGCGCGATCTGCCCTGCGTGCGCGACGATCCACTACGAGAACCCGCTCAACGTGGTCGGGACGGTCCCGGTCTGGGGAGAACAGGTGCTGCTGTGCCGCCGAAACATCGAACCGCGCTACGGCCTGTGGACGCTGCCGGCCGGGTTCATGGAGCTCGGTGAGACCGCCGAGGCCGGTGCGTTGCGCGAGACCGACGAGGAGGCCGGCGCGCACATCGAACTGCAGGGACTATTCACGCTGCTCAACGTGGTGCGCGTCGGGCAGCTTCATTTGTTCTACCGTGCCCGCATGCTCGACACCACGCTGGCACCCGGCCCGGAGACGATCGAGGCGCGCCTGTTCCGCGAGCACGAGGTGCCGTGGGACGAGATCGCCTTTCGGACCGTGCGTCAGACGTTGCATCACTTCTTCGACGACCGCCGGCGCGGTCAATTCGAGCTGCATTGCGCCGATATCGGATGACGATGGATACCGCCACCGCCAAACCTGCCAGATCCGCCGGCCCGGACGCACCCGCCGTGCGGCCTGCCGGCCTGGCACCGACGCTGCAGCCGGCCGCCGCCGGCGCGGCGGCGCGGCTGCGCGAGGACCTGATCCACCCGGATCCGCTGCTCGACTGCCTGGTCGAGGTGTGCCGTCTGCACGGCGTGGGCGCGTCGCGCGCCTCGCTGTCTGCCGGGCTGCCGCTGGTGGCCGGGCGGCTGACGCTGGAGCTGGCCGAACGCGCCGCCGCGCGAGTGGGCATGTCGGCACGGCTGCAGCGGCTGGCGCTCACCGCCATCGAGCCGGCCACGCTGCCGGCGCTGCTGATCCTGCAGGACAACAAGGCCTGCGTGCTGCAGGGCTGGTCGGCCGACGGCGAGATGGCGCAGGTGCTGCTGCCCGAGACCGCGCAGGGCTCGGTGAGCCTGCCGCGCGCCGAGCTGACGGCACGCTTCACCGGCGTGGTGCTGTTCGTGCGCCCGCATTTCCGATTCGACGCGCGCGCGCCGGAGCGCCGGCCGGGACGCAGCGGGCATTGGTTCTGGAGCGCGGTGCTCACGCAGCGCTTCGTCTACCGCGACGTGATGCTGTCGGCGCTGCTGGTCAATCTGTTCGCGCTCGCGCTGCCGCTGTTCTCGATGAACGTGTACGACCGCGTGGTGCCCAACCGAGCGGTGGAGACCTTGTGGGCACTGGCGATCGGCATGGCGCTGGTGCTGATGGCCGACCTTGCCTTGCGCAAGCTCCGCAGCCGCTTCGTCGACGAGGCCAGCGCGCGCATCGATGTCGAGCTGTCGGCGCGGCTGATGGAGCGCGTGCTCGGCATGAAGCTGGAGAACCGGCCCGAGTCGGTGGGCTCGTTCGCCTCGAACCTGCGCGGCTTCGAGCAGGTGCGCGACTTCATCGCGTCGAGCACGGTGACCGCGCTGATCGACCTGCCGTTCGCCGCGTTGTTCCTGCTGGTCACGATCTGGATATCGCCCTGGCTCGCGCTGCCCACGGTTGCCGTGTTCCTCGCCATCCTGGTGATGGGCATGATCGCGCAGCACCGGCTGCACGAGCTGGCCGAGACCACCTACCGCGCCTCGGCGCAGCGCAATGCGACGCTGATCGAGAGCCTGACCGGCATCGAGACCATCAAGACGCAGGGCGCCGAAGGCGTGATCCAGGCTCGCTGGGAGCAGGTGAACCGCTTCCTGTCGCGCGTGAACGTGCGCATGCGGTCGCTGTCGTCGGGCGCGATGTACGGCGCCAACACGCTGAGCCAGGTGGCCAGCCTGGCGGTGGTGATCATCGGCGTCTACCTGATCGGCGAACGCGAGCTCACGATGGGCGGCCTGATCGCCTGCAGCATGCTGGCCGGCCGCGCACTGGCACCGGCCGGTCAGATCGTCGGCCTGCTGATGCAGTACCAGGGTGCACGCACCGCCCTCACCTCGCTCGACACGCTGATGGCCAAGCCGGTGGAGCGGCCCACGCCCGAGGAAGGTGGCACGCCGTTCGTCCAGCGCCGCGACTTCAAGGGCGAGATCGAGTTCCGAAACGTGCGCTTCAAGTACCCCGGCCGCGACGACCTGGCGCTCGACGGCGTGAGCTTTCGCATCCAGCCTGGCGAACGCGTGGCGCTGATCGGCCGCGTCGGCTCGGGCAAGTCGACCATCCAGCGGCTGGCGATGGGCCTGTACCAGCCGAGCGACGGCTCGGTGCTGCTCGACGGCACCGACATCCGCCAGCTCGACCCGGCCGACGTGCGGCGCAACCTCGGCTACGTGTCGCAGGACGTGCTGCTGTTCTACGGGTCGCTGCGCGACAACGTCACGCTGGGCCTGCCCTATGCCGACGATTCGGCGATCCTGGCCGCGGCCGAGACGGCGGGGCTGGCGGACTTCGTGAATCGCCATCCACGCGGTTTCGACATGCCGGTGGGCGAGCGCGGCGAGTCGCTGTCGGGCGGGCAACGCCAGTGTGTCGGCCTGGCGCGCGCGCTGCTGCACAACGCGCCGGTGCTGCTGCTCGACGAGCCGACCAGCGCGATGGACTTCTCCACCGAGGCGCACATCACCACGCGCATCACGGCCTGGGCGCAGAACAAGACGGTGATGCTGGTGACCCACCGCACCTCGCTGCTGGCGATGGTGAACCGTGTCATCGTCATCGACGGCGGCAAGGTCGTCGCCGACGGCCCACGCGACCGCATCATGGAAGCGCTGCAGACCGGGCGCATTGCCAAAGCAGCATGAAGAGATACGCCCCCCCCCGAAGCGCCTGCGGCGCCTCCCCCCCAGGGGGGCGCTGCCAGTGGCCCGGCAAAGGCGGTTCCACGGCATCCGCTTGGTGCGCGAAGCACACGGCGAAGGTGCGCATTCTGGACTCGTCTGCGGTCGTTCTATGAGCCCGCCCGTCACTCGGGTCGAGAAGCCCGCCTTCATCGGTGCCGGCCTGTTCGGCGCGCTGGATCGTGTGCGCGTGCGTCTCGCGCCGCTGACCAACCGTCTGCTGGGTCCGACGATCAGCGACGCCGAGGCCGCCGCCAGCGGCGTGCGCACCTTCGAGCACGAGGCCGATGCGCTGATCTCGCGCGATCGCATCCGCGGCGCGCAATTGCTGGTGCGCGCGGCCGCGCTGGCGGTGCTGGTGCTGCTGGCCTGGGCCGCGCTGGCGCCGGTGGACGAGGTGACACGCGGCGAAGCGCGCGTGATCCCGTCGCGCCAATTGCAGGTGGTGCAGTCGCTCGACGGCGGCGTGGTCGCCGAGATCCTGGTGCGCGAAGGCCAGTTGGTCGAGGCGGGTCAGATGCTGCTGCGCATCGACGAGACGCGTGCCGGCGCCGGCGTACGCGAGAGCGCGTCACAGGGCTTCTCGCTGCGTGCGCGTGCCGCGCGGCTGCGCGCACTGGCCGAGGGCGCCGCGTTCGTGCCGCCAGCGGCGCGCGACGAGGACGAACGGCGACTGCTGATCGACGAGCGCCGGCTGTACGAGGCGCGCCGCAACGAGCTGGCCACCCAGCTGTCGATCAACGCGCAGCAGCTCGATCAGCGCCGGCAGGAACTGAGCGAGATGCAGTCCAAGCGCGCCACCGCGCAACGCGGCCTGGAGCTCGCGCAGCAGGAACTCGCGCAGACGCGCCCGCTGCTGGCCACCGGCGCGGTGTCGCAGGTCGACGTGCTGCGGCTCGAGCGCGACGTGGTGCGCTTCCGCGGCGAGATGGAGCAGGCCACCGCGCAGATCGCGCGCAGCCAGGCGGCCATCGGCGAGGTACAGCGCAAGACCGAAGAGACGAGCATCACCTTCCGCAACGAGGCGCGCAAGGACCTCGGCGAAACGATGGCCAAGCTGAACGCCCTGACCGAAGGCGCAGTGGCGCTGGTCGACAAGGTCGACAAGGCGCAGGTCAAGTCGCCCGTGCGCGGCCGCGTGCAGCGGTTGCTCGCCAACACGGTGGGCGGCGTGGTGCAGCCGGGCAAGGACATCGTGGAGATCGTGCCGCTCGACGACACGCTGGTGCTCGAGGCCCGCGTGCAGCCGAAGGACATCGCGTTCATCACGCCGGGCCAGGCTGCCACCGTCAAGTTCACCGCCTACGACTTCTCGATCTACGGTGGCCTTGAAGCCAAGGTGGAGAACATCTCGCCCGACAGCGTGATCGACGAGCGCGGCAACGCGTACTACCTAGTGCGCGTGCGCACCGCCAAGGCGGGGTTCAGCGACAAGCTGCCGATCATCCCCGGCATGACGGCCGATGTGGAGGTGCTCACCGGCCGCAAATCGGTGCTCGCCTACCTGCTGAAGCCGGTGCTCAAGGTGCACTCGCGCGCGTTGAGCGAGCGGTAATTCCGCACACGCGTTTCGCGGCCGCGAGCGGCATTTTCACGAGGGTCATCGGCACTGCCGAAAGCGCTGTCACATTTGGTGACGGCGTTCACGCAGACCTCTGCGCCACCTCGAAGAACAGCGCCGATATGGCCCTATCCTCCGGGTCGATTGCGCGTGCGCGCGCAAAGGTCCAACCATGCCCACCATGAACAAAATCAACTTCGGCACTGTCTCGGAAATCTGGGGCAAGGCGTGGCTTCGTCAGCCCGGCGGTGGTTTCCGCATGCTCAAGGTCGGCGACGTCGTCGAGCGCGGCGACGTGGTGCTGACCGCGCAGAACGCCATCGTCCAACTCAGCGGATCCGACACCCGGCCCGTGCCGGCGAATGGTGTTGTGGTCGGCGACACAAAGTCCGCGGCGAAGCCCGCTGACAAGACCGCCGCCGCGACCGACGTGGACCGCGCGATCGATGCCGTCAACGACGGCGAGCCGCGTGAAGCGCCGGCGGCCGGCCTGGGCGGCGGTGAGGCCGGCACGCTCGACCTCGGCTTTCGCGTCGCGCGCATCGCCGAAGAGCTGACGCCGGCTGCGTGGCGGCTGCCGCGTGTCGAGGGCGACGACCGCCAGACGCGTCTGATCGAGTCGGACCCGCCCGAGCTGAGCGCCGGCGTGCTGGCCCTCAGCCCGATGAGCATCCAGGCTTTCGAGCAGGGGCCCAACGTCGCGATCGGCCTGACGGCTCCGGTGGGCACGACGCAGATCCGCATCGACGGGGTGCCCTTGGTGGGCCAACTGCTGCTGGCCAACGGCACGCCGGTGACGGCAGGCGCCGTGTTGACGCCGGGCCAGTTGAGCGGCCTGGTCTTCGTGCCGCCGGCCGACTACCTGCCGGGCACACCGGTGGGCCTGGTGCAGTACACCGTGAGCAACGGCCCGAGCGTGGCGAGCGGCGTGGTGAACGTCAGCGTCATTCCGGTCAACGATGCGCCGGTCGCCGTTGCCGGCGGCGGCGCCGGGGCCGAGGACACGACGATCCCGGTGGCCCTGCTCGGCACTGACGTCGACGGCACCGTGACCCAGGTGGTGATCGGCCAACTGCCCACCATCGGTACCCTGCTGCTGGCCGACGGCGTGACGCCGGTGCTGGCCGGCCAGACACTGACCGCCGCGCAGGCCGGCTCGCTGATCTTCCGCCCTGATCCCGATGTCTTCGGCAGCACCGCCATCGGCTTCACGGTGATCGACAACAACGGCGCCGTGTCGACCCCGGCGACCTGGACGCTCGCGATCACCTCCGCCAACGACGCGCCCGTGGTCACGTTGCCGGCGGCACAGAACGCGGCCGAAGACGGCACGCTTCAGTTCTCGGCGGGCAACGGCAATGCGATCACCGTGGCCGATATCGACGGCAACCCGCTGACGGTGACGCTCACCGTGGGCAGCGGCACGTTCACACTCGGCTCCACCGCCGGCGTGGCCGTGGCGGGCAACGGCAGCGGCAACGTGACGCTCAGCGGCAGCGCCGCGGCGATCAATGCCGCGCTGGCCGGATCCACCTTCACCCCCAACCCGGATTTCAACGGGACCGTCACGCTCGGCGTCTCGGTCAACGACGGCCTCACCGCCACGGCGGCCAGCGTGCCGGTGGCGGTGCTGCCGGTGGTGGACATCGCCGGCGACGCCGCGGTGACCGACGAAGACACGCCGATCGCGATCAACGTGCTCGGCAACGACAGCTTCGAGGCCGGCGGCGCTGCGATCACCGCGGTCAACGGCCAGGCCCTGGTGGCCGGCGGCGCGGCGGTGGCCGTGGCCAACGGCACGGTGGCGCTCAACGCGCTCGGCCAGCTGGTGTTCACGCCGGCAGCCAACTACAACGGCGCGGCGAGCTTCACCTACACCGTGAGCTCGGGTGGCGTGAGCGAAACCGCCACCGTGAACGTGACGGTGAATCCGGTGGCCGATGTGGCCACGGTGAGCCTCTCGGCCACGCCGAACGTGGCCGAGGGCGGCACGATCGTCTACACCGCCTCGCTCGACACACCGGCGCTCGCGCCGGTGAACGTG
>Ga0075356_1000207_pt1 | contig 11124 bp, 9 predicted proteins | sample WestPond_Cattail_FD_120073 | JGI IMG/M metagenome (GOLD analysis project Ga0075356, IMG submission 120073) | Natural and restored wetland microbial communities from the San Francisco Bay, California, USA, that impact long-term carbon... | ecosystem: Environmental > Terrestrial > Soil > Wetlands ... | reverse complement strand
TGGCGGCCGGCTTGTTCGCCGGCCGCTCGGGCCGCGCCAGGTTGATGCGCGGCGCGCTCGGCAGCCGCGTGACGATGCGGTCTGCGCAGAGCGGACACTCGACCATGCCGCGGCCGTTCTGGCTCATGAAGTCTTCATCGGAGGCGAACCATCCTTCGAAGCCATGGCCGTTAGCGCAACACAGATCGAGCACCTTCATCTTGGCGCGATTATCGTCACCCGCTGGTTCAAGCGGGCGTGAACCATTGCAAAGGCCAGCTGCCCGCACGCCACTTCTGCAACCACAGCAGACCGATCATCGTCTTGGCGTCGGTGACCTCGCCGCGTGCGATCGCCGCGTCGAGGTCGGCTTCAGTGACCAGGCTCAGATCGATCAGCTCGCCGTCGTCGAGCCGGCGCTCGCCCGCGACGAGCCCACGCGCAAACCAGATCTCGATGATTTCGGTCGAATAGGCCATCGCGTTGTGCGTGATGCCCGCACGCGCCCATTCGCGCGCGCGATAGCCGGTCTCCTCGGTCAGCTCGCGTTGCGCGCAGAGCAGCCGTGGCTCACCGGCGTCGATCTTGCCGGCCGGAAACTCGAGCGCCACGCGGCCGATCGGATAGCGGAACTGCCGCTCCATCACGAGCCGGCCGTCGTCGAGGATCGGCACCACCGCCACGGCCCCTGGGTGCACGACGTACTCGCGGGTCGCGTGCCGGCCGTCGGGCATGGCCACGGCGTCGCGGCGCACATCGAGCAGGTGACCGCGGAAGACCTGATCGCCGCGGACGAAGCGCTCCAGCAGGTGGGTGTCGCCGGCCTCGATCTGCGGCGCCGTCGCGCCGCGCGCCGATTCGCCGTCGTCGTCGCTCAACTGGCCAGGGCCTTGAGAATCGCGTCGCGGCACAGTGCCATCAAACCGCCGGGCAGCAGGCCAAGGACGATCACCGCACCGCCGTTGAGCGCCAGCACCGCGCTGACGCCCTGCGAGCGGGCCTCGATGGCCGGCACGCCGGCGACCGGCGCGTCGAAGTACATCACCTTGATGATGCGCAGGTAGTAGAAGGCGCCGACCAGCGACAGCACCACGGCGACGATGGCCAGCGTGATGTAGCCCGGCACGTTGGTCGTCACCAGCGCCTGCAGGATGGCCAGCTTGGCGTAGAAACCCACCGTCGGCGGCACGCCGGCCAGCGAGAACATGAACAACGTCATCACCCCGGCCAGCCACGGCGAGCGCCTGGCCAGACCGGCAAGATCGTTGATCTCCTCGCTCTCGTAGCCCTGGCGCGACAGGTACATGATCAGGCCGAACGTACCCAGCGTCGTCAGCACGTAGGTGACGAGATAGAACATCGACGAGCTGTAGGCGTTGCCGGCCGACAACGTGTTGCCAGTGACGACGCCCGCGGTCATGCCGAGCAGCATGAAGCCCATCTGCGCGATCGTCGAATAGGCCAGCATGCGCTTCAGGTTGCTTTGCGCGATGGCGGCCAGGTTGCCGATGACGAGCGACGACACCGACAACACGACCAGCATCTGCTGCCAGTCGACCGCGAGGCCGAGCATGCCTTCGACCAGCAGGCGCATCGTGATCGCGAAGGCCGCCAGCTTTGGCGCGCCGCCGATCAGCAACGTCACCGCGGTCGGTGCGCCGTGATAGACGTCGGGCACCCACATGTGAAACGGCACCACGCCGAGCTTGAACGCCAGCCCCGCGACGACGAACACGACGCCGAAGGTCAGCACCGACGGATTGATCTGGCCGCTGTTGATCGCCGTGAAGACCTCTGGAATGTTGAGCGAACGCGTCGCGCCGTACATCATCGACAGCCCGTACAGCAGGAAGCCACTGGCCAGCGCACCGAGTACAAAGTACTTCATTGCCGCCTCGGTGGCGATGGCGTGGTCGCGTCGCAGGGCAACCAGCGCATACAGCGACAACGTCATCAGCTCAAGGCCCAGGTAGATGACCAGGAAGTTGTTGGCCGAGGTCATCACCGAGATGCCGAGCAAAACGAACATCGACAGCGTGAAGAACTCACCCTTGAGCATGTCGCGCGAGGCGATATAGGGCTGCGCGTACGCCATGGTGATGATCATCGCCACGCAAGCAAAGAAGGCCAGTGTGTGACCCATTGCGTCGCTCACCACCATGTCCTGCAGGCCGTATGGCACCTTCACGCCCTCGATGAGGCCGAGATGCAACGCGCCGACCACGACGAAGGTCAGCTGGGTCAGCCAGTAGGTGGCGCGGCGCTGCGGGTCGGTCACCCACAGGTCGGCGATGGCCACCACGCAGGCCATCGTGAGCAGCACGATCTCTGGATAGACGAGCAGCCAGTTCAGTTCGTTCATCACTCGTCCCACGTCATTGCAGCTTGGACTGGGCCACGTGCTTGAGCAGCTCGCCGACCGACACGTTCATCACGTCGGTGAACGGCTTGGGATAGACGCCCATCCACAGCACCGCGGCGGCCAGGATCGCCAGCATCGTGAACTCGCGCGCATTGACGTCGGCCAGCGCCTTGACGTTGGCATTGGCGACTTCGCCGAAGTACACGCGCTTGACCATCCACAGCGTGTAGGCAGCGCCGAACACCAGGGTGGTGGCGGCCAGCGCCGCCAACCAGAAACTCGTCTTCACAGTGCCGATGATGACCATCCACTCGCCGACGAATCCGCTGGTGCCGGGCAGGCCGCAATTGGCCATCGCGAACAGCACCGCCAGCGCGGTGAACTTGGGCATGGTGTTGACCACGCCGCCATAGGCGGCGATCTCGCGCGAGTGCACCCGGTCGTAGAGCACGCCGATGCACAGGAACATCGCGCCCGAGATGAAGCCGTGGCTGATCATCTGCACCAGCCCGCCGGAGACGCCGAGGTCGCTGAAGATGAAGAAGCCGAGCGTCACGAAACCCATGTGCGCGATCGACGAGTAGGCCACGAGCTTCTTCATGTCCTGCTGCACCAGCGCGACCAGGCCGATGTACACGACGGCGATCAGGCTCAGCGCGATGATGAACCAGGCCCACTGGTGGCTGGCGTCGGGCACGATCGGCAGCGAGAAGCGCAGGAAGCCGTACGCACCCAGCTTGAGCATGATCGCCGCCAGCACCACGGAACCGCCGGTGGGCGCCTCCACGTGCGCGTCGGGCAGCCAGGTGTGCACCGGCCACATCGGCACCTTGACCGAGAACGCGGCGAGGAATGCGAAGAACAACCACGTCTGCGTGCTGGCGCCCAGCGGTAGCTTGTGCCAGGTGAGGATGTCGAAGCTGCCGCCAGACTTGTAGTACAGGTACACCAGCGCCACCAGCATCAGCAGCGAGCCGGCGAAGGTGTAGAGGAAGAACTTGAACGCCGCGTAGACGCGCTTGGGCCCGCCCCAGATGCCGATGATGATGTACATCGGGATCAGCGTGGCCTCGAAGAACACGTAGAACAGCAGTCCGTCGAGCGCCGTGAAGACACCGACCATGATGCCCGACAGGATAAGGAACGCGCCCATGTAGTGGTGCACGCGGTCGGTGATCACCTCCCAGCCGGCGATCACGACCACCACCGTCATGAAGGCCGTGAGCGGCACGAACCACATCGAGATGCCGTCGACACCGAGCCGGTAGCGCACGTTGAAGCGGTCGATCCAGGGCAGGTTCTCCTGGAACTGCATCGCTGCGGTGGTGACGTCGAAACCGGCGATCAGCGGCAGCGTGACCAGCAGGCCGGCGACCGCACCGACGAGCGCGACCCAGCGCACCGTCGCCGCGTTGTCGTCGCGCCCGAGCGCGAACAGCAGCATGCCCACCACGATGGGCAGCCAGATCGCGACACTCAGAAGACCCATTTGTTGTTCTCCGCCGCGGCGCTCAGCGCGCCCACAGGGTGGCCAGCGTCGGCCACAGACGCCAGGTGAGCAGGCCGAACACGCCCAGCAGCATGACCAGCGCATACCAGTACAGGCGCCCGGTCTGCACCAGGCGGGTCAGCCGCGCGACCCCGCCGACCACCGCGACCGAGCCATTGATCGCGATGCCGTCGATCACGCCCTGGTCGCCGCCCTTCCACAGCCCAGTGCCCAGGCCGCGCGCCGCCGGCGCCAGCAGTTGCTCGTTGATCCAGTCCATGTAGTACTTGTTCTCGAGCAGCACGCGCAGCGGCGACAGCACCTTGTCGAGTGCGGCCGGAATGGCAGGCGCCTTGAGATAGAACACCCAGGCCGTCACCACGCCGGCCAGCGCCAGCCAGAACGGCAGCGAGCTCAGGCCGTGCAGCGCCATCGCCAGCGGGCCGTGATAGCCCTCGGTCAGCTCCTTCATCGCACCGTGGCGGGCGGCGTCGACGACGATCGCATCCTTGAAGAAGTCGCCGAACAGCATCGGGCCGATCGTCATGTAGCCGATCACCACCGACGGGATCGCCAGCAGTACCAGCGGTGCCGTCACCACCCAAGGCGACTCGTGCGGCGCATGGCCATGCCCGTGGTCATGGTCGTCCGGCGCCGGATGCGGTGTGTGGTGGAAGCGCTCCTTGCCGTGGAAGACCAGGAAGTACATGCGGAACGAATAGAAGGCCGTGACGGACACGCCGGCGGTCACCGCGAACAGTGCGAAGTTCGCCCCGGGCAGGTGGCTCGCGTGCACCGCCTCGATGATGGGGTCCTTCGAGTAGAAGCCGGCGAACAGCGGCGTGCCGATCAGCGCCAGCGACCCCAGCAGCGAGGTGATCCAGGTCAGCGGCATGTACTTGCGCAGGCCGCCCATGTTGCGGATGTCCTGATCGTGGTGCATGCCGATGATCACCGAGCCAGCGGCCAGGAACAGCAGCGCCTTGAAGAAGGCATGCGTCATCAGGTGGAACACCGCCACCGAATACGCCGACACGCCGAGTGCGACCGTCATGTAGCCGAGCTGACTCAGCGTGGAGTACGCGACCACGCGCTTGATGTCGTTCTGGATGATGCCCAGGAAGCCCATGAAAAGCGCCGTGATCGATCCGATGACCAGCACGACATTGAGTGCGGTGTCCGACAGCTCGAACAACGGACTCATGCGCGCGACCATGAAGATGCCGGCCGTCACCATCGTGGCGGCATGGATCAGCGCCGAGATCGGCGTCGGACCTTCCATCGAGTCGGGCAGCCACACGTGCAGCGGGAACTGCGCGCTCTTGCCCATGGCGCCGATGAACAGGCAGATGCAGATCACGCTGATCAGCATCCAGTCGCCGCCCCACATGGGATACGGGAACACCATCTTGGCCAGCTCGCCGCCTTTGGCGAACGTCTCGGCGTAGCTCAGCGTGCCGGCGTAGGTGGCGATCAGGCCGATGCCGAGGATGAAGCCGAAGTCGCCGACGCGGTTCACCAGGAAGGCCTTCATGTTCGCGAAGATCGCCGTCGGCCGCTTGAACCAGAAGCCGATCAGCAGATAGCTCACCAGGCCCACCGCCTCCCAGCCGAAGAACAGCTGCAGGAAGTTGTTGCTCATCACGAGCATCAGCATCGAGAACGTGAACAGGCTGATGTAGGAGAAGAAGCGCTGGTAGCCCGGGTCCTCCTCCATGTAGCCGATGGTGTAGACGTGCACCATCAGCGAGACGAAGGTGACCACCGCCATCATCATCGCGGTCAGGCCGTCGACCAGGAAGCCGACCTCCATCTTCAGCCCGCCGACCACCATCCACTGGTAGACGGTCTCGTTGTAGCGGGCGCCCTCGGCGGCGACCGCCTTCAGCACGACGACCGAGCAGATGAACGACACCAGCACGCCGAGGATCGTCGCCACGTGCGCACCGCGGCGGCCGACCAGGCGCCCGCCCAGCCCGGCGACGACCGATCCGACCAGCGGCGCGAGCGCGATGGTGAGCAGCAGGTTCTGGGAGAGGGTTGCGGCCATGTTGTTGTTGTGCCCCGCGGCGTTCAGCCCTTGAGCGCGTCGAGATCCTCGACATCGATGGTCGCGCGGTTGCGGAACAGCACCACCAGGATCGCCAGGCCGATGGCCGACTCGGCCGTCGCCACGGTGAGGATGAAGAATACGAATACCTGGCCGGCCATGTCGCCCAGATAGTGAGAGAACGCGACGAAGTTGAGGTTGACGGCCAGCAGCATCAGTTCGATCGCCATCAGCAGCACGATCAGGTTGCGGCGATTCAAGTAGATGCCGATCACCGACAACGCGAACAGGATGCCGCCGAGCGACAGGTAGTGACCCAGCGTGACCGGCCCGAAGGAGAAGTTCATGGCTTGGCCCCCGAGGCGGCGTCGGCCGGCGGTACCGGCCGCGGCTCGATCACCGGCTTCATCGGCACGATGCGCAGCCGGTCGGCCTTGCGGGCGCGCACCTGGTCGGCCGGATCGATGTAACGGCTGTCCTTGCGCCGGCGCAGCGTCAGCGAGATCGCCGACACGATGGCCACCAGCAGCAGCACCGCGGCGATCTGCAGCGGATAGAGGTACTGCGTGTAGATGGCGATGCCCAGCACCTTGGTGTTGCCGAGCTTGGCCGCGACCGCAGTCGCGGCGGGGGCCTGCCTCACGTCGAAGCCGTTGGTCAGCACGAGCGCCATCTCGAGCGCGATCAGCGCGCCGACCAGGCCGGCCAGCGGCAACACGCGCCAGAAGCCCTCGCGGAAGCGGTCGCTGTTGAGGTCGAGCATCATCACGACGAAGAGGAACAGCACCATCACCGCGCCGACGTAGACCAGCACCAGCGCAATGGCCAGGAATTCGGCGCGCAGCAGCATCCACACGCAAGCCGCACTGGCGAACGCCAGCACCAGGAACAGCGCCGCGTGCACCGTGCTGCGCGCGGTGATCACCATCACCGATGCGAACAGCAGCACGGCCGAGAACAGGTAGAAGAGCGCGCTGGTGGTATTCATGGTTGTTGTTTAAGCGGGCGTCGCGGACCGAGTAGCGCCGTGTTCAGCGGTACTTGGCATCCGCGGCCTTGGCCGCGGCGATCTCGCGTTCGTAGCGGTCGCCCACCGCGAGCAGCATGTCCTTGGTGAAGTACAGGTCGCCCTTCTTCTCGCCGTGGTATTCGAAGATGTGCGTCTCGACGATCGAGTCGACCGGGCAGCTCTCCTCGCAGAAGCCGCAGAAGATGCACTTGGTCAGGTCGATGTCGTAGCGCGTCGTGCGGCGCGTGCCGTCATCGCGCACGTCGCTCTCGATCGTGATGGCCAACGCCGGGCAGACCGCCTCGCACAGCTTGCAGGCGATGCAGCGTTCCTCGCCGTTCTCGTAACGACGCAGCGCGTGCAGGCCGCGGAAGCGCGGCGACAGCGGCGTCTTCTCTTCCGGGTACTGGATGGTGATCTTCTTCTGGAAGAAGTGCCGTCCGGTGAGCCGCATGCCCTTGAACAGCTCCAGCAGCAGGAAGCTGGAGAAGAAATCCTTCATCGAAGTGGCAGTGGACATGGTACGGCTCGGTTCACTTCCAGATGTTGAGGGGCGTCTGCATCCACAGGCCCACCACCACCAGCCAGATCAGCGTGATCGGGATGAAGATCTTCCAGCCCAGCCGCATGATCTGGTCGTAGCGGAAGCGCGGGAACGTGGCGCGCACCCACAGAAACATCGTGACGACGACGAAGGTCTTGCCGAACAGCCACAACCAGTCCCACAGCCACATGGTGCTGGAGATCCACGCGGGCGTGCTCATGCCCAGCAGCGAGAAGCTGACCGGCGCCGTCCAGCCGCCGAGGAACATGGTGACCGCGAGCACCGAGACGAGCCACATGTTGGCGTACTCAGCGAGGAAGAACATCGCGAACGCCATGCCCGAGTACTCGATCATGTGGCCGGCGACGATCTCGGATTCGCCCTCGACCACATCGAACGGATGCCGGTTTGTTTCGGCAAGCCCGGAGATGAAGTAGACGACGAAGATCGGCAGCAGCGGCAACCAGTTCCACGACAGGAAGGTGGCACCCTTGTCGGCGAAGTAGCCGCGCGCCTGCCCGAGCACGATTTCCGACATGTTGAGGCTGCCGCTGACCATCAGCACGACGACCAGCGCGAAGCCCATCGCGATCTCGTAGCTGACCATCTGCGCCGAGGCGCGCAGCGCGCCGAGGAATGCGTACTTCGAGTTCGAGGCCCAGCCGGCGATGATGACGCCGTAGACCTCCAGCGAGGCGATCGCCATCACGAACAGCAGCCCGGCGTTGATGTTCGCCACCGCCACGTCGGGCCCGAACGGCACCACCGCCCAGGCAGCCAGCGCCGGCATGATGGTCATCACCGGGCCGAGGAAGAACAGGCCCTTGTTGGCGGCACTCGGGCGGATGATCTCCTTGAAGACCAGCTTCACCGCGTCGGCGATCGGCTGCAGCAGCCCGAACGGGCCGACCCGGTTGGGGCCCGGGCGGATCTGCGTGAAGCCGATGCCCTTGCGCTCCCACAGTGTCAGGTAGGCCACGCAGCCCATCAGCGGCAGCACGAGGGCGATGATCTTGAACAGGCTCCAGGCCACGTCCAGTGTCATCGTCCAGCCTTGCTGGCCGAGCCAGCCGACACCGTATTCGTTGATCGTTGCGAGCATCGTCATCGACCTCAACGCACCGCATCGACGCTGATCGCGCCGAACATCGCGCCCAGCGACGCAGTCGCCGCATGACCCGCCGGCACGCGCACCGCGCTGGGTGCCAGCGAGGCGTCCTCGCGCGCCGGCAGCTCGGTGCTGGCGCCACCCTGACTGATGCGCACGCGGGCATGCGCGCCGAGTCCGAGCTGCGACCACAAACTGCTCGGCAAGCCGACCACCGGGGCACGCCCGTCCGCCGTGGCCTGCAGCGGCACCGAACGGCGCACCAGCGCATCTGTGCAATAGATCGGCACGTCGGCCACGCGCTCCAGACCACGCAGCACGGGTGCCGGAGCGCTCGGCGCGGCGGCCGGTTCGTTCGACAGCCGCGACGGCATCGGCACGCCGGCCAGCGCCTCGTCGCGCACCTGCTCGGCGCTTTCGTAATCGAATCCTTCCAGACCCAACAGATTGCCGAGCACCCGCAGCACCTTCCAGGCCGGCCGCGCGTCGGCGAACGGCTTCACGACCCCGTGGAAGCTCTGCACACGGCCCTCGGCGTTGACGAAGGTGCCGGCGGTCTCGGTGAAGGGTGCCACCGGCAGCAGCACATCCGCGTTGTCGACCGCTGCGTCCCGGAACGGTGTCAGGGCGACCACCAGGCCAGAGCCTTGCAATGCCGCGCGCGCCGCCGCAGGGTCGGCGGCGTCGTGAGCCGGCTCGACACCGAGCAGCAGCAGCGCCTTCATCGGCTTGGACAGCATGGCGCCGGCGTCCTTGCCGCCGGGGCCGGGCATCGCATCGACCCACTGCGCACCGACGCTGTTGGCGGCCTCGCCGAGGTAGCCCACCGTGGCGCCGCACTGCGTGGCGATCCAGTCCGCCCACGCGAGCAGTTGCCCGGCCTGTGGATGCTGCGCCGCTGCGTTGCCCAGCAGCACCGCCTTGCGCTCACCCGACAGCAGCAGCCCGGCTGCCGCCTTGGCGGCCTCGGTGGCCGTGCCGCCGGTCGGCGCGGTCGTGCCCTTGGCCGCGGCGACGGCTGCCGCAATGTCGGCGAGGCTCTGCGCCCATGCGCTGGGTGCGGCGGTGAGCGGCAGCGCCACCGGCATCGCCCAGTCGTCGTGCACCGCATGCAGGCTGACCAGCTTGCCGCCGCGGCGCACCGACTGGCGCAGGCGCAGCGCGAACAACGGATGGTCCTTGCGCAGGAACGAGCCGATGACGAGCGCGCGATCGAGCGTCGACAGCGACGCGATCGAGGTGCCGAGCCAGCGCGCGCTGCCCTTGGCGGCGCGGTTGGCCGAATCGCTGTGGCGCGTGCGGTGATCGATGCTCTGGCTGCCCAATCCGCGCACCAGCTTGCCGAGCAGGTAAAGCTCCTCCAGCGTACCGTGCGCCGAACCGATGGCGCCGATGTCCTGGACGCCGTGCTCGGCCGTCAGGCGCTTGAGCGCGTCTGCCACGTAGTTCAACGCAACGTCCCAGCTCACCGCCTGCCACTGACCGCCCTGCTTGATCATCGGCGACTTCAGGCGCGAGTCGGTATTCAGCGCCTCGTAGCTGAAACGGTCGCGGTCGGCGATCCAGCATTCGTTGACGGCTTCGTTCTCGAGTGGCACCACGCGCATCACGCGGTCGCCCTTGACCTGCACGACAAGGTTGGCGCCGGTCGAGTCGTGCGGGCTGATGCTCTGGCGACGCGCCAGCTCCCAGGTGCGCGCGCTGTAGCGGAACGGCTTGCTGGTGAGCGCGCCGACCGGGCAGATGTCGATCATGTTGCCCGACAGCTCGCTGTCGACCGTGCGGCCGACGAAAGTGGTGATCTCGGAATGCTCGCCGCGATGCTGCATGCCGAGCTCCATGATGCCCGCCACCTCCTGCCCGAAGCGCACGCAGCGGGTGCAGTGGATGCAGCGGCTCATCTCTTCCATCGAGATCAGCGGGCCGACGTTCTTGTGGAACACCACGCGCTTTTCTTCCTGGTAGCGCGAAGCGGAGCCGCCGTAGCCGACGGCCAGATCCTGCAGCTGGCACTCGCCGCCCTGGTCGCAGATGGGGCAGTCCAGCGGGTGATTGATGAGCAGGAACTCCATCACCGAGCGCTGCGCCCTGACCGCCTTGTCGCTCTTGGTGCGCACGATCATGCCCTGCGTCACCGGCGTGGCGCACGCAGGCATCGGTTTGGGCGCCTTCTCGATCTCGACCAGGCACATGCGGCAATTGGCCGCGATGGAGAGCTTCTTGTGATAGCAGAAGTGCGGCACGTAAACGCCGGCCGCGTCGGCCGCATGCATGACCATGCTGCCTTCGATGACGCTGACCTTGTTGCCGTCGAGTTCGATTTCGATCATGGTCGCGCTTCAGTCTCTCAAGCCGGCACGGCAGCCGCGTGTGCGCCAACGAGGCAACGCTTGTGCTCGATGTGGTGCACGAACTCGTCGCGGAAATGCTTGAGCATGCCGCGCACCGGCATCGCCGCGGCATCGCCGAGTGCGCAGATGGTGCGGCCCATGATGTTCTCGGCCACCGAGTCGAGCAGGGCCAGGTCTTCCGCGCGACCGTTGCCATGTTCGATGCGCTCGACTACGCGCCAGAGCCAGCCGG
>Ga0075356_1000206_pt1 | contig 11145 bp, 15 predicted proteins | sample WestPond_Cattail_FD_120073 | JGI IMG/M metagenome (GOLD analysis project Ga0075356, IMG submission 120073) | Natural and restored wetland microbial communities from the San Francisco Bay, California, USA, that impact long-term carbon... | ecosystem: Environmental > Terrestrial > Soil > Wetlands ... | reverse complement strand
GCATTGGCCGACAGCGCGACGAGGAGCGCGAGGCACGCCGCAAACGCCATTAGCAACGCCACGCGGCCACGGACTGCGACTCGACCAGCGCTGACAACTACCTCCGAAGACCTCGACATTGCCCGTGCTCCTCTCGTTGAATCCAGCTAATCCACGCGCCGTTCGATGCATTGACCGTGCTGGAGCACGGTCAATGCATCGAACGGCGCGATATCTCGTCCGGGCCAGATTAGCCGCAGGAGCGGGAAATCCTGCTTATCGGCCGCTGCGGGCGTAGTGGAGGGCGACGGCGTAGCGCACCTGGCCGACTCCTTCGAAGCCGAGCGCGCGGCGGGCGCCGTTGGTGAGGTCGAAGGCGTTGCCGCGGCTATATGGGCCGCGGTCGATCACCTTGGTGACCAGAGAGTGGCCGTGGTAGGCGAACTTGATAGTCGTGCCGCAGGGGAGGGTGCGATGGGCGACGCCGACGGTCCCTGGTTGCAGCGTCTCGCCGCAGGCGGTGTGGTTGCCGTAGAGGCCCGGCCCGTACCAGGTGGCCCCCGCGGACCGCATCGGGCTGCTGAAGACGATGCCCTGGCCCCCCCGCGCGGTCCCGTCGGAGGCGGTGACGCCGGCGCCGCCGGTCCCCGCCTGGGCAGGCACGGAGCCAAGGGTCAGGGGCGCAACCGCAGCGCCAAGAGCAACCCGGCGCAGCTGCCGGCCGAGGCGCCCGCCGCGTGCGTGGCCCCACCCTGAGTGATCTTTCCGCCCGTAGCGGTTTCCGTCTGCCTTCATTGCTCTTTACGACGCTTACGGGGTTAGCTGACGGGCTCGCGCTGAAAGAGCTGCGCTACGCGGCAGATGCCGGCGATTCGCCCCAACTTGTGGGTCCCCCGCTCCCCGCGATATGTAGGCGGAGATTCAGCGGAAGTTGGCGGCAGGTTAGCAAACGCTAAGACATGAAAACGTGCAGAGGTTGGGAAAGGCCCCCTTTCGGGGGCCTTTCCGTTAGCGGGCCTGTAAGCCGGATCCTGTCTTGAACGACCATCTGTCTCCCGGAGCCGGAGCCCCGGGGGGCCGCCGGAGCGGCCCTGCGGCCTACCTGGACCTCGCCGGGCAGGGTCGACGGTCCTGCTTGGCCTTGCACCGGGCGGGGTTTGCCTGGCCGCCGCGTCACCGCGACGCCGGTGCGCTCTTACCGCACCATTTCACCTTTGCCTGTACGCGACTCACGTGTGGCCGCGCCATCGGCCGTGTATTTCTGTGGCACTGTCCCGCGGGTTTCCCCGGGTGGGCGTTACCCACCGCCTCGCCCTTCGGTGTCCGGACTTTCCTCGAGGGGTTTTCTCTCCCCCCGCGGTCGCTCGGCCCGCCTGCCGATGGTAGCGCGGAGCCCCTTATCCCTCGGCTCACTGAAGCCCGATGGGTGCCGCAGCCCGAAATCGCCGCAACGAATACCCTGAGCGACAATGCCGACGGCGGTCGTCACGGGAGCAGGCGGCGGCCTCGGTCGGGCGATCTCGATCGAGCTTGCCCGCCGCGGCTACCTCGTTCACGCTACCGACGTCGACGCTGACGCCGCCGCCCGCACGGCAGCGGAGATCGGCGCCGGGGCACGGCCCTCAGGGCTGGACGTGCGCGACGAGGCAGCCTGCCGGGCCCTCGCCGCCGAAGCCGCGACCAGAGGCGGATCGCTCGACCTCTGGGTCAACAACGCCGGCGTCCTCGTCACCGGGTCCTCGTGGACGCAGGACGAGGCGACGCGCAGGGCGATGCTCGAGATCAACACGCTGGGGACGATGAACGGGACCGTCGCCGCCCTGGAGCCGATGATCGCGGCGGGCCGCGGCCACGTGATCAACGTGATCTCGCTGGCCGGCATCGTCGCCGCGCCGGGCGAGGTCAACTACTCGGCGAGCAAGCACGCGGCGATCGCCTTCACGCTCGGCACCCTCTTCGACCTGCGCCGCGCCGGCATCGAGGGGATCGAGCTCTCGGCGGTCTGCCCGGACGGCATCTGGACGCCGATGCTGGAAGACAAGCTCGACGACCCCGATGCCGCGGGGTCGTTCTCGGGGCACCTGCTCACCCCCGAGCAAGTCGCGACCGAGGTCGGCAAGCTGACCGAACACCCGCGACCGCTGCTGATCATGCCCCGCTGGCGCGGCCTGCAGCTACGTCTACTCGACCTCTTCCCCCGCCTCACCCTGCGCCTGCTGCGCCTGGCGATGCGCGACGCCCGGCGCAAACAGCGTCGCTACAAGAAGCGGATCGAGTCGGGCGCCTGGCCCAAGTAGGGCTGCTTAAACCTTGCGAAAGACGCCGACGACCTTGCCGAGGACACTCGCCTCGGTGGTCCGGATCGGCTCCATCGAGGCGTTCTCGGGCTGCAGGCGGACGTGGTCGTCTTCGCGGAAGAAGCGCTTGACGGTGGCCTCCTCGCCGATCAGAGCGACGACGATCTCGCCGTTGACGGCGTCGTCGGCGGGGCGCACGACCACGTAGTCACCGCCCAAGATGCCGGCTTCCACCATGCTGTCGCCACGCACGTTGAGGATGTAGTCGCCGTCCTCGCCGCCGATCACGTCGGGGACTTCGATGTACTCCTCGACGTTCTCCTCGGCCAGGATCGGCTCGCCGGCAGCGACCTGACCGACCAGCGGCAACCCGTTCTCCGAACGGATCGTCCGCTTCGCCTTGTCGAAGAGCAGCTCGATCGCCCGAGGCTTGGAGGGATCGCGCCGCAGCAGGCCGATTTTCTCCAGGTTGGCCAGGTGCGCGTGCACGGTCGAGGACGAGTGCAGGCCCACCGCTTTGCCGATCTCCCGCACCGTAGGCGGGTAGCCGGTCTTGGCGGCATATTTGCCGATGAAGTCGAAGATCTCCTTCTGCCTCTTGGTCAGATCCAGCTCCACGCTCAATGCCCTCCCAGGTCCGCGCATCTGTTCTTGTCATGTTCGAACACTTGTTCGCAAGCGTAGCGCGCCCCCCGGATACGCGCAACCGAAAACGCCTCCCGGGCGCAAACATCTAGAATCGTCGCCCCTCGAGCGGCTGTGGCGGAACTGGTAGACGCGCAAGGTTGAGGGCCTTGTGCCCCTTACGGGGCGTGATGGTTCGACTCCATTCAGCCGCACTCGGAAGCCCCCGTTCGTCGGGGGTTTTCGCGTTGGAGGGCTCCGACGCCGAACACCAGGCGACCGATTTCAGGGGGTCGGGCCAGCGCCGCTAGATCGGGTATTCCGCGTGATCGACGAGCCAGCGGCCATGTTCCTTCCGTAGCCAAACCGGCCGTTCTTGGTCAATCCCTTCGATGTAGACAATCGCCTGATTGCCTTCGATGGTGACCGTCAGCACCCTTGGCCGGGAATCTCCCCAGATGCTGACCGCCGTGTCGCTTGGCTTCCAGTCAAGCGGCGTGTTGTTGCTGTGCAGCCACAACTCCTGGCAGTTCTTGGCTGGGCTCCAATTCGGATATCCCTGATGTGGACTGTGGTTTTCGGCATCCATGAGCCGGCAAGCCTTCTTTATGTCGGCCTGCGCCATTACCTTGAGCCAAGCCACCGCGACGCGTCGAGCGTCGCGTTTTTCCGCCGGAGATTCGCCCGCAACACCACCGCAGGAAGCAAACGCCAGGGCCACTGCGGCGAGGACGAGACCCGACAAAGTGGCGCGCGTGCACCGAATAGCAAGCACGGCGCCAAAACGCTCGGTCGGTCGGGGCTCAGCCACGGCTAGGCAGCGACGACGTGCCGGCGAGCCAGCGCCGTGCGCAGGGCGAGCGCCTCGATCGCGACCTCGGCGTTCTCGGGGGTGTCCTCGATCTCGCCGCTGCGCCAAGCGTCGACGTAGGAGTCGGGATCCTTGCCGTTTGCCTTGCGAAAGGTCTCGACCTTCTCCCCCAAAGAGGCAGCCTCGAGATCCGTGGCGGGCTCGCGATCCAGGTAGCGCTCAAGCTCGCTGGAGGGAATGCGCAGGGTCTTCTTGCCGATGCGGATGGCCTTGATCTCCCCCCGCTCGATCATCTTGTAGACGGTCGACTCATCGAGGGAGAACCTGCGGGCGTAGTCCCGCACGCGCATGTAGTGATCGGAGAGTTCGGTCATCTGTCGCTCCTGGAGTCTTTAGGCATTGTTGGCATTGTTGCAGCTATATCGGCAGGTTCCAAGTAATCCTCTAAATCCAGAAATTCAGCGTAGCCGGCCCAGGCACGAGATATCCGGAGGCACCTGTAGAACCGGCGCCCCATGCGCGAGCAACCGATCTTGATCGCCTACCGGCGCTTCGAGCAGCTCCAGGAGCTGCTCTTCGCCCGTGGCTACCTAATCGATCCCGGCGGCCGCGACCCGAACGAGTGGCGCGACGACCCGCCCCTGGGACTGGTGCGACTGAAGGGCGTCGCCCTCAAAGGCGACGGCGACGAGGCCGAGCCCGATCCCCGCATCACCTTCAGCATCGCCGAGCTCTGGTCAGTCGATCGAGTCGAGGACGCCCGCGAGGAGCAGGGCTACTGGCTGGCCGGCTACGCCTACCACGGCCAGGTTGGTGATATCTCCCTTCGCTACTGCTTCGACCCCGAGCGCCATCCGGAGATGCCCTACCACCGCCATCCCCCAGGCCGCAAAGCCCGCGAGCCCTGGCGACGCGTCAGCGCCGAGGAGGCGCTTGAAGGTGTCGATGCCCTGGTGACCGAGGAGCGAAGAGCCGGACGGCTGTAGAAGCTACGACACTCTGGGTCAGTAGGCAGGCTCGAGCCCGGCGATCATCGGGAAGTGACGCACGTTTGTGGTCAACAGCTCCGCGTCGAGCAAGAGTGCGGTGGCGGCGATCAGGTAGTCGGCATCGTCGATGCCGCTATGGGAGCGGCGATGCTTCTGAGCGAGTGAGCTGGCCGCTCGCGCCACCTCCTCCCCTACCGGCACCCAGGAGAGCGCCGAGAAGAACTGCTCCAGCGCATCGACCTCTTTCTCGCGCACGCCCGCCAGCAGCTCGAAGCGCACGACCTCGCTGGCGAGGAGAGATTCTTCGGCCTCGATCAGCTCGCTCAGGAGTTCGACCGCGGGCGGGGCGCCGCGCAGGTGATCGATCGCGACGCTGGTGTCCAGCAGCTTCACTTGACGCCGAGTTGGGCCAGGCGGTCGTTGAGGTCGCCGCCGCGCAGGGCGTCGACCTGCTCGGCGCCGCTGGCGCGCCGGCCCCGCCAGGAGCCAGCGCTCGCCTTGAGGGCGCGAAGCTTCTCGTCCTTGCCATGCTCGCCGAAGGTGGTGCGAACCGCACGGCGGATCAGCTCCGAGCGGGACGCGCCCGTGTCGCGAGAGGCGCGATCGAGGAGCTCCAGCTCGCCTTCGCCCAGATAGACCTGAGTCCTGCTCATGGCATCATTATACACCAGGTGGTGTTGTTAATCGAGCTTGGAGCCTCCGAAGAATCTGAGGACCTTTTGCGGACCTCCAAATCAGCAACCTGCATCACCCCTCCCTTTGTCCCGCCGAAGCGGCCGTTCGCCGGGATCGATAGGTCGTCGGCTCTTACGGCGACGGGGGTATTCATCGCTGTACAGCCTCGGGACATCGGATCGTCCGATTTCAACGAGGTGGGTGAGCCGGCCTCATGACAGGTGTCGAACGCGGTTCTTCAGCGCGTCGTTGGCTGGGTGCTCAGTCAAGGCTTTCGCCAGGGACTTCACCCAGAGTGGGATCGACGCCTTGTTGCGGGGCATGGTGGAATCGCTGGTGAAGATCAGGCCGTAGTGCTCTTCGCCGGCGGCCAACATCTGGTTGTGGATCAGTTGGAAGTCGAGCACGTCGTTGGTGACGAGGGTGCGCTGCTCGGCGGCTATGCGGCGGACGATCTCGCGATCGGCGACCGCTTCCAGGTCGGGCCGGTCGCCCTTGATCGCCTGGACGTCGAAGTCCCCCCTACTCCGTAGCTCGCGAGCGATCTTCGGCGAGATCATCTCGTCGAGCAGGAGCTTCACGCAAGGGCCTCGTGACCCCGGCGCCAGCGCTCGCGCTCGCGCTCCCTGGCGGCCCGGGAGCGCTCGGCCAGTTCATCCACCTCGTCCGTGTACTCGCCGTAGTAGCGCGCCGCGGCCTCCAGCTGCTCGACCGGGATCTCGAGGTAGGAGGCAGCCTCCTCGACCGAGCCGTCGTTCTGGCGGATCGTCTCGATCGCCTCGGCGACGTCTAGGCGGGATCCGAGCAGTGCTGGCCGACGGCCTGCCGCCCCCTCCCGAAAGTAGATCAGGGGATGCTCGTCCTGACGGATGCCCTCCTCGATGTAGCGCTCGGCTAGTGCAGTCTGGCCGGAACCCGCGTCGGCGGCGTGATCCTTGAGGCGCCGAACCGTGATCGGGTCGAAGCGAAAGCTGACGCTCTGCTTACCTTGCTTGCTCTGCTTGCCGGCCATCGTGCACTCTCCGTATCGTCATGTATTGCGAAGTATAGCGGTGGGGCCCGGGGCCAATTGCACTCGTGCTCAGTCGGCACGCCAGTCGGTCAAGGACTCGCCGGGCGCCGCGAGCGTTCTTCCCACGCATACGCCATCGCGATTCTCTGCATGGCCGAGGGATGGGTGCCGTAGAGGGCATAGGCCCATCCCGGCGGGTCGGGGGCACTGAGGCTGGTGGTTGTGAGCCGGCGCATCAGCGATCGGTCGGTGGCCGGTTCATGTGTCGCGCTGAGAGCCGCCCAATCGGCCGCTGCCTCCTGTCGACGGGAAACCATGTTGAACAGCGGCGTCGTGAGCAGCGTCAGCACCACCATGACGAGGATCGCGACGGGTACCGCCTCCGGGCGGGCCAGGCCGCCGCGGCCGCGGGTGAGGAGCGCTATCAGCGCGGTGGCGGGGATCAGGAAGAGGGCCAGCCATCCGACTCCCTTGAGGGGGTCGTCGTGGGCGAGATGGCCGAACTCGTGGGTCATGACGAGGCGGATTTCTCGGTCGCTGAAGCGGCCGTCCAGCAGCGTGTCCCAGAGGATCACCGTGCGGGTTGGACCGAATCCGGCGGACTCCGCGTTGGGTGCGCTGGTAAAGCGATGGGCTTCCTGGACGCGCACTCTCGTCTCCCCCACTCCCTCGCTGCGTTCGAGCGCCCGCGCGTCGGACAGCAGCTGTGGGTCGTGCACCGCCGAGGTGCCCGGGACCAGATAGGGGCCGACGAACGTGAAGAGCAACGCGAGCCCGACGAAGATCGGGGCCGCGACGACCCACCACCAGCGCCGAAGCACGCCGGCCAGGCCCATCGCGACCGCCAGCGCCAACGAGATGAACAGGAACTCGTAGCCGAGGCTGAAGAAACTGTCGAACGCCCATGCGACGTAGCCGCGGTGCGAGACGCCGTGGCGGCGTGCCCACCAGAGCGCAACCAGCCCGAAGGGGAGCTCGGCCAACCACACCAGCCCGAAGCCGAGCATGCCCAGCAACATGCCGGTGCCGATGCGGCCCGCCGCCGACTCGCGCATCAGGCGGTGCCCGCGGCGGGCGTACAGCACAAGCACCGCGATCAGCGTCGCCCAGGCAAGCAGGCCCTCGATGTCGAGGAAGCGCTCGAAGGACGCGCTGCGCCGGAGGAACGAGGCGCTGAAATAGCTGCTCGGGTCGAGGTGGGGCAGGTGCACCGACGCTGGAACGGTGGAGGTCCAGAGCGCGTGCGCCGCCCATGCCCACAGCGCGACGGCGACCAGCAGGGCCAGCGTGGCCGGGCGCACCAGGCGGAGAGCCGGCGGCCGCAAGCCCTTCCCCTCCTCTACCGGCGCGGCCAACCGCTCCACCCTCAGGCGGCGGGCGGCAATGCAGTCGGTTCGGGCGCCGGAGGCCGAGGCGTGAGGCAGGGCCCGCTGTAGGGGTAGGCGCCGGTCACGAGGAAGATGTAGCCATAGGTCTGAGCCGAGTAGCGCAACGCCAGAGCGCCGGCGTTGCGCAGCCCGAGCGGCATGCGGCCGGTGAAGAGCGCCGCGAACCAGCCGAGGACGGCAACGACGAAGGCGAGCGATCCGTAGGCACTCGCGAGCAGGAACGCCGGCAGCGCGAGCACCAGGCGGAAGAGAACGGTCCAGCGATTCTGGCGGGCGCGATCGGCGACGCGCAGCTCGATCGGGTAGCTCTCTTCGGCGCCGGTGAAGCCGGGAAAGGGGTTGCCGACCAGATACAGGTAGGCGGCCACGTGGAGCTGGTAACGCAGGTAAGCGGCGAGGAAGCGGTGCAGGGACTGCGGCGAGACGCCGGTGGCCAAGGTGGCGACCCAGTTGACGACCGCGGCGAGCAGCGCGACGATTCCCCACAGCGTGAGCCAGACCAGGTGGGGAAACGCGAGCAGCAGGCGGAAGAAGACGGTCAGGCGGCTGCGCCGCAGGTCATCGTCGACCTCCATCTGAATCGGGTCGTCGCGAACGGGAAGCGGGCCGATCGCGGTGAGCGGATCGCTGGAGGGATAGCGGTCGGTGAGCACCAGCAGGTAGGCCCAGAGCTGCGCTCCGTAGGAGAGCGCGTAGGCGATCAGGTCGCGGAGCCCGCGCGGCATGCGCCCGCGCGCAACCGCGAAGAACCATGCGAGAAAGGCAGCGGTCCCCAGCAAGCCGATGCCGTAGCTGCCCGTACGAGAGAGATAGCGGCCGGGGTTGCTGCTGGAGCCGAGGATGACGGTCGCGAGAAGCAGCGCCGGGACGGCGAGGACGAGGCGGAAGGCGACGGTCCAGCGGTTCTGCCGAGCCGGAGGATCGATCTCCAGGTCGATCGGGTATCCCGTCCGGCCGCCTATGCCGGGAAATGGCTCGGCGGCGATGTTGAGGAATGCGTAGACGTGGGTCGCGTACCTGACGTACCGCACGAGGAATCCGTGCAGGTCCTTGTCCGGGCGCCCCACCACGAGGGTCACCGCCCAGTTGAAGATCGCGATGAGGAACGCGGCAACCGACCAGATCGCAAGCCAGATCAGGAACGGCAGGGCGAGCAGGAAGCGGAAGAAGACGCTGGCCCGGCCGCGCTGGAGGTCATCGGAGACGATCAGGCGAACCGGCCGCTCGTTCACAGCACTATCCCTAACCCCAGTCTCGGACACCATTGGACGCATATCGGCAGCGGGCGACCCGGCTGTAGGCCGGAATCAATGCGCCCGCGCGAACTCCTGCCACGGCTCGACATTCCAGAAGCGGCGTGCCGCACCGGAGGTGGAGGGAAGCACCCAGACCGCAGCACCGCCGATGCGCTCGGGCTGGAGGCCATAGCCGACCGCTCGATCCAGGGCGGCGCGGGCGGCGTTCTTGCCGTTGAAAGCGAGGTTGCCGGGTTCGGCTTCGGCGATTCGAGATTCGAGGCCGGACACGTCAAACTCGACCGTGCCCACCTCCTCATCGGAGCCGTGGAGCACCTTGCAGATGTCCGTCAGCCCGATGCCGAACTCGGGCAGCCGCTCGAATTCGGACGGCGACAGCTGGACCGGGGTCAGGCCGGTCGAGTGCAGCGTCTTCCAGAACGAGTTGCCCGGACCGGCGTAGTAGGCACCGGCGCGAGCCGAGGCGGACCCGGCGGCGGTGCCGCAGAAGACGATCCTCAGGCCGGGACGCAGGATGTCGGGCAAGACGTCAGCCACAGGCAACACGCTACATCGAGCAAGCCCGACTCAGGCGCGTTGCGCGACGAAATGTCTTGTCTTCTTTTTCCCGCGGACGCACCCGCTACCATCGTTTGCGATGGAACCGATCCGAACCGACTTCAAAGGCTATGAGGGCAAGTTCGTGGCGCTCGACGCCCGGACCGGCAAGATCGTGCTCGCCGACGAGGATCCTCGCGTCGTTCTCGAGAAGGCCAAGGGGCGCAATCACGTGGTCGTCCGCGGCCGCGTTCCCTACCCGGATGAGCCTCTATATGTCGGCCTTGGCTGAACTGGATCAGCTTCCTTGGCTTTACCCGTACCGGGAGGATCCCCAACACACGCGGCTCGGCCAACCGGTGTTCCGGCCGTTCGTGCAGGTCTCGCTGGCCAACGGCGACACGAGCACGACAATGCTGGATGGCCTGGTCGATACGGGTGCCGACGCGATTCTGGCCAGCGGCCTGCTCGCGGATCAGCTCGGCATCGACCTCTCGGAGCATGAGGGAGAAGTTCATCACGCGGTTGGCGGACGCACGATGAACACCCGGTACAAGACAGTCACGATGCGCTTGCATCCAGGCAGTGGCGAGGTCCACGAGCATCGGGAATGGAGCACCCAGGTCGGCTTCGTGGAGAACTGGCATAGCTACAGCCTCGTGCTGCTCGGCAGCGTCGGCTTCCTCGATCGCTTCACCGTCACTGCGAGCCGCTTCGCCCAGGCCGTCGCGGTCGAAGATCAGGACGCCTTCGACAGGCGCTTCGGGATCGTTCCTCCGGCTTGATCCACTGAGGTAGGTGCGGCGCCCTATCCGACTTTGACCCCACGCTGGTGTGGTCAAAGTCGGATGCACGACTTGCGATAGGCGAGGCGGGATGATCACAGTGTGGAACTGGCGCTTGCCATCGCCTTCTCGATCGCCTTTGCGCTTACGAACGGGTTCCATGACGCCGCCAATGCGATCGCGACGCTTGTTGCCACGCGGGGGGCGCGGCCGGGGCAGGCGATCGTGCTTGCCACCGTGTTCAACATGCTCGGGGCGCTGCTGGTCGGGACCGCGGTGGCGGACACGATCGCGGGGATCGTCGAGGTGCCCGCTGCCGAGGCGGTCGAGGTGATCGGGGCCGGGGTCCTCGCGGCGACGCTCTGGAACCTGCTGACCTGGTGGCGGGGGTTGCCGTCGAGCTCGGCGCACTCGCTGGTCGGCGGGCTGGTCGGCTCGGCGATTGCCGAGGCCGGGATCCATGCCGTCCAGTGGGGCGGCCTGGATGGTTGGAAACCCGTCGGCGTCTTCGGGGTCCTGATCGTCCTCGCCGTCTCGCCGCTGCTCGGGCTCGGCTTCGGGCTCGGCTTCGTCCGGCTCGAGATGCGCCTGTTGCGACGTGCCACCCAGCGGGTGAAGGCGCCGATCCGCGGCGCCGAGTGGGCGATGTCGGCCGCCCTCTCCTTCGGCCACGGCGCCAACGACGCGCAGAAGGCAATGGGGGTGATCGCGGCGCTGCTGCTCGCCACCGGCCACATCGAGACGCTCTCGGTGCCGCTCTGGGTAAAGCTCGCCTGCGGGGCCGCGCTGACG
>Ga0075356_1000205_pt1 | contig 11154 bp, 10 predicted proteins | sample WestPond_Cattail_FD_120073 | JGI IMG/M metagenome (GOLD analysis project Ga0075356, IMG submission 120073) | Natural and restored wetland microbial communities from the San Francisco Bay, California, USA, that impact long-term carbon... | ecosystem: Environmental > Terrestrial > Soil > Wetlands ... | reverse complement strand
GCTGGGTGACCAGTGGCGCCAGTACGAGCGGGTGTTTCCCGCGCTGGCAAAGAGCCGCATCGACCAGGTCTCGCTCGAATGCCTGCACTCGCACGTGCCGCCCGACCTGATGGCGCTGCTGAAGGGCAAGGAGGTGATGGTCGGCGTGATCGATGTCGCCAGCGACGAGATCGAGACCCCGGAGACGGTGGCACAGACGATCGAGACCGCGCTGCGCTTCGTTCCGGCAGGCCGGCTGATCGCCTGCACCAACTGCGGCATGGCGCCGATGGATCGCGGCGTCGCGCTGGCCAAGATCGAGGCGCTGGTCAAGGGCGCGGCGTTGGCGCGGGCGCGCCAGGCAGGCCGCTCGACGTGACGGGCGCGTTGGCTCCGCCGCTGACACCGGTGTCGGGCGTCGACGTGGCCCTGCGGCGCGACGGCCAGGCCGTGCTGTCGGCCGCGGCGCTGGCCGAGCTGTGCGGGCTCGAGGTCGGCGCCTTCGCCGGCTGGCTGCCGTATTGGGAGCAGCTGCCACCGGACCTGCACCTGCGCGACGGCGGGCGGTACAGGCGGCGCCGGCATAGTTGCTTCGTCGTCGACGGTGACCGCGTCACGCGGGCACCGCATCGACCGCATTGGCAGCCGGTGGAATACAACGCGCTGCATGGCGGCATCGAGCGGGATTTCGAGCCGATGGCGCCGGCCTGGAGCGACGATCCGGCATGGGCGCACCTGCTGCTCGGCCTGGCGCGACGGGCCAGCGCGCTGCGCGGCGTGCAGCCGTGGTTCGTCGAGGCGCATCCGTTCCGAATCGACACCACCGACGGCATCGGCCGGCCGACACCCGAAGGCGCGCATCGCGACGGCGTCGACCTCGTCGCCGTGCTGCTGGTCGCGCGGCGCAACGTCAAGGGCGGCGAGACACGCGTGTTCGCGGCCGACGGACCGGCCGGATTGCGCTTCACGCTGACCGAGCCGTTCAGCGCACTGCTGCTCGACGATGCACGCGTCATCCACGAATCGACGCCGATCCAGCCGGTGAACGCGGACGGCCCCGCCCACCGCGACACGCTGGTGCTGACCTTCCGCGCCGGCGGTTTCCAGGGGCCGGCTATGCTGCGGGCATGAGCGCAGCGCCGGGCCGTCCCAAGCAAGAGAACAGCCCCTCGGGGGGTTGGTGGTCGTACCCGGCCGCCGGGGGGCGGACATGAGCTTTGCCATCGACTTCGACGACGTGCGCGCCGCTGCCGACCGACTGGCCGGCGTGGCGCACCGCACCCCGGTGCTCACCTCGCGCACCGCAGACGCGCGCTGCGGCGGCCAGGTCTTCTTCAAGTGCGAGAACCTGCAGCGCATGGGCGCGTTCAAGTTCCGCGGCGCCTACAACGCGCTGGCACAGTTCGATGCCGCGCAGCGCCGCGCCGGTGTGATCGCCTTCTCGTCGGGCAATCATGCGCAGGCGGTCGCGCTGTCGGCGCGGTTGCTCGGCATGCCGTCGGTGATCGTGATGCCGAGCGACGCACCGCCGATCAAGCTCGCCGCCACACGCGCCTACCAGCAGGACCAGCCGGGCAGCGAGGTCGTGCTGTACGACCGCTACACCGAGGATCGCGAGGCGATCGGCCGGCGCATCGCGCAGTCGCGCGGCATGACGCTGATTCCGCCCTATGACCACCCGCAAGTGATGGCCGGGCAGGGCACCGCGGCGCTCGAGCTGATCGAGCAGGCCGGCCCGCTCGATGTGCTGGTCGTCTGCGTCGGTGGTGGTGGCCTGGTCTCCGGCTGCGCCGTCGCCGCCACGCACATGGCGCCGGGCATCGCGGTGCACGGCGTCGAGCCCGCGGCCGGCAACGATACGCAGCAGAGCCTGGCGCGCGGCGAGATCGTCAAGATCGGCGTGCCGCAGACCATCGCCGACGGTGCGCAGACGCAGGCGAGCGGCACGCTGACGTTTCCGATCATCCGTGCACTCGTGCGCAGCGTCGTCACGGTGACCGACGCGCAGCTGGTGGCGACGATGCGCTTCATGGCCGAGCGCATGAAGCTGGTGGTGGAGCCCACCGGCTGCCTGGCTGCGGCGGCCGTGCTGGAGGGTGCGCTCGACGTGCGTGGGCAACGCGTCGGCGTGGTCCTGAGCGGCGGCAATGTCGATCGCGTGAAGTACGCGCAATGGCTGACCGGCGAGGAAACCGCATGAGCGAAGCGACGACAGCGACGACAGCGCCAAAGGCCGATGCGGCCGACGCCGACAAGCGCCAGCGCGAGGCGGTCGAGGCGCTGCTCAAGCGCCCGGCGGTGATCAATCCGGGCGCGGTCACGCTGGCCGATGGGCGCCGGCTCGAATACGAGATGCGCGCCGACTTCCTGCCGATCACGCGGGGTGGCGTCGACGCGCAGCGCGGCGAGCCCGACGGTGCGGCGATGTGCGTCGCTTATCTCGCCAAGCAGGCCGGGCCGCGGCCGCTATGTTTCGCCTTCAACGGCGGCCCCGGCTCGGCGTCGGTGTGGCTGCACCTGGGCGCGCTGGGGCCCAAACGGGTGCCGATCCACGACGACGGCACGATGCCGCCGCCACCGTATGCGGTGCAGGACAATCCGCTGACCTGGCTCGAGCACTTCGACCTGGTGTTCATCGACCCACCGCACACCGGTTATTCGCTGGCGGTCGGCGACGACGCGCGCAAGCGCCTGTTCTCGATCGACGGCGATGCCGAGGCGCTGAGCGAGGTGGTGCGACTGTGGCTGACGCGGCACGGCCGCTTTGGCTCGACGCTGTACCTGGCCGGCGAGAGCTACGGCACCACGCGCGGCGCCGCGATCGCCGACCGCCTGCACGGCGCCGGCGTCGCGCTGGCCGGCTTGATCCTGGTGTCGTGTGCGATGGATCTGCAGTCGCTCGTGTTCGCGCCCGCCAACGATTTGCCGTATGCCCTCTTCGTGCCGGCGTTCGCCAACGTCGCGCAGTTCCACGGCAAGCTGGCCGGCCCGCTGGCCAAGTCCGGCGAGGCGGCGCGCGCGGCGGCGGAGGCCTTCGTCGCGGAGGACTACCTGGCCGCGCTGCACGCCGGCGCACGGCTCGATGGCCGTGCGCGCAGTCGCATCGAGAAGCGCCTGGCCGAGCTGACCGGACTGCCGCGCGCGCTGGTGCAGGAGAAGAACCTGCGCATCAGCGATGCGACCTTCTTCTTCGAGCTGCTGCGCGACATCGGCCGCATGGTCGGCCGGCTGGAGGCGCGCGTCACCGGGCCGATGGCGGCCAGCCGCACCCGCGAGTGGGAGTTCGATCCGGGCATCGAGTCGCTCAATGCGCCGTACACGATGGCCGCGATGGCGTACTTCAACGAGATCGGGCTGACCAGCGAAGCGCGCTACGAGGTGCTGAACCTCGAGGTCAACAAGGCATGGAACTGGAACCGCGGCGAAGCCAAGGGAAACTCGTTCGCCAGCACCAGCGCCGAGCTGGCGCGGGCGCTGCGCCGCAACCCGCACCTGCGCGTGCTGGCGGCCAGCGGCCGCTATGACCTCGGCACGCCGTACAGCGCAAGCGACTGGTCGCTGGCGCAGCTCGACGCGCCGGCCGACGTGCTGGCGCGCGTGACGCACCGCTACTACGACGCGGGCCACATGATGTACACGCGCGGCGCCGATCTGCAGCAGATGAAGGCCGATCTGGCCGGCTGGCTGCGCGGCTGATTCGTCGAAGGAGTTGCCCCGGTGCATGTCGGCGTCTTGACGGGTGGGGGGGACTGCCCCGGCCTGAACGCCGTGATCCGGGCCGTCACGCTGGCGCTGGTGCGTGAGTGCGGGGCCCGCGTCACCGGCATCGAGCGCGGCTTCGAAGGCCTGCTCCACAACCGCACGCGCCCGCTCGCACCCGCCGACGTCGACGGCATCCTGGCGCAGGGCGGCACCATCCTCGGCACGCAGAACCGCTGCAATCCGTTTCGTGATGACACCGCCGACGGCGCCGATCGTTCGGCGCAGGCGATGCAGACAGTGCGTGCTTTAGGCCTCGACGCGATGATCGTGATCGGCGGCGACGGCACGATGGAGATCGCGCACCGCTTCGCCCGGCTCGGCCTGGCCATCGTGGGCGTGCCGAAGACGATCGACAACGACCTGTGCCACAACGAGCGCAGCTTCGGCTTCGACAGCGCGGTGGCGGTGGTCGCCGACGCGCTCGACCGGCTGGCCACCACGGCGCGCAGCCATGGCCGGGTGATGATCGCCGAGACGATGGGGCGCCACGCCGGCTGGATCGCGCTCGAGGGCGGCTTGGCCGGCGCGGCGGATTTGATCGTCATCCCGGAGCTGCCCTACGCGATCGAGGCGCTGGCCGAGCAGGCGCGTGTGCGGCTGGCCGACAAGGGCTACGCGCTGCTGTGCGTCGCCGAGGGTGCGCACGAGCCAGGCGGCGAGGCCGTGGTGCAGCCGTCGCTGGCGGGCGAGGCGCCGCGTCTGGGCGGCGTGGCGCATCACCTGGAGCGCGAGCTGGCGTCGCGGCTCGATCGCGAGGTGCGCGCCACCGTGCTCGGCCATCTGCAGCGCGGCGGCATGCCGACGCCGTTCGACCGCGTGCTGGCCACGCAGCTCGGCTTCGAGGCCGCGCAGCGCGTGCGGCGCGGCAAGTTCGGCTGCATGGTGAGCCTGCAGGAAGGGCACTTTCGCAGCGTGCCGCTGACCGACGTGGCCGGCCGCTACCGGTCGGTCGCGCTCGACCATCCGCTGCTGCGCGCGGCGGCCGGCCTGGGCATCGGCTTCGGTACCACGGCACGCTGACGCGCAGACCTCAGCTTCGGCTGCGGTTGCCCTCGCGCACGGCCTCGCGCCGCTGCTCGATCTCGTCGGCGCCCACGCTGCGGTTGAACGCGCTCGCGCGCTGGCGCTCCAGCGTCATGCCTTCGCCAAACGTCAGTGCAAAACCGTCGTCGATGATGGCCTTGTAGCGCTCGAGCATGCCGGGCTGCGCCTGCAGCATCTCGGCGGCGAGCGCGCGCGCCGCGGGCAGCAAGGCGTCCGGCGCCACCACATGGTTGACGAAGCCCCAGGCCTGCGCCTGCTCGGCGCTGACCCAGCGCGCCGACAGCGAGATCTCGCGCGCACGGTAGATGCCGACCGCGCGGCTCAGCTTCTGCGACAGGCCCCAGCCCGAGGCGAGGCCGACGCGGGTGTGGGTGTCGGCGAATCGTGCCTGCGTGCTGGCCAGCAGCACGTCACAGGCCAGCGCCAGCTCGAAGCCACCGGTGACCGCGGCGCCGTTGATGGCGCCGATCACCGGCTGCTTGCAGCGGTGCAGCGCGGCCACCGGATCGCCGGCGGCTGCCGCCGCGCGCTGGCCCAGGCTGCCGCGGCCGGCGCCGATCTCCTTGAGGTCGAGGCCGGCGCAGAACGCCCGGCCGGCGCCGGTGAGGATGATCACGCGCACCTGTGGGTCGGCCGCGGTCTCGTCGATCGTCGTCGCCAGGCGGTCGAGCAGCTCGCGCGACAGGGCGTTGAGCACCTTCGGCCGGTTCAGCGTGATCAGCGCAACGCCTTGCGCATCGACCTCGCGCCACACGACGGAATCGGTCATGGACGACAACTCCTCAGCTCAGGATCTCGACGCGGTTGCGGCCGTTGCGCTTGGCGTGGTAGAGCGCCGCGTCGGCACCATGCACCAGCGTGGCGGCGCCGCCGCCGGCCATCGGCACGATCGAGGCAACGCCGATCGACACCGTGATCGCGGGTCCGTCGGCGAGGACAGCGCGGTAGTCGGCGGCCGCGATGGCGCGGCGGATCGTCTCCGCGATGTCGAGGGCACCGGCGGCGGCCGTGCCGGGCAGCACCACCGCGAACTCCTCGCCGCCATAGCGCGCGGCCAGGTCGCCGGCGCGCCGCACGTTGCGCTCGATCACGCCCGCCACCGCCGACAGGTAGGCATCGCCGATCTGGTGACCGTGGCGGTCATTCAGCGGCTTGAAGTGGTCGATGTCGATCATCAGCAGCGCCAGCGGTGCTCCGTCGCGCAACGCTCGGAACCACTCCTTGCGCAACGTGGTGTCGAACTGGCGCCGGTTGGCCAGGCCGGTCAGCGCATCGGTCGACGCCAGCGCGCTCAGCTCGGCGTTGGCCTGGCCGAGTGCCAGCTCGGCGCGCTTGCGCTGTTCGGCGTCGCGCAGCGTGACGAGAAAGTCGCCGAGCCCGTTGCCCGGCGGCAGCGGCGCCACGCGGGCCTCGACCCACAGTGTGCCGCCATCCTGGCGCTGCAGGCGGAACAGTTCGCCCGAGGTCGGCCCGCGCTTGTGGGCATGCATGAAATGGCGTGCGATGAAGGCGGCACGATCCTCCGGCACCAGCAGTTCGGCGAGCGTGCGGCCGTGCAGTTCGTCTGGCGCCACGCCGAGCATCAACGCGGCGGCCTGCGACGCGAAGCGCACCGCCAGGTCGGCATCGACCGCGACGATCAGATCACTGGCATGTTCGGCGAGCAGCCGGAAGCGCGTGCGTGCCTCGGCGTTGCGCCGCTCGGCCTCGGCATCGGGAACGAGCACGATGCGCCGGCCGTCGTTGAGATTCATCGACACCGTGCGCGGTGCTTCGCCGAGCGCGTCGTGCCGGCGCGCTCGGCTGTCGATCAGCAGGCGGCCTTCGCCATCGGTCAGGTTCAGTGTGATGCCGAATCCGGCAAGCAACTGGGCGAGGGTCTGCAACTCCGCGTCTGTCAAGTCGAACCTCTGATCACCGGCCAGCGGGATTCCCTCGCCTGCATCCCTCTGCCCTGGACTGCATCGTAGCCGCTTGCGCGGCGCGCTGGTGTCAAGCCGTGTCGGGCGGGGTTCTGGCACCGAGTGACTCAGAACGGCGCGGGCGACTCGAACACGCAACGCGCGCCGTGTCGCGGGTGTTCGAACGCCAGGTGCGCTGCATGCAACAGCAGACGCGGCGCCAGAACCGACGTCTCGCCGCCATAGAGGGCATCGCCGAGGATCGGGTGGCCGATCGATGCCAGGTGGACGCGCAGCTGGTGCGTGCGCCCGGTCTGCGGCATCAGCCAGAGCCGCGTGCGACCGGCGCCGCTGTCGCGGGCACGTACCTGCCAGCGGGTGCACGCCGGCTTGCCGCGCACGGCGTCGATGCACTGGCGCGGACGCCGTGGCCAGTCGGCGGCCAGCGGCGCATCGATGCGGCCTTCGTCGTCGGCGACCAGGCCGTGCACGACGGCGTCGTAGCCCTTGTCGACGCCGCGTGCCGCAAAGGCCATGCTCAGCCAGCGCTGCATGTCGTCGCCGCGGGCCAGCACCATGAGTCCCGAGGTGGCCTGGTCCAGCCGGTGCACCACCCGTGCATCTGCATGCGTAGCCGCCACTCGGGCCCAGGCGCAGTCGCGGTCGCGCCGGCCCGGTACCGCGAGCAATCCGGACGGCTTGTCGATCACGATCAGCGCGTCGTCGACGAACACGAGGGCCGGCGCGTCAAGCCCCCAGGAACCCACCGACGTCGCCGGCGCTGCAGGGTGCGCGCTCGTTCCGATCTCCGGGGGTGCTCGCCGTGCTGTCATCGTGGTTCCCGTCAGGCTGGGCACACTATCTCATTGGCGGTCTGTGCATCGGCTTCGGCATTGCGCTGCTGTTCGTGCCGACCGGACGGGTCGGCGGCATGAGCACGGTCTTCAGTTCGAGCTGGTCGTTCGTGTCCCGGCGGCCCTTCTTTCGCCAGACCCGGTTGCTGCAATCACGCGGCTGGCGGCTGGTCTTCGCCGGCGGACTGGTGCTGGGGGCCGCAGGGTGGTGGCTGGCACTGGGCCCACCGGGCGGCGTGCGGACGGCGGTCCCTCCCTGGCAACTGCTGCTCGGCGGCCTGATCGCGGGCTACGGCGCGCGCCTTTCCGGCGGATGCACGTCGGGACACGGCGTCTGCGGGCTGGCGTCGCTGCAGGCCCCGTCGTTGTGGGCGGTTCTGACCTTCATGGCCAGCGCGTTCGTGACGGCGAATCTGGTCTGGCGCGTCGGAGCGCATTGATCATGTCGCTCATGAGCTTGCTGAGCATGTTGGTCAGCGGCACGCTGTTCGGCTTCGGGCTCGCGCTGTCGACGATGCTGTCGCCGGAGGTGATCCTGTCGTTCCTGCGCTTTCGCGACAGGGGACTGATGCTGGTGATGAGCGGTGCGGTGTCGGTGTCGCTGCTCGCCTACCAATTCGCACCGCGCCTCCGGCGCAAGCCGGTGTTCGGGGTGCAGTTCGATCGCCACCGATTGGAGCCGACACGCCAGACCGTGGTCGGCGCCGCGTTGTTCGGCGTCGGCTGGGGGCTGTGCGGCGTGTGCCCGGGTCCGGCGATCGCCGGCCTCGGCGTCGGCAACTGGCCGGCACTGTACAGCCTGGCCGGATTGGCCGCCGGCGCCTGGCTGCAGGGCGTGGCGGCCGAGCGGGGCTGGTGGCCGATCCCGCGCGCGGTAGCGCCTTGACCACGCCGCGTCAACGTGCGCTTGACGGCGGCAGGCGAGCCAACGCACACTGCGCGCCTCTCTTGCCAACCACCCACAGGAGGCCGATATGACACAGCGAGATCTTGTCCTTTCGCTCGGCCCCTGCGCGAGCGGCGCCTGCTAAACAGCGCCTGCACGGTGGCGTAGACGACCGCTGTCGCCAAACATACGCGACGGCACTTCACGCCCCCGACACCCGCCCTCCGCCTGACGCCCTGGCGCGCGGCCGACCCTAGAACGTCACGTTCCGCGTGCACCTCGTGTGCGCAGCGGTGTCGTGCGCGGGCCGCGATGACCCGCGCGGTCGAATTTCGGATGCTCACTACCCATGGACGTGCTTTCTCCCACGGACGCGCTGATCGGCCTCGGCCTGACAGCGCCGATGCTTCAACAACTGCTGGCCCGCGAACGCTACGCGGGTGAATCACCGATGCGCATCGTCGAGGTGCGACGCGACCTCGTCTGCCTGCACGACGGCGTGCGCGAGGTGCAGGCGCGCGTACCGCCGTCGCTCATCGAGTCGCTCGACAACGACGGCGTTGCGGTCGGCGACTGGGTGCTCGCCGACGAACCGGCGCCCGGTTCCTGGCGCGTGGTCGAGCGCATCGCGCCGCTGACGCAGATCGCCCGCCGCACCAATGGCGGCCGCGGCGCGGCCCGCCGTCAGGTGCTGGTGAGCAATGTCGATACCACGCTGCTGGTGATGGGCCTGGACCACGACTACAACCTGCGCCGGCTCGAGCGTTATCTCGCACTGGCGCGGCTGGCCGGCGTGTCGGCGGTGGTGGTGCTGACCAAGGCCGACCTGGTCGACGACACGATGCGCCAGCGCCGCTGCGAGCAGACGCGTTCGGTGATCGGCGATGCCACGCCGCTGCTCGCGGTCGACGCGCGCGACGCAGCGGTCGCGCGGCAGCTCACGCCCTGGCTGGCACGCGGCCAGACGCTGGTGCTGCTCGGCTCCAGCGGCGCCGGCAAGAGCACGTTGACCAATACGCTGTGCGATGCGCCGTTGCAGGACACCGGGCCCATCCGCGCCGACGACAGCCGCGGCCGCCACACGACGACCACGCGGACCTTGCGGCGCACGACCAGCGGCGCCTGCCTGATCGACACGCCTGGACTGCGCGCCCTGCGGCTGGATATCGACGACGAGCAGTCGCTCAACGTGGCGTTCGACGACGTCGCCTCGGCCGCGTTGCGTTGCCGCTTTCGCGACTGTCGTCATCGCGAAGAGCCCGGCTGCGCCGTGCGCGAATCGCTTCCCGCCGAACGCGTGCGCAACTTCCACAAGCTGCAGCGCGAGGCACACCGCGACACCATGAACGCGTTGCAGCAGCGCGAGCAGCGCCGCGAATGGAAGGCGCGCGGCCGCGAAGGCACGATGCGAGCGCGAGCCAAGCGAGGCTAGTGTCGGCGCCGCGGCAAAGGCGCTCCACGTCACCCCAGTCGCACCGCGGATCCGGCTACGCCGGTCCGCCGGTGCGGCCCCCTGGGGGGAGGCGGCCGCCAGGCCGCTGCGGGGGGATCAATAGTTCAAGCCCATCGCCTCCCGCACATCCTTCATCGTCGCCTTGGCCACCGTGCGCGCCCGCTCGGTACCCATCTCGACGATCCAGTGCACCTTCTTCGGGTCTGCCGTCAGCGCCGCCGCGCGTTCGCGCCAGGGCTTCTGCTCGGCGATCACCGCGTCGATCACCGGCTGCTTGCAGTCGAGGCAGCCGATGCCGGCGGTCTTGCAGCCCCTGACGACCCAGTCGCGCGTCGCGTCGTCGCTGTAGACCTTGTGGAAGTCCCACACCGGGCACTTCTCGGGGTCACCGGGGTCGGTGCGGCGCACGCGGGCCGGGTCGGTGGTCATGCCCTTGATCTTCTTCGTCACCTCGGCCGGCTCGTCGCGCATCAGCACGGCATTGCCGTAGCTCTTGCTCATCTTGCTGCCGTCCAGTCCCGGCAGGCGCAGCACCTCCGTGTGCAGCGCCTGCGGTTCGGTCAGGATGGTCTTGCCGCCACCGCGCAGGTGGCCGAGCAGCAGTTCGGATTCGTCGCTGCTCCAGCCCTCGACGGCCGCGGCCGCGCGCTTGATCAGCGCCTCGCCCTTGGCCCAGGCCTCGGCCGAGCCGGTCTCGCCGAAGGCCTTGCGCTGCTTCTCGTAGTAGCGCTGGTCGTCCTTGGGCAGTCGCGCCAGCGCCGCCGCCACCTTGGTCTCGAAGCCGCCCGAGCGGCCATACAGGTGGTTGAATCGCCGTGCCACCTCGCGGGTGAGTTCCACGTGCGACGCCTGGTCTTCGCCCACCGGCACGTAGTTGGCCTTGTAGATCAGGATGTCGGCCGCCTGCAGCAGCGGATAACCGAGGAAGCCGTAGGTGGCGAGATCGCGGTCCTTTAGCTTGTCGATCTGGTCCTTGTAGGTCGGCACGCGCTCGAGCCAGCCCAGCGGCGTGCCCATGGCCAGCAGCGTGAACAGCTCGGCGTGCTCGGGCAGGCGGCTCTGGATGAAGATGGTGCTGCGCTCGGGGTCCAGGCCGGCGGCGAGCCAGTCGATGACCATCTCGTAGACGGTCTTCTCGATGACTTCGCGCTCCTCGTAGTGGGTGGTCAGCGCGTGCCAGTCGGCCACGAAGTAGAAGCAGTCGTAGTCGTCCTGCAGGCGCACCCAGTTCTTCAGGGCGCCGTGGTAGTGGCCGAGGTGCAGGGCGCCGGTGGG
>Ga0075356_1000204_pt1 | contig 11156 bp, 11 predicted proteins | sample WestPond_Cattail_FD_120073 | JGI IMG/M metagenome (GOLD analysis project Ga0075356, IMG submission 120073) | Natural and restored wetland microbial communities from the San Francisco Bay, California, USA, that impact long-term carbon... | ecosystem: Environmental > Terrestrial > Soil > Wetlands ... | reverse complement strand
CTCGACCGACGTCTCCGCAGCCTTGGCGCCTTTGAGGATACGGTCGACGAACGACGCCAGGCACACCTGGACCTCGTGGATCACCGGGCCATAGGTCATCAGGTTGCCCGCCTCGGCGAAGGAACGCCACGCCGACACCGTCGGTATCCGGTGACCGGTGCCGTGGGCTGCGATGCGCTGCGCATGCACGGCGGCCACGGCGCCCCCAAACACCAGGATCGACTCGGCTCGCCACTTCTCGATGTCCATCAGCGCGGCGTCGACCTCCGGCACGGTGGCCACGCCCCAGTACTGCGACGTCAGGCCCAGGTTGTCGGCGGCGAGCCTGGCCGCGTCGATCTCCAGCGGCTCGCCGGCGTGCGGCGGCCAGCCGACGATGGCCACGCGCTTCAACCGCGGCAACAGCTGCTTCATCAGCTCCAGTCGCTTGGGTACCAGCTCGAGCGAGAAGTACGAGATGCCGGTGCGGTTGACACCCGGCCTGGCCCAGCTCTGCACGACCTTGCCGATGACCGGGTCGGAGCTCTGGGCGAACACAACGGGTTGCGGCACGTCGGCTCGAATCAGCAGCGGAACGACCGAGCCGGTCGCGGCCACGATCACGTCCGGCCGGGTGGCCACGATTTCGGGAATCAGCTGCCGCATGCGCTCGGGCGAACCGCCGCCCATCCAGGGGTCGATGACGACGTTCTTTCCCTCGATCCAGCCGAGCTCGTGCATGCCCTTTCGAAAGCCCAGCCAGAACGGCGTGTCCGGTTCGACGCGTTCCATCGTCAGCCATGCCACCCGCGCCACCTTGACAGGCTGCGCCCATAACATCGGCGTGACGCACAGGCCCGACAGCGCGGCGGAGATCGAGATCGCACGTCGACGGTCCATCTTCATGTTCATTCTCGACATCCGATCATGACGGCCTGGAACGCGCTGGGTGCGGGCGGCGGCGACACGGCGTCCGCGCGGCTGGTGCCATGCGAATCTAACACCGCGAGGCAGTGGCGTACGAACGAGAATGAAGCTTGCGCTCGCGCGGAGCCCCAACCGAACGCGACGCGCACCGCCGAGGGCTGCGCGTCGCGCGTGAAAGTCCGCTCAGGCTACGCCGGCTGCCTGGGGCCGCCGTTGATGCCCCACGGCGTGCCGAAGCGGTCGGTCAGCATGCCGAAGGCGTCGGCCCAGAAGGTCTCGCCCATCGGCATGTCGATCTTGCCGCCGCCCTCGGCCAGCCCATCGAACACACGGCGCGCCTCGGCGGCAGTGGCATAGGTGAGCGTCATCATCACGCCGCGTATGCCCTGGTAGGTCATGCCCGGCGGCGTATCCCCGGCCATCAGCGAGAAGTCCTTGCCGACCAGGTAGGCGTGCATGATGCGGTCGGCATGGCTCGACGGCGCGGGCGGCCCGCTGCCCTGCGGCATCTGGGCGAAACTGATCAGCGCCTCGAGCTTCGCGTCGAGCACGCGGGCGTAGAACTTCATCGCTTCGGCGCAATTGCCGTCGTAGGACAGATAGGGATTGAGCTGGGGCATGGGATCCTCTCTCGGATGGACATGACGGATTCCAGCGCGGCCGGCATGCCGCCGCTGGCGCCGCACGATGGTGCTGCCATCCACGACGATCGGGCACCTCCGTTTTCGACACCCCCGAGCCCGATGTGGACAAGCGCGACGCTGGCCGCGGCCGCGCCGCGCCGCTAGCGCGCGACGCGGATGATGCGCCCGCTGCTGTTGTCGGTGATGACGTAGAGCGCGCCGTCGGGCCCCTGCGCGACCGCGCGGATGCGCTCGGCGATCGACGACTCGAGGACCTTCTCACGTGCGGTGATCGCGTTGTTCGCGCCCGATACGGTCATCCGCCACAGCGCCTGGCCGGCCAGCGAGGCCATGAAAAGGCTGCCCTGCCACTCGGGGAACATCGCGCCGGTGTAGAACGTCATACCCGCGGGCGCAATCGACACCGGCACCCAGTAGGTGAGGGGCTCCACGTACGTCGGCCCATGCACGCCGGCGTTGCCGCCGATGCGGCACGAGCTGTTGTCGTTGCCGGCGTAGGTGTCGCCGTAGTTGCAGCCGTAGCTCACGTTGGGCCAGCCGAAGTTGTTGCCGGCGCGTGCGATGTTGATCTCGTCGCCGCCCTGCGGCCCGTGCTCGGCGACCCACAGCTCGCCGGTCGTCGGGTGCAGCGCAGCACCCTGCGGATTGCGGTGTCCCATGCTCCACAGGTTCGTCGCCTGCCCCGGGCCGAATGACGGGTTGCCCGCGGGCGTGCTGCCGTCTCGGTTGATGCGCACCACCTTGCCCAGGTGGCTCGCGACGTCCTGCGCCGGGCTGCCCTGCTGGCGCTCGCCGAGCGTGACGAACAGCGTCTTGTCGCTGGCGAACACCAGGCGCGAGCCGTAGTGGCCGTTGCCGCCCACCTTGGGCAGTTGCTGGAAGATCTGCACCGGGCTCGTCAACGCGGTCGGGTTGGCCAGCGAGAGCTGGCCTCGCATCACGGCGGTGCCGGTGCCGCCGGTGCCGGGCTGCGAGTAGCTGAGATAGACCCAGGGCGCACCGTTGGCAAAGTCGGGGTCGATCGCGACATCGAGCAGGCCGCCTTGCCCGCTGGCGTCGACGCCGCCGGGCAGCGCGACCGCCACGGTCGACGCCGAGGCGCCGTTGGCGCTGACGAGCCGCAGCTGCCCGCCCTTTTGCGTCACCAGGATGCGGCCGTCGGGCAGGAACGCCAGACCCCACGGCGAGTCGAGCCCGCTGGCAAACGTGCTGGCGCTCGCCGGCGCGGGCGCCCCGGCGGGCGGCGGGGGTGCCGGCGACGGCGACGGGGGTGTGGGTGCTGCCGGCGTCGCAGGAGCCGGTGCGGCCGACGATGCGCCGTCTCCTCCGCAGCCGCCCGCGGCGATGGCACCGGCCGCGCCGACCACGGCAAACAACCACAGCGTGCGCAATGCGGAGCGGCGCGCGCTCGGCTCGTATGGGTTCACGGTCTCGTCCATGCGGCGCAGACTAACGCCACCGGTTCATCGCCGTGCTACCAGATGCAAACGCGGCGATGCACCGGCCCCGCAGGCCGAGGGGCAGGACCTGCCTATTGAGCGAGGATCCAGCGCACCAGGTTGCGGATCTCGGCCGGGCTCTGGCTGTGGACGATCTTGTGCGTGTCCTTGTGCGGGTCGGCGCTGGTCGGCCCTTCGCCGGAGGTCAGGTGCTGGTAGAGCCGGCCTTCGGCGTCGGACTTGTTCTTGTAGTCTGCGGCGATCGCGGCGTAGGACGGCCCCTCCTTCTTGCGGGCCACGCCGTGGCAGCGCAGGCAGTGATCCCTCATCGCCAGCGATCTGGCCGCGACCGCATCGAACGGGGGAGCGGCGTTGTCGGCCACGGGGGCCTGCGCGCAGCCGCCGATCATCACGGCAGCAAGCAGTGCGACGCCGAGCAACGCCGGGGTGTGAGGAGTGTGTCGCTTCATGGTGAACCTTCCTTTGCAGGAAAGTCCGCGAGTACCCATCGACAGGATGGTCCGCGCGTTCGATCCCGAGCTTGCGGGCAGGACTGGATTCATCATGCACCTCTGCCGGTGCCGCGACCTTGCTTGCCATCAAAGGTCAGACCCGCTTGCAGGCCGCTGCGCGTCGTTCGGTCGCAGACTCGCGCGCCGTGTCGCGTGCCGTCTTGCGTGCCGTCTTGCGTGCCGCTGTCTTGCGTGCTGTCTTGGCCGGTGCCTTGGCGGGCGCCGCTGCGCGGCTCTTGTTCTTCGTACCCAGGCTGCGCCGCAGCAGCTCGGTCAGATCAACCACGTTTGACGCCGGCTCGAGTGCGGGCTCGAACGGCTCCACCGTGTGCGTCCTGCCGGCCTTGACCTTGCGCGCGATCAGCGCGTGGATCGCCTCGGTGAACCGGTCCGAGTACTGCGCCGGGTTCCAGCGCGTGGTCATGTCCTTGATGAGCTGTCCCGCCATTTTCAGCTCGGTGTCCTTCAGGCCGGCAGCCGAAGCAGGCGCAATGTCGAGCCCGTCGGCCGCGCGGACCTCGTTGCTCCAGCGCAGTGTGTTGAGCATCAGCGCGGTGTCGCTGGCAATCAGCGCCGCAAGATGTTCCTTGGTGTGCATCACGACGCGCGCGATGCCCACGACACCGGCCTGCGCCATCGCGCGGCGCAGCAGCGCGTAGACCTTCTGCCCCTTGTCGACCGGCTCCAGGAAGTACGGCCGCTCCAGGTACACGAAAGCCAGCTCGCGCGCGTCGACGAACGCCTCCATCTCGATCGTCTGCGTGCGACGCGGGTAGGCCGCGGCGACCTCCTGCTCGCTCAGCACGACGTAGTCGCCGTTGTCCTGCCGGACGCCCTTGACGATATGGTCCTTGTCGATCTCGCGGCCGGTACGCTTGTTGATGCGCTTGTAGCCCACCGGATCCATCGAGCGCTTGTCGAGCCAGTCGAAGTCGATCTCCTCTTCATGCGACGCCGGATGCAGCGCCACCGGCAGGTGCACCAACCCGAAGGTGATCGCTCCTTTCCAGATGGCGCGCGGCATGGCGAGTCGGCAGGCGTGTCAGCTGCTCGGCGCGGAGTCTGGATCGAATGGCGTCTCGGTGTGCATCACGCAGCGCCAGTCGCCGGTTCCCGACTTCACCCAGGTTGACGAGTCGGCCATCTGCTGCGTCTTGCCGCCGTCGCGGCCGCGGGCGGCCACACGCTGCTCGACGCGGTAGGTCACGATCGCCGTCGTGTCGTTCGGAAACAGCACCTCCATGTCGTGCAGGTCGAACGACTTCAACACCATCGGTCCCTGCTCCGCCATGCGGCGATAGGTCGCGTGGTCGAACTTCATCGCGCCGTGCGCGCTGACCATCAGCGCCGGTTCGTCGAGCAGCGAGGTCGCGGTGTCGGCGTCCTGGTCGACCAGTGCCCGCCAGAACCGGGTCTCCAGGTCGATGAGGGTCTGGCTCGCGTTGGACATGCCGTGCTCCTTGTTGAGGCACTGACATTGTGCAAACCCACGTGCGCGCGACGATCAGTCGGCAAGGCGTCCGGCGGTAGGCGAGCTCCTACAGTCGGAAAGCCGTCAGGCCGTCGACTGATCTCGATCAGGGATTGCTGCATGCGCAAGACCGGGCTGCGATCTACCAGGAGGCCGGGTCCAGCCGGTAGCAGCGCTTGAGCTGCTTGTACAACTCGGGCCGCTCGGCCGCCAGCGCGGCGGGCCTCTCGAAGAAGATCTCGGTCGTGACGGCAAAGAACTCGGCAGGGCTCGTGGCTGCGTACGGCTCGATGAGGCTTGGCTCCGCGCGCGCGAGTCGGGCGCGCAGCGCGTCGAACTCCTGGTTCATCACGCGCGCCCACGTCTGCTGCAGCGCGCCGCGGCCCACGTACGGTGCACCATTGGCGGCACCGGTGTCCTGATCGAGCTGGTGCGCGAACTCGTGCATCACCACATTGCTGCCGTCGTGCGGGTCGGCCGCCCCGTCGCGCACCGCGTCCCAGGCCACGATGACCTGGCCGCGTTGCCAGCTCTGGCCGGCCAGCACGTCGCGGGCCTCGTGGACCAAACCGCCCGCGCCGACCTCGCTGCGCGGCACCACGAAGTGGCCGGGATAAACCAGCACCTCGCGCAGGTTGCCGAACGAGCCGCCGCGGCCGAGCAGCAGGAACGCCGCCTGTGCGGCAATCGTCACGCGCATCTCGTCGCTCACCTCGAGACCCGCGCAGCCGATGAAGGGCACGTCGGCCAGCAGCACCTGGATGCGCTTCTTGAGCAGCAACTGCTCGGCGGCAGGCAGTTCGCGCACGAGCGGCACCTGACGGCGCAGGATGTCGCGCCACGCGGCCGGGAACGGCCGGCGCACGATGCGCTGGCGGCGCCATGCCCGAGCCAGCGTGGGAGCGGCCAGCGCTGCGCCGATCACCGCCGCGATGGCGACCAACAACCCGACAGCGACCAGCGCACTCACCGGCCTATGTGGGCGGGTACCCGGACGATTTCAAGCGGGGCCGCCACCGGGCGGCGAAACTGTGGCCCTTTGTCACCGATTCGGTCTCGAGGTCTTCGCCATGTCGCTTGCGCTCTATGGTCACCCCTTCTCTTCGTACACGCAGAAGGTGCTGATCGCCCTGTACGAGAACGACACGCCGTTCGAGTTTCGCTGCCTGGGGCCGGATACGCCGCAGCACGCGCAGGAGTGGTTGCGGCGGTGGCCGCTGGCCAAGTTTCCGCTGCTGCTGGACGGGGAGCGACAGGTCGTCGAGACCAGCCTCATCATCGAGTACGTTCAACTCGCGCACCCGGGGCCGGTGCGCCTGCTGCCCACCGACGCGATGGCGGCATTGGACGTGCGCTTTCTCGACCGCTTCTTCGACCTGTACGTGATGAGCCCGATGCAGTTCGCGGTCGACAGCGCACTGAACCGCATACCGGTCACGCGCGACGAGGGTCTGCGCGTCGCCAGCGATCGGCTGGAGCGCGCCTACGCCTGGCTCGAAGGCCACCTGGCCGGCCGCACATGGGCGGCCGGCGCCGACTTTTCGATGGCGGACTGCGCGGCGGCCCCTTCGCTCTTCTACGCCGACTGGACGCACCGCATTGCCGAGCACTATCCCCTGTTGCGCGCTTACCGCGCGCGATTGCTGGCCAGGCCGTCGTTCGCCCGGGCGGTGGACGAGGCGCGGCAGTTCCGGTCCTACTTCCCGTTGGGGGCACCCGACCGCGACTGACTCTCCTCGGCTCCGGCACGTCACGATCGGCGACCGGCGACCGCCGGCTCGGTGCCGCACTACCCGGTGACGGTTTCCGAGGCAGGCGGCGCGGCGATGGCCACGTTGCCGGCGCCAGGTGGCGCCTGAGGCTCGCGACCCCCGGTCGCCTGCGCATCGGCAACCGGCCGCGCGGCCGATTCGAGCAACGGCATCGGCTTGCAGACGCCGTAACCCTGGGCGAAATCCACGCCCATCCGGCGCAGCTCAAGAATGATGGCGTCGTTCTCCACGTACTCCGCCACCGTCTTGATACCCATGATGTGGCCGATCCGGTTGATGGCTTCCGTCATGGCCCGGTCGATGTCGTTGTGCACCAGGTTCTTGACGAAGCTGCCGTCGATCTTCAAGTAGTCGACGGGCAGGTCCTTCAAATAGCCGAACGAGCTCATGCCGGTGCCGAAATCGTCCAGCGCGAACAGGAAGCCCTGCGCCTTGCAGCGGTGCATGAAGTCCATGGCATGGCGCAGATTGTTGATCGCCGATGATTCGGTGATCTCGAAGCAGATGGCTCCGGCGGGCAGTTCCGACTCGCGCGCCAGCTGACCGATGAAGTCGAGAAAGCCATCCGAGTTGATCGTCGTGGCCGACAGATTGATGGCACAGGTGAGCGGCCCACCTCCGCGGGCGGCCACCAAGTCGCCATAACGGGTGAAGACCTGGCGGACCACCCAACGGTCGATCGAGGGCATCAGGTTGTAGCGTTCCGCCGCGGGAATGAAAGTGCCGGGCTGGATGAGGCTGCCGTCATCGTCGACCATGCGCAGCAGCACCTCGAGATGACAGCCGACCTCGGCGCCCGAGGCGAGCGAGAGGTACTGCTGCTGATAGAGCACGAACCGATCCTCGGCCAGCGCCGCGTTGATGCGAGCGATCCAGCCCACCTGTCGCCGGCGTGTCTCCAGCTCGCTGTCGCCGCGGCGATAGGCACAGACGCGGTTGCGACCCTGTTCCTTGGCCCAGTAGCACGCCGTGTCCGCGGAGCCGAGGTTCTCGATGGCGCTGGCATTGGCCTCGACCGTGGCCACACCGATGCTCACGCCCACGCCGAACACCTTGCCCGACCATTGGAACCGGAAGTCGCGTACGCCGGCCAGCAGGTCGGCGGCGACGTCCTCGGCGCGATCGAGCGAGCAGCCTTCGAGCAACAGACCGAACTCGTCGCCCCCCAGCCGCGCCAGCGTGTCGGACTCGCGGATGCGCGACTTCATCAACGTCACCACGCGCTTGAGCAGATCGTCGCCGGCGCCATGGCCGCAGGTGTCGTTGACCACCTTGAACTGGTCGAGGTCCATGTAGCACACGACGTGCTGCTTGCCCGCATGGCGGACGCTGCTGGCAGCCAGCTCCACCAGCCGCTCGAACTCGCGCCGATTGGGCAGCCCGGTCAGGCCGTCGTGAGCCGCCTCCCACGTGCGCTGGCGTGCCAGGCTGCGCGCCGTGCTGACATCGCGAAAGATCAGCACACCGCCGGTCACGTGGCCTTCGGCATCGTGGATCGGCGCGGAGCGCTCGTCGATCCCCAACCGACTGCCATCCGCGCGAGCCAGATCGATCTCGCGCCCGAAGGTGACGTTGCGGTTCTCGGCCAGCGCCTGGGTGATGGTGCTCGGCACAGGCTCGCCCGTGGCAGCGTCGAGCATGTGCAGGATCTCGGCCAGCGGCCGGCCCTTGGCGTTGGCGAGCGACCAGCCCGAAAGCTCCTCGGCCATCGGGTTGAGGAACTCCACGATGCCCTTGGCGTCGGTCGTCACCACGGCGTCGCCGATTGAGTTCAGCGTGACCTCCGCACGCTCCTTCTGCTCGAACAATGCTTCGGTGGCCCGCCGTAGCGCGCGCAGCGGAAACGTGCGCAGTGCCGCGAAGACCAGGGCGCCCAGCAACAGGCCGAGCGCGGCGGCGATCCCCGTCCCCAGGATCATGGGCCGCAGCGAATCGCCAACCTCGATGCGGCCGGCGACACGCGTGGCGTCGTAGAGCAGATGAGAGCGTCGCAGCACCGGCGACACCGGCTCGCGACCGGCACGGGTCACCGGGGCGCCGCTGGCGTCGTACACAACGACGCTCTCGCCTTCCAGCGGCACCGGCTCGCGCATCAGCAGGCCCTGCATGCGGTTCTCGGCGAACATCCAGACATCGGGGTTGGTGGTGATTAGGCCGCTGAACGCAGTGGCCTTGACCTTGGCCTTGAACTCGAGCTCGTGGCTGAAGTCGACGTAGGTGACCGCGCCGTAGCCCATCGGCAGCGCCGCCGCAACCATGACCGCGACGGTCAGCGCGACCCGGCTGACGATGCGGGTGACATTGTGTTCGGAAGACTCCATGGCCCGCGTGCGATCGGACGCAAACGCCCGTCAGGGCAGCCAGTGGCCCGTGCGCGCCAGGATGTCTTGGCCAGCGGGCGATCGGATGAACGCGACGAATCGCTTGACCTCGGGCGAGGGCTCGGACTTGATGATGTAGTAGATGCGCTTGACGTGCGGGTACTTGCCCGCGGCGCCGTTCGCGGGCGTGGGCTCCACACCATCGAGCGTCAATGCCCGCAAGCTGCGATCCTCCGCCTTGATGAGGCACAACGTCGTCACGCCCAACGCACCCGGGATGCTCTCGAGCTTGTCGGCCGTCTCCTGGTCATTGGTGGCGAAGGGCATGCCCGGGCGCTGCTCGGCGACCGACAAGGCCTTGTCGAGCGCGGCGGAGATCTGCCGGATCTGGCGCGTGTTGTCGTCACCCGCTTGACGCAGGACCGGGCGGATCTGGTTGCCGTCGGGCCAGGTCGTCAGCTTTCCGTTGTAGATGTCGACCACCTGCTCGAGCGACAGGTTCATCGCCTTGGTCTTCACCGAGACGGCGAACACCAGCGGCGACCGCGCGTATTCGACCGCGACCGCACCGGCTCTGGACTCTTCATCGGTGAGCGGACGCGACGACAGGCCGATATCGACGGCCCCCTTGGGCACCGCCTTGATGGCCCCGCTCGTGCCCAGGCTGGGCATCACCACGACCTGTGTCTCGGGATTTTGCTTTGTATACACGCTGGCCAGCAGCCGCATGGCGCCCAGCGCATTGCCGGTGCCGCCGATTCGAATGTCCGGTCCGGCCTGGGCGGTGCTCGCCAACGACAGGACGGCGCCTGCAGCAGCGCCAGCCAGCCGGCGCACGAAGAAGGCATACGAAGGTAGGTGCATGAGCGGTGGGGCCGGTCGACGTAGGCGCCTCGGGCCAGGCGTGAAGAATCACCCGATCGACCTCTGGTATCGGCAGTTCCCGCCCTTGATTGAGGGCAAAACGGTGAACCCTTTCCCCCACAACGCGAAAAGCCGAGGCGCCGCCTTCGGACGCCTCGGCCAGCACCCCGTCGAGCGCCTCAGCGGCGGCGCCTGGGCTTGCGCTTCGCAGGGGCTTGGCGCAGCACGTTTTTCCACAAGGGGTTCTTCATCAAGCCGGCTTCCGATCCGACTCGTCCGCCGTCAGCAGCTCTTCCTTGCGGGCTTCGATCTGCGCGCCGAGCTCCTCGAGATCGAGCTCGGACTTCTTCAGCTTCGGAAACAGCTCGCCCTCTTCTTCCTTGACGTGGTGTTCGATGTACTCGCCGAGCACCTTGACCTTCGCGTCGTACAAGTCGTCGCCGGGCGACGACTCCTCGAGCTGGGCGATCAGGTCCTTGGCGCTGGCGTGTTCGACGGTGGCCTCGTCGAGCAGGTCCTGCTCGTCGAGCACCGAGCGCGCGGCGGGGTAGAAGATCTCTTCCTCCGCGGTGGCGTGCGCGGTCAGCATGGTGCAGATCTGCTGCGCCAGCTGTTGCTTGTCGTCGTCGCCCGCGTCCGCTTCGACCAGCTTGTCGTACTCCTTGAACAACTGCTTGACTTCCTTGTGGTCGGCGGTCAGCAGCGCGATGGCGTTGGCGGCGGGGGTCTTGGTGGTAGGCATGAGACTTCCTTGGGTGGGGTGCTGCGACATGCAGACAGCCCTCGGGGCAAGGCACGTTCCCTGAAGACCGCCTCGTCTGCGCACGCCGTAGACTGCCAACTCCCATGACCGTCTCCATCACCGGTGCCCGCCTCGAGCTGGGCGGCGTTCTCCTGCAAGGCGCGGGGCGCACCCGCGGCGCCGCGGTCCACATCAACATCTGCGGCCAGCAGGCCAACACGCTGCTGCACGATGGCCATGCATGGAAGGATTTCCCCCGCGCGATGCGGGGCGCCACGCGCCGCGCGCTGCGCGCGGCGCGTGCGGCCGAGGCATCGATGTTCGTCCATGCCAGCTTCGCCTTCGTGCGTGCGATCGAAGGAGGCGCACACCCCATCGGCGCGCCGTTGCAGTCGTGCGCCGATGCGATCCTCGAATGCGAAGGGCTGGTGCGGGACAGCGGCCTGCCGGCCTGCGTGGTGCGCCTGGGTTATCTGTACGGGCCG
>Ga0075356_1000203_pt1 | contig 11187 bp, 11 predicted proteins | sample WestPond_Cattail_FD_120073 | JGI IMG/M metagenome (GOLD analysis project Ga0075356, IMG submission 120073) | Natural and restored wetland microbial communities from the San Francisco Bay, California, USA, that impact long-term carbon... | ecosystem: Environmental > Terrestrial > Soil > Wetlands ... | reverse complement strand
TCCCCCGGCGTGCCTTCAGCGCCGCCTGGCGACGTGGGAAACTGTGGGGCAGGAGAGCGTGCTGCGATGCCCACACTGAAGATCCACAACCCCGCGACCGGTGCCCTGGTCGATGAGCTGCCGGCCGACGATGCCGGCTCGGTGGCGCGCAAGGCCGCCGCGGCGCGTGTCGCGCAGCCGGCCTGGGCGGCGACGCCGATCAGCGAGCGCCTGGCCACCGTGCGGCGCTTTCGCGAGCGGCTGGTCGCCGAGCTGGACACGCTCGCCACCACCCTCACGCGCGAGGTCGGCAAGCCGATCGCGCAGTCGCGCAACGAGCTGAACGGCCTGCTGCCGCGCATCGACTTCTTCGTCGAGCAGGCCGAGGCCGCGATCCGCGACGAGCATGTGTTCGACGGCGGCGGCATGCACGAGCAGATCGGCCACGTGCCGCTCGGCGTGGTGGCCAACATTTCGGCCTGGAACTACCCCTACTTCGTCGGCTGCAACGTCATCGTGCCGGCGCTGCTCACCGGCAACGCGGTGCTCTACAAGCCGTCTGAATACGCCACCGGCACCGGCCTGCACATCACGCGGCTGCTGCACGACGCCGGCGTGCCCGCGGCGGCCATGCAGGCACTGGTCGGCGGCGGCGGGGTCGGAGGCGCGCTGCTGGACCAGCGCATCGACGGCCTCTTCTTCACCGGCAGCCACGCCACGGGCGTGAAGATCGCCCAGGCGCTGGCGCCGAAGCTCGTGAAGCTGCAGCTCGAGCTCGGCGGCAAGGACCCGACCTACGTGCGGGCCGACGCCGCCGCCCTGGCCGCCGCCGAAAGCCTGGCCGACGGCGCGATGTACAACACCGGCCAGAGCTGCTGCTCGGTCGAGCGCATCTACGTGCACGCATCGCTGCACGACGCCTTCGTCGAACGCTTCGTCGCGACTGTCAGGGGCTTCAAGGTCGGCGACCCGATGGACCCGGCCACCTACATCGGCGCGATCACGCGCGCGCCGCAACTTGACGTGCTCGACGCCCAGGTGGCGGACGCCCGGGCCAAGGGTGCCGAGTTGCTGTGTGGCGGCCATCGCCTGCCCGGCCCTGGCCAGTGGTACGCGCCGACGGTGCTGACGAACGTGAACCACACGATGGAGCTGATGCGCGAGGAGAGCTTCGGCCCGGTGATCGGCATCCAGTCCGTGCGCGACGACGACGAGGCCGTGGCGCTGATGAACGACACCCGCTATGGCCTCACGGCCGGCGTCTACACCAAGGACGAAGCGACGGCTCGCGCGCTGCTCGCGCGCGTCAACGCCGGCAGCGTGTACTGGAACTGCTGCGACCGCGTGAGCCCGCGGCTGCCGTGGTCGGGCTACGGCGATTCGGGCATCGGACTCACGCTGAGCACACACGGCATCCAGACTTTCACGCGCCCGAAGGCCTGGCATTTGAGAACCCCCACCCCCGATGCAGCCTAGCGGCCGCCTCCCCCTCGAGGGGGCGACACCAGCGGCCCGGCGAAGCCGGTTCCACGGTGTCCGCTTAGACGGACACTGACATGCCGAGACCCCTCAGATTGACGCTGTTCGACCTCGACCACACGCTGCTCGACGGCGACAGCGACGTGCTGTGGTGCGAGTTCCTGATGCGCGAGGGTGTGCTCGAGCGCGCCGAGTTCGAGCCGCGCAATCAGCGCATGGCGAGCGACTACCAGGCCGGCACCGTGAGCGCGCAGGACTTCTGCGAGTTCTACGTGTCCACGCTCGGCGGGCGCACACGCGCCGAGTGGGAGCCGATACGCCGCCGCTACATGGACGAGGTGATCGCGCCGCGCCTCGGCGCCGCTGCGCACGAGCTGGTGGCACGCCACGCGGCGGCCGGTGACCTGGTGGTGCTGACCACCGCGACCAATCGCTTCCTGACCGAGCTGACCGCCGTGCACCTGGGCTTCGCCCACCTGATCGCCACCGAATGCGAGCTCGATGGCGCCGGCCGCTTCACCGGGCGCGTGGCCGGCACGCTGAACATGCGCGAGGGCAAGGTGGCGCGGCTGCACGACTGGCTGGCCCGCCAGCGCATCGAATGGCACGAGTGCGAGACCATGTTCTACAGCGACTCGACCAACGACCTGCCGCTGCTGCGCGCCGTGCGCAAGCCGGTTGCAGTGAATCCGGACATGCGGCTGGCCGCCGAGGCGGCCGAGCTGGGCTGGCCGGTGCTGCACCTGCGCGACCTGGCGAGCTAAGACCCGTCGCGCCGCTTCGGCACGCGCGTTGCGCGCGATCAACGCGCCGGCGAATGGCCGCCCGCTTTACCTGGCTTTACCTGGCGGAACCGACAGCGAAAGGCGCAAGCTCGAAGCTGTCGATCATGCCGACTCGCCCCACGAACAATGTCCTGCATTCGTCGGCACTCCGCCGCGCCCGCCTTCACGGGCTCGGCAGCGTCGGCGTGTGGGTGTCGGCGCTGGTGCTGGCCGGCTGCGCGTCGCTGCTGCCGCAGACGCGGCAACACGATCCGACCATCGAGCTGCCGCCCGCCTGGAGCAACGCGGGCGACACGCCACCGTCCGATGCCGTCGATCACCGCGCCTGGTGGCGCCACTTCAATGACCCGTCGCTCACCGCGTTGATTGAACGCGCGTTGCAGGCCAACACCGACGTGCGGGGTGCCATCGCCGCGCTGCGCCGGGCGCGCGCGGGGGTCGACGTGCAGACCGCAGGCCTGTCGCCCCAGGTGGCGGGCAGTGCCTCGGGCCAGCGCAGCCGCTCGGGCGACCTGCCGGCCAGCAACTTGTTCCGCATCGGCCTGGACGCCAGCTGGGAGCCCGACCTGTTCGGCGTCCAGCGCGCCGGCATCGCCGCCGCGCGGGCCGACGAAGTGGCGGGCCTAGCCACGCTCGGCGACGTGCAGGTCTCGATCGCGGCCGAAACGGCGCTGGCCTACCTGCAATGGTGCGGCACGCGCGAACGTCTGGACGTGGCGCGGCGCAATCTCGACATCCAGCTCGAGACGCTGCAGATCACCGAGTGGCGCACGCAGGCCGGCCTGGCCACCTCGCTCGAACTTGAGCAGGCGCGCACCGCCGCCGAACAGACCCGCGCGCAGATTCCCGTGCTCGACAGCACGCTGGCCCAGGCCGCCAGCAGCCTGGCAGTGCTGACTGGCCGCGCGCCCGGCGTGCTGCCCGAGCTGCAGGCGTCCACCGCCATGCAGGCGCCGGCGGCGCCGGTGCGCATCGCGCTGCGCATTCCTGCCGACACGCTGCGCCAACGGCCCGACGTGAGGCGCACCGAAGCCCAGTGGCGCGCCGCAGCGGCGCGCACGCAACAGGCCGAGGCGCAGCGGCTGCCGAGCCTGCGTCTGACCGGCGACATCGGCCTCAATGCGCTGACCATCGGCGCGCTGGGCGGGGCGGGCAGCGGTCTGGCCGCCCTGGTGGCCAGCGTATCGATGCCGATCCTCGACGGTGGCGCGCTGCGCGCGCAAGCGCAGGCGCAGGACGCCGCCTGGGAACAGGCTGCGACCGCGGCGCAAGGCACGGTGCTGGCCGCGCTGAAGGACGTTGAGGACGCGCTGCGCGCGCTGCAGAGCGCGCAGCAACGCCGCACCACGCTGCAGCGCGCGGCCGAGTCGGCCGGCAATGCGGCGTTGCTGGCAGGCCAGCGCTACCGAAGCGGGCTGGTCGACTTCCAGATCGTGCTCGACACGCAGCGCAGCCTGCTTTCCACGCAGGACAGCCTGGCGAGCGCGCAGACAGACGTGGGCACCGCCCAGGTGCGCCTGTTCAAGGCGCTCGGCGGAGGCTGGACGCTCGACGAATCGGCTGCCATGACGACAACCACACCATGAACTTGATGCCCACCCCCGCGCCACCCACCACCTCGCCGACTGCCGGCATCACGCAGTTGCTGGGGGGCGACGCGCGCCCGATCTGGAAACGTCCGCTGCCCTGGATGGTATTCGTCCTGCTGCTGGCGGCGATCGGTGCGGCATGGGTCTGGTACGGCCAGCGCAACACCGCTGCCCAGCCCCAGTACGTCACCGAGCCGGTGCAGCGCGCCACGCTGCAGCTCACCGTCAGCGCCGACGGCACGCTGCAGCCGACGCGCTCGGTCAACATCGGCAGCGAGCTGTCGGGCACGGTGGCGCGCGTGGGGGTCGACGTGAACGACCGGGTCAAGAAGGGCCAGGTGCTGGTCGAGCTCGACACCGCCAAGCTGCGCGACCAGATCGCGCGCTCGCGCGCCGCGCTGGCCAGCGCGCAGGCCAAGGTGGCGCAGACCGTCGCCACGCAGAAGGAAGCGCAAGGCAACCTGGCCCGGCTGGAAGAGGTGTCGCGCCTGTCGGGCGGCAAGGTGCCGGCACAAAGCGAGCTCGACACCGCGCGCGCCACGCTCGACCGCGCACGCGCCGACGACGCCAGCGCGCGTGCCGGCGTGGCCAGTGCCCAGGCGCAGCTGGCAACCGACGACACCAACCTGTCGAAGGCCTCGATCCGCTCGCCGATCGACGGCGTGGTGCTCACGCGCACCGTCGATCCGGGCAATGCGGTGGCCGCGTCGCTGCAGGCGGTGACGCTGTTCACCATCGCCGAAGACCTGACGCAGCTGCAACTCGAGGTCAACGTCGACGAGACGGATGTTGGCCTGGTCGCCAACGGCCAGAAGGCCACCTTCACCGTCGGCGCCTACCTGAACCGGCGTTACCCGGCCACCGTGACGCGAGTCGCCTACGGCTCGACCAAGACCGACAACGTGGTGACCTACACGACGCGGCTGGACGTCGACAACAAGGACCTGACCCTGCGCCCCGGCATGACCGCTACCGCGACGATCCAGACCAGTGACCGCAAGCCGTCGCTGCTGGTGCCGAACACCGCGCTGCGCTTCACGCCCGAGTCGGCCACGCCGGCGGCCGGTGCCGCGTCGGGCGCCAACATCGTCGCGCGGCTGCTGCCGCGCCCGCCGCTGGCCGGCCAGCGGCGCGCTGCTACCGGTGCCACGCCGACCGGCGGCGGGCGCCGGCAGCTGTGGGTGCTGCGCGAAGGCCAGGCGGTGCCGGTGGCGGTGAGCGCCGGCGCCAGTGACGGCCGCCGCACCGAAGTGTCGTCGGCCGACCTGCATGAAGGCGACGCGGTGATCATCAGCCAGCGCAGCGGTGCGGGTGCGCGACCATGAGCGGTGCGACGACAGCAGGCGACGGCGGCAAGCCGCTGATCCGCCTGCGCGGCATCACCAAGGTCTACGGCCAGGGCCAGGCGGCGTTTCGGGCGCTGAAGGGCGTGGACCTCGACATCGAGCCGGGTGACTTCGTCGCCATCATGGGCCCGAGCGGATCGGGCAAGTCCACCGCGATGAACCTGCTCGGCTGCCTGGACGTGCCGACCGCCGGCGACTACCTGTTCCGCGGCATCGCAGTACAGAAGCTGTCGCGCGACGAGCGCGCGCGCCTGCGGCGCCACTACTTCGGCTTCGTCTTCCAGGGCTTCAACCTGCTGGCGCGCACCACGGCACAGGAGAACGTGGAGCTGCCGCTGCTGTACCGCGGCGAGTCGGCGGCGGCGCGGCATGCGCAGGCGCGCGCGGCGCTCGACTCGGTGGGGCTGGAGGGCTGGGGGCATCACACGCCGGCCGAGCTGTCGGGCGGCCAGCAGCAGCGCGTGGCGATCGCTCGCGCCATCGTCACCCAGCCCGCCGTGCTGCTGGCCGATGAGCCGACCGGCAACCTGGACACGCAGCGCGGCGCCGAGATAATGCGGCTGCTGTGGCGGCTGAACACCGAGCAGGGCATCACCGTCGTGATGGTCACCCACGAAGCCGACATGGCGGCCTATGCGCGGCGCATCGTGCGCTTCGTCGACGGCATCGTCGCCAGCGACCAGCGCAACGCGCATCCGGCGGGGCTCGATCCGCCGCCACCGGTGCTGGAGCCGGCCACCGAAGTCGGAGCGGCGTGAATTGAAGCCCCCACGCTCACTTCGTTCGCTGGCCCCATGGCCCTGCAGGGGCCACTTCGTGGCCGTCGGGGCGCTCAGTACCTTCGGAACGGCCGGGCGGCACTGAGATGTGGTTCAACACCATGCTGCTGGCGTTGCGCGAGATCCGCCGCAACCTCCTGCGCTCGTTCCTCACCATGCTGGGCATCGTGATCGGCGTCAGCGCGGTCATCACGATGGTCACGCTCGGCAACGGCGCCACGCGCGCGGTGCAGTCGCAGATCGCCAGCCTGGGCAGCAACCTGCTGATGATCCTGCCGGGCCAGCGCATGGGGCCGGGCGGCGGCGGCGGGCCAGCCTTCAATGCCGGCGACGTGGAGGCCATCGCCACCGAGATCGGCGGACTCAAGGGCGTGGCGCCCGAGGTACGCAGCAGCGCCACGCTGGTGGCCAACGGCCGCAACTGGTCGGCCGGCGTGACCGGCTCGACCAACGAGTGGTTCCAGGTCGCCAACTGGACGCTGGCCAGCGGCCGCATCTTCGAAGCCGACGAGCAGCGCATCGGCGCTGCGGTGTGCCTGATCGGCGCCACCGTGCGGCGCGAACTGTTCGGCAGCGCCGACCCGGTCGGCGAGCAGCTGCGGCTGAAGAAGTTTTCCTGCACGGTGATCGGTCTGCTCGCGCCCAAGGGCCAGGGCGCGATGGGCAACGACCAGGACAACCTGGTGGTGCTGCCGCTGACGACGATGCAGCGGCGCGTGGTCGGCCACACGCGCGTCAACACGCTGCTGGTGTCGATGACCGACGATGCCGACCCGACGCGCACCAAGGCCAGCCTGACCGAGCTGATGCGCGAGCGCCGCAAGCTCGCCGACAACGAGGACGACAACTTCAACGTGCTCGACACCCGGCAGATCGCCGACACCATGTCGGGCACCACGCAGGTGATGACGATGCTGCTCGGCGCGGTGGCGGCCGTCAGCCTGGTGGTCGGCGGCATCGGCATCATGAACATCATGCTGGTCAGCGTGACCGAGCGCACCCGCGAGATCGGCGTGCGGCTGGCCATCGGTGCGCTCGAGCGCGAGGTGCTGCTGCAGTTTCTGGTCGAGGCGGTGGTGCTGGCCGCGCTCGGCGGGCTGATCGGCATCGTGCTGGCCACGGCCGCGTCGATCGGCCTGTCACGGCTGATGGGCGTGCCCTACGTGTTCGACGCGTCGATCAACCTGCTGTCGTTCGTGTTCTCGGCCGGCATCGGCGTGGTGTTCGGGTACTTTCCGGCGCGCCGTGCCGCGCGGCTCGACCCGATCGATGCGCTGCGGCATGAGTGATCGCCGGGTGCGCCCAGTGCGCGCTCGCGTCTGTCACGACGACAGCGGAGGACGGTTCTTCCGGTAGGAGTTCTTCAGCGCGATCTTGCCGCCTCGAAAGGTGAACACGTCACAGCCGTGGACCTCGAGGCGGGCGCCATCGTTTCGCGTGCCCGTGAACGTCCACTCCGACACGCCCCTGTCGCCGCAGACGAAGTGGCGCGCGCCGTTCCAGCGGGCATCGGGAAAGGTCGCGAAGACTTCGGCGTAGCCGGCGCGCACCGCCTCGCGACCGGCGTAGCGGGACCCGCAGACATCCGGACCGGCCGAGGCTTCGAACACGCAGTCCTCGCTCATGAACGTCATGAGCGCGTCGACATCGTGGCGATTCCATGCCTCGGCGAAGGCATGCAGGAAGCCCGTCGTGACTTCGTCAGACTGGTTCGACATGTCAGCTCTCCTTGGATGCGACCCGCAGAATCATCGCGCTTCGTCGCGCAACATGCCAGCTCGCGCGGGTGCCAGCGCATCCGCATCGCCGCCCTATCATCGCGGTCATGCTCCACCCGCCACCCGGCCCCACGCCCAGCGAAGGCGACATCAACTCCACGCCGCGCCGCGCGCAGTGGCAGACCGAACACCTCGACGCCACCACGCGCGCGCTGCTCGCGCGCGACAGCGCCGCCTTCCTGCACCAGTCGGTGTCGACGCCGTGCCTGGATGCGATCGCCAAGGCCGAAGGCATCTGGATCGAAGACCTCGCCGGCCGGCGCTACATGGACTTCCACGGCAACAACGTGCACCACGTGGGTTACGCCCATCCGCACGTGCTGGGCGCCATCAAGTCGCAGCTCGACGAACTGAGTTTCGCGCCGCGGCGCTTCGCCAGCGCGCGTGCGGTGGAGCTGGCCGAGGCGTTGAACGCGAAGTTCAAGGCGCTGACCGGCCACGACGCCAAGCTGCTGTTCACCACCGGCGGCTCCGATGCGGTCGAGGTCGCGATCAAGCTGGCACGCGCCGCCACCGGCCGCTTCAAGACGCTCAGTTTCTGGGACGCCTTCCACGGCGCCGGCTTCGGCGCGTCGAGCGTCGGCGGCGAGTCGCTGTTTCGCGGCGGCCGCATCGGCCCGCTGCTGCCGGGCAGCGAACACGTGGCGCCGTTCGGCTGCTACCGCTGCGCGTACGGCCACGACGTCGACGCCGACGGCGAGCCGCGGCTCGACCAGTGCCGCCTGGCCTGCGCGAGCATGGTGCGCTACGTGCTCGAGCGCGAGGGCGATGTCGCCGCCGTGATCGCCGAGCCCGCGCGCGCGGTGCCGTTCATTCCGCCGCCGGGCTACTGGCAGGCGGTGCGCGAGGCCTGCGATGCGACCGGCACGCTGTTGATCTTCGACGAGATCCCCACCGGCCTCGGCAAGACCGGCCGCTTCTTCGCCGCCGAGCACGACGATGCGAAGCCCGACATCGTGGTCCTCGGCAAGGCACTCGGCGGTGGCGTGCTGCCGATCGCCGCGTGCATCGCACGGGCCGACCTCGACGTGGCCGGTGCCTACGCCTTCGGCCACTACACGCACGAGAAGAACCCGGTCACCGCGGCTGCCGCGCTGGCCACGTTGCAGGTGATCGAGCGCGAGGGCCTGGTCGACAACGCCGCACGGGTCGGCGCGCATGCGCTGGCCCGCCTGCAGGCGATGAAGCGCCGCCACCCGCTGATCGGCGACGTGCGCGGCCGCGGCCTGCTGCTCGGCATCGAGCTGGTGAGCGATCGCGATACCAAGACACCCGCGTCCGACGCCGCCGAGCAGGTGCTGTACCACGCGCTGTCGCGCGGGCTGTCGTTCAAGACCACGATGGGCCATGTGCTCACGCTGACCCCGCCGCTGGTGACCACGCCCGCGCAGATGGACGCCGCGCTCGACATCCTCGACGAGGCTGTGGCCGCCGCGGCGGCCTGACGCTGCGGCCCCACACCCCCCCGAATCGGCGATCGCCGCGGCGCTGGCGATCGCGTACATGTCGTGTCATGCGGCGCGCGTCGTGGTTGCTGTTCGTCCTGCTGTGCTGGCTCGGGCCGGCGCGTGCGGCCACGCCCGCCGAGATCGAGTTCGCATCGGCGCACGCCCTCGTCGTCGACGCCGCCACCGGCAAGGTGCTGCTCGCCAAGGAGACGACGACCGCGGTACCGATCGCCTCGCTCACCAAGCTGCTCACTGCGATGGTGGTGCTCGACGCCAGGCAGCCAGCCGGCGAGGCCCTGCGCATCACCGACGCCGACGTCGACCGCCTCAAGCACACCCGCAGCGGGGTGCCGGTGGGCACCGTGGTGGCGCGCGCCACGCTGCTCGAGCTGGCGCTCGTCGCGTCCGACAACCGCGCCGCCTCGGCGCTGGCGCGGCACCACCGCGGCGGCATCGAGGGATTTCGCAAGGCGATGCAGCGCAAGATCCGCGCGCTCGGCCTGAAGGCCACCGCGATCGAGGAACCCACCGGGCTGTCACCCGCCAACGTGGCCAGCGCCGACGACATGGGCAGGGTCCTGCGCGCGGCGGCGCGCTACCCCGAGCTGGCGCGCATCAGCAGCCAGCCGGTATTCGCGACGACGGTCGCCGGCCGGCCGTGGGAGGTGCGCAACACCAACGGACTGATCGGCGCGCCGGGCTGGAGCGTGCTGCTGTCGAAGACCGGCTACACCCGCGAGGCCGGGTTGTGCCTGAGCATGCTGCTGCGCGTGGGCGAGCGGCTGGTGAACGTGGTGCTGCTGGGCGCACCGAACGCTGCCGATCGGGCGCTCGACGTGCTCAACGTGTCGAACTGGCTGAGCGGTCGACCCGTCGTCGCGAGGGCCGTGCCGCCCGTCGAACCTGCGGCGCCGCCAGCGGGCCAGGCCGCGGCGCCACTGTCGCCGACCGATCTGGCCGAAGGAGGCGACATCGCGGCCGCGCCGGCGATAACGCCGGCGCCGGTGGCGACCGAGGACGAGTCGCCGCAGTAGCGGCCCCGCCTACTTCTTCTTGTGCCGATCCGGCACGACCGTGGTGATGCTGGGCCCTAGCGGCGTCACCGGCTTGGAAGGCAGCTTGTCCTTCTTGGGCTTCTTGGTTTCCTTGTTGCTGCGTTGCTGACCTTTGGCCATGTCAGTCTCCGTCGAGAGGTTGCACCAATGCCGATATTGTGGCGGAAGGAAATCGCGCCTCAGGCGCGCGCCGCCTCGGGCAGCTCGATCTTGACTTCGAGCACTTCGACGTTTCGCTGTCGCTCGAAGCTGACCTTGATGTCCTTGGGCTGGATCTTCACGTACTTGCTCACCACCGCGAGCAACTCGCGCTGCAGCGCCGGCAGGTAGTCGGGCCGGCGCGGGCTGCGCGCGCTGCGCTCGTGGGCCAGGATGATCTGCAGGCGCTCCTTGGCCAGGCTCGCCGACTGCTTGTGCGGTCCGAACAGGAACTTCAGAATGGACATCGGCTTCAGGCCCGGGCGAAGAGGCGCTGGAAGAAGGTGGGGCGCGCCGCCTGCGTGAAGCGCATCTCGCGGCTTTCGCCGAGGAAGCGGCGGATCACGTCCTTGTAGGCCTCGGAGACGTCGCTGCCCTTCATGTGGATCGCGGGCACGCCCTGGTTGGAGGCGCTGAGCACCGTCTCCGATTCGGGGATCACGCCGATCAGCGGGATGCGCAGGATCTCCTGGATGTCCTCCACCGACAGCATCTGGCCGCCGACCACGCGCGTCGGGTTGTAGCGGGTGATCAGCAGGTGCTCCTTGACCGGCTCCTTGCCGTCGATGGCGCGCTGCGTCTTCGAGGCCAGCATGCCGAGGATGCGGTCGGAGTCGCGCACCGACGACACCTCGGGGTTGGTGACCACCAGCGCCTCGTCGGCATAGTGCATCGCCATCAGCGCGCCGGTCTCGATGCCGGCGGGCGAGTCGCAGATGATGTACTCGATGCCCATCTCGGCCAGCTCGTC
>Ga0075356_1000202_pt1 | contig 11205 bp, 10 predicted proteins | sample WestPond_Cattail_FD_120073 | JGI IMG/M metagenome (GOLD analysis project Ga0075356, IMG submission 120073) | Natural and restored wetland microbial communities from the San Francisco Bay, California, USA, that impact long-term carbon... | ecosystem: Environmental > Terrestrial > Soil > Wetlands ... | reverse complement strand
GTGCAGTTCGCGCAGCAGCACGTGCGTCCATTCCCCCGAGCCGGCGGCGGAGTGCACGGCTTTTTCGGCGTGACGGAGGAAGGTGGTCTCGTCGCCGCCGCGGAGCGTTCGCGCCACCGGCGTCAGCGAGATCAGGGTGGCGGCGACGACGCGTATGGCGAAGGCGAGGGCGACCGGCCGGCCGATGGCGAAGCCCGGCCTCGAGCGACCGAGGCGACCAACCAGCAGGGTGAGCGCCACACCCACCCCGACGATCGTCATCAGCGTCACCAGCGTGGAGTGGATGGTCTGATCGGAGATCGACGTCATCCTGTGCCCGGACGATAGCCATGCTGGACGGGCACCGCCGGATCCCGGCCCCGCCGAGACGCACATGTCTCGCCCCTATAATCCTGCGGCCGTGGCCGAGCAGCGACAGGAGGGACTGGACATCCGTCAGTGGGGGCGCCTGATGTGGCGTCGCAAGTGGCTGCTGCTGGCGATCGTGGTGGTGATTCCGACCCTGGTGTACGTCGCGACGGCGCGCCTGCCGAAGGTCTACGAAGCCAGCGCCACGGTCAACGTGCGCGCGACCGCCGCCTCGTCGACGCTGTTCTCCAACCACATCAGCTCCAAATCGGACATCGCCGAGGCGCAGACCCTGATCGGCACGACCGTGGTCGGGCGCCGGGCCGCCCGCCTGCTGGGGCGGAGCCAGGCGGAAGCCAACGAGGTCTCGGGCCACATCACGGTGGCGCCCACCAACCCGGCCGAAAGCGACGGCAATTTCCTCACGATCGTCGCCAAAGCCTCGACCCCCGACGAAGCCGCGCGCATCGCCAACGCGGTCGCCAGGGCGGTCGCGCAGGTGCGGACGTCCAACGCGATCCACATCGTCGACCGGCAGATCGCGACGCTGACCGAACAGATCGAGGAAAGCGGCGAAGGGGGCGAAGCGCTGGAACAGGAACTGCAGCAGCTGCACCTGCTCAGGGCGAGCCAGGCCGGCACCACCCCGATCATCGAACCGGCGACGCCCCCCTCGGCGCCGGTCTCGCCGAAACCGCGGCGCAACACCACGATCGCCCTGATCCTGGCGCTGCTGGTCGCGATCGCGCTGCCGCCGCTGCTCGACCGCCTCGACCGCCGCATCCGCGAACCGAGCGAGCTCGACGAGCTGCTCGACGCGCCGGTGCTGGCGCTGATTCCCGACGACGCCTTCCCCGGCCACACTCCCCACCCGCACGTGCGGGAGTCCTTCCAGACGCTGCGCGCCAGCCTCACCTACTTCAACGTCGATCGCACGCTCAAGACCCTGGTCGTGACCAGCCCGATCCAGCAGGACGGCAAGACCACCGTCGCCGTCAACCTTGCGCTCGCCTACGCCCTCGACGAACGCGACGTGGTCCTGATCGACGCGGACCTGCGCCGCCCGCAGGTGGCGAGCCGGCTGGGCAGGGACGTCAGCGTCGGGCTCGACTCGGTGCTGGTCGGCGAGAAGACGCTGGAGGAGGCGTTCGTCTACGTCGACGCCGGCGCCGGCCGCCTGCGCATACTCCCTGGCGCGACGCCGCCGCCCAACCCCGCGGTCCTGCTCGGCTCGCAGCGGATGCGCCTGCTGCTCGCCGAACTCGCGGATCAGGTCGACATCGTCGTCATCGACACCCCCGGCCTGCTCGCGGTCAGCGACGCGATCCCGCTCTTCAACCAGGCATCCGGCAGCGTGATCGTGGCGCGCCTCGACCAGACGCCGAGAGACGCGATAACGCGGACCAAACAGGTGATCGAGTCATCCGGCGGCACCGTCTTGGGCAGCGTCGCCACCGGCGCCCACTCCGGCGGGATCTACGGCTACTACGGCTATTACGGGTACTACGGCAACTACAGCAACGGCGGCGGCAAGACGGGCAACGGGACGGGCCGGCTGCGCGGCCTGACCGGCGGCTTCCGCCGCTCGAGCTGAGCGCTCAGCCGGCGTCGTTTCGGAGCACGAAGTGCCCCTTGATCGTGTCCCCCGTGCCGGTGGCGGAGAGGGCGGCGTTGGCGGCTCCCTTGGCCGCCCGCAGCATCCTGGAGCCCTCGAGCCGGCCCCGCAGCGACTCGTCGGAGCCGCGCCCCGGCTCCTCCGGTGAGGCGATCCCGCGGCGCAGGTCCGCCAGGCCGATGCCGGTGGTGCGCAGCTTCGCGGGGGAGAAGCCGTAGCGGGCCAGCCACGAGCGCAGGGTCGAGGGCGTGAAGTAGGAGAGGTGCTCGGGGTAGGCGATCACCCGCCAGCGGTCGCGCAGCAGGCGCCGGCTGAGCGAGGAGAAGTTCGGCGTCGTGCAGTAGAAGAGCCCGCCCGGGCGCAGGGCGCGGGCGATCGTCTCCGCCTCGGCGCGCGGGTCGCGCAGGTGCTCGACCACCTCGAAGGCGGTGACGACGTCGAAGCTGCCGGGCTCGAAGCTGCCGGCCGTGAGCGGTGCCTGCAGGCAGCGCAGGCCCTTGCCGCGGACGATCTCGACCGCGCGCGGCTCGAACTCGGACCCGTGCGCCTCCCAGCCGCGGCTCTCCGCCTCCTCGAGGAAGAAGCCGATGCCGCAGCCCATGTCGAGGATGCGGCCGGTGCGCCGGTAGGGCTCGAAGCCGTCGAGCAACTCCTGGTAGCGCCGGCGGGTGATCGGCGAGTCGTAGTCCTCGCGCGAGTACTCGCCGTAGTTGCGGGCCAGCTCCTCCTCGCTCGGGTCGCGGCCGGCGAAGACGAGGCCGCAGTCGCGGCAGCGCACGAGATGGGCCCGCCGGTAGGTGGGCAGCGGCCGCAGGCGCCGGCCCTCGCAGGCCACGCAGGCGACCCTGGTCTCGGCATTGTCCGGCCCCACCGCTGAACTATCATGACGAGGTGACCGGCCCGCGCATCCGACACCGCGCCCGGCGCCGCCTGCGTGTGACATCGGTCCGGGCGCGGCGAGCCGTCTCCGGCGTGGGCGCGAGGCCGAACCCGTCGCCGGTTTTCATCCTCGGCCACCAGAAGTCGGGCACCTCGGCGATCGCCGCATTGCTGGCGGAGCTCACCGGCCGTTCGGTCGCCGTCGACCTGTTCAACGAGAACCGCAAGCCGATGCTGCCCCGGGTGGCCGCCGGCCAGGCCTCGTTTGACCGCTTCCTGCGCCGCAACAGGCTCGACTTCTCGCGGGATATCGTCAAGGACCCGACGCTGACGTTCTTCCATCCCCAACTGGCGCAGCGGTTCCCCGGGGCGAGCTTCGCGATGGTCGTGCGCGACCCCCGGGCGAACGTCAAGAGCGTGCTCGACCGGCTCGGGCTGCCGGGGGACCGGGATGACCTCTCGGCGGCGCAGCTCGAGGCGCTGCCCCTGGGGTGGAGGCTGGTCTTCGACCCGAGCTGGCTGGGCCTTCCCCCGGCCACTTATATAGAGCTCCTGGCGGCCCGGGTTGCCAGGTGCGCGGACACCTACCTCGACAGCCCCGGGTCCTTTCGCCTCGTCCGCTACGAGGACTTCCTCGCCGGCAAGCTGGGCACGCTGGAAGGGCTTGCCGGCGACCTTGGCCTCGAGTGCCGGCATGACATCGGCGACCGGCTCGACGTGCAGTTCCAGCCCGCCGGGAACCGCAGCGTCTCGGTTCGCCAGTGCTTCGGCGAGGAGAACCTGGCCCGGATCGACCGCATCTGCGGCGAGCAGATGCGCCGGCTCGGGTACTCGCCCGCGGTCGTCCCCGGCGACGAGCGGCCACTCGAGCCCGCGCGATGACGGAGGACGTCGCCACCTACTACGACGAGTACGTGGGCCGGCAGGAGGCGGTCGGGATCAACCGGCGCCACCGCTCGATCCTCGACCGCCTGCTGCGCCTCGGCCTGCGTCCCGACCACCGGGTGCTCGAGATCGGCAGCGGGGTGGGCACCGTGACCGAGCTGCTGGCGGGGGCGCTGCCGCGGGGGTCCGTGCTCGGCACCGACCTCAGCCCGAAGAGCATCGAGGCGGCGCGCGAGCGCCTCGCTTCCTTCGGCAACGTCGAGCTGGTCGCCGGCGACGTGCTCGAGGCCGAGATCCCCGGGCGTTTCGACGTCGTCGTGCTGCCGGACGTGATCGAGCACATACCGGTGGAGCTGCACAGCGCCCTGTTCGGCCGGGTCGCCTCGTGGGTGAAGGACGACGGCTTCGTCTTCGTCCACTACCCCGATCCCCACCACCTCGAGTGGTGCCGGGTCCACCGTCCCGACAAGCTCCAGGTCATCGACCAGCCGATCCACGCCGACGTCCTGGTCGCCAACGCTTACCCGCACGGCCTCTACCTGGACCGCTACGAGCGCTACTCGATCTGGGTCCGCGAGGGCGACTACGTGGCCGCGGTCCTGCGTCCGTCGGCCGGCGTCGGCGAGTTCACCCAGCTGCCGCCGCCGCGACCCTCCCTCGCTCGCCGCGCGGCGCGTCGCCTCCGCGGCCTCGCCCGCCGTCTCGCCGGGCGCGACCGGCGGTGAGCGCCGCGGACAAGCCGGACGCCGTGATCTTCACGGTGCGCTTCCCCTGCGACGGCAGCGAGCCCTGGCTCGCCGGCGAGCTGGAGGCGACGGCGGAGCGCTTCGGCCGCGTCTTCGTCGTGCCTTCGCGCCCGGGCGCCGACCCGGTCGAGCTTCCCGCCAACGTCGCCGTGGTCGACCTCGGCTGGGCGGGAGGGTGGTCCCGGGCGGAGAAGCTGGCCGCCCTGCGCTCGCGCCTGGCGCTGCGGGTCCTCGCCCGCACGCTCCGCCGTCCCTCGAACTGGCTTCCCTACCTGCGGGGCGCGCGGTTCTACCTCGACCTGCTCGCGACCGAACTGCTCAAGGCGCGTGGCCTGGCGGCCTGGGTGGGGGAGAACGGGCTGCGCGAGGCGATCTTCTACGACTACTGGTTCGAGAACAGCACACTCGCCCTGGCGGCGCTGCGCCGGCTCGGCGCGATCCGCTGCGCGGTCTCGCGGGCGCACCGATTCGACGTCTTCGACTTCGCCTGGGGCCGCCTCGGCCGCGTCCCCTTCCTCGAGTTCAAGGCGGCCGGCCTCGACGCCGTCTTCGCCGTCTTCGACGACGGCGCCGCCCACCTGCGCCGCCGGTTCGGCCGCGACGGCGAGAAGGTCCGCGTCGCCAGGCTCGGGGTGCCGCTGCCGCCCTCCTACCCGCAGTCGCGCCCCGACCCGCCGCTGGTCGTCTCCTGCTCCTCGCTCAACCGGCGCAAGCGGGTGCACCTGATCCCGGAGGTGCTGCGCGCCTGCGGCCGGCCGCTGCGCTGGGTGCACATCGGCGACGGGCCCGAGCGGCCCCGGGTCGAGGATGCTGCGGCCTCGCTGCCCGCCACGGTGAGCTGGGAGCTGCTGGGGCGGATCGGCAACGACGCGGTCCGCGAGTTCTACGCGACCCGGCCGGTCTCGGCCTTCCTCTCGCTCAGCGAGTCCGAGGGGGTGCCGGTCTCGATGATGGAGGCGCAGAGCTTCGGCGTGCCGATCGTCGCCCTCGCGGTCGGCGGGGTGGGGGAGATCGTGGCGGCCGAGGCCGGCACGGCGCTGCCGGCGGACGCCTCGCCGGAGGCGGTCGCCGCGGCCCTGGCGGATGCGCTCGAGCCGGGCCGCTTCGACCCGGAGCGGATCCGTGCCGCCTTCTCCGCCCGCTACGAGGCGCCCGCGGTCTACGAAGCGTTCGCCGACGCCCTGCTCTCGATCCACTCCGCCGCGGGCACGGCCGGCTGAACGCAGGCATGCCGCCGGCAACCGAGACAACGCAATCGCCGCCCGGCTACCGGGCGCTGATCTGCATCACGACCTGCGAGCGCCCCGCCTACCTGCGGCGCTACCTGCCCTTTTTCGCCCGGTTCTGCGCGAGGGACGAGCGCTTCTCGCTGCTCGTCTCGCTGGACGGTCCGGACGAGGAGACCGAGCGCTTCTGCCAGGAGTGGGGGGTGCCGCTGGTCGTCTCGGCGGAGCGGGAGGGGGTGGGGATCTCCAAGAACCGGGCGCTGGAGAGGTTCCCCGGCTTCGACTATTACTTCTTCCTCGAGGACGACGTGGAGCTGGTCGACGGCGCGGTCTTCCCGGCTCACGTGGAGCTGTTCGAGGCGAGTGGCATCCACCACTTCTCGCTGTTCGCGAAGAGGAAGATCCGCAATTACACGGAGGAGTCGCTGGTTGCCGGCCGCCGCGTCGTCCACGGCTTCCACGGCAGCGCCAGCTTCAACTTCTTCAGCGGCGAGGGGCTGCGGCAGGTGGGAGGCTGGCACCCGCGCTTCGCCGAGTACAGGCGCTGGGGGCATACCGAGCACAGCTACCGCTTCTACCGGGCCGGGCTGGCGCCGGCGCCGTTCAACGTCGCGGCGGAGCTGACCGAGACCTGCATCTGGCACATCCCGCCCGCGGTGACGAGGCCGAACCTGCTGCCCGCCGACGCCGACCAGATCGTCGCTCCCGAGCGCGAGCTGATCGACCTCGAGCTGCGCCACGTGCCGCTGCAGACCCTCTCGCCCTACAGCTTCAACGAGGTCCCGTTCGGCCGTTTGGACCGCCTCGCCGCGACGCTGGATGCGGGGGAGCGCTACCCGCTGGCCTCGCCGGCGGAGCGGCGGCACTGCCGCTCCGACTACCGGCTCTGGCGCTACCGCTCGGTGGAGAGTCCCCCCCGGCGGGCGGCGGCACTGCTCGGCGCAGCCTTGGCGTGGCCGGGGAACCCGCGGCTGCGGGACACGATCAAGCTGATGGTGCGCGGTGGCTGAGGGCCCGCTCGTCTCCGTCCTGTTCCCCTGTTTCGAGGCGGAGCGGTTCGTCGGCGCCGCGCTCGAATCGCTGCTCGGCCAGACCTACGCCAAGCTCGAGATCCTCGCCGTCGACGACGCCTCGGGCGACGGGACGGAACGCATCCTGGAGGAGCTCGCGGCCGGCGACGAGCGGGTCCGGGTGCTGCGCAACGAGCGCAACCTCGGCCTGATCGGCACGCTCAACCGTGCCGTCAGGGAGGCGCGCGGAGAGCTGATCGCCCGCATGGACGCCGACGACGTCGCGGCTCCCCGGCGGATCGAGCGGCAGGTCGAGACCCTCCTGCGCCGGCCCGAGATCGACGTGCTGGGCACGGCGATCGCGATCAGCGGCCGCGGCCGCGGCCGCTCGCTGGGACCGCGGCCGGTGCGCTGCGTGAGCCCGGGGGGAGCGCGGTTCGCGGCCCTCTTCGTGACCCCGGTCGTGCACGCGACGATCCTGGCGCGGGCGCCGGCGATGCGGGCGCACCCGTACGGAACCTCGCCCGACAGCCTCCACGCCGAGGACTACGAGATGTTCGCGCGGATGCTGGAGGACGGGGTCGGGTTCGGCAACGTGGACGAGCCGCTGATGACGATCCGCGCCAACCCGGAGAGCGTGTCCCTGCAGCACGAGCAGGTCCAGGTGGACAACTTCGTCGCCTGCGCCGCCCGGCACCTTGAGCGGACCCTCGGCGTCCGCCCCGAGCCCGGCGCCCACAGGGTCCTGGTCAACCGGATGGACCGGGCGGTGACCGGGCGGGACCTGGAGGCCGGGCTCGCCCTGCTCGACCGGATCGAGGCGACCTTCGCGGCCCGCGAGCCGGAGGCGGCCGCGGAGATCCGCCGCACCGCCGACATGCAGCGAGTCGACATCCTCGCCCAGGCAGCGCTGAAGGCGCCGCCGACAGTGCGCCTCCACGCCGCCCGCCTGGCCCTCCGCAACAGCCGCCGCCTGCTCTCACCCGCCTCGCGCCGCTACATCGCCTCCAAGCTGAGCTGAGGCCTGTCAGGCTGTTTCTGAACGTTTGTCAGATATAATCTGAGCTATTATCAGATAATGGCTCTATACGAGAGACATATCAAGGCTGGCCTGGACGCTGCCCTCGATGACACTCCGGTTGTCATTGTCGTCGGTCCTCGACAGGCCGGGAAGAGCACGCTCGCGTCAACTGTGGCCGCGGAGCGTGGAGCAAGTTACGTGACCCTCGATGACGACGGTCCTCGCGAAGCGGCGAACGAGGACCCGACCGGATTCGTTGAGAACGCGGCGCTGCCCCTCTGCATCGACGAGTTCCAGAAGGCGCCGGATCTGCTGCCGGCGATCAAGGCCAAGGTCGACCGCGCCCGCGTCGGAGGAAAGCGCCCCGCGGGGATGTTCATCCTCACCGGCTCGGCAAATGTCTGGGCGACGCTTCGTATCTCCGAGTCCCTCGTGGGCCGGGCGGAGCGGGTCCCCCTCTGGCCGCTTTCACAGGGTGAGCTTCACGGTCGGCGCGAGACCTTTATCGACGACCTGTTCGCCGGTCGCGTCGCCCGGGTCGCGAATGCGCCGGTCGGTCGCCAGGCTGTTGCGGATGCCCTCTTGGCGGGGGGGTATCCGGAGGCCGTCGCACGCGCGGAGCCGCGCCGGCGGGGGCGCTGGTTCGAGGAGTACGTCGCGATGACGCTGGAGCGTGACGTGCGAGACCTCGTCCGGAACGCGCAACAACTCGACGAGCTCCCCACGCTTCTCCGTCTTACCGCCGCCCGCGTCTCGGGGCTGCTGTCCCCCGCCGGGATCGCCCGCGACGCGGGTATGAGCCGTCCCACGGTCCAGCGCTATCTCGCACTCCTCGAGCAGCTGTTCCTGCTGACTCGTGCCAGGGCATGGAGCCGCAATATCGGCCAGCGACTGATCAAGGCACCGAAGGTCTGGCTCCCCGACTCCGGATTGGCCTGCCACCTGCTCGACTACAACCGGACTCGGTTCGAAGAGGATGAGACGGCGCTCGCCGGTGCCCTGTTCGAGAACTTCGTGGCGATGGAGCTGGTGAAGCAGGCCGCGTGGGCCGATTCCAATGTCCGCATCCATCACCTTCGAACGGCCGGGGGTCGTGAGGTCGACATCCTGATCGAGAGAGGCGACGGATCGGTATGCGGCATCGAGGTGAAGCTGGGCGCCACTCCGCGCTCTCGCGATTTCGCTGCTCTCCGCCACTTCCAGAGCAAGCTGGGCGCCAGGTTTAGGCTCGGCGTTGTCGTTCACACCGGCTCCGAAACGCTGCCCTTCGGTCCCAACCTCTGGGCACTTCCGGTTTCGGCTCTGTGGAGCCGTGGCTCCGAGGGCCGTCGGTAGACTTGAGGCGCAGGGAGCCGATGAGTGGTGTGACTCGACCGCGCGTGGTTTACGTGTCCTACGACGGGGCCGGAGAGCCACTGGGCCGCTCGCAGGTGGTCGCCTACCTGGTGCGCCTGGCACGGGACTGCGACATCGCCCTGGTCTCCTTCGAGAAGGACCGCGATAGCCGTCCCGAGACGGAGGCCCTGCTGCGGGATGCCGGGATCTCGTGGGTGCCGCGCTCCTACCACCGGCGGCCGCCGGTGCTCAGCACCCTTTGGGACATCCTCACCGGCGCCCGCGCCGTGCGCCGCGTTTGCCGCGAGACCGGGGCGGAGATTGTCCACGTCCGCAGCTACGTGCCCGCCCTGATCGCCCTGCTCGCGGCCTGGCCGGGCCGGCGGCATTGGAAGCTGCTCTTCGACATCCGCGGCTTCTGGGCGGACGAACGCGTGCTGGCCGGCGTCTGGAAGGCGGACTCGCGGCTCTACCGCTTCACCAAGCGCTGCGAGCGGCGCTTCTTCGCCGAGGCCGACGCCGTCGTCACCCTGACCGAGGCGTCGGCGCCGCGGATCCGAGCCTGGCTGGAGCCGCGGCAGGTGCCGGTGCGGGTGATCCCGACCTGCGCCGAGATCGAGCGCTTCGGCGCCACGGCTGCGGGCGAGGAGGGGCCGCGGGCCGTCTGGTGCGGCTCGGTCGGGACCGTCTACCGCTTTGACCTCGCGGTGCGCTTCGCCGAGGCGCTCGAGCTGCCGTTCCTGGTGCTGACGCGGCAGGTCGAGGCGGCGCGCGGGCTGCTCGGCGACCGCGACGCCGACGTCCGCGAGGTCGCCCACGGCGAGATCGCCGCGGAACTGCGCCCCGGCGACGTCGGGCTCTGCTTCTACGCCGACGGCGGCGAGTTCGGCAACCTCGGCCGCGCCCCGACCCGCGTCGCTGAGTACCTCGCTGCCGGCATGGTCGTCGCGATCACGCCGCGGATCGGCGACATGGACGAGGTGGTGGCGGGCAACGGGCTGGGCGTGCGGATCGAGGACGAGAGCGAGGCCGGCCTCGCCGCGGCTGCGGCCGCGGCACTCGCGCTGGCCGCCGACCCCGGCGTCCGCGCGCGCGGACAACGCCTTGCGAAGGAGCTGTACTCGGTCGACGACGGCGCCGCCGCCTACCTGGATCTCTACCGGCAGCTCCTGCCCGCCTCCGCCACCAGCCTGCTGGGAGCGACCGTATGAGCTTCCGGTGCGCCTTTTGCTCCCTGTGCGTGCATAAAGCGCACCGGAAGGGGCTGGAGTGAGCGGGCGCCTGGGCAACCTGGCGCGGGGGGCGGCGCGGCGGGCGCTGGCGTCCCGCGGGCTGCGGCTGGCGCGACTGCCGGGCCCGCTGGCGCGCCGGCCCGGGGCGGAGATGCGGATCGACCTCGACTTCGCCCTGGCGCTGCGAACGGCGCTCGCCAAGGACTTCTACTTCGTCCAGATCGGGGCCTTCGACGGCCGCATGTTCGACCCGATCTACCCCTGGGTACGGGCCTATGGCTGGCGCGGCCTGCTGGTCGAGCCCCAGCCCCGCTACTTCTCCGACCTGGTCGAGAACTACAGCGGCGCCGACGGCCTCGATTTCCGCCGCATAGCGGTCGGTGTCCGCAACGAGACCAAGACCTTCTACACGGTCGCCGACGGCCCGGGGATACCGGCCGGGGTGGGGATGCTCGCCTCCTTCGACCGCGAGACGCTGCTCTCGCACCGCCGGTCCATACCCGACCTCGAGTCGCTCCTGCGCAGCGAAGAGATCGAGTGCGTGGCGCTCAACGACCTCCTCGGAGGAGTCGAGGCGGACCACATCGACCTGCTGCAGATCGACGTCGAGGGGTACGACCACGAACTGATCCGCGTCCTCGACCTGGAGCGCTTCGCGCCCTCGATCGTCCACTTCGAGCACCGGCACCTGACCCCCGCCCAGCACGAGGCGAGCATCGGCCGGCTGGTCGACCACGGCTACCGGGTCTGCCTGGAAAAGGACGACACGCTCGCCTGCCTGCCCGCCGACCTCTCGCTCGGCGAGGACGGGGCCGCGCTGCGCCGCCCCGCTTCGGGCTGAGGCTCGTCCAAGCAAGGGCCCGGCTGAGGTTCAGTCCCAGGGAAGGGCGCGGCCGAGGCGGCGCCTG
>Ga0075356_1000201_pt1 | contig 11217 bp, 13 predicted proteins | sample WestPond_Cattail_FD_120073 | JGI IMG/M metagenome (GOLD analysis project Ga0075356, IMG submission 120073) | Natural and restored wetland microbial communities from the San Francisco Bay, California, USA, that impact long-term carbon... | ecosystem: Environmental > Terrestrial > Soil > Wetlands ... | reverse complement strand
GTACTGGGCGTGGTTGGTGTCCTGGTACTCGTCGACGAGGACGTGGCGGAAGGTGCGGCGCCAGCGTTCGCGCGCCTCCTTCGAGGTCTCCAGGACGTTGACCGTGCGGACGAGGAGGTCGTCGAAGTCCATCGCGTTGGCCTCGAGCATGCGCTTCTCGTAGAGCTCGTAGACGGCGGCCGCAACTTCCTCGAAGACGCTGCCCTGGGCCTGGGCGTAGGCGGCCGCGTCGATGAGCTTGTTCTTGGCGCCGGAGATCTGCGAGCGCAGGGCGCGCGGCGGGTAGCGTTTCGGGTCGACGCCGACCTCGGCCATGCAGCGCTTCAGCATCCGCAGCGAGTCGGACTCGTCATAGATCGTGAAGGTGCGGGCGTAGCCGAGCTTCTCGGCGTCGGCGCGCAGCATCCGCGCGCAGGCGGAGTGGAAGGTCGTCACCCACATCGCCCGCACCGAGCGGCCGATCAGGGCCCCGACCCGCTCGCGCATCTCGCTGGCCGCCTTGTTGGTGAAGGTGATCGCGAGGATCTCGCCGGGACGGGCGGCGCCGGTCGCCAGCAGGTAGGCGATCCGGTGGGTCAGCACCCGGGTCTTGCCTGAGCCGGCGCCGGCCAGCACCAGCAGCGGGCCCTCGCCGTGGCGGACCGCCTTGCGCTGGGGATCGTTGAGGCCGGCCAGCAGCTGCTCGGCGCGGTCGGCCCCGGGTTCGACCGGGGCGCCTTCCGGCATTCCGATGCCCTCCGCGGGGGTCTCGGACTCAGTCTGAAGCGTCACCCGCCGAGCATAGCCAGGCGCTCGGCGGGCGACGCGAGGCTCGGCCTACGAGCAGGCTTCAACCAGTTCTTCGAACGCTTCGGATGAGTTGCTGAAGAGCAGTTCTTCGATTTCGGCCTGCGAGCCTTCCTGGAAGGCTTCGACGAAGCAGGCAGCGAGCTTGGGGCTGGGCCCGTTCGCCGACGGGGTGAATTCTTCTTCGACGAATTCGACCAGCTTCGCTCGGTCGAACTTGGTGAACTTGACGACTTCGTTCAGCTGCCACTGGTCGCCGTTCTTGACGAGTTCGACTTCCAGGGTCTGGCCATCCAAGACCCCTCCGGAGAGCGCCGCTTCCGCCGTCGCGCTCGAGCCGTCGACTTCGACCTTGGAGACGCTGACCGATTCCGCGCCTTCTTCCTTTTCGGCTTCTTCTTCGCACTTCTTCACGGCGGCCTTGCCGCTTTCCTGCGCGGTCTGTTCCATGAACTGCTGCGTGTTCAGCTTGGTGCAATCGGCCGGGTTGGTGGTCGTCGCCGATGTTTCGATCGCTTCTTCGATCTGGCCTTCGTCGTTGTTGCCGCTGCTGCCGCAGGCGACAATCGCGAGGGCGGAGAAGACGAGGAGACAGGCAAGGGCGAAACGGCGCTTGAGCACGGCGGTCCTTTCCTAGACGAGAGAGTCGCGCCAGGCTACTTCAGCCACCGGCCGACGACCGGCCCGTGCGCTCGCGCAGCTGAGGTGGATCCTCGCCCGGAGTCTCGGCCCCGTCGAGCTCGGCGAGGCGGCGCTCGAGGTCGGCGATCCGCTGCGAGAGCGTCTTTATCGCCTCGGCTATCGGGTCGGGAAGATGGATCCAATCGGCGTCGGGTCCCTCGACCCTCTTGCCGTCGAGCTTGACCTGGTGGCCAGGATTGCCGACCACCGTGGCGCCGGGTGGGACGTCCTCGATCACGACCGTGTTGGCGCCGATCTTGGCGCCGGAGCCGACGGCGATCGGGCCGAGCAGCTTGGCGCCGGAGCCGACCGTGACGTTGTCGCCGAGAGTCGGGTGACGCTTGCCGCGCTGGAAACCGGTCCCGCCCAGCGTCACACCCTGGTAGAGCGTCACCCGCTCGCCGATTTCAGCGGTCTCGCCAATCACCACGCCGGAGCCGTGGTCGATGAAGAACTCGCGGCCGATCCGGGCCGCAGGGTGGATCTCCACGCCGGTGACCGCGCGGGTCAGGTAGGCGAGCAGCCGCGGCAAGAGGGGCACGCCTGCCCCGGCAAGCTCATGGGCGACCCGATGCGCCAACAGTGCCTGCACCCCGGCCCAACTGGTGAGAATCTCGAAAGTCGACACACCCTGAGCTGCCGGGTCGCGGTCACGCGCCGCGGAGACGTCGGCCTTCACCTCATGGATGACGCGCTTCCAACCTTTCACGGTGCAAAGAAGGGTAGGGACACGTAGCGCTCGCCCGAGTCGCAGACGACCGTGACCACCCGCTTGCCCGCCATCTGCGGCCGCGCCGCGACCTCCAGCGCCGCCTTGATGTTGGCCCCGGCGGAGATGCCGGCGAGGACGCCCTCGCGGCGAGCCGCGAGGCGAGCCGTCTCCAACGCATCCTCGTCGTCGACCGAGACGATCTCGTCGATCACCGAGCGGTCGAGCACCTCCGGCACGAAGCCGGCGCCGATCCCTTGGATCTTGTGGGGGCCGGGCGCACCGCCGGAGAGAACCGGCGAGCTGGCGGGCTCGACCGCGACGACCAGCGTGCCGGGGCTGCGCTCGCGCAGCATTCGCCCCACCCCGGTGATCGTGCCGCCGGTGCCGACCCCGGCAACGAAGGCGCCGACCTCGCCCTCGCAGTCCCGCCAGATCTCCTCGGCGGTCGTGCGCCGGTGCACCTCGGGATTGGCCGGGTTGGCGAACTGCTGGGGCATGAACCCCTTGCGCTGCTCGCAGATCTCCTCGGCAAGCTCGACCGCCTCGGTCATCCCGCCCAGCGAAGGCGTCTCCCGCACTTCGGCGCCGTAGGCGCGCAGCAGCTTTGACCGCTCCCGGCTCATCCCCTCCGGCAGGGTCAGGATCAGCTCATACCCCCGCGCCGCGCAGACCATCGCCAGCGCGATCCCGGTGTTGCCACTGGTCGGCTCGACGATCACCCCCCGCCCCGGCTCGATCAACCCGTCCGCCTCGGCAGCGTCGATCATCGCCACCCCGATCCGGTCCTTGACCGAGCCGCCGGGATTGAGGTACTCGAGCTTGACGCAGACCTCGCCAGGCAACCCCTCGCCCAACCGCGAAAGTGCGACCAGCGGCGTGTCGCCGACGACCTCGGCGGCGCTCCCTCCAACCCTCATGGTGTTGACCTCCGCGGAAGACGGCAAATCGGGGCAACATCGCTCGACTCGTCATGGCACATGCGAGACAGCGTAATGCGATGCTCCGTCGATCATGCAAAGGCGCAAACAGATGATCCTTGCCGCAGCCGCCACGGTGGCCGTCGGAGTCATCGCGCTACTTGCGATGCTGGCCTTCCGACCCGCCCTGGTGCTCGGGGTCGACGGCGGCGCTCTCGCCCACTCGGTCGACTCGAGACTGCCCTCGATCGGCGACCCGGGACACTGTCGGCGTGGCGCGAATGGCGACTGGCTCTGCCATCTCCTCTTCGAACAGGACCCCGGCAGCGGCGGCGGCTACGTCGTCTACGAGGTCACTGCCGACCGCTTCGGCTGCTGGCGCGCCACCAGGCCCAACGGATCTCGAAGCAGCGACACGCCGCCCACCGAGACGCACGGCTGTATCTACCTATGGGACTTCTGATCCGCTGACGACCCAACAGGCCTATAGGTACCTCAGAAGATCGGATTGGGGAAGACGGATCCTAATTGGCGCGCAACTGGCCCCTATGCGCCGCGCGACTTGCCCAGCGTGATCGAGTTAGAGGCGCTTGTGACTGATCCCTATGGCCGGACAGATGACATCGAAACTTGCGTCCGTCGTGAGCAGGGTCTCATCGGCCCCGCACTCAAGCGCGATGCATATGTCCCCTCCGAGACCGTTCGCGGCGTGACATGCTTTGCCTTTCGTAGCGAGGGGATCGGAGCTTTCTAGGGCTTCGCGCGCCTTCTTCCCCATTTGCCGATCCTTCTTACGCCCAGATGCCTCCAAAGCCGCCGCAGCCGCCAGTGCGCGAGTTCTCTGCTTCCCAAAGAAGTCCGGCTGCCTGCAAATCTCCTCGTCCTTCCGACACTGGCCCGCATAGTGCCAAGAGCCATTTCTTTTTGTGCTCGGAACCCTTCGTGCGACCTCGCACTCGGTGCCATCGCGAACCGTCGAAATATCGGCGTTGAACTGGAGGCGCGCTCGAATCCGCTGATACGTCTTCAGACGCATTTCGACCACCCGGAAATCCGTCTCGGCACCCACGATCCACTCGGTGACTTGCCATCGAGCGGCAGCGCTCTGCCCGAATACGCCATGCAGCACCATCTTGACCAGGTCTTGGCGGTCCTGCGCAGATGGCAAAGCCTTTCGCAGGGCGACAATGGCGCCAAAGACGATGCGGTTCCACTCACGCAGGGCTTGCGTTGACGTTGCATTGCCCCCAGGGCGCAACTCCGTCGTCAGCCACTCGCGCGTCCTCGAACGACCACCAATGCGTTCGAGATGCGCCGACGTGTCCAGGTAGTAAGCCGTTGCTCAGCCCGGGAACTCGTCGACCTCGACGGCTGGCGCGAGCTTCCAACCGCGCGCCATAAGGTCGATGAGGAGGGATTCCTCTGCTGATTCGCTCACAAAAGGCTCGCTTAGAACCGAAATCCCATGCTCCAAAGCCAAGGCGGCATCCTCAGTCAAGGAGCGATCCGAGGGGTCGGTAAACGTCAATACATCGGCAAGCGCGAGCAAGACTTCAGCGTGGCGCGCCAGAGTGCTCTGACGCAAGTCCACAGCCGTCCGCTTAAGGACGAGCGCAGCGTCAAGCCAATCATCGAGGGATCGGGTCTTGGCGGCCGTCCGCAGGACGACTAGAGAAGTCCTTAGACCGACAGCGGGGCTGTCTGGATTTGACCCCGGAATCGTGAGTTCAATCCCAGCGTTTCGTCCCTTCTCCCCAGCTGGTTCGACCGTTGTCGCGGCCTGCGAGCTAGCCAAGCCAAGTCGGACTTGATCGCGACCACTGAAGCCAGCTGGACGCGGAGTAACCACGGACTCACCCAAAGGACCCGGTTCACGAGCGTCCGTCACGGCAACTTCGGGGCCGTCGATACGAGATGCGGATTTTTCTATGAGCCCGGCGGTCATTCGATTTGTCCTTTGATCCAACCACCTAGCCGATCAGCCAGTCGAGAGACGCGCTCAGCAGCACCCTCCCAAAGCTTAATCGGATCCGAGTCCCGATCTCCAGAGTTTTGCATTGAAGCATCAACCCGGAGAAACAGAAAAGTCGGAGGAAAGTCGTCCTCGTTGCCAGCGCCGAGTATTTCAAGTAGCTGGGAGGGCCGCATTGGACCAAAGGCCACTTTGGCCACTAGACCATCTCCATCAAAGTCATAGGACCAGCCGACATCCTGGAGCGGAATGCCTACGGCATTTTGCAGCTCGTTCATGTCTTGAGTCAGGCTGGTTGCGAGCGCGTCCCGTAGCTCCTCAAAGGAATCCACTGGGGCTATTCGCTGAACCCGGATATTGACGCCAGCGATTGCCGGACGATCCATATGCTCGATCGCCATCGAAAAGAAATCCCTAGTCGTAGAAAGAGCTTCGTCCTCGTGGTTGAACTTCATAAGCGAAGCGAAGGTCTGGTAAATGCCGATGCGGAAGCGATCCTGTCCGTCATCGGTGCCAACTTCGACGGCCGTGGGATTCAGGGTGAAGTCGGTTAGCTGGAGATGCTCCTGCAAGGCGCTCATCGTGGCACCCTGACGATCAAGGATTGACGGTGCCGCAGCCGAGTACCCCAACTGGGAATAAAGCTGAACTCCTGCGAACTCTTGCAACTCCACGGCGCGATTCTATGCGGAGATCGACCCTTGGGAGCAGCACATGGACTTGTGACCGCACCCGACCACGCATGACGCCACGAAGGACCATGCCAGCAGCGCGCTAATGCGCCACTGGTGCGCCAGTCGTGCGCCAGTCAGACCGGAAATCACCGGACTCAGCCGGACGAAAAACCGCTTAAACAAGCGGAATCCCAATGACCATGCGGCCCGATCTAGATGAAGTACATCCCCGACCCTGCGGCCTCGGCCTCGCGGCGGGCCACTTCGGCGATCGTGGTTTGGCCGAAGACCTTGCGTAGGGCGGTTACGCCCTCGGCCCAGATGCCGCCTGCCTCGTCGGCCTCCTGGCCCACCTTGCCGTCGAGCGCCTGGACTACCTCGAGGACGGTGATCTCCTCGGCGGGACGGGAGAGCGTGTAGCCGCCTTTCATCCCGCGGTGGCTGGTCAGCAGGCCGCCGCGGCGCAAGGTCGAGAAGAGCTGCTCCAGGAACTGCTCCGGTATGTCGCGGCGCTCGGCCAGCTCCTTGATCGGCACGGGCCGCTCGCCCGAGCGGGCCAGCTCCGCCATCGCGACCACCGCGTAGCGCGACTTCGAGGTGATCGAGATCATCACGGCCTTTCTACCGCACCGCCCGGACCGGGCTGAGTTAGGATCGGGGAAGTTGGGCTCCAGGGCTGACGATGGAGCCGTCACGGCGAACCCCCGAGAGATCGGAACCGGTCCTGAGCGAGCGTCCCCAGTGTCTAGTCATCGACGGTCATCCGATCGTCCGACTTGGCGTGCGCGGAGCGCTGCAAGACGAGTTCGAGATCCATGAAGTCGCCAGCCGCGCGGAGGCGATCGAGCTGGTGCGAGACGTCGGCAGCTTCGACGTCGCGATCGTCGACATGCGGACCTGGTCCGATGGGGCAGCCTCCGTCGGCGGTACCGATGCGATCAGGGCCCTGCTCAAATCGGAGCCGGGCATAAGCATCGTCGCTCACGGCGAGCGTGCCGAGCGCCACCTCGCAAGCGCCGCCCTGCAGGCCGGTGCCACCGCCTACGTATCGCGAACCGCCGGCACCGAGGAACTGCGACTTGCGGTGCAGGCCGCCCTCGACCAGGAGCGCTTCGTCGACCCCGCCGTCCCTCCCCGCGGCAGCCGCGGCAAGCTGACCCGGCGCCAGCGCGAAATCTTCCAGCTGCTCGCCAACGGCGAGTCGACCACGGTGGCCGCCCGCGAACTGGGCCTCAGCGAAGAAACGGTCAAGACCCATACCAAGCATGCCCTGGCCCGGCTCGGCGCCAAAAACAGGACCCACGCGGTGGCAGTCGCGCTACGGGAGTCGCTGATCGACTGACCGGCCGCTGACTTCGCCTTTATGGAGCCCGTTGGACTGGAAAAGGCGAAGTCAGCCGGAGCGAGCGTCTAGATCCAGCCGCGATCTCTCGCGGTGAGGACGGCCTGGGCTCGGTCGACGGCGCCGATCTTGCCGTAGACGTTGTGCAGGTGAGTGCGGATCGTCGAGACCGAGAGCTGCATCTCGCTGGCGATCTGCTTGTAGACCAAGCCCTCGGAAAGCAGGCGCAGAACATCGAGCTCGCGACCCGAGAGCGGACAGGGCTCTGAAATTCGAGAACCGTCGCTGCGGGCGTAGGGAAGCTGATAGAGGATCTCGCGCAGCCCGTCGGGGTCGAGGCCGCAGCGGCGAGCGGAAGCGCGCAGTCGCTCGGCCGCGATCGCCTCGCCCTGGGAGTAGTGGGCGACCATGTCGGCCGTCGCCACCATCGCCGCCAGGCCTTCTGCGTCCTCCGCGTGGTGACGCTCGATCGCCACGGCGATCCGCTGCGGCATGTTCCAGCGCCGCGCCAGGACGCCGCCGACCAGTGCGTGGTCGATGCCAAGGCGATCGCGTTCCTCGCGCAGGCGCAGCTCGGGCGTCTTGTCGACCGCATCGAGGTGCCCGCGGTCGGCCGGGTGCAGATTGGCGATGACGAGCCGGCCGACGTCGTGGAGCAGCGTCGCGACCGCGAGTTCGTCGCGCTCCTCCCAGCCGACCGCGCGACCGATCTCGTCGGCAGCCTGCTGGGTGGCGAGGGCGTGGACGCGAACGTGCTCGGGTCGCATCTCGCGGCCCCCGTTGGGCTCGAAGAAGTCGAAGACGGGCGCGGTGCCGGCGATCGCCAGGATGCCGGAAGGCTTAAGGACGTCGATCGCCGCGGGAACGCTGCCGACTCCAAGACCTGTTTCGCCGTTGCGGTTGGCGAAGCGCAGCACCGCGATCGCAAGTCCGACGTCTGACTCGACCGTCTCGACCAGCTCGCCGATGCGCGCCGGGTCAGCGGTCGCGGCCCGCATCACCCGCGCCCGCGACTCCATCAGAATCGGAAACTTCTCCACGGCCTCGAAAGCCGCGGCCAGACGAGCCCCCGGCGCCCGTTTGGAGCTGCCATTGCGGGAGCGCATCGCGCTCGCCTTCACCTTCCCGTTGCTGTGTGTCTTGGTCGACTCCATGGGAGACTGGCTTCCGCATGGGTCATCGGCAGTCGAGGACGCACGGTTTAGCTCGCAGGTCCCCAAAACTGGGATAGAAGGGGGGTCTATTTGTCCATTTGGGTGGGACCCGACATCCCCACTTGTCCACTAAGAACGGAGGCGGGCTACCGCGGCGTCGATGCGTGAGAGCGATTCCTCGCGTCCCAGCACGGCGAGCGACTCGAATATTCCGGGCGAGACGGCGGTGCCGGTGATCGCGACGCGAATCGGCTGGTAGACCCGTCCCGGCTTGGAGTCGAGACGGTCCGGGAGCGGGCCGAGGGCGACCTCCACGGCCTCTGGGTCGAACTCACCGGAAATCTCCGCCAGCGCAGCGCCAGCGGCCTCCAGCGCCGCCAGGGCGCCGTCCTTCATCACCTTGCCCCAGGATTTCTCGTCGTCGACCGGCGGCTCGAAGAGGAAGCGGATCAGCGGCCAGACCTCGTCGAGGGTCTGGGCTTTCTCCTGCGCGATCGCACAGGCTTCGCGCATGCGCTCGTCGGCATCGCGACCGAGGTGGCGAGCGACCGCGGCGGTGTACTCGTCGAGTGGCATCTCGCGCATGAAGCGCCCGTTGACCCAGCGCAGCTTCTTCTCGTCGAAGATCGCCGCCGCCTTGCCGACGTCGGCGACCCGGAAGCGCCGCACCAGCTCCTCGGTCGGCATCAGCGTCGTGTCGTCGTCGGTTCCCCAGCCGAGCAGGGCCAGGTAGTTGCGAACAGCGGCGGGCAGGTAGCCGGCCTCGCGCAACTCCTGCACCGAGGCGGCGCCGTGGCGCTTGGAGAGCTTCTTGCCGTCGGGCCCGTGCAGCAGTGGCAGATGGGCGTAGCGCGGCGCCTCGTGGCCGAGGGCGGCGAGGACCAGCAGCTGCTTCGGCGTGTTGGAGAGATGGTCGTCGCCGCGCACCACCTCGGTGATCCCCATCTCGGCGTCGTCGACCGCGACGGCGAAGTTGTAGAGGACCGAGCCGTCGCCGCGGGCGATGACGAAGTCGTCGTAGCTGCGGTTGGGAAAGCTGACGGGACCGCGGATCAGGTCCTCGACCACGGTCTCCCCCTCGTCGGGAACGCGTAGGCGGATCGCCGCGCCGGCCTCGTCGACCGGCTCGCCCCGGTAGCCCCGTCCTGTCCCGTGCTCGGCCTTCCAGGCCTCCACCTCCTTGGCGGTGGCGGAGTCGCGGTAGGCGGCGCCGGAGTCGAGCAGCTTCCGCAGAGCCTCCGCGTGGCGTTCGGCCAGCGAGGCCTGCGAGACCGGCCCGATGTCCCAGTCGAGCTCCAGCCATTCCAAGGCGTCGAGAATCTGCGCCACGTTCTCCTCGGTCGATCGCTCCCGGTCGGTGTCCTCGATCCGCAGCACCAGCTCTCCGCCGCCGTGACGCGCGCCGAGCCAGTTGTAAAGAGCGGTCCTGGCGCCACCGATGTGCAAAGCCCCCGTTGGCGACGGGGCGAAGCGGAGGCGGAGTGGAGATTCTTCGGACAAGTCGATCGGGGCGCATGTTGCCATGCGCCTCAGAAACGCGACGGACCCACCTGAGCAGGCCCGTCGCAGCACACCCTTGACTAGGGAAACGAGCCTAACTCATAGGATCCGCCGCTCATGCTGATCGGCGCACATGTCTCGACATCTGGCGGCCTGGACAAGGCGATTGAGCGCGGTGCCGAGTTGGGCTGCGAATCGATCCAGATCTTCAACCAGAGCCCGCGCATGTGGCGGCCGACGAAATACGGCCCCGGCGACTTCGCCGCCTTCAAGGAGGCGATGGCCGATTCGCCGGTCGAAGCGGTCGTGATCCACGCCGTCTACCTGATCAACTGCGCGACCACGGACAAGGAGCTGCGCATGAAGTCGCTGGCCTCACTGACCCACGCCCTGCGGATTGGCGATGCGATCGGCGCCGCCGGCGTCGTCCTCCATCCCGGCGCGCAGAAGGGCGAGGCACTCGGCCCCTCGATCAAACGCGCCGCGAAGGTGATCGCGGCGGCGCTCAGGGACAGTGACCGCTGTCCCCTTCTCCTAGAGCAGACCGCGGGCCACAAGGGGCTCCTCGGCCGCGACTTCGACCAGACCGCCGAGCTGATCGAGCTGGCCGGCAGCGGCAAGCGCCTCGGCCTCTGCCTCGACTCCTGCCACCTCTTCGTCCAGGGCTACGACGTCACCGACCCCGGGCGCCTCTCTGAGATCGTCGACGAAGCCGACGCCAAGGTAGGCCTCGACCGCCTCCAGTGCCTGCACGTCAACGACGCGGCAACCCCCCTCGGCTCCTGCCGCGACCGCCACGCCAACATCGGCAAAGGCGAGATGGGCAAACAGGGCCTGGCCGCCTTCCTCTCCGAGCCAAGGTTCGAGGGCCTCCCGGCGACGCTGGAGACCCCCGGTCCGAACAAGAAAGGCGCGGACCGCAAAGAAGTGCAAGCGGCCAAGCGGCTCCGAAGGGCCGGGCTCAAGCAACGCGGCTGAGCGCCCCGGGGGGGGGTGAATCTTCGTCGGTCACGCCTTAAAGGGGCGTGCCAACGATCAGCCGTTTCCATGGAATCGCGATCCGAATGTTCTTCGACGATCACAGCTTCCCTCACTTCCATGCCCTTCATGCCGACGGTGAAGCCAAGGTGCGCATCGACAATTTGGAAGTCATCGACAACAGCTTGAGGCGAAGGCAACTGCGATTCGTGCTTGCTTGGGCCGAGCTCCATCAAGCTGAGCTGGAAGAGAACTGGCGTCGCGCCCGTGCCGGTGAGACACTTAGGAAGATTGAGCCCCTGAGATGAATGGATTGACTCCCGACATCACCAACGCATCGGTCGTGCGTCACGGCGTGCTCGAGTTGACCTTCGCGGATGGCTTGAACGGCGTCGTGGAGATACTCCCGCGCATGCATGGGCCGGTTTTCAAGCGGGCTCGCACCGAGAAGGGCTTTGCGGAGGTATACGTCGACACCGAGGCAGGCACGGTCGCCTGGCC
>Ga0075356_1000200_pt1 | contig 11247 bp, 7 predicted proteins | sample WestPond_Cattail_FD_120073 | JGI IMG/M metagenome (GOLD analysis project Ga0075356, IMG submission 120073) | Natural and restored wetland microbial communities from the San Francisco Bay, California, USA, that impact long-term carbon... | ecosystem: Environmental > Terrestrial > Soil > Wetlands ... | reverse complement strand
TCGGATTCTGCGTCGCAATGACGAAGAACGGCCGCGGCAGCGCCCGCGTCTCGTTCTCGACGGTGACCTGCTGCTCCTCCATCGCCTCCAGCAGCGCGCTCTGCGTCTTCGGGCCGGCGCGGTTGATTTCGTCGGCCAGCAGCACCTGGGCGAACACCGGTCCGCGATGGAAGACGAAGGCCTCCTTGCTGCGCTCGTAGACGCTGACACCGACGAGATCCGAAGGCATCAGGTCAGCGGTGAACTGCACGCGCGAAAACTTCAAGCCGAGCGACACCGCCAGCGCATGGGCCAGCGTGGTCTTGCCGACGCCGGGCACGTCCTCGATCAGCAGATGGCCGCCGGCCAGCAGGCAGGCCACGCAGTCTTCGATCTGCGAGCGTTTGCCGACAATGATCGTGCTAATCTGATCAACCAGCGCGGCAAGCTGGCGAGGAAGTTCGTTGGACGCCATGCGCGGCACCTTACCCGAAAAGCATCGACCGCCAGAATGACCACCGCGCTGTTCACCCACCCCGAGTGTCGTTTGCACGATATGGGTCGAGGCCACCCGGAGTGCGGCCACCGGCTCGACGCCATCAATGATCACCTGCGCGCCACCGGGCTCGACATGGCGTTGTCGTTCCACGACGCGCCGCTGGCCGAGCTCGATTCGCTGCGCCGGGCCCATACCGCCGGCTACGTGAGCGAGCTCAGCGATTCGCTCGCGCAGGTCGAGGCCAGCGGTGAGACGCGGGCCTTCGATCCCGACACGATCGCCTGCCCGCAGACCCGGCGTGCCGCCTTGCGCGCCGCCGGGGCCGCGGTGGCGGCGACCGAGGGTGTTTTCCGCGGCGAGTACAAGACCGCCTTCTGTGCGGTGCGGCCGCCGGGCCACCACGCCACGCGCGACGAGGCGATGGGCTTCTGCTTCTTCAACAATGTGGCGGTGGGCGCACGCCATGCGCTCGACGTGCTCGGCGTGGCCCGCGTCGCCATCATCGACTTCGACGTGCACCACGGCAACGGCACCGAAGACATCATTGCCGGTGACGAGTGCGTACTGATGGCGAGCTTCTTCCAGCATCCGCTGTATCCCGGCAACGGCACCGTGCCCAAGGGCACCAACATGGTCAACCTGCCGGTGGCGCCGTATACACGGGGGCCGGAGATCCGCGAGTTGATCGACGCGATGTGGATGCCGCGGCTGGAGGAATTCGCACCCGAGATGGTGTTCATCTCGGCCGGCTTCGACGCGCACCGCGAGGACGAGCTCGGCCAGCTCGGGCTCGTCGAGGCCGACTACGAGTGGATCACGCGGCGCATCAAGGGCGTCGCCGACCGCCATGCGAAGGGGCGCATCGTGTCGTGTCTGGAGGGCGGCTACAACTTGAGCGCGCTGGCACGCAGCGTGGCGGCCCACCTGCGCGTGCTGGCCGACGTCTGAGATGCGGCCCCCACGCCCACTTCGTCCGCTGCCCCCTGAGGGGGCGCTCGGTACCTCCGGAACGGCCGGGCGGTACTGAGATGCCGCCGCGGGAGTCGTTCGGCGAGCTGCTCGCGAGCCTGCAGCTACCCAGCGCACTGGCCGAGCTGGCGGTGCTGCTGCTGTGCCTGGGCCTGGCCTTCGGCATCGTCATGCTCGCACGGCGCCGCGCCAGGGGCAGCATCTGGTTCGGCCAACGCGGCTTCGACGGCGTGCTGTTTCCGCTGCTGGCGCTGGCACTGACATGGATGGCGCGGCTGGTGCTGGCGCGCTACCTGCACGTCGCGCTGCTCAACCTGGCGGTGCCCATCCTCGCCAGCCTGGCCATCATCCGCACGATGGCGCGTGTGCTGCACGTCGCGTTTCCCGCGTCGGCACTGGTGCGCGGCCTTGAGCGCACGGCGTCATGGCTGATCTGGCTGGCGCTGGTGTTGTGGATCACCGACCTGCTGCCGGTGGTGCTGGCCGAACTGGAGGCGCTGCACTGGAAGATCGGTGGCAGCAACGTCTCGCTGCGCAGTCTGCTCGAAGGCACGTTGACGGCACTGGCCGCGCTGTTGCTGGTGTTGTGGCTGTCGGCGGCGATCGAGGCCCGGTTGCTCGCTGCCAGCGGCGTGAACCTGTCGGTGCGCAAGATCGCGGCCAACGCGACCAGGGCGCTGCTGTTGCTGATCGGCTTGCTGGTGGCGCTGTCGGCGGCGGGCATTCCGATCGGTGCGCTCGGCGTGCTGGGCGGCGCGGTCGGCGTGGGCATCGGCTTCGGCCTGCAGAAACTGGCGGCCAACTATGTGTCGGGCTTCGTGATCCTGGCGGAGCGGTCGCTGCGCATCGGCGACGTGGTGAAGGTCGACAATTTCGAAGGGCGCATCACCGACATCACGACACGCTACACGGTGATCCGCGCGCTCAATGGGCGTGAGTCGATCGTGCCCAACGAACTGCTGATCACGCAGCGCGTGGAGAACTATTCTTTCGCGGATACCAAGGTTGCGCTGACGACGACGGTGCAGATCGCCTACGGCAGCAGGATCGACCAGGTGCTGGCGGCGCTGAAAGCGGCGGTGCAGGGCGTGCCGCGCGTGCTGGCCGATCCCGCACCGTCGGTGCAGCTGTCGACGTTTGCCGCCGATGGACTGGAACTGACCGTCGTCTTCTGGATCGCCGACGCCGAAAACGGCCAGGGCAACGTGCGCAGCGAGGTCAACCTCGCGGTCCTGCGCTGCCTGAACGAACTGAAGGTCGAGATCCCGTTCCCGCAACGGGTGATGCACCAGACCCCTGGTGGGCCGATGCCACCTGTCCGCGCGGGGTGAACATTGCACACCCGGGGCCGCCCGCGGCCTGCGTGCAACCAATTGTGAACTACTGACGCTCAAGCCCACGGGTGTTCTGCCGAGAATGATCGGCATACGCACAACACGAAGGCGGGGGCGTCTTGCGGTCATTGACGTCGGGAGGCAGACCGTTCGTGCGGGCGTGGGCCCGGCTGCGCGGCTTCACCGTGGTCGAGTTGGCCGTGGCGATTGGCATCCTGGGAGTGCTGATGGCGATCGCCGTGCCGGCCTACCAGGACTATCGCGCCCGTGCTCGCAACTACCAGGCTCGCAGTGACATCGCGATCATCGCGGCAGGCGTAGATCGCTACCAGCAGGACTCCCATGCCTATCCTTTGACGCTGGCCGAGGCAGGCTTGGGTACGCCGCTCGACCCCTGGGGGCGCCCGTATCAGTACCTGAGCATGTCTGATCGCGGCGCCAGAGGGCATGCGCGCAAGGACCATTCGCTGGTGCCGATCAACACCGACTTCGATCTCTACAGCATGGGCCCCGATGGCCGCAGCGCACCGCCGCTGACGGCCCAGATGAGCCGCGACGACATCGTGCGCGCCAACAACGGCGCCTACATCGGGCCGGCGTCGGAGTACTGACCCGTGCTGCCTTCCTCGCCGTCAGCGCGTGCGACTGGGCGCCGATGAAGATCGAGGGGCTCTTCCTGCGCAGCCGCGCCGGGCGCCGCATCTTCTGGACGCTGCTGGCCGCCGCCACGGTGCCGATCGTCCTGCTCGGCGTGCTGGTACGCGACACGCTCAATGATCACTTCGTCGCGCAGGCTGAACGCCAGCGTGTGCAGATTGCCAAGTACGCCGGCATGGGCCTGCTCGACAACCTGGTCGTCGCGCGCACGGTGCTTGAGATCCTGGCGCGTACCGAGCGCGTCGATACCGATTCGCGCATTGGCAATCGGCGTGGCCGCGTGCTGGGCGACGTGGCCGTCGTCGACGATCGGGGCGCGTGGCTCGCCGGCAGCGTCGCCTTGTGGCGGCGATGGCAGGAGGTCTTGCCGCCGCTCGACCGAGCGTCGATGCAGAACAGCGCGCAGCTCGTGCTCGGTCATGATCTTGATGTCCAACTTGCGATGCCCGTGCTGATGGTGGTCCGTCGAGCCGATCAGCCTGGGAGCAGATGGATCGCAGAGGTTGACAGCGACTTTCTTTTTCGCGAGCTGCTGGCCGACAACGTGGACGCCGGCGTATGCGTCTTTGACGCCCACGGTCATGCGATTTTCTGTCCGGCGCAGCAGAGGTCCGCCGACCTGGAGGTGACGACGCACCCGCCGACGTCACCCGCAGCGGGTCCCCGATCAGGGGCGTGGAACCTGTTCCTCAAGTCGGACTTTGGCGCCGCGGATTGGACACTGGTGCTGCGGCAGACGAGCACACCCGGAACTGCCGTCGAGACACCGGCACTCGCGCGCACTATCACCCTCGGCATGGTCGTCACGCTGCTGACCGTCGTGATGCTAGGCCTGGTCCAGGTGCGACGGACCATGATCCCGCTGGAGCGACTGACGGCCGGTACGCGCCGTCTGGCTCAGCGCGACTTCACCGCGCGCGTCAGTCACGCGGATCGAGATGAGTTCGACGAACTGGCGCGTTCGTTCAATCACATGGCCGAGCAGCTGGGCCGTCAGGTCGACGCGCTGCAGGTGCAGTCGTCGATCGATCGTGAGATCCTCAATGGGCTGGACTTGTCGCGCATCCTGCAACAGGTGGCGCGCCGGATCGGCCACCTTGTTCCTGGCGCGCAGGCGTGCGTCGTTGAACTGGATCGTGCCGCGCGCACAACCGCAAAAGTGCACTATGCCGACGGTACCGCGACGCTGATCAACGTGCCAGCGGCCGATCCGGTGCGCACGGCGTTCGACGCGCCCGATGGCCTGCAACTGTGCAGCCCCGCTCCGGCATGGCTGTCACACGCCCTTCGTTCGCCCGCGAAGGCGCACTACATGCAGTGTGCCCGCTTCGGTGGCCGTGTCCTCGCGATCTTGGTTCTCGGCGTCAACGAAGGCACAGTCGACAATGCCGACACCCAGCGCGAGATCGACGAGTTGCGCGATCGCGTCTGCGTCGCGCTGGCCTCCGCTGAACGCGAGCGCATGCTGGTCGAGCGCGCCACCCGCGACGGCCTGACCGGCCTCGCCAATCGGTCAGGGCTGCTGGAGCATCTCGAACGGCTGTTCGCCTTGCCGACGATACCGGCGTTTTCATTGCTGTTCATCGATCTCGATCGTTTCAAGGAGGTCAACGACTCGCTCGGCCACCTGGCCGGTGACGATATGTTGCGTGAGATGTCGCAGCGGTTGCGCGAGAGCTCGCCAGGGCATGCGCTCGTGGCACGACCCGGCGGGGACGAGTTCGTCGTCATCGTGCCCGGGCCGCGCGCCGCCGCGGTTCAGGTGACGCAGGCGCTGCTGCAAGCACTGGCCATGCCGCTGACGCTGGAGGGGCGCATGGTCGTACCCGGCGCCAGCATCGGTCTGGCGCACGCGCCCGACGATGGCCGCACGGCGTCGGACCTGCTGCGTCGCGCCGACATGGCGATGTACAGCGCCAAGGCGGCTGGCGGTGGCCGATCGGCCTGGTTTGCGCCGACGCTGGACGAGCAGCTTGCCGAGCGCACGGCGCTGCTCGACGAGCTGAACCGCGCACTCGAGCGCGACGAATTCGAGCTGTACTATCAACCGCGGGTCGCGGCTGGCACGGGAGTCGTGCGTTCCGCCGAGGCGCTGCTGCGCTGGCGCCATCCGATGCGCGGGGTGGTGCCACCGGCGCGCTTCATCGATCTGCTCGAGGAGACCGGGCAGATCGATCGCGTCGGAATGTGGGCCATCGATACGGCGTGCCGTCAACTCGTGGCGTGGCGCGCACAAGGCCTTGCGCTCGACGCGCTGGCGGTCAACGTGTCGACGCGCCAGCTGAAGTCGCCCACCTTCGTGGACCAGGTGACGGCCACGCTGGGCCGCCACGCATTGCCCGCCTCGTCGCTCGAACTGGAGATCACCGAGAGCATCTTCATGGGTGACTCGAGCATCGCCATCGCCGCGGTGCATGCGCTCAGCCAGGTCGGCATCCGCATCGCGCTGGATGATTTCGGTACCGGCTATTCTTCGCTGTCGTATCTGCAGAAGTTGCCGATCGGCATCCTGAAGGTCGACCGCAGCTTCGTCACCGAACTTGGCCAGCGCGACAGCGCGTTGGCGGTGACGCGCTCGATCATCGCGCTGGCGCGTGCCCTGCACCTGCAGGTCGTGGCCGAGGGTGTGGAGACCTGGCAGCAGACCGACCTGCTGGTCGAACTCGGTTGCGACGAATTGCAGGGATACCTGTTCGCGGAGCCGCTGGCGTGCGACGACTTCGCGCGTCACGCGCGGCGGCCCGCCATTCAGCTGAAGGCAGCGAGCCCCATCGAGGCCTGAGTCAGGCCGCCGCGACCGGGATCTTGCCGATGCGCGCCTGCCACTCGCGCGGACCGGTGTTGTGCACGCTGGTGCCGCCCGCATCGACCGCTACCGTGACCGGCATGTCCCTGACGTCGAACTCGTAGATCGCCTCCATGCCGAGGTCGGCGAAGCCCAGCACCCGAGACGACTTGATCGCCTTGGCTACCAGGTAGGCGGCGCCGCCCACCGCCATCAGGTAGGCACTCCTGTGCTTCTTGATCGCCTCGATCGCCACCGGGCCGCGCTCGGCCTTGCCGATCATCGCGATCAGACCGGTCTGGCTGAGCATCATGTCGGTGAACTTGTCCATGCGCGTCGCAGTGGTGGGGCCGGCGGGGCCGACCACCTCATCGCGCACTGGATCGACCGGGCCGACGTAGTAGATGACGCGGTTGGTGAAATCCACCGGCAGCTTCTCACCTTTGGCGAGCATGTCCTGGATGCGCTTGTGCGCGGCATCGCGGCCGGTGAGCATCTTGCCCGACAGCAGCAGCGTGTCGCCCGGCTTCCAGCTCGCCACCTCGGCCTTGGTGAGGGTATCGAGATTGACCTTCCTGCTCTTCTGGTAGTCGGGCTGCCAGTGCACGTCGGGCCACAAGTCCAGACTCGGTGGCTCCAGGTAAGCCGGCCCCGAGCCATCGAGCACGAAGTGGGCGTGGCGTGTCGCCGCGCAGTTGGGAATCATCGCCACCGGCTTGCTGGCCGCGTGCGTGGGGTATGTGGCGATCTTCACGTCGAGCACGGTCGACAGGCCGCCCAGGCCCTGAGCGCCGATGCCCAGCGCATTGACCTTGTCGTACAGCTCGATGCGCAACTCCTCGAGCTTGCTGCTCGGCCCGCGCTGCAGCAACTCGTACATGTCGATTGGCTCCATCAGCACTTCCTTGGCCAGCAGCATGGCCTTCTCGGCGGTTCCGCCGATGCCGATACCCAGCATGCCCGGGGGGCACCAGCCGGCGCCCATGGTCGGCACGGTTTTGATCACCCAGTCGACCAGGTTGTCGCTGGGGTTCATCATGATGAACTTGCTCTTGTTCTCGCTGCCGCCGCCCTTGGCGGCCACCTGCACGTCCACCGTGTGGCCAGGCACCAGCTCCATGTGGATCACCGCGGGCGTGTTGTCCTTGGTGTTCTTGCGTTCGAACTGCGGGTCGGCGAGCACCGAGCCGCGCAGCTTGTTGTCGGGGTTCAGGTAGGCGCGGCGCACGCCTTCATTCACGGCATCGGCCACCGAGCCGCTGAAGCCTGCCAGCTTGACTTCCATGCCGATCTTGAGGAACACGTTGACGATGCCGGTGTCTTGGCAGATGGGGCGGTGCCCTTCGGCGCAAAGACGCGAGTTGGTCAGGATCTGCGCAATGGCGTCCTTGGCAGCGGGACTCTTCTCTGCCGCGTAGGCGCGGGCCAGGTGCTGGATATAGTCCGCCGGGTGGTAGTAGCTGATGTACTGCAGCGCGGCAGCGACGCTTTCGATCAGATCGTTTTGCGAAACAGTGGTGGTCATGGGGGCCTCTGCTGTGCCAGCCTCGGTCGCGCGACGGCGCGTCGGCGGCCTTTTAAGTAGCTCTCCAGTGTAGCCAACGGCACTTGAATGAACCCTGACATGACAGCCGAAACTGCCGACGGGAGCCCGTCGTCGGCGTGGCGCCGATTCGTCGACAACGAGTCTTCCGGTGGACTGATGCTCGGCGCGGCCGCGCTGGCGGCGCTGCTGCTCAGCAACTCGCCATGGGCACGGCACTATTTCGATCTCATCCAGCTGCAGGGCGAGTTGCGCGTCGGCGGCGATGCCTTGGTGTTGGCCAAGCCGCTGCTGGTCTGGGTCAACGACCTCTGGATGGCCGTCTTCTTCTTCGTGGTCGGGCTCGAGATCAAGCGCGAGTGGACCCAGGGCGAGCTCGCCGATCGGCGGCAGGCCATGCTGCCGATGGCGGCTGCCTTGGGCGGCATGGCGGCGCCCGCGGTCATCTATGCGGCGATCAACTGGGGCCAGCCCACTGCGCTGCGCGGATGGGCGATCCCGACGGCGACCGACATCGCGTTCGCGCTCGGCGTTTTGAGCCTACTCGGCCGCCGCGTGCCGGTCTCGTTGAAGGTGTTCCTCACCGCAGTGGCCATCATCGACGACCTCGGCGCCATCGTGGTCATCGCGCTTTTCTACACAGAGCAGCTGTCGCTGCCGATGCTCCTCGGCGCCGCAGCCGGCATTGCGATGCTGGTCGGGTTGCGGGCGGCACGGATCGATCGCGTCGACGCCTATGCCCTGGTGGGCGTGCTGATCTGGCTGTTCGTGCTGAAGTCTGGCGTGCACGCCACGTTGGCCGGCGTGATCGTCGCGATGGCCATCCCGACGAACGGTCGCCACGGCCGCCGGCCGGCGCTGGCGATGGAACACGGCCTGCATCCCTGGGTCGCGTTTGGCATCCTGCCTTGTTTTGCCTTCGTCAACGCCGGCGTCTCGCTCCAGGGTCTGGGCCTGTCCACGCTGGCAGATCCGGTGACGCTAGGCATCGTGCTCGGCCTGGTGGCAGGCAAGGCGGTGGGGGTGTTCGGCAGTGTCTGGCTGATGGTGCGCCTGGGGCTCGCCCAGCGCCCGACCGATGCCAGCTGGGTGCAGGTGGCCGGCGTGGCGCTCTTGTGCGGCATCGGCTTCACGATGAGCCTGTTCATCGGCATGCTGGCCTTCGAGGGCCAGGATCCGGCCTACGAGGCCCGCGTCAAGCTCGGCGTGTTGTGTGGCTCGTTGCTGGCCGGTGTGGCCGGCGCACTGGTGTTGCGTATGGCGGGCCGCCGGTGAGGATGGCGCTCAGTGCGCCGCCGCGTCTGGTGCCGGTGCCATGAGCCGGTCGGATAGCGCGATGGCCAGTGCCGAGAACAGGAACGCGATGTGGATCACCGTCTGCCACAGCAGCACCTTGTCGCTGTAGTTGGCGGCGTTGATGAAGGTCTTCAGCAAATGGATCGAGCTGATGCCGATGATGGCGGTCGCCAGCTTGACCTTCAGCACCGAGGCGTTCACGTGGCTGAGCCACTCCGGTTGGTCCGGGTGTCCTTCGAGACGCAGCCGCGAGACGAAGGTCTCGTAGCCGCCGACGATCACCATGATCAGCAGGTTGCTGATCATCACCACGTCGATCAGCGCCAGGACCACGAGCATGATGATGGTCTCGTTCAAGCTCGTGACCGCGACGTCGCTCTTGTAGCCGATGCTGGTGACGAGCTGGTCCAGCGCCGCCTTGCCACCGAATGCCGCTTCGATCAGGTGGAGCAGTTCGACCCAGAAGTGGAAGACGTAGACACCTTGCGCCAGGATCAGCCCCAGGTACAGCGGCAACTGCAGCCAGCGGCTGGCGAAGATCAGGTTGGGCAGCGGTCGCAGGCGGACATCGGTCGGGTCAGTCAAGCGGGCCATGTGGTGCGGAGGTGCGTGTCGGCCCGGACCAGGCCCCGGGCAAGGGCGGCGCGATTCTAGTGGCGCATCTGGAGATACCGTGGGTAGAGTAAGCACTTCGTCAGCGCCGTGCGCGACATTGCCCCCGAACCGAATTCCCAACCATCGGTCAGCCACAGGAGACAACGATGAGCGAGACCCATGTCTATTCCCCACCCGAAGCTGCCGTGAAAGGCGCGGCCGTCTCCGGCATGGCCGCCTACGAGGCGCTGTGCGAGGAGGCCGAAGCCGACTACGCCGGCTATTGGGCGCGCCTGGCTCGTGAGCACCTGCGCTGGAAGAAGCCCTTCACCAAGACGCTCGACGACGGCAATGCGCCATTCTTCAAGTGGTTCGAGGACGGCACGCTCAACGTCTCCTACAACTGCCTCGACGTACAGGTCGAACGCGGCCTGGGCGGCAAGACGGCGATCATCTTCGAGGCCGATGACGGCACGGTGACACGAGTCACCTACGCCGATCTGCTCGAAAAGGTGTGCAAGGCGGCCAACGCACTGCGATCGCTGGGGGTGAAGAAGGGCGACCGCGTCGTCATCTACCTGCCGATGTCGGTCGAGGGTGTCGTCGCGATGCAGGCCTGCGCCCGCATCGGCGCGACGCACTCGGTGGTGTTCGGCGGCTTCTCCGCGCAGAGCCTGCGCGACCGTATCGAGGACACCGGCGCTGTGATGGTAATCACTGCCGACGAGCAGATGCGAGGCGGCAAGGCGATCGGCCTGAAGAGCATCCTCGATGAGGCGCTCACGATGGGCGGGTGCGACGCCGTCAAGTCGGTGATCGTCTACAAGCGTACCGGTGGCGCCGTCAACTGGAGCGCCGGCCGCGACAAGTGGCTGCACGACGTGGTGGCCGGCCAGAGCGCCACCTGCGAACCCGAGTGGGTCAGTGCCGAGCACCCGCTGTTCCTGCTCTACACCTCGGGCTCGACCGGCAAGCCCAAGGGCGTGCAGCATTCGAGCGGCGGCTATCTGCTGCATGCGATGCTGACGACGAAGTGGACCTTCGACCTCAAGCCCGACGACATCTTCTGGTGCACCGCCGACATCGGCTGGGTCACCGGCCACACCTACATCGCCTACGGGCCGCTGGCCTGCGGCGGCACCGAGATCGTCTTCGAGGGCGTGCCGACCTATCCCGACGCCGGCCGCTTCTGGAAGATGATCGAGCAGCACAGGGTCACCATCTTCTACACGGCGCCCACCGCGATCCGCTCGCTGATCAAGGCCGCCGAGACCAACCCGACCACCCACCCGCGCAACTACAAGCTCGGCAGCCTTCGGCTGCTCGGCTCGGTGGGCGAGCCGATCAACCCAGCGGCCTGGGAGTGGTATCACCGCGAAGTGGGCGGCGGTCGCTGCCCGATCGTCGACACCTGGTGGCAGACCGAGACCGGCGGCCACATGATCACGCCGCTGCCCGGCGTGACCCCGCTGGTGCCGGGCTCGTGCACACTGCCGTTCCCCGGCATCACCGCCGCCATCGTCGACGAGACCGGGGGCGACGTGCCGAACGGGCAGGGTGGCATCCTGGTCATCAAGAAGCCCTGGCCGTC
>Ga0075356_1000198_pt1 | contig 11276 bp, 8 predicted proteins | sample WestPond_Cattail_FD_120073 | JGI IMG/M metagenome (GOLD analysis project Ga0075356, IMG submission 120073) | Natural and restored wetland microbial communities from the San Francisco Bay, California, USA, that impact long-term carbon... | ecosystem: Environmental > Terrestrial > Soil > Wetlands ... | reverse complement strand
TGGGCGGCGTCAAGCGCAAGGTGGAGTTCGTCGTCCACGACGACCAGTCCAAGCCCGAGCAGGCCGTGCGCATCTACGAGAAGCTGATCACCGACGACAAGGTCGACCTGCTGCTCGCGCCCTGGGGCACGCCGTTCCACATCTCGATTGCGCCGGTGCTCGAGAAGTACAAGTTCCCGATGGTCGGCAACACCGCCGCGTCGGTGGCGCTGCGCCAGGTGAAGCCAGGCTACATCTGGTTCCCGACCTCGGCCATCCCCGACCGCATCGGCGCCGAACTCACCGCGATGCTGAAGACGCAGAACGTGAAGTCGGTGGTCGTGCTGTCGAACGTGCTGCCCTTCACCAAGGAGATCAAGAACTTCCTCGAGCCCGAGCTCAAGAAAGCCGGCATCGACATCAAGCTCTCCAGCGAGTACCCGCCCGACATCAAGGACATGACCGCCACGCTCACGCAGGCCAAGCAGGCCAACGTGGATGCCGTGCTGGCGCTCGCCTACCCGGGCGACTCGGTGCTCTATGCCAAGCAGGCCAAGGAGCTGGGCCTGAACAACCCGTTCCAGTTCGTCGCCATCGGGCCGAGCGATGCGTTCTTCCCGAAGGCGGTGGGCGCCGCGTCGGCCGACGGCGTGGTGACGATCGCGCACTGGTCGCCGCGCGCCGACTGGAAGGGCTCGCAGGCCTTCTATGACAGCTACGTGGCCAAGTTCAAGGAGGACCCGGATTACCTGAACTCGGCGCTGGCCTGGATGTCGCTCGAGATCCTCGAGACCGCCGTGGCCAAGAACGGCCTCGACAAGGAGAAGATCCGCGCCACGATCTCCAGCGACACCTTCGACACCATCAACGGCAAGGTCAAGTTCGATGGCGTGCAGAACGCCATCACGCCGACCGCGTTCGTCCAGTACCAGAAGGGCAAGCTGCAGATCGTGTGGCCGGCCTCGATCGCCACCGGCAAGTACGAAGCCAAGAAGGGCTGGTAGGGCCCGCGCATGGCGGTGATCGACACGCTGCTGTCGGGGCAGCTGCTGTTCGCCGCGCTGGTCACCGGCACGTTGTATGCGCTGGTGGCGCTGGGCCTGAACCTGGTGTACGGCACCATGCGCATGCTCGACGTCGCGCATGGCGACGTCGTGATGCTCGGTGCCTACGCCGCGTTCTGGGCCTTCACGGGGGCCGGTGTGTCGCCGCTGCTGGCCGCGCCGCTGGTGGCGCTGGCCGGCGCGGCGGCGGGCGTGGCGTTGTACCGCGGCGTGTTCGCGCGGCTCATCGCGCGCTCGTCACCGGCGCAGGCCGCACGGCTGGAGGCGAACTCGCTGCTGCTGTTCTTCGGCCTGTCGATCGTGGTGCAGAACGTGGCGGCGCTCGCCTTCACGCCCAACAACCGCGCCTATGCATGGGCCGGCGACGTGATCCATCTGGGCAACGTGTCGATGACGGGCAACCGCCTGGCCGCGCTGCTGGTGGCCGGCAGCGTGTGCCTGGTGGTGGCGTTGTTCCTGGCGCGCAGCGTGTTCGGCCTGGCCGTGCGCGCGGTGATCGAGCGGCGCGAGGCCGCGCAGGTGGTGGGCGTGGATGTCGACCGCGTGCAATGGGCGGCCTTCGCGCTCGGCTTCGGCACCGCGGCGCTGGCCGGCGTGCTGGTGTCGGCGCTGGAGCAGTTCTCGCCGTTCTCGGGCTTCCCGTTCACGATCGCCGGCTTCATCGTGATCATCCTCGGTGGGCTCGGCAACGTCACGGCCGGGCTCGCGGCGGCACTGCTGCTCGGCGCGATCGAAACCTACGGCGTGGCGCTCACCTCGGCCAACTGGCGCTCGGTGCTGCTGTACGGCTGCTTCGTGCTGGCGTTGCTGCTGTTCCCCAACGGCCTGTTCGCGCGCCGGCTGCGCGCATGAAAGACCTCGCGCCCAACGCCTGGTGGGCCGCGTTGTGGCTGGCCACGCTGGCCGTGCTGCTGGCGCTGCCGTTCGTGGCCAACGCCTACCTCGTGGGTGTGGGCCTGTCGCTGCTGATGTGGCTGGCGCTCACGCAGAGCTGGTGCGTGCTGTCGAAGATGACGGGTTATGTCTCGCTCGGCCACGTGGTGTTCTACGGCCTCGGCGCGTACCTGGTCGTCGTGACGTGGCAACGCATTCCGCTCGCGCTCGCGGTGCCGCTGGCCGGCCTGGCGGCGGCGGCCTTCGCGGCGCTGGTGGGGCTGCCGGTGCTGCGCGTGCGCGGCCCGTACTTCGTGATCCTCACCTACGGCCTGGCCGAACTGGTGAAGTACAGCGTCATGGCCGGCGAGGCGGCCTCGGGCACGGCCAGCCGCATCCTCTTCGGCACGCCCGATCTCACGGTGGTGTACTTCATGATGTTCGGCCTCGCGCTGGCCGCCGTGGCACTGCTGACTTGGGTGTCGCGCTCGCGCTTCGGCCACGGCCTGCGCTCGCTGCGCGAGAACGAAGAGGCCGCCGAGACGCTGGGCGTGCCGGTGGTGCGCTACAAGCTGCTGGCGTTCGTGCTGTCGGCGGCGATCCCGGCGATGGTGGGCGCGGTGATGGCGCTGCGCTCCACCTACTTCGTCGTCGGCCAGGTGTTCGACCCGATGATCTCGGTCACCGTGATCGCGATGGCCATCCTCGGTGGCGGCGACAACGCACGCGGCCCGCTGCTGGGCGTGCTGTTCCTCGGCCTGCTGTCGGAGCTGCTGTGGGCCAGCGCACCGCTGGTGTACATGATCGTGCTCGGCGTGATCCTTGTTGTCTTCGTGCTGCTGGTGCCCGACGGGCTGCTCGGCCTGCTGGAGCGCCGCCGCGCGCGCGCGCCGCTGGCATGAGCACGACGGGCCGCTCCCGAGTGCGAATCCCGGCGCCCGCAGGGCGAAGGGTCGTGTCGTGAGCACGATTCTCGAGATCCGCGGCCTCGGCAAGCGCTTTGGCGGCCTCACCGCGCTGCAGGACGTGAGCTTCAGCGTGCCCGAACGCGGCATCGTCGGCGTGATGGGCGCCAACGGCGCCGGCAAGACCACGCTGTTCAGCCTGATCGCCGGCAACGCGCGGCCGAGCAGCGGCGACATCGTGCTGCGCGGCCGCTCGATCGTCGGCCTGCGGCCCGACCAGATCTGCCGCCTCGGCGTGGCGCGAACGTTCCAGATCGTCAAGCCGTTTCCGTCGCTCACCGTGCGTGAGAACCTGCGCACGGCGGCGCTGTTCGGCAGCGCGGGCTTCCGCCGGGCTGCGGACGCCGATGCCGCCAACGAGCCCCTCCTCGGCGACATCGGCCTGCGCGCGGTGGCCGACCAGCCGGCCTCGACGCTCACGCTGTCGGGGCAGAAGCGGCTCGAGATCGCCCGCGCGGTGGCCAGCGGGGCCACGCTCGTGCTGCTCGACGAGGTGATGGCCGGGCTCATCCCCACCGAGGTGGCCCGCATGCTCGAGACGCTGCGCCACCTGCAGGCCAGCCGCGGCCTCACGCTGCTGGTGATCGAGCACGTCATGCGCGCGCTGATGGACCTGTGCGGCCACATCGTGGTGCTGCATCACGGCCAGCTGATCGCCGAGGGCACGCCGCAGGCCATCGCGAACGACCCGCGCACGCTGGGTGTCTACTTCGGCGAGGCCGTGTGACGCAGCCGATGCTCGAGGTGACGGATCTCGTGGCCGGCTACGGCGCCACGCAGGTGCTGCACGGCCTGTCGTTGCAGGTGCAGGGCGGCAGCGTGACGGGCCTGCTCGGCGCCAACGGCGCCGGCAAGACCACACTGATGAAGACGCTCGCCGGTCTGCTGCCGGTGGCCGGTGGCCACCTGCGTTTCATGGGCGAGAACATCGCCGCCGAACCCAGCCACCGCCGCGTGCTCGGCGGGCTGGTGCTGGTGCCCGAGGGGCGCATGGTGTTTCCAACGCTCAGCGTGGCCGAGAATCTGCGCCTGGGCGCCATCAACCCGCGCGCGCGGCCGGCGCTCAAGCGCAGCCTGGAGCATGTGTTCCACGTCTTCCCGCGGCTGCTGGAGCGCGAGCGCCAGGCTGCCGTCACGCTGTCGGGCGGCGAGCAGCAGATGCTCGCGATCGGCCGGGCGCTGATGGCGCAGCCCAGGCTGATGCTGCTCGACGAGCCCACCCTCGGGCTCGCGCCCATCGTCGCGCACCACATCTTCGAGCTCATACAGCGCCTGGTGGCCGACGGGCTGACGCTGCTGGTGGCCGAGCAGGACGTGCGGCGCACGCTCAGCGCGGCGCAGCACGCCTACGTGGTGGAGAACGGCCGCATCGCCGCCGAAGGGCCGGCCGAGCAGCTGGCCGACGACCCGCGCATCCGCCAGGCCTACCTGGGCCTCTGATCAAGGAGCCGAACATGGACACCGTGTATCGCATTCCCGGCGCGCCGCGCCTGGCCGTCGACCGCGCCGGGCAGGGCCCGCTGCTGCTGTTCATGCACGGCATCGGCGGCAACCGCAGCAACTGGCGCGCGCAGCTGCCGGCCTTTGCGGGCAGCTTCGCCTGCGTGGCCTGGGACGCGCGCGGCTATGGCGACAGCGACGACTACGACGGCCCGCTCGCCTTCGACGACTTCGTGACGGATGTGCTGCGCGTGCTCGACCACTTTGGCGTCGAACGCGCGCACCTGGCGGGCCTGTCGATGGGCGGCCGCATCGCGATGCGCACGGCGCTGCTGCATCCGCTGCGCGTGGCCACGCTCACGCTGCTCGACACGCACGAGGGCTTCACGGCGTTCACGCCCGAGCAGCGGCAGGCCTTCGTCGACAGCCGCCGCGCGCCGCTGCTGGCCGGCAAGACGCCGGCCGACATCGCCGAGCCGGTGGCACGCTCGCTGGTGAGCCCGAACGCCAAGCCCGAGCACCTGCAGCAGCTGATCGACAGCATCGCGGCCCTGCACAAGGAGTCGTACATCAAATCGCTGCAGGCCACCGTGGATCAGGTGGACCTGGGCGACATCTCACGCATCACCGCGCCAGCGCACTTCGTGGTCGGTGCGGAGGACCGGCTGACGCCGCCGGACATGCACCACGAGATGGCCGCCAAGCTCGGCGGTGCGCCGGTGAGCGTGCTGCCGGCGGCGGGACACCTGAGCAACATCGAGAACGCGGCCGGATTCAACGCGGCTGCTCTGGCCTGGCTGAAGCCGCGTGCGGCGACGGGCGATGCGCCTGCGTTCTGGCCGGCACTGCCGGTAGTCTGAAAGCCGCTGCCCAGTATGCAGAAAGCCGGGGCGATCGGGCTGCCGGCCGACAAGACGTCGCTGGTGGCGGGCCTCTCACGCGGCCGGCGCAGCGTGCGCTCCGCGCTCGTGCGCGTCGCCGTACAGCCACGCGCTCTGGCGCAGCGGGTCGCCGCGCGCCAGCTCGGCGTCGCGCAGCTGTTGTTCGAGTCCGTCGCTCAGGTGGTTGCGCAGCTCGCGACCGCGGCTCATCAGCTGCACCTGGCTCGCGCGCGGGCGGCGCAGCGACTCGTAACGTTGCAGCGCGGCCGGCAGTGCCGCGGCATCGGCAATGCCTTGCAGGCAGTGCGCCAGCGCTTCGGCATCCTCGATCGCCTGCGCGGCACCCTGGGCAAAGAACGGCAGCATCGCGTGCGCGGCGTCGCCCAGCAGCGTGAGCGGGCCCGATGTCCAGCGCTCCAGCGGCGAGCGGTCGACCATGGCCCAGCGCTTGGTGTCGGTGGCACTCTCGATCAGCTGCAGCACGCGCGGATCCCAGCCGACGAACTCGGCGCGCAGGTCGGCGATCTCGCCATCGGCCGTCCACGATTCGCGCTGCCAGGCGCCGGCCGGCACGATGGCCACCACGTTGACGAGGCGTCCGCCCGAGATCGGGTAGTGCACGAAGTGGCGCTGCGGGCCGAGCCACAGCGTCTGCACCGGGTGCAGCGCCATCTCCGGCGCCTGGCTCGCCGGCACCAGGCAGCGAAAGGCGCACAGGCCTGAGAACCGTGCGTCGACCGCGGGCGCGATCCCCTCGCGCAGCACCGAGTGGATGCCGTCGGCGCCGATGGCGGCGTCGGCCTGCACCGACACCGAGCTGCCGTCGCGCCGCGCGAACGTCAGCTCGACCGCAGCGTCATCACCCGCGCGCACCGCGGTGCAGCGATGGTCCAGGCGCAGCTGCTCGGGCGGCAGCGCCTGCTGCAGCACCTGCAGCAGCTCGGCGCGATGCGCCACGTAGCAGGCGGCGCCGTAGAGCCGCTCGCAAGCCTCGCCCATCGGTTGCACGAACAGCACCCGGCCGTCCTGCCAGCGGCGGAACTCCCAGGCCGCGTCGAGCCGCACGGCGATGCGCTCGAGCGCGTCACCCAGACCCAACCGACGCAGCGGCCGCACCATGTTGGGCGGCACGACCAGGCCGGCACCCACCTCGCGAAGCACGGCCGCCTGCTCGTAGACGGTGGCCACGATGCCGATGCGGCGCAGGAACAGCGCCGCGGCCAGGCCGCCGATGCCACCACCGACGATGGCGATGCGCAGCGCGGGCATCTACGAAGTCCTTGTGGGTCAGGCCGGCTGCTGCGCGCGCACCGCGTCGGCCACCGTGGGCACGATGTGCTCGGGGCCGATCACTTCCTCGAAGCCAGAACGGCGCATCAACGACAGCGGCTGCTCGTTCACGTTGGCCAGCACCAGCGCCACGTCGCGCGTCTGCAGCGTGCGGTACAGCTGCTGCAGCGCGTCGAGTCCCGAGGTGTCCATCGAGATCAGGCGGTGCATCTCGAGCACCACCGCGCGCGTGTCGGCGTTCACCTGCGCCGGCAGCGCCTCGATCTTGCCGACCGCGCCGAAGAAAAGCGATCCGAACAGCTCGAACACCTGCACGCCGGGCGGCAGCGCACTGGCGGCGTCGGACGGCTGGTGCGGCTGCACGCGGAACAGCGTGCTCATGCGGTAGATGAAGAACACGCAGGCCAGGATGATGCCGACCTCGACCGCGACGGTGAGATCGAACACCACCGTGAGCACGAAGGTGCCGACGAGGATGGTGCGGTATTGCGGGCTGAACTGGCGCAGGCGCGCGAACTCGTGCCACTCGCCCATGTTCCAGGCCACGAAGAGCAGGATGCCGGCCAGCACGGCCAGCGGCACATGCGCGGCCAGCGGCGCGGCGATCAGCACGATCGCCAGCAGCGTCACCGCGTGCACGATGCCGGCGATCGGCGACGTGGCGCCCGCGCGCAGGTTGGTCACCGTGCGCGCGATCGTGCCGGTGGCCGGGATGCCGCCGAAGAACGGCGACACGAAGTTGGCCACACCCTGCGCCATCAGCTCCTGGTTGGGGTCATGGCGCGGCAGCGCGGTGTTCATGTTGTCGGCGATGCGCGCACACATCAGCGACTCGATGGCGCCGAGCAGCGCGATCGTGATGGTGGGGATCAGCAGCTGCTTGGCCGAGTCCCAGCTGAAAGGCGGCAGGCTCAGGCTGGGCAGGCTGGCCGGGATGCCGCCGAAGCGCGAGCCGATGGTCTCCAGCGGCAGCTGCAGGTAGTACGCCAGCGCCGTCATCGACACCAGCGTGACCACCGGCCCCGGAATGCGCGCCGCCGTGCGCAGTGTGCGGCCCTCGAGCAGGTGCTCGGGCAGCACGCGGCCGGTGAACAGCTTGGGCCACAGCACCATGCCGGCAAAGGTGACGGTGCCGATCGCGAATGCGTACGGATTGAAGCTCGCCGCATTGGCCGCCAGCACGTGGATCTGTGCGAAGAAGTCACCCGGCATCTTGGCGATGGCCAGGCCCATCAGGTCGCGCAGCTGCGACAGACCGATCAGCACCGCGATGCCGTTGGTGAAGCCGATGACGATAGGCACCGGCACGTAGCGCACCATCGCACCGAGCTTCAGCGCACCCAGCGCGAACAGCAGGATGCCGGCCAGCGCGGTGGAGATCAGCAGGTTGGTCAGGCCATAACGCTCGACGATGCCGTAGACGATGACGATGAAGGCACCGGCCGGCCCGCCGATCTGCACGCTCGAGCCGCCCAGCGCGCTGATCAGGAAACCGGCGACGATGGCGGTGATGATGCCCTGCTCGGGCTTGACGCCCGAGGCGATGCCGAAGGCCATGGCCAGCGGCAGCGCGACCACGCCCACGGTGAGGCCGGCGGCGAGGTCCTTGAAGAAGCGCTCGCGGTTGTAGTCCTGCAGCGACTCGACCAGACGCGGTCGAAAGCTGTGCAGCCGGCTGGCCAGGGTGCCGCTCAGGATCGAAGCGATCGCGCTGTCTCCCAGGGCGTGTCAGCGCACGCGCAGTCCCGGCGTCACGCCGGGACCGGGCTCGAGCAGGTACAGGCCCGGCTGCACCTTGTCGTCGGCGTGGCTGGCGGCCAGCACCATGCCCTCGGAGACGCCGAACTTCATCTTGCGCGGCGCCAGGTTGGCCACCATCACGGTGAACTTGCCGACCAGGTCCTCGGGCTTGAACGCGCTCTTGATGCCGGAGAACACGTTGCGCGTCTTCGGACGCCCCTGCGGGTCGGGTCCCTCGCCGACGTCGAGCGTCAGCCGCAGCAGCTTGTCGCTGCCGGCGACCGCCTCGGCGTGGACGATCTTCGCGATGCGCAGGTCGACCTTGGCGAAGTCGGCGATGGCGATCTCGGCGGCGATGGCCTCGCCGCCGGGCAGCGCCGCTGCGGGTTCGGCGGGCGGCTCGAACAGCGCGTCCACCTGCGCCGGGTCGACACGCTGCATCAGGTGCTTGAACTCGCCGATCTGGTGCGTGCCGAGCGCGCGCTGTGCGTCGGCGAAGTCAAGTGCCGGCACGCGCAGAAAGGCCTCCACCTGCGCCGCCAGCGCCGGCAGGATGGGTTTCAAGTAGATCGTCAGCACGCGGAAGGCCTCGATGCACACGGTGCACACGTCGTGCAGCGCGGCGCCCTGCTCGGGCTTCTTTGCCAGCTCCCACGGCTTGTGCTGGTCGACATATTCGTTCACGCGGTCGGCCAGCAGCATGATCTCGCGCACGGCCTTGCCGAATTCGCGTGTGTCGTACAGCTCCTCCACGGTAGCGCGATGGGCGCGCAGCGTGTCGAGCAGCGTGCGGCCCTCGACGCCCACGTCGCCCGACAGGTGGCCCTTGAAGCGCTTGCCGATGAAGCCGGCAGCGCGGCTGGCGATGTTGACGTACTTGCCCACCAGGTCGGCATTGACACGGGCGACGAAGTCCTCGGGGTTGAACTCGATGTCCTCGACACGCGAGTTCAGCTTGGCGGCGATGTAGTAGCGCAGCCATTGCGCATCGAGCCCGACCTGCAGGTAGCGCAGCGGGCTGATGCCGGTGCCGCGGCTCTTGCTCATCTTGTCGCCGCCCACGGTGATGAAGCCGTGCACGTACACGTTGTTCGGCACCTTGCGGCCGCTGAAGTGCAGCATCGCCGGCCAGAACAGCGTGTGGAAGGTGACGATGTCCTTGCCGATGAAGTGCACCTGGCGCCGCGCCGGGTCGGCCAGGTAGGTGTTCATGTCCTCGCCGCGGCGCGCCAGCAGGTTCTTCAGCGACGCGAGGTACCCCACCGGCGCGTCGAGCCACACGTAGAAGTACTTGCCCGGCGCGTCGGGGATCTCAATGCCGAAGTAGGGCGCATCGCGGCTGATGTCCCAGTCGCCGAGCTGGGTTTTGCCGTCGGCGTCTTCGGTGAACCACTCGCGCACCTTGTTGGCGACCTCGCTCTGCAGCTTGCCGTCCTGCGTCCAGTTCTTCAGGTAGTCGACGCAGCGCGGGTCCGACAGGCGGAAGAAGTAGTGCTCGCTCGTGCGCAGTTCGGGCTTGGCGCCCGACAGCACCGACTTCGGATTCTTCAGCTCGGTGGGCGCGTACACCGCGCCGCAGTTCTCGCAGTTGTCGCCGTACTGGTCCGGCGTGCCGCAGCGCGGGCACTCGCCCAAGATGTACCGGTCGGGCAGGAACATGCCCTTCACCGGGTCGAAGAACTGCTCGATCGTGCGCACGTCGATCAGCTCGTTCTTGCGCAGCGCGAGGTAGATGTCGCGCGCCAGCTGGTGGTTTTCCGGCGCGTCGGTCGAATGCCAGTTGTCGAAGGCGATGTGGAAGCCGTCGAGATAAGGCTTGCGGCCGGCGGCGACCTCGGCGACGAAGGCCTGCGGCGTCTTGCCGGCTTTTTCGGCCGCGATCATGATCGGCGCGCCGTGCGCATCGTCGGCGCAGACGAAATCGACCTGCGCCCCGCGCATGCGCTGGAAGCGCACCCAGATGTCGGCCTGGATGTACTCCATCATGTGGCCGATGTGGAACGGCCCGTTGGCGTAGGGCAGTGCGGTGGTGACGAAGAGCTTGGCGGTCATGGTGAGGGTTCGCACTCAGGCGAGCAAAACATTCTAGGCGCGCATGCTCCCGCCCCGACTCGGCCTGCGTCGTCAGCCTGCGGTGGCAGACTTCTGTCCATGGTCGGTGCGGATCGGGCGGGAGCAGTACGGCGGCGGCGGGTCCTGGCGGCCTCGGCGCTGCACGCTCTCTTGGCCGGCGCGCCCGCAGCGCGCGCCGAGCGCGCCGTACGCCTCGTCACCGGCTTTCCCGCAGGCGCCGGGGCCGACGTTGTTGCACGGCTGGTGAGCGCGCGGCTGCGCGCGATCCTCAACGCCATCGTGCTGGTCGAAAGCATGCCCGGAGCCGGTGCCCGGATCGCCATCGAGCATGTCCGCACGGCGCCGGCCGACGGCAGCGTGCTGCTGCTCGTGCCCGATGCCACCATGTTCTTGTACGCGCACGTCTACAAGTCCCTCACGTATGACGCGGTGCGTGACTTCACCCCGTTGGCCAGGCTGGTCAGCCTGTCGCTGGCGATGTTCGTCGGCCCGATGGTGCCGGCGCGCATCGGCACAGTCGCCGCGTACATCGATTGGGCCAGGTCAGATGCCAGTCGATGGACCTACGGCACATCCGCTCCCGGTGCGACGCCCCACTTCGCGGGTGCGATGTTCGCCCATGCGGCGGGCCTTCAAATGACCGTGGTCCACTACCAGGGCGGCGCACCTGGCATCCAGGATCTGGCCGGCGGCCACCTGCCGGTCTTCTTCGGGTCGGTCGCCGACGGCATCGGGCAAATGGCCAGCGGCAGGATCCGCGCGCTGGCCACCACAGGATCGGCTCGCGTGGCCGCCCTTGGAAACATACCGACCTTCGCGGAACTGGGCTATCGCGATCTGGTGGTCGAGGACGGCCTCGGCGTCTATGCGCCGAGCAAGTTGCCGCCCGCGGTCGGCGTGGCGCTGAGCGCGGCCCTGCTTCAGTCACTGCAATCGCCAGAGGTGAACCGCACGCTGCGCCAACGGGGCTT
>Ga0075356_1000197_pt1 | contig 11312 bp, 9 predicted proteins | sample WestPond_Cattail_FD_120073 | JGI IMG/M metagenome (GOLD analysis project Ga0075356, IMG submission 120073) | Natural and restored wetland microbial communities from the San Francisco Bay, California, USA, that impact long-term carbon... | ecosystem: Environmental > Terrestrial > Soil > Wetlands ... | reverse complement strand
GCTCGCCGTTGCGCGGGCTGGCGATCGAGTACTGGCGTGCGTGGTGCGGCCGCCCCTGGGCGTCGGCGCCGGGCGGGATGATGCCGATGGACTGGCCTTCGAGCACCGGGAACGGCATGGTGCCGAAGTCGAGCACGATGTGGTGCGTGTCGTACTCGCGACCGACCGCCGTGACGCGCACGTTGCCGGCCACGGTGGCCGTGGTCGAGTTCTTCGGGCCGTAGAGATTGGTGTACGCGTGCGCGGCCGACCAGGGCGGCAGCGTGGCGCCGTAGGCCGCGGCGTTGAACACCGCCTCGCCGGCGGCGGCCTGCACCGCCGGTGTCGCCTGCGCGGCAGGCGGCGGCGCGCTCGTCTCCACATCGGCGAGCGCGCCATCGTCGAGCGTCAGTTCAGCGGGCAGAACGTCCCAGGTCAGCTGCTCGGCCACGCTGTAGGACCGCGTGCGCAGCACCATGCGCCAGTTGTCGATCGCCCCCGTCGGGCAGGGCGGGATGCAGTCCATGCACAGATTGCACTTGGCGGCATCGACCACGTAGTTGCGCGAATCGTGCGTCACCGCGCCCGTAGGGCACGTGGCCTCGCAGGTGTTGCAGCGAATGCAGATCTCGGGGTCGATCAGGTGCTGCTTGAGCACCCGCGGGTCGACGACGGCGGTGTCCATGGTGCGAGGTTAGCAGGCCGCCTCAGTTGAACCGGACATAGTCGAAATCCACCGGCTGACGGTTGATGCCCATGACGGGCGGTGCGATCCAGTTGGCGAACTGGCCAGCGCCGACCACCCGACCCATCAGCGAGGCCACGTAGGCGCGGTCCTCGTCGGTGGGCAGCCACTGCTCGACGCGGGCGTTCCACTCGTGGTCGCTGACCACCTTGCCGTCGGGCCCGACCTTCACGCCGGCCAGCGCGCCGATGTTGCGGTGGAAGGCCTTGTGCGGCGTCTTCAGCCGCAACGGGATGCCGGCCTTCTCGATCACCTTGTTCCAGCGTTCCACGCCGGCCATCGAGTCCCTGATGTAGTCGTCGCGCAGCACCTCGTTGAGCGCATTGAGCATCGGCACCTCCTTCTCGACCAGCTGGCCGCCATGCACCTCGAGCACGCGGTAGGTCTGGCCCTTCAGGATGTGGTCATCGCTGCGCTTGCCCTCCTCGAAGCGGCCCTTCAGGCCGGTGGAGTAGAAGGTCGCCGCGTTGCTCGACTGGTCGGCGCCGAACAGGTCGATCGTCACGCTGAAGTGGAAATTCAGGTAGCGCTGGATCGTCGGCAGGTCGATCACGCCGGCGGCGCGCAGCTTGGCCGGGTCGTCGGTCTTCAGCTGGTTCATCGCGTCGCAGGTGCGCGCGATCACGCGCGACACGCCGGACTCGCCGACGAACATGTGATGCGCCTCTTCGGTCAGCATGAACTTCGTGGTGCGCGCCAGCGGGTCGAAGCTGCTCTCGGCCAGTGCGCACAGCTGGAACTTGCCGTCGCGGTCGGTGAAGTAGGTGAACATGAAGAAGCTCAGCCAGTCGGGCGTCTTCTCGTTGAAGGCCTGCAGGATGCGCGGGTTGTCGGCATCGCCCGAGCGGCGCTCGAGCAGAGCCTCGGCTTCCTCGCGACCATCGCGGCCGAAGTAGCGGTGCAGCAGATAGACCATCGCCCACAGGTGGCGGCCCTCTTCGACGTTCACCTGGAACAGGTTGCGCAGGTCGTACTGACTCGGACAGGTGAGGCCCAGGTGGCGCTGCTGCTCCACGCTCGCCGGCTCGGTGTCGCCCTGGGTGACGATGATGCGGCGCAGGTTGGCACGGTGCTCGCCGGGCACGTCCTGCCAGGCGGCCTCGCCGAGGTGGTCGCCGAAGTGGATCTTGCGGTTCGGGTCGCCCGGGTTCAGGAAGATGCCCCAGCGGTAGTCGGGCATCTTCACATGGCCGAACTGTGCCCAGCCCTGCGGGTCGACGCTCACCGCCGTGCGCAGGTAGACGTCGAAGTTCTGCGAGCCCTCGGGGCCGACATCCTTCCACCAGTTCAGGTAGTTGGGCTGCCACTGCTCGAGCGCACGCTGCAGCGTGCGGTCCTCGCTCAAGTTGACGTTGTTGGGGATCTTCTCGCTGTAGTCGATGGTGCTCATAGGGTCTCCTGCGTCTCGAGATCGAATGCATTGCCAAGCGCACGCCGCGGAACCGGCTTTGCCGGGCCGCTGGCGGCGCCCCCTGGGTGGAGGCGGCCGCCAGGCCGCTTCGGGGGGGTTGTCAAACTCTGTTCCAGTCGAAGGCGGCTTTTTCGCCCTTGCCGTACACCTTCAAGGCGCCCTTCTCTCCCACGGCATTGGGCCGGATGAAGATCCAGTTCTGCCACGCGGTCAGGCGGCCGAAGATGCGCGTCAGCATGTTTTCCCTGCTGGCGAAACGCAGGTTGGCCTCCAGGCCGGTGAGCGCGTCGGGCGACATCGCCACGCGCTCCTCGATCGCGATGCGGATCTCGTCGGCCCAGTCGATGTCGTCGGGCGCGGCGGTCACGAGGCCGAGCTTCAGCGCCGCGTCGGCGTCGAGCGGCTTGCCGATCACGTCTTTCGCGGCGTGCAGCGGATCTACCTCTTCGTAGAAACGGCGCGCCAGGCGCGATTGGCCATTCACCATCGGATAGGCGCCGAAATTCTGGTCGCTCAAGCACACCTTCGGTGCCTTGTCGGCGTCGTCGGGCAGCGCCAGCATGTAGGCGCGGTCGGCGCAGAACGCCAGCTCGGCCAGCGTGCCGGCGAAGCACGATCCCGGCTCGATCAGGGCGAACAGCGTACGGCTCGACACGTCCAGGCGCGCCAGCGTGCGACGCAGCATGCCGGCGGTCTCGCGCACGAACCAATGGCTCGCATGGCGCGCCAATGCCTGATCACAGGCCAGCACGCCCTGCGCATCGCCTTCCGTCTTGAGCTGCCACAGCCCGATGTCGAGCTCGTTGGTGCGCATCGACAGGATCGCGTCGTCGAGCTCGCGCGCCATCGCCAGCGGCCACCACGCCGCACCGGCCGCCTCGATGCCGGCGATATCGGTCGGCTGCGCCGTCGCCGGTGCGCGTACCGTGAAGGTGGCCTTGCGACCGGCGCGGTCGATGGCGACGCTCACATGCTGATAGTCGATGGCGTCGGCCGATTCACGGCGTTGCAGCGACGTGAGTGCCACGCCCTTCGCGGCCGCGGGCCGGTCGCTGCCGGCAGCGAGCTTGGCAGCACGCTCCTGCACGACCTGGGCGAACTGCGTCGACTTCGGTGTCGCGTCGACCAGCCGCCAGTCGACCGCGCGCTGGCCGCGAACGCCCTCGGTGGTGGTGCAGAAGATGTCGGCCAGGTCGTGCCGCACGTGGCGCTTGTCGGTCACTCGGGTCAGTCCGCCGGTGCCCGGCAGCACGCCGAGCAGCGGCACCTCGGGCAGCGAGACCGACGAGCTGCGGTCGTCGATCAGCACGATGTCGTCACACGCCAGCGCCAACTCGTAGCCGCCGCCGGCGCACGAGCCGTTGAGCGCGGCCACGAATTTCAGGCCCGAATGCTTCGAGGAATCCTCGATGCCGTTGCGCGTCTCGTTCGTGAACTTGCAGAAGTTCACCTTCCAGCCATGCGACGACAGGCCCAGCATGAAGATGTTGGCGCCCGAGCAGAACACCTTGTCGCGCAGCGAGGCGACGATCACCGTGCGCACCTCGGGGTGCTCGAAGCGCACGCGCTGCAGCGCGTCGTGCAGCTCGATGTCGACGCCGAGGTCGTAGCTGTTGAGCTTGAGCCTGTAGCCGGGGCGGATACCGCCGTCCTCGGCCACCTGCATGCCCAGCGTGGCGATGGCGCCGTCGAACGTGAGCTTCCAGTGCTTGTACTGGGTCGGATCGGTGCGGTAGTCGACGCGCGGGGAGGTGGTGGTCATGCGGGTCTCCTGATATGAATGATAGTGCACATTCTGCGGCGAGTCACATGCATCATAATGCATGTCAAACTTGCGGTCAAGCATTTCGCAGAGCCGCCCTGCCGCCCCAGCATCGGACAAGTTGCAATGCGCCGCAACCGCCCGCGATAGCCCTGCTGACGGCAGACTCAAGCCGGCAGGCCGAGACGGCCGCGCAGTTGCGCTCGAAGCGCCTGGAACGTCGGCGTCAGCGGCTGCGCGCTGGTATCGAACACGAGGTCGGCCTTCGAGTAGAACGCCGAGCGCCCGGCCAGGATGCGCCGCAGGTCGTCCATCGCCTCGGGGCTGGCCTGCATCGGCCGCATGTCGCCCTGCGCCGTCACGCGGCGCATGTGGTCCTCCGGGCTGGCCTGCAGCCAGATCGTCGTGCAATGCGCGAGAAGCTCGTTGAAGGTGGCCGCGTCCGACACGATGCCGCCCGGCGTGGCGATCACCACCTCCGGGTAGATCTGGATCGCCTCCTCGAGTGCGCGGCGCTCGTAGCGCCGGTAGGCATTGGTGCCGTACAGATCATGGATCTCGCGGATCGTGCAGCCAGCGAACTTCTCGATCTCGCGGCTCAGCTCGATGAACGGATAGTCCAGGTCGTCGGCGAGCATCTGGCCGAGCGTCGACTTGCCGGCGCCGCGCAGCCCGACCAGCGCGATGCGCCGGCTCTTGGCGCCGGCATCGCCGCGGGTGCCGAACATCTCGCCGATCGCGACACGCGCGCGCCGCAGCTCGGCCTCGCTGCGATGCTCGAGCATCTCGCGAATCAGCAGCCACTCCGGCGACGAGGTGCTGACGTCGCCGATCAACTCGGCCAGCGGGCACTGCAGCGCCTGCGCCACCTGCGAAAGGATCAGGATCGACGCGTTGCCGATGCCGTATTCCAGGTTGGCCAGGTGGCGCTCGGACACGCCCGCCGTCAGCGCCACCGCCTTGCGCGTGAGGCCGCGTCGGGCACGCAGCCCGCGCACCCGCTCACCGAGCGTTTGCAGCAGCGGGCTGACTTCGGGTACGGCCGCAGCAGCAACCCGGCCTCGGGTCTTGGCCGATGGGCCGGCGGGTGACTTGGTGGCACGCTTGCGGCTCGGCGGCTGGGCGCGGCGGGGCGGAGGGGCGGTTCGACTCATGCAATATAGTGCTTGACAACAAAGGGCCGCGCCACTAAGGTTCGATCGTACGCACAATAATGCATATGACGCCTTGCCGCAAGCCTGCCGGCGCGCCGAGGAGACAAGCAGATGACAGCCGAAGTCTTTCGTCAATTGATCATCGAGGTCACCACCCCGCTGCAGGGCCGCGCGCTCGACAGTGAGCTGCAGCAGTGGCTCAACCGCCACCACGGTCCCGACAGCGCCACCTTTCACGCGCTCAAGCAGGCCTGCCTCGCCGGCGTGGCGGCGGGCTGGATGTGCAACCGCGAACACGCCGGCATCCGCTATGGCCGCGTCATCAAGCCCGACGACGATGTCGGCCGCTTCTCGGTCGACGTGGTCGACATGGACGATTGCGCCGGTGGCCACCATGTGCATCCGAACGGCGAGATCGACCTGGTGATGCCGCTGGAGGGTGACGTGCGCTTCGACGGCCACGGCGCAGGCTGGTGCGTCTACGGCCCCGGCAGCGCCCACGTGCCCACGGTCAGCGGCGGCCGAGCGCTGGTGCTCTACCTGCTGCCCGAGGGGCAGATTCATTTCACTCGCTGAGAGGGACACCATGTCCGACGTTGCCGAACCGGGCCCTGTCTTCAATTTCACGCAGCAGCTGTTCGCGCGCAATGCAGGCCGAGGTGCGAAGACCGCCTTCGTCGACGACCACGGCGTGCTGAGCTATGCCGCGCTCGACGAGCGCGCACGCCGCTTCGCCGCCGCGCTGCGCGACGCCGGGCTGCGACGCGAGGAACGCGTGCTGCTGCTGATGCACGACCACAACGAGTGGCCGGTGTGCTTTCTCGGCTGCCTGTATGCCGGCGTGGTGCCGGTGGCAGTGAACACGCTGCTGACGGCCGACGACTTTGCCTACATGCTGACGCACAGCCGAGCGCAGCTGGCGCTGGTGTCGGCCGCGCTGCTGCCGGTGCTGAGCACCGCGATGGCGAAGACGCCGCACGAAGTGCAGCAGGTCTGGGTCTCGCGGCCCACCGCCGCGCTGGCCGACGGCCAGGCCGACCTGGCGCAGCGCATCGACGCGTCGGCGCCGCTTGCGCAGAACGCCGCCACCTCGCCCGACGAGCCGGCGTTCTGGTTGTACTCCTCGGGCTCCACCGGCCGGCCCAAGGGCACGGTGCACACGCACGGCAACCTGTACTGGACAGCCGAGCTGTACGGCCGCGGCGTGCTCGCGCTGCGCGAGAGCGACGTCTGCTTCTCGGCGGCCAAGCTCTTCTTCGCCTATGGCCTGGGCAACGCCCTGACCTTCCCGCTGTGGGCCGGCGCCACCACGGTGCTGATGGCCGAGCGGCCGACGCCCGAAGCGGTGTTCAAGCGCTGGACCGGGCAGGCGGCGGGGCTGGGTACCGCACTGCGGCCCACCGTGTTCTTCGGCGCGCCGACCGGCTACGCCGGCATGCTGGTGGCCAACAACGCGCCAACGCGCAAGGATGTCGAGCTGCGCATGTGCTCGTCGGCCGGCGAGGCGCTGCCGCGCGACATCGGCGAGCGTTTCAGCGAACGCTATGGCGTCGAGATCATCGACGGCATCGGCTCGACCGAGATGCTGCACGTGTTCCTGTCCAACCGGCCCGGCGACGTGCACTACGGCACCACCGGCCGGCCGGTGCCGGGCTACGACATCGAGCTGCGCGGCGACGACGGCCGCCCGGTGGCCGACGGCGAGATCGGCGACCTGTACATCCGAGGCCCGAGTGCCGCATTGATGTACTGGGCCAACCGCGAGAAGTCGCGCGACACCTTCCAGGGCGCCTGGACCAAGAGCGGCGACAAGTACGTGCGCAACGCCAACGGCACCTACACCTACAGTGGCCGCAGCGACGACATGCTCAAGGTCAGCGGCCAGTACGTGTCGCCGTTCGAGGTCGAGGCCACGCTGGTGCAGCACCAGGCGGTGCTGGAGGCCGCGGTGATCGGCGTGCCCGATGCGGAAGGGCTCACGCGGACCAAGGCCTACGTGGTGCTCAAGCCCGGCCTGGTCGCCGGCGATGCACTGGAAGCCGAGTTGAAAGCGTTCGTCAAGGAGCGCCTCGCTCCCCACAAGTACCCGCGCCAGCTCACGTTCATCACCGAGTTGCCGAAGACGGCGACCGGCAAGATCCAGCGCTTCCGCCTGCGCGAAGCCGAAGCCTCGGGCCGATGAATGCAGGCGTCGAGTTCGTCGACGTGTCCTGGGCCGGCCGCCCGGTGCGCATCGAGCACCAGTGGCTGGCGCGCGAGCGCGTCGACGCGCCGCTCATCGTGTTCCTGCACGAGGGGCTCGGCTCGCTGGCGATGTGGCGCGACTTCCCCGTGCGGCTGTGCGACGCCGTCGGTACGCGCGGCCTCGTCTACTCGCGCCCGGGCTACGGCCGCTCCACGCCGCGTGGCGCCGCCGAGCGCTGGAATCTCGACTTCATGCATCGCCAGGCGCACGAGCTGCTGCCCGCGCTGCTGGCAGCGCTGCACATCGCCGAGTCGCCGTGGCTGTTCGGCCACAGCGACGGCGGCTCGATCGCGCTGCTCTACGCGGCGCGGTTTCCTGCCGCGGTGGCGGGGCTCGTGGTGCTGGCGCCGCACCTCTTCGTCGAGCCGATCAGCGTGGCCAGCATCCAGCAGGCGCGCGAGGCCTATCGCCAGACCGACCTGCGCCAGCGCCTCGGCCGCTACCACGACGACCCCGACTCGGCCTTCTGGGGCTGGAACGAGATCTGGCTCGACCCGGGGTTTACCCGGTGGAACATCGAGAGCGAGTTGTCCTCCATCGCCTGCCCCTTGATGGCGGTCCAAGGCATCGACGATGAGTACGGCACACTGGACCAGATTCGTGGCATCGCGCGGCAGTTGCCGCAGACCCGCCTGCTCGAATTGCCCGACTGCGGGCACAGCCCGCATCGTGACCAACCCGTGCGCCTTATCGACGAGGTGTCGCGCTTCATCACAACTTCTCAACAAACACTCGCAGGAGACTGACCCATGGCCCTTCATCGCAAGCAATTCATCCTCGGCGGCATCGCGGCGGCGTGCGTGGCTTTGGCCGCGCCGGCATTCGCGCAGGCCGGCAAGCTCAAGGTCGGCCTGATGCTGCCCTACACCGGCACCTTCGCCGCGCTCGGCGTCGCCATCGAGAACGGCTTCCGCCTCTATGTCGGCGAACAGGGCGGCAAGCTCGGCGGACGCGAGATCGAGTTCGTCAAGGTAGACGACGAGTCCGACCCGTCGAAGGCCACCGACAACGTGAACAAGCTGATCAAGCGCGACAACGTCGACGTGATCGTCGGCACCGTTCACTCGGGCGTCGCGATGGCGATGGCCAAGGCGGCCAAGGACTCCGGCACGATGCTCATAGTGCCCAACGCCGGCGCCGACGCGGTGACCGGCCCGATGTGCGCACCGCATATCTTCCGAAGCTCGTTTTCCAATTGGCAGCCCGGCTACGCGATGGGCGAGGTGGTGGCCAAGAAGGGCCACAAGAAGGTCGTGACGATCACTTGGAAGTACGCTGCCGGCGACGAGAGCGTGGGCGGTTTCAAGGAGAGCTTCACCAAGGCCGGCGGCACCATCGTGAAGGAGCTGAGCCTGCCCTTCCCTGGCGTGGAATTCCAGGCGCTGCTGACCGAGATCGCCTCGCTGAAGCCCGATGCGGTATACACGTTCTTCGCCGGCGGCGGCGCCGTCAAATTTGTCAAGGACTATGCCGCCGCGGGCCTGAAGAAGAGCATCCCGCTGTACGGCGCCGGGTTCCTCACCGACGGTACGCTGGAGGCCCAAGGCGCCGACGCCGACGGCCTGCTGACCACGCTGCACTACGGCGACAGCCTCGAGAACGCCAAGGACAAGACCTTCCGGCTCGCCTATGCCAAGGCCTACAAGCTGCAGCCCGACGTGTACGCAGTGCAGGGCTACGACGCAGCCCAGATCCTGGCCATCGGCCTGACCGCCACCAAGGGCGACATCACCAAGAAGGCTGATTTCGCGGCAGCGGTGGAGAAAGCCAAGATCGACAGCCCGCGCGGTGCCTACACGCTCGGCAAGACGCACAACCCGGTGCAGGACATCTACCTGCGCCAGGTGAGCGGCAAGGAGAACAAGGTGATCGGCGTGGCGTCGAAGTCGCTGGCCGACCCGGGCCGCGGCTGCAGGATGTGACTCCCCCCCGACGCGCTTCGCGCGCCCCCTCGAGGGGGCGCCGCCAGTGGGCCGGCAGAGCCGGACCCACGGCGGTCGCTTGAAACGTTCGACCCACTGACTCCGCGGCCTCCAGCACCATGGACCTCGCCACGTTCCTGGTGCAGTGCCTCAACAGCCTGCAGTACGGGCTGTTGCTGTTTCTGGTCGCGTCGGGGCTGACGCTGATTTTCGGAATCATGGGCGTGATCAACCTCGCCCATGGCAGCTTTTACATGATCGGCGCGTACATGGCGTACGCGCTGGCGCCGCTGGTCGGCGGCGGATTCTTCGTCACGCTGCTGCTGGGCCTGGTGCTGGCGGTGCTGCTGGGCTACGTGCTCGAGTGGGCGTTCTTCAGCTTTCTCTACCAGCGCGAACACCTGCAGCAGGTGTTGATGACCTACGGCCTGATCCTGGTGTTCGAGGAGTTGCGCTCGATCGTCGTCGGTGACGACGTGCACGGCGTCAAGCCGCCGGACTGGCTCGGTGGCTCGATCGCGCTCGGCGACCTGATGACCTACCCGGTGTACCGCCTGTTCATCAGCGCCGTGTGCCTGGCACTCGCCGCATTCATGTGGTTCGTGCTCGCGCGTACGCGCCTGGGCATGACCATCCGCGCCGGCGCCAGCAATCGCGAGATGGTGCAGTCGCTCGGCATCGACATTCAGTTTCTCTACCGCGTGGTGTTCGCCGCCGGCGTGGCGATCGCGGTGCTGGCCGGCATGGTGGCGGCCCCGGTGTCGAGCGTGTACCCCGGCATGGGCAATCAGGTGCTGATCATCTGTTTCGTCGTGGTGGTGATTGGCGGCATCGGCTCGATCCGAGGCGCGCTGCTGGCGGCACTGCTGATCGGCTTCGTCGACACCTTCGGCAAGGTGGTGTTCCCGCAGGCGGCCGGCGTGCTGGTCTACGTGCTGATGGCGCTGATCCTGCTCTGGAAGCCCGACGGCTTGTTCAAGGCGGGATCATGATGAACGGGCGTCTGGTCTCCACGCTGATTGGCGTACTCGCCCTCGCGCTGTGGCCGCTGGTCACCGGCAGCTTCGGTGTCGACCTGGTCACCAAGACCATGATCTACGCGATCGTCGCGCTGAGCCTCGAGTTGCTGGTCGGCACTACGGGCCTCGTCTGCTTCGGCCAGGCAGCCTTCTTCGGTCTCGCCGGCTATGCCGCCGTGAAACTCTCGCCCGACAAGGACAGCGCATCGCTGTGGTGGCTGCTGCCGGCGTGCATGGCGGTGGGCGCGGCCTACGCGCTCTTCATGGGGGCGCTGTCGCTGCGCACCAAGGGTGTGTACTTCATCATGGTTACGCTCGCGTTCGCGCAGATGGCCTACTACCTGGTGCACGACACGCCGCTGGGCGGCGGCACCGACGGCATCTACCTCTACGTGAAGCCGGTGGCCGAGATCGGCGGGACGCTGCTGCTGGACCTCGACAAGCCGATGGCACTGTATTACTTCGTTCTCGGCAGCCTCGTCGCGAGCTTCGTCTTCCTCGCGCTTCTGCTGCGCTCGCGCTTCGGCCGCGCGCTGGCCGGCGTCCGCGTCAACGAGCAGCGCATGCGCGCCACCGGCTTCTCGACCTACCCGTACAAGCTGGCCGCGTTCGCGCTGTCGGGCGCGATCGCCGGGCTCGGCGGCTTCCTGTTCGCGGTGAAGGACGGCTTCGTCAACCCCGAACTGCTGAGCTGGCACTTCAGCGGCGCGGTGCTGATCATGATCATCCTCGGCGGCCTAGGCCACCTGCGCGGCGCGGTGATCGGCGCCTTCGCATTCGCGCTGCTGCAGGAGCTGTTCAAGAGCGAGGCCGTGTTCGGCGTCTTCGCCAAGCACTGGCTGCTCGGCCTGGGCCTGGCCATCATCGCCAGCGTGGCGCTGCTGCCACGCGGCCTGATCGGCGTCGGCGAGCTGCTGACGCACCGGCTGCGCCGCACGCCGAGGGTGCGCTGACATGAACCGATGCCCCGCTCACGTTGAAGATGCCGCTCGCGGCCCTTGGCTGTCGTTCGCGGCAGGCTGCTTTCAGTCCGAGTACTGCGCATCGCGCCAGGCGGTACCCACCCGGGGCTCAT